>Ga0335084_10004255_pt1 | contig 14095 bp, 12 predicted proteins | sample Lox_Sample_44_FD_206721 | JGI IMG/M metagenome (GOLD analysis project Ga0335084, IMG submission 206721) | Soil microbial communities from Loxahatchee National Wildlife Refuge, Florida, United States - Lox_Sample_4.4 | ecosystem: Environmental > Terrestrial > Soil > Wetlands | place: USA...
CGCTCGCGCTGGCGCGCCAACTCGCTGCCCGCGACGCCTTCGCGCTGCGCATGATGAAGGCCAACCTGCTCTCGGCCGAAGCGCTGCCGCTGGACCAGTTCATCGACCTGGAGACGGCGCGCCAGCTGCACACGGCCCAGCGCGTCGATTTCCCGGCGCGCCGGCGCTGACGCGCCCTGTTCCGCCCTAGCGGAACACCACGGTGCGCGCACCGTTGAGCAGCACGCGATGCTCGGCGTGCCACTGCACCGCGCGCGCCAGCACCGCGCATTCCACGTCGCGGCCCGCCGCGGCCAGCCGCTCCACCGTATGGCTGTGGTCCACGCGCGCCACGTCCTGCTCGATGATCGGACCTTCATCCAGGTCCGCCGTCACGTAGTGCGCAGTGGCGCCGATCAGCTTCACGCCGCGCGCGTAGGCCTGCTGGTACGGCCGCGCGCCCTGGAAGCTGGGCAGGAACGAGTGATGGATGTTGATGACGCGTCCGCCAAGCCGCGCGCACAGCTCCGGCGACAGCACCTGCATGTAGCGCGCGAGCACCACCAGCTCGCAGCGCTCGCCGTCGATGAGCTCCAGCAGCCGTGCCTCCTGCGGCGCCTTCGACTCGGGCGTCACCGGCAGGTGATGAAACGGGATGCCATAGGAGGCCGCGAGCGGCTCGAAGTCGCGGTGGTTCGACACGATGGCCGGGATCTCGATCGGCAGCGCGCCCGTGCGCTGGCGATACAGCAGGTCGTTCAGGCAATGCCCCAGCTTCGACACCAGCAGCAGCGTGCGTGTCCGCGCGACCTGCTCGTAGAACGTGGCATGCATGCCGAAGGCCGCGCTCACCGGCGCGAACGTCTCGCGCAGCCGTGCCACGCTCGTCGGCCGCTCGCTGGCGAACGACACGCGCATGAAGAACCGGCCGCCGTCGGGATCGCCGAATTGCGCGCTGTCGAGGATGTTGCAGTCGGCGCCGGCGAGATGCCCGGCCACGGCGCTCACGATGCCCTTGCGGTCCGGGCACGAGAGCGTGAGCGTATAACGCTGCCCGCCGCTCATGGCTGCACCCGCAGCAGCTCGATGAGCTCCACGGGCACCGGCACGCCGCGCAGCCGCGCCGGCTGCGCGGGATCGGCGGCGCTCCACACCCGCACTTCGCGGCCCTCGACCGCCAGTACGTCGCCCTTCAGCAGCCGGTGATGCACCTTGAAGCTGGAGCGACCGAAATCGTGCAGCCGCGTCTCGATGATCACGTCGTCGCCGAAGCTCGAGGGCCGGTGGAACGTCGCCTGCACGTCCACTGCGGGGAAACCGACGATGCCGTAGTGCGAAATGAGCCGGGGCTTGGGCCAGCCGACCGCCTCGAAGGCCGCGGCCGTGCTGTCGTCGAAGAAGGCGAAGTAGCGCGGAAAGTACACGATGCGCGCCGGGTCGCAATCGCCCCATTCGATGCGGACGGTGCGCCGGTTGACGCGAAACTGGTCGCCGGGCCCGGTCGGGTTCATGGCCATGCTACGCCGCGGCGCCGCAGCGCACATGCACCTTGGTCTCGCTGTTCGCACCGCGCAGCGTGTCGAACATGGCCGGCAGTCCGGCCAGCGGGATGTCCCTCGTGATGAGCGCCTTCGGGTCGCAGTGACCGCCGCCATGCAGTCGGTCACGGTCGAGCTGTTCGGCGATGTAGGTGAACTCCTTCATCGAATAACCGACCGCGAACTGGATCGAGGCGCACTTGTAGCTCGCCATGCCGGGGATCAGCGGATCGGGCGAGGTGCAGAACCCCAGGCTCACGATCCGGCCCAACGGGCCGGCATGCATGACGGACTTCGTGAGCATGCCCTCGGCGCCGACGCACTCGAACACCACCTGCGGCGCGCCACCCAGGGCCTGTTTCACCTCGCCCGGTTCTTCCTTGCCGAAGGCCACGAAGGCGTCGGCGCCCATCTGCAACGCCAGCGCCTGGCGTCGCGACGAGCGCGACATGGCGGCGATCCGGCCGGCGCCGAGGCGTCGCGCCCAGTAGATCGCATACAGCGCGATCGTCCCGCCGCCCAGTACCAGCACCCGGTCTCCCGGCTGGAGGTGTGCGAGCTTCACGCCGTACAGGCTGATGGCCATCGGCTCGATCAGCGCGCCATCAGCCATCGACAGCGTCGCGGGCAATCGCGTCGCCACACTGACCGGCACACGCGCATATTCCGCAAAGCCGACCGAGGCCGTGGCCGGCCGCGACTGGCACAGCACGTTGTTGCCGTAGCTGCGGCAGGCCTCGCACTGGCCGCAGGCCACCGAGGGCAGCACGGCGATGCGCTCGCCGACGCGAAAGCCGCTGACCCTGCTGCCGAGGGCAACGATCTCGCCGGCGTATTCGTGGCCGAACTGCACATTGGCGCCGAAGTCCCAGGCGCCGCCGCGGGTCATGGACAGGTCGGTGCCGCAGATGCCGCAGCGATCGACCTTGATCAGCAGGTCCTCGGGACCCGGCACGGGATCGGCAATGTCCGCGATGACGATCGGGTTGCCTTTGCCTGGATAGATTGCGGCCTTCATGCGTTGCGTCCTGCCCCGCCATGATAGTGCATGCTATCCCGGCTGACGCGATTCCATCAGCACCATGCACACCGTGACCCCCGCCCATGCCGCGAGCGCCAGCATGCCGGCTTCGAAGCTCCCCGTCGCATCCTTGATCCAGCCAATCATCAGCGGCCCGACGAATCCGCCCAGGTTGCCGATCGAATTGATCATGGCGACGCTGACCGGCAGTTCTGCGGGCGGCAGCCGGGTCGTGGGCAGGGTCCAGAACGCCGATACCCCGGCGAGCGTGCCGCAGGCCGCCAGCGACAGCAGCGCGAGCGACGCCGCCAGTCCCGTCACCAGCGGCATGCACGCCAGCGCGATGCCGGTGACGATCACCGGGATGCCGATGTTGCCGGCCGGCGCGCCCGGCCTGCCATCGGCGAAGCGGCCCCACACCAGCATGCCGATGGCGGCGACGACATAGGGAATGGCCGACAGCAGCACCGCAGCGGTGTTGGCCACGCCGCTGGACTTGAGCATCTGCGGCAACCACAAGCCGACACCGTACAGCGCGAGCGCCAGCCCGAAATAGGCCACCGCGTAGGCCAGCACGTGGCGATTGAACATGGCGGCCGCCACTCCGCGCGGCGCGCCGGCGGGCTGCGACGACGCCAGTGCGTCCAGCAACGCGCGCCGCTGCGGCTCATCGAGCCAGCGCACCGTCTGCGGCCGCTCGGGCAGGAAAGCCGCGACCGCGAGCGCGCCCAGCATCGCCGGCGCGCCCTCGACGATGAACAGCCAGCGCCAGCCCGCGAGGCCCGCGGCACCGTGCAGGCGTTCGAGAATGTAGCCGGACAATGGCGCACCCACGATGGTGGCGATCGGGATGCCGAACATGAATCCGGACACGATGCGCCCGCGAAAGCTGCCCGGGAACCAGTAGGTCAGGTACAGGATGACGCCGGGAAAGAAGCCCGCCTCCGCCAGTCCCAGCAGGAATCGCGCGATCAGGAACTGGCGGGCGTCATGGATGAAGCCCATTGCGACCGACACGAGCCCCCAGCAGACCATGATCGCCGCGATCCAGCGTCTGGGCCCGAAGCGTTCGAGCAGCAGGTTGCCCGGCACCTGGAACAGCAGGTAGCCGACGAAGAAGATGCCGGCGCCCCAGCCGTAGGTGGTGGCCGAGATGCCCAGGTCGACGTTCATGGTGAGCGCCGCGAAGCTCACGTTGACCCGGTCGAGATACGAGATGACGTAGAGGACGGCCAGGAACGGCACGATCCGCCACGCCAGTCGTCGCAGCACCCGGTGTGACAGCTCCCCGGTCATCCGCCCCCCAATGGTCGATGCCGCAGTCTACTGGTGCGCATCGATCACGGGAAATCCCGGTCGCTGGAGTCAGAATCTCCCGGGCTGCTGCAGCCAGCCATCCACGTAGTCGAAGGTGCGCTTGAAGGTATCGCCATACTCGGGCCGGCACGGCAGGAAGCCGTGGTTGGCCCCTTCCACGCCCACGAACTCCTTGTCCCGGGCCGCCGACAGTTCGTAGGCCAGCTCCAGCAGCACCACGCGCGGCGCGCAGGTCGCCGACATCACCAGTGTCGGCACGTGGATGCCCTGCAGGTTGCCCTGCAGGCTGTTGGCGGTGCTGCGCCACTGCACGCCGTGGACGTTGTCTTCGCTGAGCCGGTAGTCCGGCGACACGCGCAGTCCCTGGAACGACAGGTAGTGACGCACCGTCACGCTCATCGTGGTCTGGAACAGCTTGCCCTCGTCGTCCGGCGCCGCCCGCGGCTCGATCAGCAGCGGCACGATCTGCACCGGCTGGGTGCCGTCGGCCTTCAGCAGCTTGTGCGGCGCGTGCGTATGTGACAGCAGCCGCACGTCGGCGATGTCCGGCCGGGCGCCGTTCACGTACAGGCTCGCGCCGGCCACGACGAAGGGCTCGTCATCCTTGAAGTCGCCCTCGCCCCTGTCGAGCTTGGCCAACCGCGCCAGCGCCTCGTCGATGAGCTGCTTCGAGCGCGCGGACTGGGCAGCGAAGAAGCGGCGCAGGAAGTCCGGTGAATAGCGGGCGCCTTTGGTCTTCGGATCGAAACCGTTGCGCGCATCGAACATGTCGAGCTCGGGGCGGTGCTGGCGCGGATGGTGCGGGTCGACGGCGGGATTCAGCGCCATGGTGCGTTCCGGTGCGCCGGAGTTAGGATCCAGCAGGACGACGCCGTCCGCCTTCGGCAGGTCGTCGAGGCCCTTCGCCGTGCACGGATAGACATGCTCCGGTCCCTGGCACGCCTTGGCGCCGTTCTCCGCGACATCCTGGTACGAGGTGAGTTCCGGCCCGCCGGTGCTGTGCCCCGCGAGCACCACCTTCTGCACGCCCGGGATGGCGCGCAGCGCCTTGATGGCCGCGGCGATGGGCGCGATGAACTCGTCGTAGGTCTGCTCGCGGCCGTAGTAGTTCAGCATCATTGCGCGGTAGCCGTACTTCGGCAGCTCACGCCCGATGAAATAGTTGAAGTTGTTGACGTGCTCCGGATGCGTCACCAGCACGGCGATGCGCCCCCGCACCGGATCCGGCGTCACCGGTTCCACCAGGATGGCGTTGGCATCGTTGCCGAGGCGCATGAACGTGGTCTTGAGCGGCGGCCCGCTGTCCGGCGCGGCGGAGAACTGCGCGTGCGCGCCCAGCGGCATCCATACACAGGCGAGTGCGAGCCAGTGGCCTGAAGTCTTCATGCAGCCTCCGTATTCAATGCCTTCCCGGACAATGTGTGCATCGCGCAGCGTGGGATCACGCGGCGACCGCGGTGACCTTCGGCGACCACTCCGGCCGCAGCAGCACGATGCAGGTCAGCGCGCCCACCACCAGGAACGCGAAGATCACCAGCATCGGCGCCTCGTAGCCGCCGGTGCTCTGCAGCAGCCAGCCGGAGAGAATGGGCCCGACGATGCCGGCCAGGCTGGTCGACACGTTCTGCACGCCGGTCGCGAGACCGGCCGCCTGCCTGGGTATCAGCGTCATGCGGCACAGTGCCAGGTTGTTGGCGGTGCACAGGCCCAGGCCCGACAGCGACACCACCGCCCAGAGCAGCGCGCCATCCACCGTGGCCGACTTCACGCCGATCAGCTCGGTGCAGGCGATGGCGAAGCCGGCCACGACGAATGCCTTGCGCGTGGTGACCGCGTTGCCGCCGCGCCTGATGATGAGATCGGCCGCCCAGCCGGACAGCAGCGCGACGATCGCGATGCCCGCGAAGCTGAAGAACGAGAACAATCCCATCCGGGTCAGCGACACATGACGTTGTTCGACGAAATACGCCGGCATCCACGTCATGCAATAGAAGACGAAGTAGTTGTAGCAGAAGTTGATGATGACCGTGCCCCAGATCACGGGGCTGGCGAACAGGTTGCGCAGCGACACCGTTTCCATCACGTGGGCCTGCGTGGTGTGCTGCGCCTGGGGCCGGTCGTTGCGCACGAACAGCAGCCAGGGCACCAGCCACGCCAGCCCCGCCAGTCCCATCATCAGGAACATCAAGCGCCAGTCGTACAGCGTGATCAGCCAGGCCGCGATGGGTGCGCCGACCGCCGGCCCGATCTTGGTGCCCAGCATGTAGATGCCCACGGCCAGGCCGCTCTCCTTCTCCGCGAAATGCTGGCGCATCCAGCGGAAGCTCGCCGGCGTTACGATCGCCTCGCCGGCGCCGGTGATCACGCGCAGCGTGGTCAGCTCCGCGAGCGAGCGCGACAGGCCGGTGACCGCCGACGATACGCACCAGACGGCGAAGCTGATGGCGTAGGGAATCTTGGTGCCGTACCGGTCCACCAGCCAGCCTGCCGGGATCTGCAGCACCATGTACGACCAGAAGAAGGCCGAGTTCAACAGGCCCCGGTCGACGTCGGACAGCCCGAACTGGTGCACGAAGGGTTTGTAGGCCAGCGCCGAGGAGATGTTGGTCCGGTCGCAGTAGGCGATGATGGCGCCGACGGCGAGCAGCACGACGATCGCCCAGCGCCCGGCCGCCCACGACGACGTCGCCGCGCCTGGCGCCAGTGGCGCTGCAACCTCAGGTGTGGATGCCACGGTCGATACCCCCTCGCTCGTTGTGCCGGCCCGCTACGGCGTCCAGGCCATGAATCCGAAACCCTCGCCGCTGCCCGCCTCGGTGCGGTAGCAGGGAACGTAGTCGACCAGGTTCATCCGGCAGCCGAGTTCCGCCATCGCCACCATCACCGGCACGTACAGTTTCACCTCGGAAGTGCCCGACTGGTAGCTGCGGTCGTCGATCCTCGACAACGCGTCGAAGTCGTAGCTGTGGAAATGCTTCAGCAGGCGCTGGTCGAGCTCCTCGTCGCAGACGAAATGCGACAGGCCACCCGAGGCGATGATCGCCACGGTCTGGTCACTCGGCCAGTCGCGCAGCGCGCGATACAGCGCACGGCCGAACTGCAGCGCCCGGTCGAACGATGGCTGGTTCGGCGGATAGAAGGTGTTGACCAGGACCGGCACGTTCGGCGGCACGTCGTTGGCCATGATGCGGTTATAGATGAAGCCGAAGGCATGCGGCACGATCGGGCCCGGCGGCTTCATCCAGGTGTTCTGCGGCCAGTTGAGGACCTCGGTCATGTCGAAGCCGTCGGCCTTGAACGTGCCCATCAGGTACTGCGCCAGCTCCGGGCAGGCCGGATAGGTGACGGCATGATCCGGTGCGTACACCCGGCGTTGCGGCGGACCGTTGTGGATCGTCGCGCCGGTGTACAGGGCGATCGAAGGCGAGACGTCGAGGAAGATTTCCTTCTGGTCCTTGCCGATGACCACCACCACGTCGGGCTTCACGCTCCGGTAGATGTGGCACAGCTCGTCCAGTGCCCGCGCGGTGCGCGCGCCGCGCGCGCGGCGCTCCTCGAGCGCGAGCAGCGCCGGCCAGTCGCGCTCGTCGCGGCGCGCCGCGGCGAGCTCGGGAAAGGTCCAGGTGCGATTGCGGAACCACAGCTGGGCATTCCTGCGATCACGCTCGCCGTCCTCGAGCCAGGTATCGGGCGACTTGCCGAGCATGCCGCTGTGCGGCACTGCCATGCCAAGAACGATGCGCGCCATCTCTCCGCTACTCCACCGCAATGCACGGCGGCCACTGTGTGCCTGCCCCGGCCGGCGTTCAAATCAAAACGCCGTTACCGACCATAAGTATTCGTTCAGCCCTTGGCCAGCGTGTGATAGGTCGGCAGGGGCAGCCCGATGCTGCCCAGCTGCCGCGACAGGTCCGCGGTCCTGGTGATCAGCCCCACCATGCGCTCCTGGATGAGTTCGAGAAAGGCGGACTGCAGCTGCGTGGGCAGCCAGTTGTCGCGCATGGTGATGCCGATGTGGGGCGCCGGTTCGATCGGACCGAACGGCACGGTCGCCAGGCCATCGTCCTCGAACATGAGTTCGTAGGAGGTCAGCAGCGTCAGCCGGTCGCTCTGCTGGATGACCAGCCGCACGGTGGGCAGGGAGCCGGCCGCGATGCGCGCCTGCGGCTTGCGGCGACCCTCGAACAGGTGGTCGAAGCACAGGCGGCGGCTGGCGCCCGGCGTGCCGACCACCCAGTCGTAGTCGGCCAGGTCGTCCAGGTCCACTTTGCGCTTGCGGGTCAGCGGATGACCCGGCCGCGCCACCACCACGTACGGCGTCTGCACCAGCGCGCGTTCCACCAGTCCCTCGGGCCTGGGTTCGCGCAGCAGGCCGACCACGAAATCCACGTCGCCGGCGCGCAGATAGCGCAGCATGTCCTCCGCGTTGCCGTTCATCACGCGCACACTGGCGTTCGGGTAGGTGTTCACGAACTCGTTCAGCACCGACGCCAGCAGCACGTTGCCGGCCAGCAGCATGGCGCCGACCACGATCTCGCCGCCGAAATGGCCGCGCGCCGCCTCGATCTCCTCCAGGCCCCAGTCGATCTCGCGCAGCGCCAGCTTGATCTGCCGCGCGAATGCCGCGGCCGCCGGCGAGGCCATGATGCCGGCGGCGGTCTGCAGGTACAGCGGCGTGCGCAGCGTCCGTTCCAGGTCACGGGCGGCGCGCTGCAGCGAGGTCTGCGACACGCCCAGGGCGCGCGCCGCCTGCGCGAACGAACCGTTCTCGACGATCGCGATCAGGCTGCGCACCTGCGAGCGCGTGATGCAGCTCGCGATGCGGGGCACCGGCGCATGGCCGTTGGGCACGCCCAGCTCCAGCAGCGCGTGCTCGATCTGCGCGAACAGGCGCTGCACGCGGCGATGGAAGATCACGCCGAACTCATTGAGGTAGCTGCCGCTGGCGCGCCGGTCCAGCAGTGTCACCCCCATCTGCTTTTCCAGCTTGGCGATCGCCTGCGTGACTGCGGGTTGCGACAGGTGGCATTCCTCGGACGCGCGCCGCACGCCATTGAGGTGCGCCACGCTCTCGAACACCTTCAGGTGCCGGATGCTGGCCGAGAACTCCGGCCGTTCGCCGCTGGATCCGCTCATGACTCCCTCCCCCCATCCACGTAGATGCGCGCGTAGCCTTCACGCACGCGCGCGATGATCTGGTCGCGACGCTGCGCGATGTGTGCGTGCAGCAGCCGTGCCGCAGCCGCGCCGTCACGCCGCCGCAGCGCATCGAGTATCTGCCGGTGCTCCTGTTGCGTGCCCCGGCGCCGCTCGCTTTCCATGTCGATCCAGCGGAAGAAGCGGATGCGATCGTTGATGTTGCGCAGGCTGGCGAGCATCTCGCCGTTGCCGGCCAGCCGCACGATCCGTTCGTGAAAGCCCTCGTCCAGCCTGACGAGCTGGTCCACCGTGCGGCTCGGGTCGGCGCGCATGCTCTCGGCCAGGTACGCGTCCAGCTCGCCGATGGCAGGCTCGGTGGCGCGCTCGGCCGCGAGGCGCGCCGCCGCGGGTTCGATCGCCTGGCGCAGTTCGTACAGGTCGAAGATCTCGGCGGCATCGAGCGGCTTGCGGAAGTAGCCCTTGCTGGGCTCGAAGCTGAGGAACCCGGCAGCCGCCAGGCGATTGAGCGCTTCGCGCAGCGGCGTACGGCTGACGCCCAGGCTCTTCGCCAGCTCGCCCTCGTTGAGCCGGCCACCCGGCTTCAGTTCATAGCGGATGGCCTGGTCCTTCAGCTCTTCATATATGCGCTCGACCGCGCCCCCGGCCACCGATGAAGCATTCATGCCTGATTTCCTGCTGAATTCAGTGCTGTATACAGGTTAGTATACACGACACTTTCCAGCGGCGAAATCCATTCGGAGACAGCGATGACAGCAGCGGCGGTGGCACCGACGGCGGGCCGGACAGCAACGGGCGGCCGAATCCTGGTGGATGCTCTGCGCGCGCAGGGCGTCGACCGGATCCATTGCGTCCCCGGCGAGAGCTACCTCGCGGTGCTCGATGCCCTGCACGACACGCCGGAGATCGAGGTGATCAACAGCCGCCACGAGGGCGCGGCCGGCAACATGGCCGAAGCGGACGGCAAGCTCACCGGACGCCCGGGCATCTGCTTCGTAACGCGTGGCCCCGGCGCGACGCATGCAGCGGTGGGCGTGCACACGGCCTGCCAGGACTCCACGCCGATGATCCTGTTCATTGGCCAGGTGGCGCGCGGCGCGCGCGACCGCGAGGGTTTCCAGGAAGTCGATCTTCGCGCCATGTTCGCGCCACTGGCGAAATGGGCGGCCGAGATCGACGATGCCGCGCGCATTCCCGAATATGTTGCGCGCGCCTTCCAGACGGCCGTGTCCGGCCGGCCGGGGCCGGTGGTGCTCTCGCTGCCGGAGGACATGCTCGCGCAGTCGGTGCCCGCGCCGGCGCAGGCGCGGGCCGCGGTGCCCGCGGCTGCCGCGCCACGCGCGACCGACCTCGACGCACTGACGCACCTGCTGGAGCAGTCGGCGCGGCCGCTGCTGGTGGTCGGCGGCACGGGCTGGTCTGATGCGGCCTGTCTGGCGCTGCGCGAATTCGCGGCGACCAATGCGCTGCCGCTGGTCGCGAGCTTCCGGCGACAGGACCTGATCGACAACCGGCATCCGAACTATTGCGGCCATCTCGGCCTGGGCGTCGACTTGCAGCTCGCGGAACGGCTCAAGAGCAGCGACCTCGTCGTCGCCATCGGTTCGCGCCTCGGCGAGAACACGACCAGCGGTTACACGCTGCTGACCCCGCCGCTGGCGCGGCAGCGGCTGGTGCACGTGCATCCGGATCCCGACGAACCCGGCCGCGTGTATCAGCCGCAACTGGCCATCGCCTGCCCGCTGGCCGAATTCGCACTGGCCTTGAGCGGCCGTCGTGTCGCCGGTGCGGAGCGCCGCGAGGCGTGGCTGCGCGAGGCGCGCGCGGCGTATGTCAGCTTCAGCTCACCCCCGGCCGCTGCCGCCGGCCCGTACGTCGATCTCGCCGGCGTGGTCGGCTGGCTCAGCGACCACGTCGCGGACGATGCGATCGTCAGCAACGGTGCGGGCAACTACACGGTCTGGGTGCACCGTTACTTCCGTTATCGGCGCCCACGCACCGAACTCGCGCCCGTCAGCGGCTCGATGGGCTACGGCGTACCCGCCGCCATCGCGGCCAAGCTGCGCTTTCCGCAGCGCGAAGTCATCGCCTTCGCCGGCGATGGCTGCTTCCTCATGTACCCGCAGGAACTGGGCACCGCCGTGCAACACCGCGCCAACCTCGTGGTCATCGTGGTGAACAACGGCATCTACGGGACGATCCGCATGCACCAGGAGCGACGCTATCCGGGTCGCGTGGTCGCCACCGATCTGGTCGATCCGGATTTCATCGGCCTGGCGCGGAGCTTCGGCGCCTTTGCCGAGCGGGTCGAGACTACCGCCCAGTTTCCCGCCGCCTACCAGCGCGCACGCGCCGCCGCCCGGCCCGCAGTGCTCGAACTGCGCATCGACCCGGCGCAGCTGACGCCCGGCTTCCGGCTGCCCGGGCGCTGACGCCGCTACTGCAACCGAAATCTATGGCCCGGCACGATGTTTCAATCCGTCCGGGCCGGCGCCTCCTGCGACCATGCCGGCATTGCAGGAGCGTAGCGCCATGTCAGCGGTATTCATCGATATCCACCCGCACATCATCAGCGAGGACCTGACGCGCTATCCGCGCGTGCCGCTGTTCGGCAAGCAGTCGGACTGGTCGCGCGAACGGCCGGTGAACATCGACGGTCTGGTCGCCGCGATGGACGAGGCGGGCGTGGCGCAGGCGGCGATCGTGCAGTCGTCGACCTGCTATGGCTACGACAACAGTTATGTCACGGACGCCATCCGGCAATATCCCGGCCGCTTCACCGCCGTGGGTTCGGTGGATGTGCTGCAGGCCGATGCGCCGGCACGGATCGAAGCGTGGGTGAAGCGCGGCGTGTCCGGCCTGCGGCTGTTCACCGGTGGCAGCACCGCGGCCTTCGATCCGAGCACGCTCGACGATGCGCGTTCCTTCCCGGCATGGCACTGCTGCGCCGAGCTGGGCCTGTCCATGGCGATCCAGACCGATCCATCCGGTCTCGCGCAGGTCTGCGGACTGGCCAAGCGTTTTCCCGGCGTGAAGATCGTGCTCGATCACCTCGGCCGTCCCGACGTCACCGACGGTCCGCCGTACAAGGCGGCATCCAGCCTGTTCGGCCTGGCGCCGTTCGACAATGTCTACCTGAAACTCACGCCGCGCATCTTCGGCGACGTGACCAAGGGCCAGGCCAGCGCCCAGACATTCTTCCCGAAGCTGGTGGCCGTGTTCGGCAGCCAGCGTCTCGCCTGGGGCTCGAACTTTCCGGCCTCCGAAGGCAAGCTGAGTGCCAACCTGGCGCTCGCGCAACAGGCGCTCGCCTGCCTGCCGGCGGAGGACCAGGCGTGGATCTTCGGCAAGACGGCGCATCGCCTGTATCCTGCACTGGCGGCACGCGCCGCTGGCTCGCCCCGCGCCGCCAGCGGCTAGCGACGGCCTCAGGACTTCGCCACCGGGACATGACATCTGCGTGGTCTCAGAGAACGGCACCATCAAGCTTTCGGTACGGGGAGTCTGCAAGAGCTTTCGCCTGCGCGGCGATGCCGGCGGCAGCGGTCTGCTGCCGGTGCTGCACAACGTCTGCTTCGACGTGCACCAGGGTGAGATCGTCTCGCTGATCGGCGAGAGCGGCTGCGGCAAGACCACGTTGCTGCGGATCGTCCAGGGCCTGATCCGTCTCGATTCGGGCTCGGTGCGGGTGGATGGCAACGCCGTCGCCGGTCCGGGGCGCGACCGCGGATTCGTCTTCCAGCACGCGACCCTGCTGCCGTGGCGCACGGCGCGGCAGAACATCCAGTTCGGGCTCGAGTTGCAGAACGTGCCCAGGGCCGAACAGGTGGCACGCGCGCGGCGGCTGCTCGAACTGGTGGGCCTCGCGCACGCGGCTGACCAGTATCCACACGAGCTCTCCGGCGGCATGCAGCAGCGCATCGGACTGGCGCGCGCCCTGGCCATCGATCCGGCGATCCTGCTGATGGACGAGCCCTTCAGCGCGCTCGATGCGCAGACGCGCGAGGTGCTGCAGGCCGAGCTGCTGCGCATCCATGCCGAGACGCTCAAGACCACGCTGTTCGTCACCCACGACCTGGATGAGGCGCTCTACCTCAGCGACCGCGTCGTGGTGCTGGCGGCCAAGCCCGGCCGCGTGAGGCGGATCATCGCGGTGCCGTTTGCGCACCCGCGCCCCGAACTGCCTGAATTGCGCGGCGATCCGCGGTTCCAGGAGATCCGCCGCGAGATGTGGTCGCTGATCCGCGCGTCCGGCCCCGCCGCCGCCGAGGTGGCCCATGGCTGAGCCCGTGACGCCGCCGGCCGGCGACAGCGCCGCGATCGAGGACATCGCGCCGCCGCGCCGTTCGCGCAGCGGGACCTGGCTCGTCAGGCTGGTGGCGATCGCGCTGGTGCTGTGCCTGTGGGAGTTCGTCGGGCGCCGGGTGAATCCGCTGTTCCTGGCCTCGCCCAGCGCGATCGTCATGGCCGCGCGGGCGCTGATCGCCAACGGCGAACTGTTCGGCGCGCTCAGGAGCAGTCTGCTGACACTGCTGGCCGGATTCAGCATCGCCACCTGCATCGGCGTCGCGCTGGGCCTGTTGATCGGCCGCTACCGCTACGTGGAGGCGGCCACCGACTGGATGATCAATGCGCTCTACGCCACGCCGCTGGTGGCGCTGATCCCGCTGGTGATTCTGTGGTTCGGGCTGGGCGACACCGCCAAGCTGTTCATCGTGTCGATCCTCGCGGTGTTCCCGATCCTGATCAACACCGCGGCGGGTGTGCGCAACGTGCCGCGCGCCCTGATCGACGTGGGCGTGGCCTTCGCGGCCAACGAACGGCAGACCTTCTTCAAGATCATCCTGCCCGCGGTCGTGCCATACATGATGACCGGGCTCAGGCTGGGCGTCGGCCGCGCCATCATCGGCATGGTGGTGGCGGAATTCTTCACCGCGATCACCGGCCTCGGCGCGCTGATCGTGAAGTACGGCAACCAGTACGACACGGCCTCGATGTTCGTGCCCATCCTGGTGCTCATGCTGCTGGGCGTGACGCTCACCTCCCTGGTGCGCCGGCTCGAGGAATATTTCGCCCCCTGGCG
>Ga0335084_10004256_pt1 | contig 14094 bp, 10 predicted proteins | sample Lox_Sample_44_FD_206721 | JGI IMG/M metagenome (GOLD analysis project Ga0335084, IMG submission 206721) | Soil microbial communities from Loxahatchee National Wildlife Refuge, Florida, United States - Lox_Sample_4.4 | ecosystem: Environmental > Terrestrial > Soil > Wetlands | place: USA...
ATCTCCACGTGCGTGCCGCGGGAATGCAGATGCGGCCAGACCCCGACGAGCTGGCTCTCGTGTTCCCAGACGCACCCTCCGCCGGCCGTATGCGGCTGGCCGTCACTGGGAATGCCGATGTTGAACGTCCCGGCGAGCAGCATCGTCGCGTCCTGGTGCACGGTCGCTGCCGATCCCGTGCGCGCGAGGACGCCCGCGATCCCGTCGGCTGGATCGGGGTCGGCGTTGGCGAGGAACAGGTTCAGGTTCACGTAGTCGCCGGCGTGGAGCTGCACGCCGACGTCGAGCGGGAACTCGAAGTCGCCCGTTCCTATGCCCGACGCGTAGATGAGCCGTTGATCGAGCGACCCTGCATTGCAGTCGTAGTCGCCGAGCGGCGAGGACGTGGACGGCGATACGGTGACGAACATCGCAAACACGCCGGGCGGCGACACCGGGCGGAAGGCCCTGATGTACATGTCCGATCCGATCCGGATGCGCCGGCATCGGTAAGCTTCCCTCCCCGCCGGCATCGACCAGGCGCGTCCGACCAACGCCACCCAGTCGCCGCCCGGGCCGCCGGGCTCGTCGGCCACGACCGTTCCGACGCCGACGTCGACGTCGCCCTCGACAGCGTCCGCGTCGCCGGTCGCGATGCACCCGCCCTTCGCCTCGGCCTTCGCGACGGCGGCCCCGAACTTCTGCTCGGCCTCGAGCAGGCAGCCGAGGTCGACCGCGCGGGCGCGCTTGATGGCACCCGAATAGCACTTGAGCTTCGCCGCCGTTTTCTTGGCGGCCGCCTTCAGCTTGGCGGCCGCACACGGCCCGTGCGGCGTCGACGCCGCGCCGGCGACGTCGAGGGAAAGCGCGCAGACGAGGCCGAGGACCGCCGTATTCCCGACGCGACGTCGGACCCTGGAATCGAAGAAGGTCATCGGCACCTCCCATTCGCTCCGTCGCCGCCAAAGGGACGGACACTTCCTGAGGCGTTACGATCGACGGCACGACGTGCCGGCGTCCGGCACGAATTGCGTCGCGGCACGGCCGACGGCGCCGGTGCGAGCGGATCGGAGCCCCGGGAGGCGACCGGATCGGGCCGGATCGCCTCGTTCTTCGCGCGGTTGACCCCTGCCCGTCGCCGCCGTAGCGTCGCCCGATGGCCCATGAGTCGACGGTGCGCGGCGTCCTTGCGTGCGGCGACGCGCCGTCGAGCCCCGAGCTGTAGCTGGGAGCGGACCCCATGGGCACGCCGCCCGAGCGTCACGCGCTGAACACCCGGTTCACCTGGCGATCGCGTGGCGGGCCGTATCGACGCGTGACGGCCGCGCAGGCGCGCGCCTGGGACGAGGACGGGTTCTTCGTGCTCGAGGACGCGTTCGACGCGGCGACGCTCGCCGCCGTCGTGGCGGAGATCGACCCGTTCGAGGCCCGCGTGACGGAGTTCCTGCGCGGCCGTCCCGACGGACGGCTCTTCATCGCGGACGCCGAGGCGATCACGTTCAGCGTCCACCTCGTCGTGCACTCGGCGCTCCTGCGCGCCTTCTGCGCGGGGCCCGTCTTCCGGGACCTCGCGCACGACCTCGTGGGCCCCGACGTGCGCCTCTACTGGGACCAGGCGGTCTACAAGAAGCCCGAGAAGTCACGGCGCTTCCCGTGGCACCAGGACAACGGCTACACGTACGTCGAGCCGCAGCAGTATCTCACCTGCTGGATTGCGCTCACCGACGCGACGGTCGAGAACGGCTGTCCCTGGGTCGCGCCCGGCCTGCACCGCGGCGGGACGCTGCGGCACTGGATGACCGACCTCGGCTGGGAGTGCCTCCACGACCCGCCCGGCGCGACGCCCGTACCGGCGCGCGCCGGCAGCATCGTCGTCTTCTCGTCGCTGACGCCGCACACGACCGGGCCGAATCTAACGCCGCACGTCCGCAAGGCGTACATCGTGCAGTTCGCGCCCGACGGTGCGCGCATCGTCCGCGACGACGGCACGAGCGAGCCCGCGAACGCGCCGGATCGGCAGTTCCAGGTCCTGCGAAGCGGCGAGCCCGTTGGCTGACGCGGCGATGCCGCCCGGCCGTCATCGGACGGCGGTCGTGTGGGTGCTGGCCGGCAACTTCGTCGCCGCGATCGGAACGGGGCTCGTGCTGCCGCTCCTGGTCGTCTACCTCCACGACGTCCGCGGCTTCGCCACCGAGACCGCGGGCTTCATCATCGCCTCGAGCGCGATCGCCGGGCTCCTCGCCGCCCCGCTCGCAGGTCGCATCATCGATCGCGTCGGGCCAGTGGTGTCGGCGGCCGCCGGTCTCGGCCTCGAAGGCATCGGCATCGCGCTCTGGGCCGACGTGACCCAGGTCTGGCAGGCCTTCCTCGTGGCCGGCCTCCTGCCGGTCGTACGCGCCGTGATCTTTCCCGCGCTCGGCACCACCGTGGCGCGCCTCGTGCCCGAGGAGCGACGGCAGCGCGTCTTCGCGCTGCAGTTCATGTTGTTGAACCTCGGCATCGGTCTCGGCGGCCTCGTTGCCGGATACGTCGCCGATCGCGAGCGGCCGGAGACCTTCGAACGGCTCTATCGCATCTCGGGGATGGCGCCCTTTCTGTTCGCGGGGGCGTTCCTCGTGGTGCTGCGCCACGCGGGACGCTTGCGCGCCGTCGACGTGGCCGCCGAGCACGCCGGGCGCGAGGGCTCGTTCGCCGACGTCCTGCGCGACCGCAAGGCGCGCCTCTTCCTCTTGATGAGCCTCGTCCTCATGACCTTCGGCTACGGGCAGGTGGAGATCGGGCTCGCGGCGTGGACGACGCAGTACGCCGGACACGACGTGCGCGTCGTCGCGTGGGAGTTCGCGGCCAACACGCTGACCATCGTCGTCGGGCAGCTCGTCGTCCTGCGGCTCATCGAGGGTCGCTCCCGGACGCGCATGTTCGCCCTGGTCGGCGTCACCTGGGCGGCGGCCTGGGCGCTCTTCGGCTCGGCCGGCCTCGTGCCCGGGACGCCGGCGGCCGTCGTGCTGCTGGTCCTCGCGACCACCGTCTTCGGCATCGGCGAGACGGCCTGGTCGCCCGTCGCGCCGAGCTTCGTCAACGACATCGCGCCCGAGCACATCCGCGGGCGCTACAACGCGACCGCGAGCATGAGCTGGGGCGCAGGGGCTGCGATCGGCTCGACGCTCACGGGGCTCCTCCTCGGCGCCGGCGGCGGCTGGGCGGGCGTGTGGGTCGCGTCGCTCGTCCTGGGTCCGCTCGGGGCGTCGCTCGTGGCGTTGCGACTGCGTCGCGAGCTCACGCCGAAGGAGGACGGACGCTTCGCGGAAGCGTCCGCCCCGGCGTGAGCGAAGGGGGTGGCGACTCGCTTACGCGGGTCGCTTCTCGTGCGCGACCATGGTCATCGCGTGCGCCTCGCCGATGGGCTCGAGGCCCACCACACTGCCCGAAGAAAGGCCGTACGCGCTCTCGCTGTGCTCGGAGAGGTCGAGACCTTCCATCTCGGCCTCGTCGGAGACCCGCAGCGATCCGAACGCGACCTGCAGGACGCCGAGGATGACGGCCGTCGCGAGCGGCGCGAAGAGCGCGACGAAGACGATGCCCTTCAGCTGCACCACGATCTGCTGCGCATTGCTCTCGATCCCCGACCCGAGCGTCACGGCGAAGATGCCCGAGGCGAGGGCGCCCCAGGCGCCGCCGAGCGCGTGCACGCCGAAGACGTCGAGGGAGTCGTCGTAGCCGAAGGCCGGCTTCAAGAACGTGCACGCGGCGTACGAGATGACGGACACGCCGACGCCGATCGCGAGCGCGCCCGCCGGGGCCACGTTGCCGCACGCAGGCGTGATCGCGACCAGGCCGGCGACCGCCGCCGTGGCGCCGCCGAGCGCGGTCGGCTTGCCGCGGTGGGCCCATTCGATCACCGCCCAGGTGACCACGGCCATGGACGCCGCGGTGCTCGTGTTGAGGAACGCCAGCGCCGCGAGCGGGCTCGCGCTGAGCGCGCTGCCGGCGTTGAAGCCGAACCAGCCGGTCCACAGGAGCCCGGCGCCGACGAGGCACAGGGGCAAGCTGTGCGGCGCCATCGGGTCGCGCCCGAGCCCCCGGCGCTTGCCGAGCATGACGGCGGCGACGATCGCCGAGAAGCCGCTCGACATGTGGACGACCAGCCCACCGGCGAAATCGATCGCGCTCGCCTTGAAGATCCACCCCTCGGACGCCCAGACCATGTGCGCGATCGGGCAGTAGACGACGAGGAACCAGACGGCGATGAACGCGCACCAGACGTCGAACCGCATGCGCTCGGCAATGGCACCCAGGATGAGCGCGGGCGTGATGATCGCGAACATCGCCTGGAACATGATGAACACGTACTCGGGGATGTTGCGCGGCGGCGACGCGAAGTTCGCCGTCACCGACTCGAGCGTGACGCCCGAGAGGCCGAGCTTCGAGAAGTCGCCGATCCACGCGTTGCCGGTGCCGAAGGCGAGGCTGTAGCCGACCAGGATCCACAGCACCCCGACGATGCCGGCGGAGAGCACGCACTGCATGAGGACGTTCAAGACGTTCTTGGCGCGCACGAGCCCGCCGTAGAAGAGCGCGAGGCCCGGCAGCGTCATCATGAGGACGAGCGCCGAGGCGGTGAGGACCCAGGCGGTGTCGCCCGAGTCGATGACCGGCGCGGCCGCCTCTTCGGCGTGCGCGATGGCGATGGAGAGCAGCGTGAGTCCCGCGGCGGCTGCCAGCCGGACGCGGTTCGAGAGCAATGGGAGCGTGGACGTCATCGAGGGATCTCCTCTGTCGAGAAGGGGTGTCGCCGAGCGACCGAGCGCTCGAGCGCGTTCGGCACGGGTGGGCCGGCGAGACCGCTCGATGGAGCGTCTAGGCGCGGTGGCCGGCGGCGTCGGACCCGAAGGTCGCGAGGGCCGGCGGTGCGTGCGCGTCGTGGAAGACGGCGCCCGAGCCAGCGACGAGCCGCTCGCCCGCCGTCTCCGGCATCCGCCCGGCGCGGTAGGGACGCGACCGGCGCGGGTCGGACGTGAGACGCGAGTCGGACATCCGCCGCCGGCTTCGCCCGTCGTGCTGCTGGGCGAGGAGGGCGTTGCCGCCCATCGGACCGTGACCGGGATTCGTGGCCCGCGAGTTCTCGTCGCCGCGCTGGTGCGTGGACCGCGGTGCGGCGCTCCGGCGCCGCGACGGCGCGGGGATCGCCTCGGCCGCGCGCATCCCGACCTCGCGGCGGAGGAACGACGCGTAGCCGACGGCGCCCGCGGGACCCGCCGCGGCGAGCGTGACGCCGATCGCCAGGGCGATCGAGGCGAGGGAGCAGCGGGTATCGGCTCGGCGTTCCATGCGGCGGCCACGCGAAGGGCCGCACCCCTACCGAGCAAGGCGTATGCCGCCTCCAACTATCGAGCTACCGGGGGTCGTGCTCCAACTACTGCCGCGATCGAAGGCAGCCGTGCCCCCGATCGAGGCAACGTGCTCAGCCGCCGATGCCCGACCCGGCCGCCCACTTCTTCATGAGCTTCGCATCGGGCTTGAGGATCCACCCGTTCTTGGCCGACCGTTTGATCGCCTTGTTGTACGCGGCGATGAACGCCTTGTGGGTCGGATACAGCGCGGCCAGCTTCGCGTCGTCGAAGGGCGTGGTCGTACCGAAGAGCTGGCAGAGGAGCGATCCACCCTGGTTGCCCGTGAACGCCGCGATCGGCACGTCGACCTGTGGCGTGCGAATGCCGCCGAGCGCGTTGCCGTTCGCGTCCCTCGTGATCGCCGGCGGCGGACCGGCGGCAACCTCGAGGCGCGGCGCCGACTTCGGCGGCTTGCCCGTCCGCACCCAGCGATCGAGGGCGACCATCGCGGCGCTCACGACGAAGTGCTGCGGGCCGGAGTTGATCGCTGAAGGGCAGTCGACGATCCCTGGCACCGGGGACGACGTGAGCCCGATGCCGGCGAAATCCGGCGTCTTGCCAATGTCGGCCGTTCCGTTGGTCAGGTACCAGTCGGCGTGCGACGTGCCCGCGACCTCCCAGAGTCGGAATCCCTCGCTGTCCTCCTGCCGCGCCGCGAAATAGCCGACGACGGGGAAGGTGAGGTCGCTCTCCGTCTCGAGCGTGAGCACCGGAACGTCGAGATCGCTCCGGATCTGCGCGGCGCCCGGCGGGTTGATCGCCGGCTGGGGCGCTTCGGAGAGAGGTGCACCGAAGGCGAAGCGGCTGTGGACGAAGTAGCCATCGAAGAGGTGGGCGATCGGATGGATCGCATCGATGTAGTTCACCATCCGAAAAGCCGACTGCGACTCCCCCGCGGCGATCACGCGCTTCACCTTGAGATCGCCGAGAATCCGCTGGTTCGCGGCGGGGCGCGCCAGCGATCCCGCCTGGGAAAAGATGTCGTACGAGAAGCTGTCGCCGGGATGGCTCAGCGTCCCGTAGCGCGCCGGGTTCGCCGTCTTGAGGGGAAGGCTGATCACGTTGACGAGACCCGGGCCGCCCTCGACGCCCACGTATTGCGCCGACACGCCGACCCAGGCGAATCCGTCCCGGATGAGCGCCGTGTGCCCTTGCGTCCAGTCGGGCGAGGCATCGACGCCGCCGCTCACGTTGAGCCACTCGACGATTACGGTGCCGTTGAACTTCTTGCGGTCGATCGGGCGGAAGACGACGACACGCGTCTTGTACGGCGCGGTCGCACCGGGCGTCACGGTCCACTTGCCGTCGAGCCCGAGCGGGCCGACGTTCGTGAAGGCGCTCGCAGTCCCCGAGATGAAGTACTCCTCCTGCACGTAGCCGACCTGCGCCGGATCGAAGCTCGTCGCCTGCAGAAAGATCGCTCCCGGCGACGTGATCGGACCCTCGACGGTCGGCGTCGGCACCTGGGCCGACGCCGCACGGGCGAGCAACAGCGCGCAGACGGGTGCCACTACGGCGACGAGACGCCGCCTCGAACGAACGGACATGTCGGTCCTCCCTCGGGGGGAAATCGATATCCCGTCCCGGGCGTATCGCAAAGGTCCGTCGATGGTAAGTCGGGGCGTCCCCCGCTACACGCCTCCCGTGGCGATGGCCGGGCTTGCGAGCCCCCCGAACGGGGGAGCGATCGTCAGCGCCGCACAGATCGTGATCGCCGCCGCCTGGATGGTCCTGGCAGTCGTCTTCGGTGGTATGGGCCTCGCCGTGGCACGGATCCTCCGCGTGCCGGACGAGGGCGCCGATCGCCTGCTGCTCGCCTTCTGGCTCGGCTGGGCCGCCGCGGTCTTCGTCCTGGAGCTGTGGCAGCTCGCCGCGCCGGTCCAACCCCGTGCGCCCCTCGTCGTCGCCGCGCTCGGCGTCGCCGGATTCGCGGCATGCGCCCGGCGCCCGCTGCGCGACCTCGCACGCCGGCCGCTCCGAGCCGTCGCCGCCGTCGCCCTGGGTCTCGCCGTCACGTGGTGGCTCTCGAACCTCGCCCAGGGCGGTCCGCAGCACGGCGACAGCGGGCTCTACCACGTCCCGACCATCCGCTGGCTCGTCGAGCGTCCGATCGTTCCCGGGCTCGGAAACCTCTTCTTCGCGCTCGGCGACAACCAGTCGTCGTTCCTCTACACCGCCATGCTCGAGTGGGGCCCGCTCGCGCATCGCTCGCACCACGTTGCGAACGGCATCCTCGTGCTGATCCTCTTCGGGCGCGCGCTGCTCGGCGCCGCCCGCGTCCTGGGACGGCGGGACGTCGCGCCCGTGGATCTCTTCTACGCATTGCTGATCCCGGCCGTCGCCGACCTCGCGCTGGGCATCAATCTCACCAGTCCGTCCCCGGACGCGGCGGTCTTCGGTCTCGGTATCGTGCTCTCGGGCGAGGTGGTGGCGCTGCTCACGCGATCGCCGTCGGCCGGCGCCGGCGCGGCGTGGGCACGCGGCGCCACGAGTGCCGGGCGGCTCCTCGCGCTCGTCGCCCTCGCGGCGGCCGGGATCACGGTGAAGCTCAGCTTCGCGGGCCTCGCGGTGGCGAGCGTCGTGGTCGGCGTTCTGTTCGCGCTCGTGCACGATCGCCCGCCGCTGCGCGCCGTCGCGCGGGTCGTCGCGGCGGGTTTCGGGATCGCGCTCCTGGGTCTCGTGCCGTGGACGATCCGCGGCGTCGTCCTCACGGGATATCCGGCGTTCCCGAGCCTCGTCGGCGGCGTCGACGTCCCCTGGCGGCTCCCGCCGGCCGCCGCGGCCGAGGTGCTCGGGCCCTACATGTTCGAGGTGCCCTGGTCGGCGCCGTTCCGGCAGCCGGCGTGGTTCCTGGTCGTGCTCGAGCGTTTCGGTTGGCGCGAGCGCGACGTCGTCGTGCCGGCGACGATCGCAGCAGTGGCGCTCGCCGTCGCCCTGGTCGTGCGGTTGGCGACCGCTCGTCGCAGCGTGCGACCTGCTCCGTACCTCTCCGCGCTGATCGTCGTCCCGCCGATCGTCTCCGCGCTGTACTGCTTCATCGCAGGGCGGCTCGCGCGCTACGTCGGCGCGTCGATCTGGATCCTCGCCGCCGAGGCCGTGGTGCTGGTCGCGCGCGGCCGCCGCCACGACCTGGGACGAGCGTTCTGCGCGCTCGCCGCGGTGGGCGCCCTCGCGCTCGCGTGGCTGCCGGTCGCGCACGGGCGCCCGCTGTGGCGCGACCTGCACGACTTCGAGGAAGCCGCGGCCCCGCGCGTGCATCCGGTCACTCTCGCGTCGGGCCTCGTCGTCAACGTGCCCGAGGTCGCGCAGTCGTGCTGGGACGCACCCCTGCCCTGCACGCCATTCCCGAACCCGGCCCTCCGCCTGCGCCGTGCGGGCGACCTCGGGTCCGGCTTCGTGCTCGACCCGACCCTCGCGGCGAGCGGCGGCTGATCACGCACGCGTCGGCACGCTGTGGTGGATGCCATGGCACCGTACGATGTTTGTGACTCGCTCGGCGGCCCCACACCCTGGCAACATGAGGCAGGTTGTCGCTGGCTGGGTGGTCCTCGCGTCGTTGGCTCTGCGTCCGCTCGCCGCGGGCGCGCATTCGCTCCTGGTCACGCCGTCGCCGCGGTCGCAGACCATCAGCACGACGGCGCCGTGCGGCGCGGGCCCCAACGTCGGGATGCCGGTCCAGACGTACACGACGGGCCAGATGGTCCAGGTGAGCTTCAGCGAGGTTCAGAGCCACGGCACCTTCCGGCTCGCCCTGTCGAGCGACAACACGACCTTCGGAAACGTCCTCATGGACAACATCGCGGCGCAGTCGAACGGCGCCTCGCACATGGTGACCGTGCAGATGCCGGCCGTTGGGTGCGACCCGTGCGTGCTCCAGCTCTTCCAGCGCAATGGCGGCGGCGGCTACTACTCGTGCGCCGACATCCGCGTCGTGGCGCCCGCGACCACGACCACCACGACCACGTCGACGCTGCCGGACGGCTCGTCGACGACCACCACGACGACGCTCGCCGACGACGGCTGCGCGAACCTGGACGGCTTCGATCACGCCGACTGCCAGGTCGCGAAGGCCCTCGCCGACCCGCCGTGCGCCGGCGACACCATGGATCCGACGCTCGACAACGCGCTCCGCCTCGGGCTCGGGAAGGTCCAGACGCTCGTCCAGACCGCGCGCACGAAGACCAAGCCCGCGCAGGTGAAGCGCCTGCTGAAGCGGGCCGACAAGAAGCTCGCCGCGGTGCTGAAGCGCGCGACGCGCACGGCCTCGCTCGGCCGCACCAGCGAGAGCTGCGCGGGCAGCGTCGGCACGCTCGTCGCCGAGCTGCGCGCCACGCTCGCCACGCTCGCGCCGAAGAGCTGAAGCCCCGTCCTCGCCGCCCTGCGCGCGCACTCTTGGTGCGCAGGATCGCACACCCGGCGCCACCCGGGTGGCGCCGGCGCTGCACGGCGCACGCGCTCCGACACGGCCGACGCACCCGACCGCGCCGCGGCGCATGGCGCACCGCCACCGCCGGGCGTGGCAAATCGGGCGTGAACCCGCACCCGGCACGGCAGGCGCCGCGGAGGCGGCGGGAATCTTGCTCCACCTGCCGGCATGGCGCGGTGGTGGGTAGTCGGCGCGCTCGTCGCGGTGACGGGCTGCGGGCTCTTCCGCGAGGTGCCCGTCCCGGCGCCACCGGCGGCGCGCAACGACGACACGTTCGGCACCGGGATGCCCGCGAGCGCGCTCGCCAATCCGCGGACGCTCGAGTGGACGCGCCGGCTGTGCGGCAAATCGGCGAAGCGGGCGGCGGCGGCATACGGGCTCACGCGGAGCCGCGCGCAGCTCCCGCGCCTGGAGGCCGTGCTCACCGCGCACGGCCTGCCGCGCGCCCTGATCGCCGTGCCCGCGGTCGAGAGCCGCTTCCACGCCGACGCACGGGGCAGCCACGGCGAGCTCGGCATCTGGCAGCTCCGGCCCGCGACGGCGCGTCGCTTCGGGCTCGAGGTGACGCGGGGACGCGACGAGCGGATGCACCTCGAGCGCTCGACGCAAGCGGCGGCGCGCTACCTCGTCTTCCTCCACGAGCGCTACGACGACTGGCCGCTCGCGATCGCGGCCTACAACGCGGGCGAGGGGCGCGTCGATCGCGCGCTCGCCCGGCGTCCCGGCGCGACGCTCTGGGAGCTGACCGAGCGCGGGGGCCTCCCGCGGCGCTCGCGCGAGTACGTCGCCAAGGTGCTCGCGCTGGTCCGCATCGTGGCCGCCCCGGCGTCTTGCGGTGCCGACGTGCCCGTCCTCAACGCAGGAACACCGGGCCCAACCCCCGTGCCACCAGCGCTTCGGCGAGCCGCGTCTTCACCGCGATCGTGCGCATCGGGATGCGCGGGATGATGGCTTCGAGGCGGAGGTGCTTGCCCAGCTCCTCCCCCTCGAACTCGTTGGCGAGCAGCCGGCGGGCGCCGTCGATCACACGCTCGTTCGCCGAGGCGACGAAGACCTTGGTCATGGCGAGCCGGAGCGCGTCGTCGTCGGACGAGCCGTGCCCCGAGAGCAGCCGGGTGCGGTTGACGACGCTGTCGATCGCGTAGACGTCGATGATCATGTTGGCGAGGATCTCGAGGTGCTGCTGCTTCTCCTTGAGCGACGCCAGATCCTTCTCGACCAGCACGCGCGTCGTGTAGGCGACCACGCGCTTGGCGACCTCCGCGGCGCGGTGCTCGCGCTCGAGTGGCCCGGTGACGGCCGGCGGCCATGCGGCGCGGTCGGCGATCTCGCGCTCCACCTGTTTCAGGAAGTCGAAGTACGCGATGCCACCCTGCCCGATCCGCTTCACCAGCGTCGCGGGGATGATGAGCCGGTTGATCTCGTTCGTCCCCTCGAAGATCCGGTTGATGCGCGAGTCGCGGTAGTGGCGCTCGACCGGATACTCGGCGGTGAAGCCGTAGCCGCCCAGCACCTGCAGCGATTCGTCGGCGACGGCATCCAGCGTCTCGGTGCCGAACACCTTCAGGATCGACGCCTCGATCGTGAACTCCTCGATCGACTCCTTCACGAGCCGCTTCACGGCGTCGGGCGCGCCCGGGTCGATCGCGTCGGCGGCGGCGTCCATCAGGCCGGCCGTCCGGTAGCTCATGCTGTCGGCGACGTAGATGCGCGTCGCCATGTCGGCGAGCTTGCGTTGGATCATGCCGAAGCTCGCGATCGGACGGCCGAACTGCTTGCGATCGCGGGCGTACTCGAGCGCCACCTGGAGACACTCCTTGGCGGCGCCGACCGACCCGGCACCGAGCTTGAAGCGCCCGATGTTGAGGATGTTGAACGCGATCTTGTGGCCCTGGCCGATTTCGCCGAGGACGGCGTCCGCCGGGACGCGCACGTCCTCCAGGATGAGCTGGCGCGTCGACGAGCCACGGATGCCGAGCTTCTTCTCCTCCGGCCCGGTCGAGACCCCGGACGCCGAGCGCTCGACGATGAAGGCGGTGAAGTGCTCGCCCTCGACCTTCGCGAAGACCGTGAAGACGTCGGCAAATCCGGCGTTGGTGATGAACTGCTTCGTTCCGCTCAGGCGATAGGAGCCGTCGGCGCCCCGATCGGCGCGCGTCTTGGCCGCGAGCGCGTCGCTGCCCGATCCCGGCTCGGTGAGAGCGTAGGCGGCGAGCCACTCACCCGTCGCGAGCTTCGGCAGGTAGTGCTGCTTCTGCGCCTCGCTGCCGTAGTACACGATCGGCAGCGTACCGATGCCGGTGTGCGCGCCCCACGAGACGCTGAACGACGCGCAGAGCGCGCCGCGCTCGGACACGAGCATCGAGGTGGTCTTGTGCAGGCCGAGGCCGCCGTAGGCCTCGGGGATGTCCACCATGAGGAGGCCGAGCTCGCCGGCGCGCTTGAGCAGCGCGGGCATGAGGCCTTCCTTCTTCGCCTCGATCTCGTCGAGCTGCGGGAGCACCTCGCCGCGCACGAAGTCCTCGGCCGTCTTCGCGTAGAGCAGGTCGGTGTCGGTGAAGTCGGCGCCCGTGAACTGTGGGTGTGTCCCGACCGGAGCGACGAGCCAGCTCGCGCCTGGTGCGACCGCCATGCCTCTCCTCCCCGCCCGCCTCGTGCCGATACCGCGGGCGTGCTCGTGCCGTAGCGCGTGGTCCGTGCAGGGTCAACGCGCGCGCCTCGACACCGGCCCCCGGTTCGTGCGAGCAGGCAGCCCCGATGGGGCGCGCCCCTCTTCCGAAGCACATCGCGGAGCTGGATGGCCTCCGCGCGATCGCGATCCTGCTCGTGCTCGCCATGCACTCGTGCGGCGGGTTCGGCCGGACCATCCAATCGTTGACGCTCCACGGCTGGATGGGCGTCGACCTCTTCTTCGTGCTCTCGGGATTCCTCATCACGGGCATCCTGCTCGACACCCGCGAGGACCCGCACTACTTTCGCGCGTTCTACATCCGGCGCATCCTGCGCATCTGGCCGCTCTACTACACGATCCTCGCGATCGCCTACGTGGCGATTCCCCACTGGAGCGTGTGGCTGACGCTCGATCCCGCCCGGCGCGGCTACTGGCCCTACCACGCGCTCTTCGTGCAGAACTTCGTGATCCGCGAGCTCTTCTTCGATCCGCTGATCGTCACGTGGTCGCTCGCGATCGAGGAGCAGTTCTATCTCGTGTGGCCGCTGCTCGTGCGTACCGTGCCGGTGGCGGCCCTCGGCCGGGTGCTCGGTGGCATCATCGTCGCGAGCCCGATCGCACGCTGGATCACGTTCCTCGCGACGGGCCTCACCGCGCCCGTCTACATGACGACCTGGTGCCGGCTGGACGGCCTCGCCTTCGGCGCCCTCGTCGCGTGGTGGGTGCGGCAGGACGGATTCTCGTTCGCGGCGCTCCGGCGCTGGGGGCTCGTCGCGTGCGGCGTCGCGGCGCTGGTGGCGGCGCTCCCGATGGAGTGGCCCGGGGCACGCCTCGTGAAGGGCGACGTCCTCGTCTACAGCGTGGTCGCGCTCGGCTTCGCGGGGCTCCTCGCGCTGGCGCTCGAGGGAGGATCGCGCGATGCGCCGCTCGCGCGCGTGCTGCGCGGTCGCGTCCTGCGCTACGTCGGGCGGATCAGCTACGGCCTCTACCTCTGGCACCCGATCGTCTACAGCGCGGTCGATCACAGCCGCCTCGTGCTCCTCCTCCCCGGCGGCCGGCGGGTGATCGGCTCGTTCGTCGCCCAGCAGGCGGCGCTCTTCGCGGTGGCGTCGGCGTCGTGGTTCTTCTTCGAGGCGCCGATCCTGCGCTTGAAGTCCCGCTGGGCGCCCGAGCGTCAGCCGCCGCGGAGCGCGACGACCGCGTACTGACCCGCGGGAAGCGTCGCCTCGACCCGCCCGCCGAGCTGCTGAGCGAGCGACGGCGCGATCGTGGCCGTCGTCACCAGGTAGCGGATCCGCTCGGCGTCGACGAGCGCCGCGAGGGCGTCGGGCGAGAGCTGACCCGAGAGCGCCGCGATCGCCTGCCGCGTCTTCTCGGCGTATCCGGGCGTCATGAACCAGTGCCCCACGTACACGCGATGGGGCGTGTACGCCGGAACGTAGTTCGCGAGGTCCGGGGGCGCCAGCACGTTGCCGAGCGGGCGGTCGTGCAGGAGCGCGATCGCCTGCATGCCGTCGGTGCGAACCCGGTGGGTCGCGATCGCGCCGACGCACCTCGAGGTGAGCGTGATCGCGGACTGGAAGAGGAGAACGGCCAGCGCGAGGACGCGGACGGCGCCCCAGGGCAGC
>Ga0335084_10004258_pt1 | contig 14090 bp, 9 predicted proteins | sample Lox_Sample_44_FD_206721 | JGI IMG/M metagenome (GOLD analysis project Ga0335084, IMG submission 206721) | Soil microbial communities from Loxahatchee National Wildlife Refuge, Florida, United States - Lox_Sample_4.4 | ecosystem: Environmental > Terrestrial > Soil > Wetlands | place: USA: Florida...
CACCGGCGCGAAGTCCTTGATCGGGTCGTAGGGCATTTTCGAGTACAGGCTCGCGTTGATCGCGTGCGTGCCGACCGTGCCCATGACGAGCGTGTAGCCGTCGGCGGGCGACCGCGCGACGAACTCCGCGCCGATGTTCCCGCCAGCGCCGGGTTTGTTGTCGACGATGACCGCCTGGCCCCAGCTCTCCTGCATCTTGGCGCCGATCAGGCGCGCGAGGATGTCGGGGGCGCCGCCCAGCGGGAAGGTAACGACGATGTGGATGGGCTTCGACGGGTACGCCTGTGCATGCGCCTGCCCGGCGAAGTGCGGGGCGACGGCCGCGAGCAATACGGCGAGCAATGCCCGGCGGAAATGCGCCCGCGTGACGCGTCGCACCGACGCCGCGACATCGCTGACGAGGCAGGGACCGATCTTGCAGAGCGATTCCAGGGCACAGACGACCATGGTGTCCTCCTCCTCGGGCGAGGGGTTGGCAAAGTGGCGGCATTCTATCCTCCGCGAGCGCGCCAGGACGAGTCTCTCGCTTCGCCCATGCCGCCGCACGCGGCGAAAACTGGTCCAGCCGACTCGCGGCGTTCCATGCACGTCGTCGCGTGCTCGATTCCTCCGCGAGCCGCTAAACTTCCGGCTCGCCCCGTCGCGGCATGAGGAGAGAATTCATGAGGAGGATGTTCGCGGCCGCTATGGCCGCGGCCGCGGTGCTCGCAGCGGTGCCCGTTGTCGCGCAGCAGGCGTGGCCCGCGAAGCCGCTGAAGCTCATCGTGCCCTACGCACCGGGCGGCTCCACCGATCAGCTCTCGCGCGCGATCGCGGAACGCCTCGGCGTTGCGCTCGGGCAGGCGGTGGTGGTGGACAACAGGCCGGGCGGCAATACGATCATCGGTGCCGAAGCGACAGCCAAGTCGCCGCCCGACGGCTACACGATGTTCATGGGCAGCTCGGGCAGCCTCGCGGTGAACCCGCAGGTGTACGCGAAGCTTCCCTACGACCCGAATCGCGACTTCGCCTACGTCACGCTCACTGCCGCGTCGCCGCTGGTGCTGGTGGTGAACCCGTCGGTGCCGGCAAGAAACCTGAAGGAATTCGTCGACTTGGCGAAGGCGAAGCCCGGCGGCGTCACGTTCGCCTCGGTGGGGAACGGCAATCCGCTGCACCTCGCCGGCGAGCTCTTCAAGAGCATGGCCGGGGTGGACATGCTGCACGTGCCCTACAACGGCAGCGCGCCGGCGCTCACCGCGCTGCTCGGCGGGCAGGTGGACTCGATGTTCGATGTGGTCCTCACCGCGACACCGCACGTGAAGGCCGGCAAGCTGCGTGCGCTCGGCATCACGGGACCCCGGCGGGTGTCTGCGCTGCCGGACGTCCCCACGATCGCGGAGTCGGGCTACCCGGGCTACGATGCCTCGATCTGGTTCGGGATCGTGGTCCCGAAGGGAACGCCGCAGCCCGTAGTGCAGCGCCTGAACGCGGAGCTCGTGAAAATCCTACGTTCCGACGAGATGAAGCAGAAATTCGATCCGCAGGCGCTCGAGCTGACGGCGAGCACGCCGGAGGAGATGACCGCGTTCGTGGCGAAAGAGTCGCAGAAATGGGGCAAGGTGATCCGTGACTTCAACATCCGCATCGATCAGTGAACGCCGCCGCAAGATGGTGAAGCTCCTCCCCTGGCGTGCCGGGCCGAAACCGCCAAAGCCGCGCATCCCGGCAACGCCCGACGAGATCGAGGCGATCCGCGCGCGCTGCCGCAAGATGGTCACGAAGCGCGCGCTCGCCTCGGCGGGGGTCGCGCTCGTTCCCGTGCCGGGCGCGGACATCGTGGCCGATGTCACGCTGCTCGTGCAGCTGATCGACCGCATCAACGTGGAGTTCGGACTCACGCCCGCGCAGATCGACCAGCTGAACCCGCAGCGCCGCCTCGTGGTCTACAAGGCGGTGGTGGCTTTCGGCGGCGCGATGGTCGGGCGCGTGGTCACGAAGGATCTCGTCATCGCGGCGCTGCGCGTCGTGGGCGTGCGCCTCACCGCGAAGCAGGCGACGCGGTGGGTGCCGATCGCCGGCCAGGCGACGGCGGCGGCAATCTCGTTCGGGGCGATGAGGTACGTCGGCAACACGCACATCGAGGACTGCGTGCACGTCGTCGACGCGCTGCTCGGGCCGGAGGACGACGAAGCTCCGGCGCGGGGCGCGGCGAGCGTGCGTAACGCGTAGAGATTCGCCGCGCAGGCGCGAGGACTCGCAGGCCTGGAAGGGAATCCGCACGACCTGTCACGGTACGACGCTCGAATCGTCGGAGTGCGGGGCACGCCGGCCACCAGGAACCGACCCGGACAGGCACCTGATTCGCGCTTCGTCGTGCCCTTGGAGCCTTCGTGGTGAAAGATCGACGCTACTTCGCTTCCCCGGGCGGCCGCAGATCTGCCGCCGTCACCGTCCGCTGCCAGAGCAGCTTTCCGTCGGAGTCGTAGAGCTCGAAAACGAGCTTGCGCGCTTCGCGCGGTCCGCTGAAGCGCAGCATCCCGAAGTTTCTCTGCACCGTGAACGTACCGGGAAGCGCGTCCGGGTTGTCGCGCTCTTCCTGGGATGCGTTGGCGACCCCAGCGGTGAGCGGCGACACCGTGAACTCGTGGAGCGGATAGGCGCGCGGCCTCTCGATGCGCAGAAGCTCCGCGAAATGCCGGTCGCCGGAGAGGAATACGACGCCCGGGATGCGCTGATCGGCGATCCAGTCGGAGAGCGCCTTCTGCTCCGCTGGGAACTGGTAGAGGCCCTCGAAGCGGTTTGCGCGGTTCCAGAACTGACTGCCATTCGCAACGACCTTGAAGGGCGCGCGCGACGAGACCAGCGCCTGCTTCAGCCATTCGAACTGCGCCGTGCCCCACATCGTCTTCTCGGGCGTGTTCGGGTAGCGATTCGGATAGCGGTGGTAGCGGTCGTCGAGCAGGAAGAAGTCGACGTCGCCGAAAGTCACCTGCGTGAAAATGCCGGGCACGCCGGGGAGGCCCGAGGTCGGATTCGGCCAGTAGCGGTTGAAGTTCTCGAGCGCCCAGCCCTTGCCGACGAACGATGCGTCGGAGTCGTTCGGGCCGAAGTCATGATCGTCCCAGATCGCGACGTGCGATGTGGCCGTCAGCAGGCGCTGCAGGGTCGGCTCCTCCCGATAGCTGCGATATCGCGCGCTCATGCCTTCGGGCGAGGTCCACTCGGGTTCGCGGAAATAGACGTTGTCGCCCAGCCATAGCATGAAGTCGGGCGATTTCGCGGCGATGGCGTCGAAGATCTGGAAGTTCTCCGCCCACGGCCGGCCGGGTCGCGAATACGGATCGTTCACGTATGCGCACGAGCCGAGCGCCACCGAGAAGTCGGGCGGGTTCGAACGGAACTGCCAAAGCGGTTGTGTCCGGAACGCGCCCTCGCGCACGGGCTTGCCGTCGGCGAAGACGCGATAGCGATAGGGCGTCCCCGGATCGAGGTTCGCGAGCCGCAGGTGCGCAACGAAGTCCGCCTCGGCGGCGGTCGCCGCCTCGATGCGACGCTTTGCGCTCTCCCGGCCTTCGGGAAAGAACTCGACCGCCAGGCGTGCGGGCGCCGAGGTCTGCGCCCAGAGCGTGATCGCGCTCATGTCCGCGAAGCCGTGCATGAGCGACACCCCGGACTTCGGCGGTGCGGCGTGCAGCGGTGCGGCAAGAATGAGAGCGGCGAGGATGCTGCCGGCGATCCGGCCGAAGAGCGTCGACTTCATGGGCCGACTATAACCCGTGGCGATGACCGCCTAGCGGGCGCTGAGAGGGCCGCAGCTATAATCGGCACGAGGCGCGCAAGTCCCTGCCCGCCGTCCCCCGTTTCGATGAGCCGCCAGCAAAGAAACATCGCCCTTCTCGCCACGGCCCAGGCGCTGCTCTTCACCAACAACGCGACGGTGATCGCGCTCAACGGGCTGGCGGGCTACGCGCTCGCTCCCGACAAGGCGCTCGCGACGGTGCCCGTGACGGGCTGGGTCGTGGGCGCGGCGCTCACGACGTACTTCGCGTCGCTCCTCATGCAGAAATTCGGCCGGCGCGCCGGATTCACGCTCGGCGCATTGGTAGGCATTGCGGGTGCGCTCATCTGTTCGGCCGCGATCTGGATCGGAAACTTCTGGCTTTTCGTGTGCGGCACGACGGTGTTCGGCGTGTACAACGCCTTCGGCCAGTACTACCGCTTCGCGGCAGCCGATGCGGCGACGCCTGAATTCCGAAGTCGTGCGATCTCCTACGTGCTCGCAGGCGGGCTCGTCGGCGGGATCGTCGGCCCGAACGTGAGCAAGCTCACGAGGAACCTCCTGCCGACCGATTTTCTCGGCGCGTACCTCGTGCTGATCGCGTTCCTCGTCCTGGCGATTGGCGTCGTGCGGTTCCTCGACATTCCCACGCCGCCGCCGGCAGTGCAGCACGAGAAAGGCCGGCCGCTCGCCGCGATCGCGGCGCAGCCGGCATTCATCGTCGCCGTGCTCGCCGCCGCTTTCGGTTACGGCGTAATGAACCTCCTGATGACGGCGACACCCCTCGCGATGGGCGTATGCGGCCATCCCTACGGCGCTGCCGCCAACGTGATTTCGTGGCACGTGATCGGCATGTTCGCGCCGTCGTTCTTCACCGGCGCGCTCATATCGCGCTTCGGCATCCTTCAGGTCATGATGGTCGGGGTGGTCCTCAACCTCGTCTGTGTCGCCATCGCGCTGGCCGGCGTCGATGTCGCCAATTTCTGGGCGGCGCTCGTCGTGCTCGGCGTTGGCTGGAACTTCCTCTTCGTTGGCGCCACCACGCTCCTCACCGATGCGTACAAACCGGCCGAAAAGGCGAAGGCGCAGGGCCTGAACGATCTTCTCATCCTGCTCACCATGGCCACGTCTTCGTTTTCCTCAGGGCTGCTTCTCGAGAAGAATGGCTGGCAGACGCTCAACTATCTGGCGATTCCCTTCATCCTCGCGATCGGCGTCGCCGTCCTGTGGCTGATGGGGAAGCGCCGCCCGGCACTCGCTGCATGAGAGAGGGAATATCCCAATGACTGCCGTGTTCATCGATCCGCCGCGCTTCCCGCACAACGTGCACTACTCGCATGTCGGCATCGTCGGGGGCGGCCGCCAGGTCTACGTGTCCGGTCAGATCGCCCACGACCATCAGGGCCGCGTGGTGGGGAAGGGCGATCTGCGGGCCCAGACGATGCGCGTCTACGAGAACCTGAAGGAGTGTCTCGCCGCGGCGGGCGCGACGTTCCATCACGTGGTGAAGGTCACCACTTTCGTCGTGGGCCTCACGCCCGAGATGGCCGATGTCGTGCGCGAGGTGCGGGCGCACTACCTCGCCGGGCAGCGGCCCGTGTCCACCATGGTGGGCGTGACGAGCCTCGTGAATCCGGACCTCCTCATCGAAGTCGAGGTCGTCGCGTTCGTGCCGGATGCGCACTGAAGCGGCAGTCGGGGCAGCGAGCGTGAAGAAGCTCGACCGGCAGGCCGAGGCGGTCCTCGAGCGGTTTCGCCGGGCGACGCTGCCGCGCTACGCGGAGATCGGCGCGGTCGCGGCGCGCGATCTCTATCGCAAATCGCGCGCGGTGCTCGCTGCGCCGCCGCCCGACGTCGCGCTCGCGGACGACTTCCAGATTCCCGGTCCGGCGGGGCTGCTCGCGATCCGTCATTACCGCGGCCATGGCACCACGCAGAGCGAAAGCCTGCCGGCGCTCGTCTATTTCCACGGAGGCGGCCATACCATCGGCAATCTCGACACGCACGACACCGTCTGCCGCCAGTTCGCGAACGCCGGACGCTGCGCGGTCGTGTCGGTCGAATACCGGCTCGCGCCCGAGCACAAGTTTCCGGCGGCGTTCGACGACGCGGTCGCGGCGACGCGCTGGGTGGCGACCCGGGGCGCGAAGCTCGGCATCGACACCTCGCGGGTCGCAATCGGCGGCGACAGCGCCGGCGGCAACCTCGCCGCGGCGGCCGCGATCGCATTGCGCGACGCGGGCGGACCGCCACTCTCGATGCAGGTCCTCGTCTATCCCACCGTGGACATGGCGTACGAAACGCCGTCGAGCTACGAGTACGGCGACGGCTATCTCCTCACGCGCGACAGCATCGACTGGTTCCGCTCGAACTATCTGCGCGACGATCCCGACGTCGACGACTGGCGCGCCTCGCCGATCAGGGCAGCGAGTCTCGCGCACCTTCCGCCGGCGTGCATCATCACCGCCGGCTTCGATCCGCTGCTCGACGAAGGTCGCGAGTACGCGGAGAAGCTTCAATCGGAAGGTGTACCGACGGTGTACGAGTGCTTCGAGGGCCAGATCCACGGCTTCGTGACCATGGGGGGTGTGATCGCTGCGGCCCACCACGCGATCTATCGGGCGTGCCAGTTCATGCGGGTGGTGTGGGGCGGGGGGAAGTTCCGGTAGTTCGGGAAAGGCGATTCATCTCCTGATCGCGTCGACCCTCGACTTCATCGGCCGCCACGCCACTGCGGGATGGTGTCCCGGGAGGTGCGATCCACCTAACCTCTGCGCCCCGCCAGCGAGCGGAGTGCGCTCGCTCTGGGCTTTGGCGCGACGCGGACGCCGGGAACCCAACAGGAACAGGCCACCATCACGCGCCTCGCCGGATGCTCGAGCGCTGTGCGCCATGCCCGTCAGCGACCCGTTGGATACAGCGCCCCGAAGGTCGCCGAACGGGTTCGGGCGTACCCAGGCCAGCTCGCCATGGCCCTAGCCGAAACGGATTATTGCGTCCGCGGCCCGCGCAGCCTATAAGTTGACCGCGCGAATGCCGGCTCGTTCGGAGGGCGCGTCCCCTGGCCAACCAAGCCCCGGGTGGGTTCGCGCCGCGCGAAGCGCGTGTCGTTTCCAGATGGGGTTCGGCTGGCCCGTGGCGAAAGTGACGGCCCGCTGAAGACCGCGGGCGTCATTGCTAGCGCAGAGACATGTCACCTCGTCCGACGCGCGGTTCGGCGTTCGAGCAGAAGCTCGGGCGCGTTTCCTGCGCGGGTTTCGGCGTCGCGACGGGCAGGGCAAGAGGGGAAGAGCCGTTCCGTTGCGGTCGCGCCGACCGGGACGTACCCCTCGGTGAAGATCGCGTCACGATTGCCGGGTTGATTGCAGACAACCATCGGAGAGGAGCGAGAAATGGCAAGGAATGGAGCCACGAAGAAGGGAATCGCGAAGAAGGGAATCGCGAACATGGCCGCCGCGGCGCCAGCCGGCGGCGGCGGCGGCGGGGGAGGGCCCTTTGGGTCGATCGAGGAGCTTCTGCTTCACGTCCTGACCCTCAGAGGCAACGCGGCCTATCGCGAGGACGTCAAGCTGCTGGCGAATTACGAGGCGCAGCCCGCACCGCACAATGATTGGGTGAGCAACTGGTCGACGGACAAACCGGCGTTCGGCGCCGCGCGGAGCCTGATCGGGACATGGGACCTCGTTTGCACCATCGTCCAGAACCACTACTCGTCTGACACCGATCTCTTCATCAAGCACTCTCCGGTCGCGTACCTCTACCTGCAACTGAAGCCAGCGATCGAAAAGCTCAGAAAGGACATTCCGGACGATACAAGGAAAAAAGAATACGCCGCCGCCTTCGAAGCGATGGGCGAGAAGGCGGTCAAGGACTTGGGGCAGCAGGCCCCCCGACTCCGGAGCATCGGGACGTGGGGAAGTCTCACGTCCGCCGATGAGCAGCAGTATCGCAGCGTCGCCGTCGAACTTTCGCGTCCCATGACGCACTTCGGCTAGGGCACGCGTCACGCGGGACGGGTGCCGGCACCGCTCATGCGATTCCGTCCCGCGGGCTTGCCGGGGCCGACGTCGCTTGCACCTTCGCGACACTGCGCGTGGCTGCTCCGCCCATTGATCGATCTGGGGCCGTTCGAGGAAGGCCCGTTCTATTCCAGGGCGATTGACCACCACTGGCAGGCGCTCACCGCTTCGGACACGACGCCGCGGTTCGGGCTCCAGCGGATCCTCGCGCACGGCTTCAGGACGACGATGCTGCGCGAGTCGAATCGCGCCGAGCTCGACGTCCACGACCCGCGCGATCTCGCGGAGCACCTGCGCACGGTGCGATGGCGCGCCCTGTGCGGCATGCTCGACGCGTGGGCCGATCTGTCAACCGAGCAGCAGTGCCGGCTGGTGCTGCTCCTGCACGCGCTCGGATTCCACGAATTCGTCGCATCCCTGGTGCCCCGGACGACACGCGGCCTCGGCGACCTGAGCCCCGAAGCGGTGGAATTGGCATACTGGTGCGAGTCTGCGCGGTACATGGTCGCGATGCCGCGACGTTTCTCGGACTATCGCGGGGCCGACCTTGGAACATTCGAGGCAATCGCATCCGACGCGCCCCATGCGGCGCACGCCGCCTTCAACGCTTCCGTCAAGATCTTCGTCCATCGCGCGAAGGTCGGTGCCGACGCCGACGAGCTTGCCCGGAGGGCCGAGCTGATGGACCGCCGGCTTGCGAACGTGTCGGAGCAGCTCGACGGCTTCTCCGTGGGCCTCCTGACCAGCCGCTTCCATCGTGCGCTCGCCTTTCTGCCCATGCGGCGTCGCGACGGCGACGGGGTCGTCGCGCACATGGACCTCGCCGAGCAGCACGCGCGGGCTTTGCGGCCGATGACCCCGGCGCAGCAGCTGCTGTATCTCGAAAACCTGCACCCCGTCGTCGAGAGCAGGTCGAAGGAGGCGATCTGGCTTGGAGATCGCGAGCTCGCGCTCGCCCGCGCGCGGGCCGTGGTCGAACTGGACCGCTACGATCCGAAATCGTGGCTCGAGCTGGGGCAGCTGCTGATGTCGCTCGATCGCTGGTCCGAGGCAGCCGACGCCTACGTCACCGCTGCGATGCTGGGGCCGCCCGTCGGAGCGCTTGGCCGCCACATGGCCGGCGTATGCTTCCGCCGCCTTGGACAGGAGATGCTTGCCGCGTTCATGTTCCAGAGCGCACTGGAGCTCGACCCGCTCGGGATCTCTCCGCGCGTGGAGATCGGCGATCAGCCCGATCTCGGAGTTCTCGCGTCGCTGAAAGAATGGAGCTCCCGCAGAATCGAGGAGGCAGGATAACCGCCGTCGCCGGGAGCTCCCCGGAGGGCGGGCGCATAACCGGCGTGCCGGTCGGGCTGAACCCGGCGCCGATGCGCTAAAGTCCGGAAATCGCCGCGCGTCCATGACGGCATCGCCACTCGCGGTGTCGGGCGTGCCATGCGAGGAGGCATGAGATGAAGTGCCTTAACTGCGGAACGACGATGCGCCTCGGCGAGCAGGTCTGCCGGGCCTGTGGCGTGCGTTTCGCGGTTGCGTGCGCCTCCTGCGGCACGCAGAACCTGATGGGCCAGCAGTTTTGCGGGACCTGCGGGAGTCTACTGGGGCGGGCGCTCAACGCGCGGCCGACCATTGACGGCGACGACGAGCAGGTTCGTTCACTTCCCGCTGCAGACACGCGGTTCAGGGACGCCTCCCCGGATGACGAGCGCAAGCAGGTCACGGTCCTGTTCGCCGACATCAAGGGTTCGCTCGAACTGCTCGCGGATCGCGATCCCGAAGACGCTAACCGACTGCTCGACAACACGCTGCACCGGATGATGGATGCCGTCCATCAGTACCACGGGACGGTGAGCCAGGCGCGGGGCGACGGCATCATGGCGATCTTCGGCGCGCCGGTTGCGCACGAGGATCATGCCGTGCGCGCTTGCTACGCCGCTCTGCGGATCCAGGAACTGGTGGCCGCCTATTCCGACGAGACGTTGCGGACCGACGGCGTTTCGATCCAGGTGCGGGTCGGCATGAATTCCGGGGATGTCGTGGTGCGGTCCCTGCGCAACGATATCTACTCCGAATACACGGCGGTGGGACGGACGACCCATCTCGCGGCACGCATGGAGCAGTTGGCCCCGCCCGGGACAATCCTGGCAACTGCCGAGACCGTGCGCCTAGTCGAGGGCTACATCGCCGTGCGGCCCATCGGCCCGATTGCGGTCAAGGGCATACCCGCCCCGGTCGAGGCCTTCGAAATCGTCGGGGTCGGCCAAGCTCGCTCCCGACTGCAGGCGGCTCACGCCCGCGGCCTCACGCCCTTCGTGGGCAGAGATTCGGAGATGGCCTCCGTGAAGGAAGCCATGGCGCGGGTCGTTGCCGGGCACGGCCAGGTGGTCGCGGTGACGGGGGAGCCGGGTGTCGGCAAGTCACGCCTCTTGCGCGAGTTCGTCCGCTCGCAGCGAGCTGCCGTCAACCGGCTCGTCCTCGAATCGAACGCGGTCCGCTTCGGGCAAGCGGCACCCTATCTGCCGGTGATCGATTTGCTAAAGAGCTACTTCAAGGTGGAGCTCCGCGATGCTCCCAACGAAGTTCGGCAGAAGGTTTCGGAAAAGGTCGTTGCACGGCTGCCGGCGATGCTCGACAAGCTCCCTGCGATCTTTGAACTGCTCGACGCGCTGCCGGCGGAGCACGCGTTCCGGTCGCTCGACGCGGCCCAGAGGCGGCGTTCGACGATCCAGGCCGTCATCGAGCTGTTGGCGAGCGAGAGTCGCGTCCAGCCGGTGATAGCCGTATTCGAGGACATCCAGTGGAACGATTCCTTGACCCTCGGACTCCTCAACGAGCTCGTCGCGCGGATCACAGACGTTCCGATACTGCTCCTGGTCTGCTATCGGCCCGAGTACAAGGACGGTTGGAAAGACTTTCCGCACTACCGGCGGGTGCGACTCGAACCGCTGCCCCAGGATCGGCTTGCGCGCCTCGTCGACGCGATGGTGGGCAATGATGTGAGCCTCGGAGGGATGAAGGACTTCCTCATCGAGCGCGCAGCGGGAAACCCGTTGTTCCTGGAGGAGATCGTCCAATCGTTCGTCGAGACCAGGGTGGTGGCGGGGCATCGCGGCGCCTATCGCCTCGTTCGCCCGTTCGACACCGCGCAGGTGCCGGCCACCGTCCGGTCAGTGCTCGCCTCACGCATCGACCGACTGCCATCGGCCGAGAAGCACCTTCTTCAAGAGGCGGCCGTCATCGGCAGCTCCGCACCGCTCGCCCTTCTGCAATCGCTCTCGGGACTCGAGGTCCAGGAGCTCCGCGGACTGCTCGCCAGCCTGCAGACCGCGGACTTTCTCTACGAAGCGAGGCTCTACCCTGATCAGGAGTATGCCTTCAAGCACGCCCTCACCCACGAAGTGACATACGGCGAGTTGCTGAAGGAGCGACGCCGCGAAATCCATGCTCGTGTGGTTGCTGCGATGGAGACGCTGTACTCGGGGCATCTGGGCGACCGGGTCGATCAAATCGCCGAGCATGCCGTGCGTGGACACCTCTGGCCCAAGGCGCTCGGCTACCTGCAACAGGCGGGTGCCCGGTCGGCTGACCGCCACGCCTACCGTGAGGCGGTGACGCTGTTCGAGCGGGCGCTCGACGCGATTGCGCACCTCCCCGAGGAGCGAAGTCTGTTGGAGCAGGCGATCGACATCCGCTTCGACATGCGCAACGCCCTGCAGCCGCTTGGCGATCGCGAGCGAATCGCCAGCGTTCTCCGCGAGGCAGAGGCATTGGCCGAGCGCCTCGGGGATCCTCGCAGAGTCGGTTGGGTGCACTCGTATCTGACCGACCACTATTGGATTCGCGGCCAGACGGAGGAGGCAGAAGCCGCCGCCGAGACGGCGCTGCGGATCGCGCGGGAGACCGGCGACCTCTCGTTGCGGGTCGTGACCAACCTGCCGCTCGGACTCATGTACCACACCCGCGGCGAGTATCGGCGGGCGATCCAATGCTTCGAGCAGAACATTAGCTCGCTCGAGGGCGATCTGCTCGAGCGACGCTTCGGACTGTTCGTGCTGCCGTCGGCGTTCTCACTCAGCTTCCAGGCGTGGAGCCTTGCCGAACTCGGGGAGTTCGATGCAGCCGCCGCCATCGGGCAGCGTGCGGTGGCCACCGCGGAGCAGGCGAACCACCCGATCAGTTGCGGCTACGCATACCTCGGGCTGGGGGTGATGCGTCTGCGCCGCGGCGACTCCCCGAGTGCGATCAGCGCTTTCGAGCGCGCATTGTCGGTGGCCGCCTTTGCCGATAGTCCGGTCGGCGTCGCCTATGTCTCTTTCCACCTCGGATACGCGCTTGCATTGTCGGGACGCCTCGACGAGGGCGTGCGCATGCTTGAGGCGACCGTCGCGCTTGCCGAAACGAAGGGGTTCGTCGCACGCCATGCGCTGCGTCTTGCGTACCTCGCGGAGACCTACGCACTGGCCGGCCGGCTCGACGAGGCGGTCTCGATCGCCGGGCGCGCAGTGCGCGTCGCGCGCGAACACGACGAACGCGCGAACGAGGCCTATGCGCTGAGGGTCCACGGCGAGGTCGCCTTTCGCCGAGGCGAGCTCGCTGACGCGCAGCCGGCGCTCTTGGCGGCGGTGCAACTCGCACAGAAGCTCGAGATCCGGCCACTCCTGGCGCACTGTCACCGCGCTCTGGCGCGAGCGTATCAAGCCGACGGAGACGAGGCACAGGCCGTCTTGCATGCGCGGGCGGCCGGCGAACTGGTCGAGGCCATGGGGATGCGTTTCTCGACGCCTGAGCTCGAACCGCCGGTCCGGGCGGGCCGAGCCGACGGCGACACAACCGCCGAACACGAGCCCGCGCGCCCGCGCCGCTCAGGTCACGCCCGTCGTACCGGTTGATTTGCAGCGGATTCGGGAGCCCGAGAAGCCGCCCACCGTCGGCGCGGACTTAAGCCGGTTACGGCACCTCGACGGGAGCTCTCCGACCGTTCTCGTCCCGCCGCACGTCGAACTTCCTGCCGGCTATCGGCTCGAGTTGGACGCGGGGCTTCACCAGTTCACCTGATGCCGCCAACGCGTTGACGCGCCCTTTCCCGAACATCGGTTCGTCGCCGAGACCCCGCGCAGTCGATGCCAGCAGATGCCAGATCTCCTTGTTTTCGGCGAACCGGTGCGCGCCCCAAGCCAGTGCTGCCGCGCCTGCAACGTGGGGACACGCGGCGCTCGTGCCGCTCATGGTCTGGTAACTGCCACGGAGACCCGTCGACAGGACGTTCACACCGGGCGCGCAGATGTTCACCCCGGACCCGGTGTTGCTCTGCGGGTAATGCGCGTTCTTCGAATCTATCGCCGCGACGCCAATGACGGTGTCGAATGCGGCCGGGTAAGTGACGGTCTTGGAACTGTCGTTCCCGACTGAAGCGACCAGCAATGCGCCGCTCTCCCAGGCCTTCCGGCACATGAGGTAGAGCGACATGCGCGGCTCCGAAAAGCCGAAGCTCATGTTGATGACATGCATATGGTTGGCGATGCACCAATCGAGGCCGGCGATGATGGAGCGCAGCGTGGGCGCACCAGTCTGGTCGCTCACTTTCACGGCATATAGCGACGCCTGAGGTGCGACGCCGACGATGCCGGCACCGCTTATCGCCGCCGCAACGATGCCCGCGCAGAACGTCCCATGGCCTTCGTCGTCTCTCCAAGTCGGCGTGCCCGACACGAAGGTCACGCCCCCCATCACGTTGGCCGCCAGATCCGGGTGGCTGTCATCGATCCCGGTATCGAGTACGGCGACGCGAATGCCCTTGCCCTGTGAGTTCCCCCATGCCGCGGGCGCATTGATCTGGGCGACCCCTGCCGGGATGGTCTCCGTGTCGAGGGGAGGCTGGCCCTGCACCCGCAGGGGATGGAAGGGACCCGCGTGCGAGTAAACGAAGTCGTCATCGTCTTCGATGAGTTCGATGTCCGGATGGTCCTCGAGCGCAGCCCGCTCGTCCACCGTGAGATGCACGCAGACGATCGGGGTCTCGAAACGGTTGACGTCGAAGGCAGTGAGATGCGCGTCGACCGCGGGAGGTGCCGCGCCCAGGGACTTAGTCGAGGCTTCGAAGAACTGAACATCATCACGGCGGCGGCCCGAAAGCACCTGGCGGATCACATCCTGTTTGTCGAGGCTCGGATATGCGCGCTTGTCCTTCGGCTTGAATATGACGACTACCGGCTCGAATTTCGGACCGTCTCCACCCTCGCTCATGGCATCCCCCGTGTCGTTAGGATCGGTTGCATACGATACGACTAGCCTGCAGCGGCCATCATTCTGCCGCT
>Ga0335084_10004259_pt1 | contig 14089 bp, 10 predicted proteins | sample Lox_Sample_44_FD_206721 | JGI IMG/M metagenome (GOLD analysis project Ga0335084, IMG submission 206721) | Soil microbial communities from Loxahatchee National Wildlife Refuge, Florida, United States - Lox_Sample_4.4 | ecosystem: Environmental > Terrestrial > Soil > Wetlands | place: USA...
GCCCGCTCCGCGTCCGCGCAGATCTCCCACCGACGCCCCGCGACGACGCTGCGCGGCTCGCGGACGCCGGCCCCGCCCGCTATAAGACCCCCCGCTATGCCCCGTGGTCCCCGTGCGATCATCTTCGATTTCGACGGCGTCATCGCCGATTCCGAACCCCTGCACCTCGCCGCGTTCCAGCAGGCCCTCGAGCCCGAGGGGATCATCCTCACGACCGAGGCGTACTACGCGGACTATCTCGGCTACGACGACTACGACGCGATCGTGGCCGCCCTCCGCGAGGCCGGCCGTCCTCCCACCGAAGAGAGCGTCCAGGCGTTGATGGCCGCCAAGGCCGAGCACTTCCTGGCGCTGGTGCGCGAGGGCGTGCGGATCCTGCCGGGCGTCCCCGCGTTCATCCGCGAGGCTGCGACGCGCGTGCCGCTCGCCGTCGCCTCGGGGGCGCTCCGGCGCGAGATCGAGCTGATCCTCGCCTACGCCGGGCTGCGCAAGGCGTTCGACGCGATCGTCAGCGCCGAGGACGTGAGCGAGGGGAAGCCGGCGCCCGAGAGCTTCCTGCTGGCGCTCGAGCGGCTCCAGGAGCGCGTGCCGACCCTCTCGCCCGGCGACTGCCTCGTGATCGAGGACTCGCGCGCCGGCGTCGAGGCGGCCCGGCGCGCCGGCATGCGTTGCCTCGCGGTCACCAACTCGTATCCGGCGTCCGAGCTCGGCGCCGCCGACGTCGTCGTCCCGTCTCTCGAGAAGGTCGAGTGGGAGCGAGTCTCGGCGCTGTTCTGAAGGGAGCTAACCCTGGAGCTCTTGGAGGATCATGCTGCCGGCCTCGAGCATCATCTCCTGCATGATGTCCTTGAGCGGCTTCCCGGGATCCTCGAGCTTCCCGACCAGCGCCGACAGCACCGCGAAGTAGCGCTCCTTGGTGTCGAGACCGAGCGTGGGAAGGCGCCCGTCCATCGCCTTCACGAACCGCTTGTGGGTGGCGACGATCTGACGGTCGACGTCCTTCTCCAGCGCATTCTGAGCCATCGGGCGCGGAGTATAGAGAGGCGTCGCCGGTGGTTCAACGCGGTCGCGGGGCTCTTGCTGCTGGTCGCGCAGGTCGCGAGCGCCGCGGGGCCGGTCGGCGTCGGCGGCTACGTCGACGGCAACGCGGTCGTTCCGACCGAACGCAGCGAGCACCAGCTCCCGCAGGGACTGCTCGACGCCTGGATCGAAGGGGGCCCGGTCCCCTGGCTGCACGGCCGCCTCGAGCTGCGCGGTCGGATCGGTGGGCCGTTCGAGGGCGGCTCCGGCATCGGCGTCTACAACTTCGACGACACGTTCCAGAACGTCTCGCCCGCGTTCGACGCCCCCGAAGCGTGGCTCGAGCTGCGCGGCAAGCACGCGGAGCTGCGCGCGGGCATCCAGCGCTTCGCGTGGGGCAAGCTCGACGGCGCGCCTCCCACCGACGTCCTCAACCCGCGCGACTTCCACGATCCGATCGTGCAGGACTTCGAGGAGCGGAAGCTCGGCGTTCCCGCACTCACCGGCACGTACTATCTCCCGGACGTTCCGACACTCGCACTGAACGGCCTGCGCGCCATGCTCGCCTATCTGCCGTGGGCCGTGCCGCCGCACCTGGCGCTGGTGCAGGAGCGGTGGTTTCCGACGAGCCTGGTCCCGCCGTCGCCGTTGTCCGTGAGGCTTCCGACCACGACCCTGTCGGTTCCGATTCGGCTGCGAACCGTCAACGACACGCCGCCCCGAGATCTGGCGCACGGAGCGATCGCGTTCCGGCTCGCCGGGACGTGGCGCGAGAGCGATTGGGATATCTACCACTACACCGGGCAGGACACCGGTCCTGACATGGACGCGGACCCGGTCGCCCACATGTCGGCGAGGGGCAAGATCAGCGTGACGAGCAACCTCGTGCAGAAGCACGACACCATGCACATGACCGGCGCCGACTGGTCGACGGCGTGGGGGCCGTTCACGTTCCGCGCCGAGGGGGCATGGTTGCTCGGTGCGTCCTATCTGAGCCCGTTCACCGTCGACGAGGTCGGCCAGATCCCCATCGACCAGTTGCTCATGCACCTGAGCCCGACGCATCCCGTTCACTTCCGGCTCCCGCGGTCGCTCTTCCCGAGCCAGGACGCAGTCGAGTGGGGCGTCGGAACCGACGCCCTCTGGAACGGCTTTCAGCCGCTGCTCCAGGTGAACCAGACCATCGTCACCGACTCCCATCCGCCGCTCCTGATCCACGATCCGGAGACGCGGCTCACGGGACTTCTCCGCCGGCGGTTCCTGGGCGACAGGGTCGAGCTGGAGGTACGCGGCATGTATCTCGTCGAACGCGGCGGCTTCCTCCTCTACCCCCGCGCCACCTACCGCATCCGTGACGACGTCCGCCTGCGCCTCGGCTACCTCTCGGTCGGCGGTCCCAGCGCTTCATACATCGGGCAATTCCATGATAACGACGAGGTCGTGATGGAGGCCCGGTACACCTTCTAGCGCGATGCGCGACGTCGTCCCGATCTTTCTGCACGTGCCGCGTCCCGAGATCGCGTACGTGAAGTTCATCTTCGAGTCGTACGAGGGCGTCGCGGTGTGCCGCACGCTCGACCGCTTCAAGGCGACGATCGTCGTGCTGGCGGCCCCGGACTTCGAGGCCGACGTCCGCCGCGTCGTGGCGGCGCTGGCGACCGAGGCCCCGGGCGTCGTCGAGATTCCCGCGCCGCCGGGCGACGGCGACTGGCTCGGCCCGCCCGAACCCTACGAGGAGCTCCCGCGATGAGCACCACCAACGGCCACCCCCACGCCCTCCCCCTGCCACCGGCCGGCGAGATCGAAGCCATCGAGGAGACGTCCGACACCGTCTTCAACTGGAAGTACGACCTGCCGCGCGAGCCGCTGAACGCGCTCTACGAGAAGGGGAAGCGGCTCCAGTGGAACGCGTCGACCGACATCGACTGGTCGATCGACGTCGACCCGGAGGTGTTCCCGGAGTTCTTTCCGGCCGAGGCCTTCAACGCGATGCTGGATCCGCCGCGCAAGCTCGAGCTCCGGGAGCTCAAGTCGCTGCGCGTGAACCAGCTCGGCTGGATGCTCTCGCAGTTCCTGCACGGGGAGCAGGGGGCGCTGCTCGCGACCGCGCAGATCGTCAACACGGTGCCGTGGATGGAGGCCAAGTTCTACGCCGCCAGCCAGGTCGCCGACGAGGCGCGCCACGTCGAGGTCTACCGGCGCTATCTCACCGAGAAGCTCCCGTTCGGCTTCCCGGTGAATCCGCACCTCCACACGCTGCTCTCCGACATCATCCGGGAGCCGCGCTGGGACATGACCTACCTCGGCATGCAGATCATGGTGGAGGGGCTGGCGCTGGCCGCGTTCGGGATGATGCACCTGATGAACCCGCACGAGCAGCTGCTGCACCAGATCACCAACTACGTCATCAAGGACGAGGCGCGGCACGTCGCCTTCGGCGTGCTGTCGCTGGAGGAGTTCTACAAGGACATCACGTCCGCCGAGCTCCGCGATCGCGAGGACCTGGTGATCGACGCCGCGCACCTGATGCGCGACCGGCTGCTCATGCACGAGGTCTGGGAGCGGCTCGGCTGGGACGTCGACGAATGGGTGGCGTGGTCGCTGCGGACGCCGTTCATGACGGGCTTCCGTCAGCTCCTGTTCTCGAAGATCGTGCCCAACCTGAAGCGCCTGGGACTCCTCACGCCGCGCGTGCGCGACGCCTTCGAGAAGATCGGCGTCCTGCACTTCGAGTCGATGCCCGACTCGACGCAGGACGAGGGCATCACGCTCCCCCCCGCGATCGCGATGTTCCTCCAGCAGATGGGCGCGCCGCCGCCCGTGCGCTGAACGAGCCCGGCGACTGCGCGTACGAGCGCAGCACCTTCAGGTAGTTCGCGCGCTCGAAGGCCGCCGGCTCGGCGACCGCCTGCTGGCTCATGCTGCCCTGCATCTGGCCGATCGACTCGTACTCGTGCTCGATCATCCAGTGCTCGAGGCCGGCCCGGAGGTGCGCCAGGTGCTCGACGCCGTGATGGAGCAGCGCCGACGCCATCATCGCGACGCGGGCGCCCGCCATCATCGCCTTCAGCACGTCGACGGCGTCGTGCACGCCGCCCGTCACCGCGAGGTCGGCGTGGACGCGGCCGTAGAGGATCGCCACCCACCGGAGCCGGAGGCGCAGCTCGGCCGACGTGCTGAGCTGGAGGTTGGGCACGATCTCCAGCCGTTCGACGTCCAGGTCGGGCTGGTAGAAGCGGTTGAAGAGCACGAGGGCGTCGACCCCCACGGCATCGAGCTGGTGCGCGAGGTTCGCGAACGCGCTGAAGAACGGCCCGAGCTTGATCGCCACCGGGATGCCGACGCCGACCACCATGTCGCGCGCCAGCTCGACGTACTGCGCCTCGACCTCGGTCGCCGTCTGCGCGGGATCCGTCGGGATGAAGTACTCGTTCAGCTCGAGCGCGTCCGCGCCGGCCTGCTCGATCGCCCGCGCGTGCCGGATCCAGCCGCCCGAGGAGATGCCGTTCAGGCTGGCGATCACGGGGATGCCGACCGCCGCCTTCGCGCGCCGGACCAGCTCCAGGTACGCGTCGGGCCCGAGGCCGTACGTCGCCAGGTCGGGGAAGTACCCGAGCGCCTCCGCGAAGCTCTCGGTGCCGTAGGTGAGGTTGTGGTCGAGGTCGTGGCTCTCGATCTGGAGCTGCTCCTCGAACAGTGAGGGCAGCACGATGGCGCCGGCGCCCGCGTCCTCGGCCCGGCGGACGGCGTCGAGGTCCTCGGTGAGCGGCGAGGACGACGCGACCAGCGGGCTCGCGAGCGTCATGCCCAGGTAGCGGGTCGAGAGATCGATGCTCATGGGGATCCCTCCTCCGGCATGCTCGCGAGCCGCTCGTAGAGGGCCCAGCGCCGGCGAATGTCGGCCTCCGCGGTCGCGAGCGCCTGGCGCGCGGCCGCCGGGGCGGAGTGCGCCAGCATCGTGTAGCGGGTCTCGTTGTAGGCGTACTTGGCGAGCCGGATCGAGGGCGGCTTCGAGTCGAGCTGGAGCGGGTTCTTCCCCTCGACGCGCCGACGGGGATCGTACCGGAAGAGCGGCCAGTGCCCCGAGTGGACCGCGGCGGCCTGCTGCCGGAGGCCGTGCACGAGGTCGTACCCGTGGGCGATGCAGTGGCTGTACGCCAGGATCAGCGACGGCCCGTCGTACGACTCGGCCTCGCGGAACGCGCGCACGGTCTGCATGTCGTCGGCGCCCATGGCGACGGCCGCGACGTAGACGTTCCCGTAGGTCATCGCGAGGAGCCCCAGGTCCTTCTTCGCGGTCGCCTTGCCGCCGGCGGCGAACTTGGCGACCGCCCCGCGCGGCGTCGCCTTCGACATCTGGCCGCCGGTGTTGGAGTAGACCTCGGTGTCGAGGACGAGCAGGTTCACGTCGCTCCCCGACCCGAGTACGTGGTCGAGGCCGCCGTAGCCGATGTCGTAGGCCCACCCGTCGCCGCCGACGATCCAGACGTTGGTGCGAACGAGGGCCTCGGCGACGCTCTCCAGCGCGCGGGCGGCCGGCTCCTGGAGGCCGCGCAGGCGCTCGTGGAGGAGCGCGACCCGGGCTCGCTGCGCCGCGACGCCCGCCTCGGTGGACTGGTCGGCGTCGAGCAGCTCCCGCACCAGCGCGTCGCCGAGCGCCGGGGCGAGGGCGGTGAGGAGCATGCGCGCGTGTCGCGCCTGCGTGTCGCGCGCCACCCGCATTCCGAGGCCGAACTCGGCGTTGTCCTCGAAGAGCGAATTCGCCCACGCCGGACCCCGACCCGCGGCGTCGACGCTCCACGGGGTCGTCGGCAGGTTGCCGCCGTAGATCGACGAGCAGCCGGTGGCGTTGGCGATCAGCGTCCGGTCGCCGAAGAGCTGGCTCAGGAGCTTCAGGTACGGGGTCTCGCCGCACCCGGCGCAGGCCCCCGAGAACTCGAACAGCGGGCGCAGGAGCTGGACGTCCTTCACCTGATGCAGGTGGAGCGTGCTCCGGTCGGCGTCGTCGAGTGCGCGGAAGAAGTCCCAGCGCGCGCGGGCGGCCTCCCGGAGCGGCGCCGCCGGCTGCATGTTGATGGCCTTCAGCCGGGTTTCGCTCTTGTTGCGGACGGGGCAGACGTCGACGCACAGCGCGCAGCCGGTGCAGTCGTCGGCGGAGACCTCGAGCGTGTAGCGCCAGCCGTCCAGCTCGCGCCAGCGCGCCGGCCGCGACGCCCAGTCCGGCGGCGCGCCGGCCAGCCGGGCCTCGGGATAGACCTGCGCGCGGATCACGGCGTGCGGGCAGACCAGCACGCACTTCCCGCACTGGATGCAGATGTCCGGGTCCCAGACCGGGACGTCGGCGGCGATGCCGCGCTTCTCCCACTGCGCGGTCGCGCTCGGGTAGGTGCCGTCGGCGGGGAGGGCGCTCACCGGGAGCGCGTCGCCCTCGCCGGTGATCAGGCGCGCGGTCACCGCCTGCACGAACGGCGGCGCGCCGGCGGGGACGGCCGGACGCAGCCCGGCGGTCGCGGAGACCGCTGCCGGCAGCGTCACCGGGAAGAGATGGTCCAGGGCGGCGTCGACCGCGGCGACGTTCCGGCTGACGACCGATTCGCCGCGCTTCCCGTAGGACTTGGCGATCGCGGCCTTGATCGCGGCGATCGCCTCGTCCCGCGGCAGCACGCCGCTCAGCGCGAAGAAGCAGGTCTGCATGACCGTGTTGATGCGTCCGCCGAGCCCCGCCTCCCGCGCGACCCGCTCCGCGTCGACCACGAACAGGCGGAGGCCGCGCTCGAGGAGCTGCGCCTGGACCGGCCGCGGCAGATGGTCCCAGATCGCGTCCGGGCCGTGCGGGGTGTTCAGCAGCACGGTCGCCCCGGGCTCGGCCACGCCGAGCACGTCGCGCTCCTCGAGGAAGCCCGGGTGGTGCACGGCGACGAAGCTCGCGCGCTCGATCAGGTAGGGGGCGCGGATCGGACGCGGCCCGAAACGCAGATGCGACACCGTCACCGACCCGGCCTTCTTCGAGTCGTACACGAAGTACGCCTGCGCGTGCAGCGGCGTCCCCTCGCCGATGATCGTGACGGTGCTCTTGTTGGCGCCGACGGTCCCGTCCGACCCGAGCCCGTAGAAGACGGCCCGGACGGTCTCGGGATCCTCGATCGACGCCGCCGGATCCCAGTCGAGGCTGGTGTGCGTCACGTCGTCCTGGATGCCGATCGTGAAGTGCCGGCGCGGGGCCGGCCGGCCGAGCTCGTCCAGCACCCGCATCACCATCGCGGGCGTGAACTCCTTCGACGAGAGGCCGTAGCGCCCGCCGATCACGCGCGCCGCGAGCCCGGACTCGGCCACCGCCGTGACGACGTCCTGGTAGAGCGGCTCGCCGGGGCTGCCCGGCTCCTTGGTCCGATCGAGGACCCCGATCGTCCGCACGCTGGCCGGGAGCGCGGCCGCGAACGCGTCGACCGCGAACGGGCGGTAGAGCCGCACCGTGACCACGCCGACCTTCTCGCCCTGCCGGGCGAGGTGCGCGACCGTCTCCCGCGCGGTCTCGGCGCCGGAGCCCATCACGACCAGCACCCGCTCGGCGTCGGGGGCGCCGGCGTAGTCGAACAGCCGGTACTGCCGGCCGGTGCGTGCGGCGAGCGCGTCCATGGCGTTCTGCACCAGGGTCGGGCAGGCGAGGTAGTAGGAGTTGGCCGCCTCGCGCGCCTGGAAGTGCACGTCCGGGTTCTGTGCCGTGCCGCGGATCGTCGGATGCTCGGGCGAGAGGGCCCGCGCGCGGTGGGCGCGGATCAGGCCGTCGTCCAGCAGGGCGCGGAGATCGTCGGCGCTCACGGGCGCGATCTTGGTGACCTCGTGCGAGGTGCGGAAGCCGTCGAAGAAGTGGAGGAACGGGACGCGGGCGGCGAGCGTCGCGGCATGGGACACGAGCGCCAGGTCCATCGCCTCCTGCACCGACGACGAGGCGAGCAGCGCGAACCCCGTGCTGCGCGCCGCCATGACGTCGCTGTGGTCGCCGAAGATCGAGAGCGCCTGGGTGGCGATCGTGCGCGCGGCGACGTGGATGACCATCGGCGTCAGCTCCCCGGCGATGCGGTACATGTCCGGGAGCATGAGGAGCAGGCCCTGGGAGGCGGTGAAGGTCGTCGCCAGGCTGCCGGCGGCGAGCGCGCCGTGGACCGCCCCGGCGGCCCCGGCCTCGCTCTGCATCTCGACGACGTGGGGAATCGTGCCCCAGAGGTTCGGCCGTCCGGCCGCAGCCCATTGATCCGCCGCCTCGGCCATCGGCGAGGCGGGCGTGATCGGATAGATCGCGACCACCTCGCTCGCCTGGTAGGCGACGTCCGCGACCGCGGTGTTGCCGTCGGTCGTCTTCCATCGCGTGGGTTCCACGCGCTCTTAGCACGTCGGATGCCGGCCGGCGGGAGAGATCGGTGAGAATGATTCTCCTGCGCCTGGGAATCGGGCGGCGAGGCTTCGCGCCCGTGAGAACGCCGATCACCAGCCGGGGCGGGCGTCGACGCCGGCGGCGCGCAGCCGTGCGGCGCGCGGGGTCTTCGGGCAGGCGAGCCCGATCTGTCGCAGCGCATCCCAGGCGAAGTAGAGCTCCGGGTAGATGAGCGGCTTCCCGCTCGTGAGGAGCGCCGCCGCCAGGTCCCGCTCGGGATCGGCCCAGGCGACGACGTTGGTGAAGCCCAGGTGCCCGAACGCGTGCGGCGTGTCGGGACCGTAGAGGCTCAGCCAGTCGGCGCCCAGCATGAAGCCCATGCCGTAGCGGAACGGGAAGGCGAGCGTCAGGTCGACCTCCAGATACGACTGCTCGCCCAGCGCGCGCCGGATCGTGCGCGGCTCGAAGAGGCGGATGTTCCCCTCCGCGCCGCCGTCGAGCAGCACCTGGTAGAACCGCGACAGCTCGTTGGCGGTCGCGACGAGGTTCCCGGACGGAATGGCGACGCCCAGGAAGCGCGGATCGTTCGAGAGGTCGATGACCGTCTGGAAGTCGAGGCCGAGCGCCCGCCGCAGGAGAAACCGGAGCGGCGGGATCGGCGGCGGGCCGGTGAAGTAGTTGCGGGCGACGCGGCCCACGTCGGCGGGATTCGTCCCGTAGCTCATCCAGCGGAAGCCGAGCGGCTCGCGGATCTCCCGGTTGATGAAGCTGCGGATGTCGTGCCCGGTCACGCGCCGGACGATCTCGCCGAGGACGAATCCCCCGGTGACCGCGTGGTACGCGAGCTGGCGCCCCGGCCGCCATGCCTGCGGCAGGTCGCAGAGGATCTGCATGACGCGTTCGGGATCCTCGAGCACGGCCAGGTCCATCGCCTCGGGCGGCGGGTTGGGGATCCCGGCCCGATGGGTGAGCACGTGGCGGATCGTGATCCACTGCTTGGTATGGATGTCGAACTCCGGGACGTACTCGCAGACCGGATCGTCGAGCCGGATCAGGTTCCGCTCGTCGAGGAGGTGGATCAGCATCGCGGTCACCGCCTTCGAGGCGGAGAAGACGCAGAACGGGGTCGACGGCGTGGCGGCGACCTTGGGAGCGTCGACGGGATCGTCGGGACCGTTGCCGGTGGCGTGACCGATGGCGCGGTCGATCAGGATCTGGCCGCGGTGGCGGACGCAGAGCTGGATCGCCGGGTGCATCCCGCTCTGGTACAGCCGCTCGACGGCGTGCCAGATGCGGGTGACGGCCTCCACGTCGACGCCGACCGTACGCGGGTCGACCTCGGCAGCCGTGTGCCGCGTGGTGACGGTGTCGAGGTCCCGGGGGACCCGGCAGCGGGTGAGGAGATTGCAGGACACGGGTCCTTCCGACGATACGGACGGCCCCGGGACCTCTCAAGCCACGAACCGAGGAATCGCGCCAGTGGATTGACCTCCACCGCGCCGACCGCGTAAGCCCCTCCGCGTGCGCAGCGACCAGGACGGTACCGGCACCGGGCCCGCCCGCCTGGCGCCCCCGCCGACCAAGGGGCACGTCTCGGTGGCCCGCCTGGGCCGCCACTGGTACGTCGCCTGTCGCACGGGGGAGCTCGGCCGGCGTCCCCTGGCGCGCGTCGTGCTCGGCATCCCGCTCGTCCTCTTCCGCGACCGGGAGGGGCGGGCGGCGGCGCTCCTCGACCGCTGCCCGCACCGCAACGTCCCGCTCTCGCTGGGCCGCGTCGACGCCGGCGGGACGCTCGAATGCGGCTACCACGGCTGGCGCTTCGACGGGGCCGGGCGCTGCCAGCTGGTGCCGGGCCTCCGCGACGGCGGCGTCAGCGCCGACCGTGCCGTCGCCGCCCATCCCACCCGCGAGCAGGATGGCCTGGTCTGGGTGTACGCCACCCCCGACGTCGTGCCCGAGACGCTGCCGTTCGCGCTCCCGCCGCACGCGGCCGGGGGCTACACCACGGTCACGCGCGTCGTGGACGTCGAGGCGTCGCTCCACGCGACGATCGAGAACGCGCTCGACGTCCCGCACACCGCCTTCCTCCACCGCGGGCTCTTCCGCGGCAGCGGGACGCCGCACGAGATCCGCGCCGTCGTCCGTCGGAGCGGCGACCGCGTGGAGGCGGAGTACATCGGCGAGCCGCGCCCCGAGGGCGTGATCGGGCGGCTGCTGTCGCCGAGCGGCGGCGTCGTCGAGCACTGGGACCGCTTCGTGCTGCCGTCGATCGCGCAGGTCGAGTACCGGCTCGGCACCGAGAACCATCTGGTCGTGACGTCGATCTGCACGCCGCTCGACGACTTCCGCACGCGGCAGTTCGCGGTCGTGAGCTTCCGCCTGCGCGTGCCGGGCCTCCTGGTGCGCCCGCTGCTCGAGCCGCTCACGATGCGCATCCTCCGCCAGGACGCCGCGATTCTCCGCCGGCAGGCGGAGTCGATCCGGCGCTTCGGCGGCGAGCAGTACATGTCGACCGAGCTGGATCTGCTGGGCCCGCACGTATGGCGGCTGCTCCGCGAGGCCGAGGAGGGACGGCCCCCCAAGGCGGCGGACGCGGTCGTCGAGCGCGAGATCCGCTTCCTCGCGTGAGCCGCGGCTCAGCCCCAGCCGCGGACGACGAACCAGTAGAGCCCGAGCCCGCAGATCGCCGCCGAGCCGACCTCCGCGACGCGCCGGCGCGCCCCCGTCGCCAGCCGGTCGAGCGACGTGAGCACGAGCCACCCCACGGTCACCGCCGCGAGCTGCCCCAGCTCGACGCCCACGTTGAATCCGAGCAGCGCCGGCACGAGACGCGCGCGCGGCAGGCCGAGGGTCGCGAGCACGCCGGCGAACCCGAAACCGTGCACCAGCCCGAATCCGAACGCGACCGCCGCGCGGAGCCGTGCCGGCTGCTCGCTGTGGGCGAGCAGCCCCAGGTGGCAGCACGAGAACACCGCGATCCCGAGCAGCGCGACCCTGCCGACGACCCCCGGCGCGACGACCGCGGCGAGCACCAGCAGGCCGCCCACGACCCACGGCGTCAGCCGATCGCGGCCCCCCAGCAGCCAGCCGTTCTCGGCCGCGACCAGCGCGATCGAGAAGCCGATCAGCGCCTCGATCGCCGCCGGCTCCGGCTTGACGACGCCCAGCACGGCGAGCGCCAGCGTCACGCTGTGCGCGACCGTGAACGCGGTCACGATCGTCGTCACCTCGGCGAGCGAGCCCGCGAGCAGCAGCAGCGCCGCGACGAACGCCAGGTGGTCGCGCCCGGAGCGGATGTGGTCGACGCCGAGGCGCACGTAGTCCCCGAGCGTCGAGGCCCCCGTGCCGGGCCCGACCGCCAGCGTCCAGCGGGGCGCGTCCGAGGTGAGCACGCGCTCGACGGCCTGGTCCGCGCCGGCCGCGAGGCGCGCGAAGTGGAGGTGCGTGGGTGCGACCTCGTCGAAGAGCCGCGACGTGATCGCGGTCGGCGGGCCGGCGCAGCGTACGTCCCAGGCCAGCAGGAGCCAGCCGGCGCGCGGCTCGGACGTCTGCGGCAGCGCCGTGGCGGGGCAGGGGACGTCGCCGGCGACGGCCGTCAGGTGCTGCGCGGCCCAGGTCGACAGCGCCTCGCGATCGCGCCACGGATCGAGGCGGAGGAGCGTCACGTCGAGCGCCGAGAGCCGCAGCTCGACGTGCGCCCCGTCGGGCGCGAGCGTCCAGCTCGAGTACGAGACCGAGCGCCCGTGTCCGTGGCCCGCGCGCGGCACGGCGAGCAGCGCCAGGATCGCCGCCAGCGCGCGCATCATGGCAACGCGTCCGTGACCTGGACGTGGGCGGCGCTCCGCAGCCCGTCGAGCGCCGAGCGGAGGGCCACGTCGTCGGCACGGCGGCGGTACTCCTCGCGCACCAGCTCCGCGACCTCCTCGAACGGCGGCACCGGCGGCGCCACCCGTTCCACCACCTGGAGGACGTGGAACCCCATGCTCGAGCGCTGCGGATCGGTGGCGCCCCCCGCGTCGACGGCGAGCGCGGCGCGCGCGGCCGACTCGCCGACGTACTCGCGCAGCTTGGCCGGCGGCAGCAGCGTATCGGGGATCGGCGCGACCTCGGGGTCGCCGAGCGCGGCCCGCACTGCGTCGATGGGCTCCCCGGCACGCAGACGTGCGGTCGCCTGGCCGGCGCGCGCGGCGGCGCCGATCTCGTCGCCGTCGTGGACCTGCACGAGGATCTGGTGCACGCGGAGCCGATCGGGTTGCACGAAGTACGCGCGGTGCTGGTCGTAGAAGGCCCGCAGGTCGGCCGGCGACGGCTCCGCCGCAGCGCTCGCGAGCAGGTCGATGGTGGCGGCGACGAGCTGCGAGCGGACGCTCCGGTCGCGTCGCGCGAGCCCCAGGTCGAGGCCGTGCTGGAGGAGCAGCTCCTCGTCGATCAGGCGGTTCAGCACCTGCTGCTTGTCGGCGTCGGTGATCGGGGCACGACGATCGGTCGCGACCGCGCCGAGCGCGCGGAGGTAGTCGTCGCGCCGGATCGGCGCGTCGTTGACGGTCGCGACGACGTCGGGGGAGAGCCCCCCGGTTCCCGTGCGTCCGCCGACGAGGCTCGCGGCCGCGGTCGCGAGTCCGGCCGCGGCGCCGAGGGCCAGCAGCAGGCGCGCGCGCCGCTCCGCGGTCACGAGCCGGGCTGGAGGAAGATCGGCGACGACCAGGCGCGTTCCTCGTTCGGCGTGAGGCAGTCGTCGTCGAACGGGGTCCGGTAGTCGCCGTAGCAGGGGTGGACCTTGACGCAGTTCCCCTCGGCGTCGCGGTCGCAGCGCAGCCCGCCCGCGTTGACGGCGGGGGTGGGCTCCTGGATCGCGCGCACGTAGTACACCGCGGGGCGGCCGTTCAGCACGAAGCTCGGGTCGTCGAACTCGACGGTGCAGCCGGCCGCGTTGGCCGGGCAGTCGATGCGGCGCCACGGATCCTCGATCAGCTCGCGCACCGGCTCGTCGGGGCGCATCTGCGGGCGGACGCGCACGACCTCGATGCGGGTGATGAGGTGGCGGCGGTCGGTCGGGTTGTAGCACTCGCTGCGACAGAGCAGGTCGAGGCGCTCCTTGCCGAGCGACTGCTCGGCGAAGTCCGGGCAGCCGGGCTTCTGCTCGAAGGCGCCCATCGCGCGGACCCGGAAGCGCGGCGGGGCGGTGAGGGTCGCGTCTGAGCCCATCGGCACCGGCCCGTCCGGACCGTTCAGGAGGTCGAACCAGAGCAGGATCCGGTCGCCGCTCGTGCCGTACACCTCGCGGCGCTTGAGCGCGGCCCAGACGGAATCGCGGTCGCGCCCCTCGCTGTGCACGGCGACCAGGCCGCCGGTCATGAAGAAGGAGACCTGCCGCTCGGTCTCGAGCTGCTGGAACGCCTGTGCCGGCGCCAGCTCGTCGACGGTGTGCGAGCTGGGCGCCGCCACCTCCGGTGGGCCCATGAGACGCGTCCGCCAGGTCTCGTTCTTCGGCCCGATGGCTTCGGTCATCTCGCGCCGGGCGAACTCCTTGTAGCCCGTGCCCGGGCGCGCCGAGTGGTTGTCGCTCGAGCCGATGAAGCCGAACTCGAACCGCCGGGGCTTCTTCGGGTCGTCGAAGTTGGTGATCGCGAGCGCGTACTGGCCGGAGTTGCCGGGCCGGAAGTTGAACGACGGGTTGAAGCAGTCGGTGCACTGGCC
>Ga0335084_10004261_pt1 | contig 14088 bp, 8 predicted proteins | sample Lox_Sample_44_FD_206721 | JGI IMG/M metagenome (GOLD analysis project Ga0335084, IMG submission 206721) | Soil microbial communities from Loxahatchee National Wildlife Refuge, Florida, United States - Lox_Sample_4.4 | ecosystem: Environmental > Terrestrial > Soil > Wetlands | place: USA: Florida...
CCCCGCCGACGTCCCGCCCCACGCGGCGCACGCCATGACGGTCGCGACCACGGCCCTGGCCCTGGGGCGCGCTGCCGGCTTCGGCGAGGGCGCCCTCCAGGACCTCGGCCTCGCCGCGCTCCTCCACGACGCGGGCTACGCCTTCGCCGCCGAGGGCCAGGCGGCGGCCGCCGGCCGGCGCCACGGCGGCGACGGCGCGCGTCTCCTCCTGCGCCAGCGGGGGTTCCACGAGGCGCGGCTGCGGCGCATCCGGGCGCTGCTCGAGCACCACACGGACTTCGCGGGCACGGCTCACCCCTCCGCGTTCGGCGCCGTCCTGCGGGTCTGCGAGGACTACGCGAGCTTCGTGCGGCTCCACGGCGCCCGGGTGACGCGCGCCGCCGTCCTGGGCGCGATGCTCGGCGCCGCGGGGACCGCGTACCACCCCGCGCTCCCCCAGCTCCTCGTCAACGCCCTCGGCCAGCACCCGCCCGGCACCCTCCTCGAGCTGGAGGACGGCCGCTGGGCGCGCTCCGCCTCGGCCGCGCGGAACGCCGCCACCTGGGCGACGCCCCTCGCCCGCCTCCTCGATCCGCGGACCCGCGCCGCGGACGGCAAGGTGGTGGACCTCGCCCGCGGACCTCGGATCCGGCGCGCCGTCGCGGGGTGAGACGGCGCGGCGGGATGTGCACGGAGTTGCACACCTGCACTGTTTTCATGTGCGCCTGCGTCCGCCGGGCGCCCACCCGCACCGGATCTGCCGCGATGGCGGGGGGTTGCCGCGCGGCCACGACGGCCGCGGCCGCACCGGATCTTGCACCGCAACCCCCCGGGAGGAGAACGCCGTGCGCCGCTCCAGATCGACCGCCAGGGGCTACTCGCTCATCGAGCTCGCGGTGGTCGTCGCGCTCATCGCCATCCTGGCGGGGCTCGCGATCCGCTCCTTGTCGAGCGGGAGGCCGCGCGCCAGCCTCGCGGGCGCGGCCCTGGAGCTGCAGACCTTCCTGCACCAGGCCCGGCAGACCGCGCTCGCGGATGCGAAGCCGGTCGCCGTCCTGATCTTCCCGAACTACCAGTACAAGACGCAGATCGGGCGGGTGATCCTGTACCAGGACGGCAACGGCGACTTCTTCAAGGGTGGGACGGTCAACTTCCCCGCCTACGACCCGGCGAAGTTCACCACCGGCCCGAACAGCAGCGTCATCGACTCCTACGACCTCCCCGCCGGCGTGGTGGTGGGGGGCGGCGGCGCGGCCCTCGTCGCGCCCTACGCCGACATCCCCATCGGCAGCTGCTCGTTCTGCACCGATCGCGGCGCCGTCCGCTTCGACGAGCGGGGCTCGGCGACGTTCTGGTCGGGCACGGGACAGGTGGGGACCTCCGTCAGCCCGAGCGGACAGAGCCTGAGCCTGCAGACCACGGACCCGGCCACGCCGGGGCAGGTGACCTTCGTCGTCACCGCCGGGAGCGGCAGCGTCGTGACGGTGAGGAACCGATGAGGACCGTCGAGGTGCGAGCCATGCCCAACCGAAACGCCGCGCGCGGATTCACGCTCCTCGAGAACCTGATGGCCATGGGGATCCTCATGATCGGCGTGGTGGGTTCGATCGCCCTCAACAACGCCGGGCTGCGCCTGAACAGCAGCGCGCGGCAGATCATGCGCGAGACCGCCATCGCGCAGGACCTCATCGCCAACATCGAGGTGTGGCCGTACGACTCGGGCGCGGGCCCGCTCACGGCGGGCACCCACGCCGAGGCCGATCTCCCCGCCGGGTTCGCGGGCATCCCCACCGCGTCCCTGGGCGGCTACCAGCGCACCTGGAGCGTCTCGTACACGGCGGACTCCGCGGCGCAGATCACCGTGACCGTGACCTCGCCGCAGGGCGGAAGCGTGGTCCTGCTCGGCGTGAAGCAAGACCCGGCGGAGCACTGATGACCGCCCCTGCCCGAACCCGCGGCGTCACCATCCTCGAGCTGGTCATCGGCATCGGCATCAGCGCCATCGTGCTCGCCGGATCGCTCCTCCTCCTCCAGCAGCAGCAGCACGCGCTCCAGGCCGGCAACCAGGACCGCATCCTCCAGGAGACGGCGCGCATGGCCCTCGGGCACATCTCCGCCAACCTCCGGGCGGCGGGGTTCGGCGTGGACCCGGCGCTCGTCCTGGACTTCGGCTCGCAGTCGAACGTGCGGATGGAGCGGGCGCCGGGCGTCACCTTCAACACCACCAGCCTCCAGTGTGCGGACGCGAACAGGGTCACCTGCCGCGACCGGATCGACGGCCCGGACGAGATCGTCTTCCTCTCGCGCGACCCGGAGTTCGGCCACGTGCTGCGCGCCGCCGCGACCGCGGGGAGCACGGCGCTCACCATCCAGGGACCGCTCAACACGCCGCTCTACCCGGGCCAGATCCTGCAGGTCGCCTGCTACTCCAACCCGATGACCTGGGCGTACCTCCAGGTGTCGTCCCTGGTGTCGCCCACCTCGACGGACACGGTCTCGGTGCCGATCACGGCCAGCGCGAATTCGACGTTCCCCACCCAGAACCCGCTGCTCGGCGACACCTGCTTCAGCAAGGTCGCCCTCGGGCCGCCGACGACGATCGACACCACCTACTACGCGAACCTGCAGCTCGACGCGAAGGTCTTCAAGGTCGACCGGTACCGGTATTACGTCGCGTCGTACCAGGACCCGCTGAGCGGCACGTCGCGCCCCTACCTGATGCTCGATCAGGGGCTCAGCGACGCGGGCGGGAACGCGATGGTGAGCGTCGTCACCCCCGACGTCGAGGACGTCCAGTTCGCGTACGTCTTCCCGAACTCCCCCGACACGGCGCACCAGCTCGTCGGGACGACCGCGGGAACCGCCATCCCGGCCGGCGCGACGGGGATCGACCTCGCCCCGGTGGACGGCTTCGTCGTCTACTCCGATCCGGTGGCGCCGGTGGCGGCGCCGACGCGGCTCACGCACCACCCGGCCAACATCCGGCTGGTCAAGGTGAGCCTCGTGGTGCGCGCGCCTGCCCCGGACCTGCGGTGGACGTTCCCCGGCAACGACCAGATCCCGGCCGCGCTGAACCGGCCGGCGCAGGCGGGCCCCGCCCACTACCGTCGCCTCCTCGTCGAGACCAGCGTCCCGTTGCGCAACCTCGATGCCCAGCTGCCCTACTTCCCCACCTACGGCTTCGCCTCCGACCAGCAGAACCCCGGCGGCGGCTAGAGCGACCCATGAGAACGAACCAGCGCGGCAGCTCCCTCGCCGTCACCATGATCGTGGTCGTGGTCGTGTCGGTGATCGGCATCGGGATCCTGAAGTTCACCTCGCGCGAGCTGTACGGCTCGATGGCCGGCCAGCGCGAGCAGTCCATGGTCGCGTGCGCCGAGTCGTCGCGGGCGCTGCTCATGAGCAAGTTCCACGCGCTCGGCATCAAGCCGCTGGACGTCGCGGCGCTCAACGTCCCGATCGACTCGAACGCCACCTCCCAGGGCGGCCACTACGACATGCCCAGCGCGACCAGCGCCGACCTCACCTCCATCCAGCTGGCGCAGGTGACCTACCTGTCGGACTCGGCCTTCGGCCCCTTGCAGTCGGCCTTCGACCTGACCAACACGCTCTCCCTCTCCAGGGGCGGCCGGCCGATGAAGGTCATGGTGCGGTGCATCAACCGGAACGGCATCCAGCTCGAGGTGGAGTTCGGCATCAAGTTCGGCCTCTAGGAGCAGACCATGCGCGCCCGCACGCTCTCCACCGTCCTCCTCGCCCTCGTCGCCGCCGCGTTCCTCCCGCTGCGGTCCGACGGCGACCAGGCCTCCTGCTGCAACGTCACCACCTCGCTGGCCTCGACGGTGGCGGGCCCGGTGGTGGGCGACGAGGCCTTCTTCAAGCTCCCCAACGGCCCGGCCAACGTCATGTTCCTCCTCGACGTGTCCGGGTCGATGGCGGAGCTGCCGCAGTGCGGCGACTACGACTGGGACGACTCCGCCGCGCCCGCCACCTGCAAGTCGCCGACGCTCGCCAACCCGACGGCGCCGACCGGCTCGGCGCGCGCGACCGTGACCGGTACTTGCCTCCCGGCCACCGACGGCACGGGCCCCGCGCTGGCGTGGATGGAGCAGGTGATGCCCAGCACCACCTACGCGGACCCGGGCCGGACCAACTCGGTCCTGTGGGACTGCCCGCCCTGGGGCAACGGCGGCAGCGGCTGCACCACCAAGTGCTCGGGCAACAGCTGCCTGTTCGATCCGGCCGCCTACTACACCTTCAACTCGAACGGCGGCAGCGCCACCTATCGAAGCTGGACGGCGAACAGCTCCGGCGTCTGGAGCGCCAAGCGTGAGGAGACCGACACCGGCACCGGGGTCAATGCGGCCTGCGTCGCGATGGACACCGCCGGGAACAAGCTCACGGACTGCGACGGGAACCCGGTGAGCCTCGGGGCGGGCTGCACGGCCTGCATGAACAAGACGACGAAGGGTGGCGGCTTCTACTTCTACAAGGTCTCGTACGCCAACTCGTGCAAGTCGAACGGAGACGTCAAGACCACCACCACGGTGGGCCCGGCCGTGCTCTTCAAGGGGAACTTCCTCAACGCGAACCCGCCCAAGTTCCTCTCCGCGCTCAACGTCGTGAAGCGGCTCGCCTGGATGGACCCCGCCGATACGGGCAACCAGGCGAAGCTCGACCAGATCCGCCTCGGCCTCACCATCATCAGCCCGTCCTCGTCGAAGCCGCAGCAGGCGCGCCTCATCGTGCCGCTCGGCCCGGACAAGGGGAACGCGTATCCGCCGACGCAGGACAAGTTCCGCCAGGCGCGCCAGTACATCGTGAGCGCCATCAACCACGACCAGTCGATCTACAAGGACTCGAGCAACAACACGGTGGCGGACGGCACCACGATGACGGGCGGCTTCTTCGACCCGGCGAACGGCGGGACGCCGCTCGGCTCGGCCCTCTTCAACATCGGCCAGTACTTCACCTCGACGGGCGTCTACAACACGGCGTTCGGGAGCAAGGGGTGCAAGAACGGGAGCGGCACGTCGGTGAGCTGCCAGGTGACCGACTTCAACGAGACGGCCAAGGGGGACGTGAACGCCGCGTGGGTGACGGCCTCGGGCAACACCCAGTGCTCCATCTGCTGGGCGTGCCAGACCAGCTCGGTCGTGGTCATCACCGACGGCTCGCCCAACAGCGAGATCACCTTCCCTTCCGCGATCACGGGCTACGACACCAACTCGTACACCAGCACCGTCAACTGCGGCGGGTCGAGCGGCGCCCTCTCGCAGTGCGCCTTCTGCCCGGCGTCGAACGTGGACACCTCGAGCTGCGCGCCGACCAGCGGCAAGACCGCCTGCCAGAACTGCACCGCGAGCACGCTGTGCGGGGCGAGCAGCTGCACCAACCTCAACCCGTGCAACTGCATCCAGCCGGTGGACAGCGTCGCCGCGGTGATCCCGCGCGTCGCCTCCTGGCTGCACAACAACGACCTGCGCGCCGACGCCGTCATGACCGGCAAGCAGCTCCTCACCATCCACACCATCGGCTTCAACGTGGCCACGCAGACGGACCCCCGCGCCCGGGACATCCTCAAGGCGACGGCCAACATGGGGGCGGGCAGCTTCTCCCTCGCCTCGAACGCGACGGAGCTCGCCACCGCCGTCTACAACGCCGTGAACATGGTCATCCCCAAGGAGGACTCGTTCAGCGCCGCGACGACCACCTCCCTCCAGACGGTCCAGACGGCCCAGTCCGAGGCGTACCTCACCCGCTTCAAGCCCAACCAGACGCCCACCTGGGAGGGCCACGTCTTCGAGGGGCTGCTCTTCGACGAGGCCCTGAACGGCTGCGATCCGAACAAGGTGCCGGCCGACGAGCCGCAGGTGTCCTGCGGGACCAAGACCGTGTCGGCGAACTTCAACGGCAACGCCGACGTGGTGTCCGGCCTCAGCATCTGCTCGGAGACGTTCCTCGTCGACGCGGACTGCGACGAGGTCTCCGAGGACCCGCAGACCGGCAACTTCGTGAAGAAGGGCTCGGGCCTCACGCCGGCGAACTTCCCCTGGGACGCGGGGGCGGTCCTCTCCAGCCCCAGCAGCACCGGGTACCGCTCCGCCGACGAGGGCAGCACCAAGGCGCGGAACATCTTCACCTACGTGAACGGCACCAAGGTCGCGTTCACGGCCGCCAACGCGGCGACCCTGAAGCCGTACATGAACATCGGCTCGGCGTGGTGCACCGCGTTCCTGTCGCGCATCGGCGCGTCGGCCGGGTCCGACGCCGCGCTGGAGTGCGCCAAGGAGATCATCTACTTCGTGCGCGGCTGGGACGTCCTCGACCAGGACGGCGACGGCTGCGCCGGCCCCGGGAACACCCCGAGCACCAAGTGCTCCGGCAAGGGCGAGGAGCGCGACCGCGTCAACGACAGCAGCAGCTCCCCGTTCTTCTGGAAGCTGGGCGACGTCTTCCACTCCTCGCCGGCCACGGTGCAGGCCCCCATCGACGAGGTCCGCTGCGACACCGGGTACGAGCGGCAGTGCTGGGCCGCCATCCACAGTCCCCTCGGGCTCGTGAACCAGACCGCGATGGACTTCAGCAACAAGGACGCGAACGGGAACACCATCGACGCGTACGAGGCCTACCGGCTGGCCAACAAGAGCCGCAAGCGCGTCCTGCTGGTCGGCGCCAACGACGGCATGCTCCACGCCTTCGACTCGGGCACCCCGGACACGACGCACCCCGACCTCACCGGCTCGTTCCCCTACAGCTTCGGGACCGGCGAGGAGCTGTGGGCCTTCGTGCCGCCCGACCTGCTCCCCCGGCTCGCGGCGCTGGTGGACGGCCACCAGTACATGGTGGACGGCTCGGTGATGGTCCGCGACATCTGGGTGGACGGCAGCGGGGCCGCTTCCGGCAAGGACGGGAAGAAGCAGAAGGACGAGTTCCACACCATCGCCGTCGTGGGACGCCGCTCCGGAGGGACCCAGTACTCCGCGCTGGACGTCACCGATCCGACCATCCCGACGCTGCTGTGGAGCTTCCCCCAGGGCTGCAGCGACGACGCCCGCTACATGGGCGAGTCCTGGGCGGACTTCGCGCCGCGCCCGCCGCCCATCGCGCCGGTCAAGATGTCGAACATCGCCGACCCCAACCACCGCGGCTTCGACGAGCGCTGGATCGTCATGATCAACGGCGGGTACGATCCCTCGCTGGGCCTGGGGCGGGCCGTCTTCATGGTGGACGCCTGGGCCGGCACGACGCTCTGGCGCTTCACCGACGACGACTTCAAGAGCCAGCTCGGCTTCTCCGGGAACGGCACCAGCATGTTCCCGGTGCCGGGGGCCATCGGGCTGATGGACATCGGCGACCCGACCACGCCGCGGTTCGATTCGGACGGCTTCGTCGACACGGCCACCTGGGGCGACATGGGCGGGAACCTGTTCGTGGCACGGTTCCAGAACCCGGGCGTCATCGACTTCACCACGGGCCGGGTCGGCAACTGGTTCGCGGCCCGCGCCTTCGAGGAGCAGCGGAGGACCGACGACCTGCAGTCGGTGACCGGGCGGAGCGAGTTCTTCTACATGACCGCCAACGCCTTCGACCCCACCACCCACACCCTCCGCACCATGCTGGGCAGCGGCAACCGCGAGCAGATCATGCAGCAGACGGCCTCGTGCGGGACCGACAACCTGTTCGGCTGCTGCCAGGCGGGCTGCACCAAGGTGACCGCGACCACCACCGAGAACTACGGCACCTGCAGCTCGTCCACCTCCTTCGCCTGCGTGAACGGCATGCTCCAGCGGGGCGCGACCACCACCACCGGGTGCTCCTCCTTCATCACCAACCCCGCCACCGCCGCGACCTGCGCCAACACGGCCAATTTCACTGAGAGCGTGGCCCTGCACTGGGAGTGCCCCGGGGCCGCCACCACCGACCGGACCGGATCGATCAGCTGCGACGCCAGCGGGCTCTGCGCCTTCACGCCGACGGGCGGGCCCAACGCCTCAGCCTCCACGCCCGGCGGCATCGCCCAGACCAGCATCACCTCGTCGCAGTTCCTCGCGCCGCCCCACAGCCGCTTCTACGGCGTCTGGTCCTACGGAAGGGACGCCAAGAAGATGTTCCAGGACGCCACGACCGCGAAGGCGTTCGACGGGAACCGGTTCACCGACGTCGCGTACACCGGCACCTGCAGCGGCCCGGCGGGCAGCACCTGCGCCCTGGTGGAGACGACCAAGGCGTCGGTGACGCGCGTGGGGACCAGCCCCACCGCCACCGTGACGACCTGCCCCAGCGGCGTCACGAAGTGCGAGGCGACGGCCGACGACGCCGGCTGGTTCTACGAGTTCGGGCAGAACTGTCCACTCGACCTCTGCAACCCCGCGCCTCCCTGGACGGACGAGAAGACGTCGGCCGGCGCCAACGTCGTCCTGGGCTGCACGTTCTGGTCGAACTTCCGCCCGGTGGGCGTCACCACCGACACCGACCCGTGCAGCGGCAACCTGGGCACTCCCGTCGCCTACGCCTACGACATGGCCTACCTGGGGGGCACGCCCAGCGGCATCTGCGGCTATCCCATCGCCCCCGACACGAGCGGGGGCAGCGGCGACGGCAGTCCCCCGAAGCCGCCCAGCCCCACCAACCCGTGGAAGGTGGTGGCCGGCAAGAAGGGCGCGACGACCTCGGCCTCCACCGGCGGCACCTCCCACGCCAGCGTGAGCAGCGACTGCAACATCTCCTACTCGGTCCTCACGCTCAACGCGGGCGCCGCCCCCTCCAACACGCAGATGGGCACCCGCACCTGCGGAGGCCAGCCGGTGTACTACCTCGAGGTGCCGCGCGAGCTGCACCGGTGCCGCCACGTGGACGCGAAGCAGTGCAAGTGACCGGGCGGCCGGGGCGCGGAAGAGGTCCCGCGCCCCGGAAGCGGGGCCACGGCCGCGGAGGCGCCTCCCGGGGCGCCTCCGGGCGCTTCACCGATCAGGCCCGCCGATGCCGAACTTGGCCAGGCGGTAGCGCAGCGACCGGAACGTCAGCGAGAGGAGCCGCGCCGCCTCGCTCTTGACGCCGCCGGCCCGCTCCAGCGCCTGCTCCAGCACGCGGCGCTCGATGGCGTCGAGGTGGGCCTGCAGGTCCATGCCGCCCTCGGGGAGCGCGGGCGCGATCGCGTCGGGCACCGCCGGATCGCGCAGCGCCGGCGGGAGCACCGCCGCGCCGACCACGTCGCCCTCGGCGAGGGTGACGGCCCGCTCCATCACGTTGGCGAGCTCGCGCACGTTGCCGGGCCAGCGGTAGGCGAGGAGGAGGCGCTCCGCGTCCGGCGCGAGGCGCATGGGCCCGCGCCCCTGCTCGGCCACGAAGCGGGAGAGGAAGTGCTCGAGGAAGGCGGGGACGTCGTCCCGGCGCTCCCGCAGCGGCGGTACGCGGATCTGGATCACGTTGAGGCGGTAGAAGAGGTCCTCCCGGAACCGCCCCTCGGCGATCTCGCGCGAGAGATCGCGGTTCGCCGCCGCGATGATCCGCGCCGCCACCGGCAGGTCCACGTTGCCGCCCACGCGCCGGATGCGCCGCTCCTGCAGCGCGCGCAGCAGCCGGACCTGCGAGGGGGGCGGCAGCTCCGCCACCTCGTCGAGGAAGAGCGTCCCCGACCCGGCCACCTCGAACAGCCCGGCCCGGGTGTCGGTCGCGCCGGTGAAGCTTCCCTTCTCGTGGCCGAACAGCTCGCTCTCGATGAGCCCCTCGGGGATGGCGCCGCAGTTGACGGCGACGAACGGCTGGTCGCTCCAGCCGCCGCGCTCGTGGATGGCGCGCGCCACCACCTCCTTCCCCGTGCCGCTCTCCCCGGTCACCAGCACCGTGGTGCGCGCGCCCGCCACCTTCTCGACCAGCGACCGGACCTCCTCGATCGCGGGGGAGGAGCCCAGGATGGTGCTCGCCTCGCGGTGGTGCGGGCCCACCCGGTGCCGGAGGACCCGGTTCTCCTGCAGCAGCTTGCGGTGCTCCAGGGCCTTGGCGACGACCAGCTTCAGCTCGTCCACCTTGAACGGCTTCAGCACGTAGTCGTAGGCGCCGAGCTTCATGGCCTGCACGGCGTTCTCGGTGGTGGCGAAGGCGGTGATCATCACCACCTCGGTCGAGGGCGACCGCTCCTTCACCCGCCGGAGCACGTCGATCCCCGACGCCGCGCCGAGCCGCAGGTCGGTGAGCACCAGGTCCAGCTCGCCGCGGTCCACGCGCTGGAAGGCGCCAGGCACGTCGGCGGCGCTCGTCACCTCGTGCCCCTCCTTGGCCAGGAGGATCTCGAGCAGCTCGCGCATCGAGTGCTCGTCGTCGACGATCAGGATGGCGGCCATGCGGAGTCCTACCCCAGGGCGCGCAGCGGCGCCGCGGCGGGGGGAGCGGGCAGACGGACGACGAAGCGCGCGCCGGTGGGATGGCGCGGCTCGACCGTCACCTGCCCGCCGTGCGCGTCCACGATGCGGTGCACGGTCGCGAGCCCCAGCCCGGTCCCCTGCGCCTTGGTGGTGAAGAACGGCAGGAAGATGCGATCCGCGTCGGCCGCCGCGACGCCCGGGCCGTCGTCGGCCACCGAAAGGACCGCGCCGCCGCGGCCGTCCGCCGCGCAGGCCACCTCCACCTGGCCCTCCCCGCCCTGTCCGGCGATCGCCTGCGCCGCGTTCTGCAGGAGGTTCCAGAGCACCTGGCGGAGCTGGTCGGGATCGCACTCGACCGGCGCGGGCGTGAGCGCGCGCACCACCCGGACCCGCGCGGCGGCGGGGTCGTGGGCGAAGACGTCCAGCGCCTCGGCGCAGACCGCGGCCAGGTCCACTTGACGGCGGCGCACCGACGACGGACGGGCGAAGGCGAGGAACTCCTGGATGAGCCGCTCCAGCCGCGATCCCTCGCGCAGCACGATGTCCATGAGGCGCTGCTCCTCAGGGCCGAGCTCCACGCCGGAGCGGAGCAGCTCGATCGCCCCAGTCATGGCGCCGAGGGGGTTGCGCAGCTCGTGCGCCAGGCCGGCCGCGATCCGCCCCAGGTCGGCGAGCCGCTCGCTGCGCGCCACCGCCTCCTCCATCGCCCGCAGTCGGGTCAGGTCCTGGAAGATGACCGCGGTCCCCACCGCCGTTCCCTCGCGCCCCAGCAGCGGGAAGGTGGTGAACCCCAGCCGGAGCCGCTCGCCGCGGGCGTTGACGACGTCGGTCTCGGCGCGCGACAGCGGCGCCCGGAGCTGCGCGAACCAGCGGTCCGCGGGCTGGCCGCGGACCTCCGCCGCGCTGACGCCCAGGATCAGCTCGCCGGCCCGGTTCAGGAGCGTGACGCGGCCGCCGTCGTCCAGGGTGACCAGGCCGCTGGTGACGGACTGCACGATCGACTCGTGCAGCGCGGTGATGGCGGCGAGCTCGTCCTCGCTCGCGGCCAGCCGCCGGTCGGCGGTGCGCAGCTGCTCCGCGAGCCACGCGGTCAGCGCGGCGATCGCCGAGAGCGCCGCCCCCTGGGCGAACACCGCGGGGAGGGGCGGCAGGCGCGGCCCGGCCGCCGACAGCGCCACCGCCCAGTGCGCCCCGACGGCGAGGGCGGTCGAGACCACCGCCCCCCGCCGGAAGAGCAGGATGGTGCCGTTCACGATGGCGAGCGCGTACATGAACACGAACACGCTCTCGGTGGCGCCGGTGAGCGCCACCACCACCGCCGCCACGCCCACGTCCAGGACGATCTGGGCGTAGGCGACCGCCCCGAGCCAGCGCCGGACGCGCAGCGCGAGCGCGAACGCCAGCGAGGCGACGTAGGTCGCCACCACCGTGGCGTAGAGCGGGCGCGTTCCGCGCTCGATCTCGCCGCCGGCGCGCCAGCCGACCAGGGCCGTCCCGCCCAGCAGGACGGTGACGGTCACCACCCGGAAGAAGGCGAGCCAGACCAGGCGGCGGTGCAGCGACGCGTCCAGGGCCCGCGCCCTGCCCGGCGCGGGGGCCGGCGCCTCGAGCGCGCGAGCCGGATCGGACGCCGCGGGCACGCGCGCTACTTGATGGCGCCCGCCAGGTTGAAGATGGGCAGGTACATGGCGATCATGAAGAAGCCCACCGTGCCGCCCAGGAACACCATCATGAGCGGCTCGATCATGCTGGTGAGCGCGGCCACCGCCACGTCCACCTCGTCGTCGTAGAAGTCGGCGATCTTGGAGAGCATCGCGTCCATGGCGCCCGTCGCCTCCCCCACGCCGATCATCTGCACCACCATGGCGGGGAAGACCTTGGTCTCCGCGAGCGGGGTGGCGATGTTCTTGCCCTCGGAGATCTTGGCGCGCACGTAGAGGATGGCCCGCTCGATGGTCCGGTTCCCCGCCGACTTGGCCACGATCTCCAGGGCGTCGAGGATGGGCACGCCCGACGAGATCATGGTGCCGAGCGTCCGCGTGAAGCGCGCCACCGCCACCTTCCGGACCAGCGCGCCGAACATGGGCATCTTCAGCAGGGTGTCATGCCAGATCTCCTGGCCCTTGCCCTTGCGGGTGGCGAAGCGGAAGGAGACGTAGATCGCGGTGGGGATGCCGAGGTACAGGTACCAGGTGCTGCGGAAGCCCTTGGAGAGGTCCACCAGGAACTGGGTCGGGCCCGGGAGCGCTCCGCCGAAGTCCTTGAACATCTTCTCGAAGGTCGGCACGACGAAGGCGATGAGGACCACCACCACCGCGACGGCGACGCTGAGCACGATGGCCGGGTACACCATCGCCCCCTTCACGCGGCGCTTCAGCTTCTCGTTCTTCTCGATGTAGGCGCCGAGGCGCTGGAGGATGGTGTCGAGGATGCCGCCGATCTCGCCGGCGCGGACCAGCTGGACGAAGAGCTCGTCGAACGCCTTGGGATGCTCGCCCAGGGCATCCGCGAAGGTGGAGCCGGCCTCCACCTTGGTCTTCACGGCGAGGAGCACCTTCCGGAAGGCCGCGTTCTCCGCCTGCGTGCCGATGATGTCGAGCGCCTGCACCAGCGGGAGGCCGGCGTCGATCATCACCGAGAACTGGCGGGTGAAGACCAGGATGTCCTTGGTGGTGATCCCGCCGCCGAGGGAGAAGTTGATCTCGGCCGCCTTCTTCCGGACCTTGGTCGGCTCGATGCCCATCTGGGCGAGGCGGGTCCGCACCGCGCCGTCGTCCGACGCCTCCATCTCGCCCGAGCGCACGTCGCCCTGCTTGGTCTTGCCGCTCCACCGGTAGACGGGGAGCTTCTGCGCCGCGGCGGGCGCGGCCTTCTGCTTGGCGGTGGCGACGGCGGCCTGGGCCATGACGTCCTCGGTCGGAAAACCTGCGCGATCTTACCCCGGGCACCCTGAGGAGATCGAATCCCTCAGCGCGCCGCGGCGGGATTGGGACGCTGCGGCGCGCCGCTGGAGAGGATGGTCCGCAGCTCCTCGGGGTCGGAGGAGCGCCCCATCGCCTCCTCGATGGTGATGAGGCGCTTGGCGAAGGCCGCGGCGAGGCTCTGGTTGAAGGTCTGCATGCCGAACTTGGACTGTCCCACCTGCATCTGCGAGTACACCTGGTGGACCTTGTCCTCGCGGATGAGGTTCCGGATGGCGGGGTTGGGGACCATCACCTCGACCACCATCACCCGCCCCGGCCCGCCGGCCTTGGGCAGGAGGTTCTGGGTGAGCACGCCCTCCAGCACGAAGGAGAGCTGCGCGCGCACCTGCGGCTGCTGGTACGGGGGGAAGACGTCGAGGATGCGATTGATGGTCTGGACCGCGCTGTTGGTGTGCAGGGTGGCGAAGGCGAGGTGGCCGGTCTCGGAGATGACCAGCGCCGCCTCGATGGTCTCGAGGTCGCGCATCTCGCCGATGAGCACGACGTCCGGGTCCTGCCGCAGGATGTACTTGAGCGCCTTCTTGAAGGACTGGGTGTCGGCGCCCACCTCGCGCTGGTTCACCAGGCAGTTCTTGTGCGGGTGCAGGTACTCGATCGGATCCTCGATGGTGATGATGTGCTCGTGCCGGTCGGTGTTGATCTTGTCGATGATCGAGGCGAGCGTCGTGGACTTGCCGGAGCCGGTCGGGCCGGTCACCAGGATGAGGCCGCGCGGCTTCCTGGCGAGGTCGGCGACGATGGCCGGCAGCCCCAGCTCGTTG
>Ga0335084_10004262_pt1 | contig 14088 bp, 14 predicted proteins | sample Lox_Sample_44_FD_206721 | JGI IMG/M metagenome (GOLD analysis project Ga0335084, IMG submission 206721) | Soil microbial communities from Loxahatchee National Wildlife Refuge, Florida, United States - Lox_Sample_4.4 | ecosystem: Environmental > Terrestrial > Soil > Wetlands | place: USA...
GGGCAACCTGGGCCTGGCGAGCGCGGCGCTGCTCACGGGCGCGCTGGTGGACGGCTTCGGCTGGCGCGCCGCGTTCTTCGTGCCGGGCGTTATTTGCGTCCTTGCCGGATTTCTGTTCCTGCTCCTGGTAAGGGATCCGGGAAAGGCAAGGAAGACGTCCAAGTCCCTGGGGCTGCACGTGGACGCGCGCATGATGACGCGCATCTTCGCGATCATGCTGGTCGCCACGGCCTTCGGCGGCATCATCTTCAACTCGACGACCATCTCCATGCCCAAGGTGTTCGACGAGCGCCTCGCCGCGCTGACGCAGACCAATTTCGGCATCGGCCTGCTGGTGGCGGTGGTCTATGCGATGGCGGCGTTCGCGCAGGTGCTGATGGGGACGCTGATCGACCGCATGGAACTGCGCCGCCTGATGATCGGCGTCGGCCTGGTGCAGATCCCGATGCTCTGGCTCGCCGCGAACCTGGAGGGCTGGGCGATGCTTGGCGTGGCGCTGCTCATGATGCTGGCGGTCTTCGGCCAGATCCCGCTCAACGACGCCATCGTAGGCCGCTACGTCGCCGACGAATTCCGGGCGCGCGTGCTCGGCGTGCGCTACGTCGTGTCGCTCGGCGTGGCCGCCGTGGCGGTGCCGATGATCGCGGCGCTGCACCGCACGGAAGGGGGCTTCAGCAACGTGTTCCTCGTGCTCGCCGTGCTCGCCGGCGGCGTGATGCTGGCGTCCTTCTTCTTCCCGTCGCGGGCCGAGCTGACGGCGCACCGGAACAGGCTGGCAAGCCAGCCTGTTTGAGCGGAAAAGCCCGCTAGCCGGCCTGCCTGAGCCGTTCCCAGGCGCGCTGCGTGCGCAGCTCGCGCGCCTTGCCCGCCACCTGCAACAGCTCCTTGTCGCGCCGCCAGCGCAGCGCCGCCGGTTCGGCGGGAGACTGCAGCCAGAAGGCTTCCGCTTCCTCGATCAGGCCGGTGGAAATCCGCAGCGCGCCAGCGAGGCCCACGTGCGTCTCGGCGTGCGCGGGCGGCATGTTCGACAGCGTCGCCAGCGCCGCGAGCAGCGCCGACAGGCGCTCGATCCAGTGCTCGGGCCAGCCCAGGCGCTGCGCCTCGCGCATGAGGTACGACAGGATCGCCGCCTGCACGTGGATGTCTTCCACCGTGCGGAACGGCTTCACGTACAGGTCGTAGCCGTCGCCGGGCAGCAGCGCGTCGACCTTCACGTCCTCGAATTCCAGCTGCGCGTGGGGCACCTCGGGCACGAACCGGGTTGCAGGCATCGCCTGGATCTTCAGGCCGGGGGAATCGGACGAGACTCTCGCCAGCCTGATCGCGGCCCGACCCGACGACGCGGCTTCGTCGCGCGCGGCGACGAAGAAAAGCGAGCCTTCAGGACCCAGGGTGGTCCAGCGCTTGGCCCCGTTCAGTCTCCAGGCGCCGCCGGACTTCGCCAGGCTGCTCCTGATCGCCTTCGGGCCGTTGCCGTCCGCTTCGGTGACGCAGAGCGCGCAGAGCCGGTCGCCGGGCGCGTCCGGGAACAGTGAGTGCAGCGCCGCCTGGTAGCCTGAAGCGAAAGCCCAGCCGACTCGGTCGGCGACGAAGCCGCCGACGATGGCCTGCTGGATCGTGCCGGGATGCTCCGCGGCGATCGCGCGGTGCCGCGGCCACCAGTCGGCCACGCTCTCGCAGGGCTTCGCGACCGCCTGGGCCGCGGGCAGCTGCGGCAGCATTCAGGCCTTGAGCTCCCGCGCGGTGATGGTGTACTTGAAATTGTCCGGGTCGAGAGGGTCGAGGCGATTGCCGCCCGTCTCGGCCTGCGGATACATGAGGAAAGCGACGGGCGCGCCGCTCGAGCCCGGCAGCCTGACGTCGTGCGCCTCGTTGTAGGCGAGCCAGTTCTGCTCCCAGGCGCCGAACAGCTTGGCGCGCACCGGCGGCACGACCGGGTCGGCGAGCGTGCTCGGCTGCGGCCGTTCCTCGAGCACGACCTTGCGCACGTCGGCCGGATCCACCGGCACCCAGCCGAAGCCGGTGAGGAACACCTCCGCGCGGCAATGCTGCGCGCGCGTCACGTTCGGCGAGGCGGCGCCCAGGCTGCGGTAGCCGAACTCGCTCTTCACCACGCGAATGCCGTAGACGTCGCGCGCCGGCAGCCCGACCGAGCGGGCGAGCCCGACGTACAGGGCGTTGAGGTCGGCGCACTTGCCGCCGAGGTTGTTCGTTTCCAGCAGGACCTTGATGTCGCCGATTCCGCAGCCGCGCGTCTTCGGGTCGCGGAACGTGTTCTCCACGACCCACTCGTAGAGGGCGCGCGCCTTCTCGAGGTCGCCGACCTTGCCCTTGACGATGTCGCGCGCCGTGTCGCGCACGATGCCGTCTACGGGAATCAGGTCGGAGGCCGAGGTATTGAACGCGATCGTGGGCGCGTCGAGCCGCAACGCCGGGTCCGGCTTGCCGAAATCGACCGCGCGGTTGCGCGTCGAAAACGTGCTCGCGACTTCCAGCACGGGCGCCATTTCGCCCGCGCCCCACTCAGCGGCGACCATGGCCGCGCCGTACTTGCCGTCGCGCGCGAGGCGGGCCGAGCCGTTGCCCGACCAGCTGTTCTCGCCGACCTTCTGGTACTCGCCGTCGACCGAGGGCACCGGTACCCACACGCGGGTGACGCCGGCGGGCTTGAGCACTTCCACGCGCGTGGTGATCTCGAAAGAGCGCCAGGGGCCCGGGCGCGGCTCGAAGGGCAGATGCTCCGCGAACGACGCGCGCGGCAGGGCCGCGAGCAGCGCCGCCGCCGAACCTGCCTGGAGGAATGTTCTGCGTTGCATGGTTCGAATCTCCTTTGCTAGGCGGTCATCGTCGCCTGCGGCGCGGTGCGCTTCAGGCGGTGCTTGCCGGTGAAGGCGAGATAGTGGCGGCCGCTCGCGCGGCCGATCATCGTGAGGCCGACGCGCTCGGCGATGTCGTAGCCCATCTTGGTGAGCCCCGAGCGCGAGACCAGGAACGGGATGCGCATCTGCGTGCACTTGATCACCATCTCCGAGGTGAGCCGGCCCGTCGTGTAGAACACCTTGTCCGAGCCGTCGATGCCGTCCAGCCACATGAACCCGGCGATCGCGTCGACCGCGTTGTGGCGGCCCACGTCCTCTACGAACATCAGGATCTCGCCGCGCAGGTCGGCGAGCGCGCAGCCGTGCACGGCCCCGGACTGCTTGTAGATGGTCTCGTGCCTGCGGACCTTTTCGAGCAGCGTGAAGAGGTCGGCGTCGGCAAGCGAGACGTCGTCGCGCAGCTTGACGGCGTCGATCTCCTCCATGAGGTCGCCGAAGACGGTGCCCTGGCCGCAACCCGTGGTGACCGTCCTCTTCTTCTTCTTGCCGCCCAGGGAAATCTTCCTTCCGGAGGTCACCACGACAGATTCGGTTTCCCAGTCGACCTGCACCGCCTGGATGTCCTCGATGCCCGCGACCAGCCGCTGGTTGCGCAGGAAGCCGATCGCCAGCGCCTCGGGCGCGTGGCCGAGCGTCATCAGCGTGACCAGCTCGCGCTTGTCGAGGTAGAGCGTCAGGGGATGCTCGCCGGCGATCGAGGTCGGCTGCATCTCGCCGCGCTCGTTGTAGGCCTCGACCTCGAAAGTCGCAGGCCTCGCGGCACGGGTCATGACCGGCCGCCTGCGCTTTGGCACCGGCCTAGCCACCGATGTAGGACATTTCGACTTTGCGCTGCTTGGCGGTTTCCGCGGTGCGGATTTCCGAATAGCGGTCGTCCCGCGACCGCCAGACCGCCGCAATCGCGTCGCGCAGGGCCTCATCCGGCGCGCCGCCGCGCAGAAGCGCCTTCAGGTCGTGCCCGTGCTGCGCGAACAGGCAGGTGTAGAGCGAGCCCTCCGTCGACAGGCGCATGCGGTTGCAGTCGCGGCAGAACGCCTGCGTGACGGACGATATGACGCCGATCTCGCCCGCGCCGTCCCGGTAGCGCCAGCGCTCGGCGACTTCGCCGGCGTAGTTCGCCTCCGCCGGCTCGAGCGGGAACGCTTCGCCGATGCGCCTCAGCACTTCCGCGGAGGGGATCACGTCATCCATGCGCCAGCCGTTGGTGCTGCCGACGTCCATGAACTCGATGAAGCGAAGGATGTGGCCCGAATCCCGCCAGTAGCGCGCCGCCTCGACGATCTGGTGGTCGTTCACGCCGCGCTTGACGACCATGTTGACCTTGACCGGCGAGAAACCGGCGTCCGCCGCCGCCGCGATGCCGTCGAGGACCCGCTCGACCGGGAAATCGGCGTCGTTCATCGCGCGGAACGTGGCGTCGTCCAGCGAATCGAGGCTCACCGTGATGCGGTCCAGCCCCGCCGCCTTGAGGGCGGCGGCGTGCTTCACCAGCGTGGAACCGTTGGTGGTCAGCGTGAGATCGGCGCCGAGCGGCGCGAGCATGCCGACGAGGACCGGCAGGTCCTTGCGCAGCAGCGGCTCGCCGCCGGTGAGGCGGATCTTCTTCACGCCCAGGCCGACGAAGACGCCGGCGAGGCGCGCGATTTCCTCGAAGCTGAGCAGCGCCGCGTGCGGCAGGAACGGGTAGTCCGCGCCGAACACGTGGCTCGGCATGCAGTACGTGCAGCGGAAGTTGCAGCGGTCGGTGACCGAGATGCGCAGGTCGCGTAGCGCGCGGCCGCGCGTATCCGCCAGCGCTCCGCCGTCGTAGCGCGGCGCGCGTGAAGGCGGCTGCGCGCCGCGCAATGCGTTCTTGATGGGAATGACCTTGTCCGGCATGGTGCTTTTCTCGGCAAAATCATCATAGCAGAGGGTATAGTTCGCCGGATGGAAAAACCGGCCAGAACGCTCGCGGTGATCATGCAGCGGCGCGCGCTCAACAACCGCTGGCAGAGCGAGGCCTGGGAGCCATGGTCGGTGCTCGAGTCGCGCGAGCCGAAGGGCGAGCCGCGCCTGCTGGTGGAGGAGACGGGCGTCGCGCAGTGGCTGCATCCGGGCTTTGACCTCGTGCTTCATCGCGACGAGGCCGAGGGCTACTACCTCAATGTTTCCACCGACAGTCCGAAGGTGTTCGTGCTTTGGATCATGGACGAGGGGCGCGGCCTGCCGCTCGAAGTGACCGCGAGCTACCACGAGGCGAGCCGCTGGATGGACGCGGGGCACACCATGGACAGCGTGCCGATGCCGGCGGACGTCTTCGCCTGGGTCGGCGACTATGTGGAGAAGAACTACCGTCCCGAGCCGCAGAAGCGCACCAAACCCCGCTCGTTCCTCCACCCCAAGGACCGGGCCAGCCGGTGAGCGACGACCGGGAGGACTTCCTCAAGCGCTGGTCGCGCCTGAAGCGCGAGACGAGCGAGGCGCCGCCGCAGGAGCCCGGCGCGCCGCCAGCGGTCGCGCCCGAGCGGAAGCCGCCCGAACTTCCGCCGGTCGAGCAGCTGACCCCGCAATCGGACTTCAAGCCGTTCATGGGTGCGCAGGTCGATCTGGGGACGCGCCGTGCCGCGCTCAAGAAGCTGTTCGGCGACTCGCATTTCAACGCCCCCGATCTTTTCGAGCCCTATTCGGCCGATTTGACGGGCGGCGAGCCGATCCCGGCGGAAATGCTGAAGACGCTCAACCAGGCGCGCAGGCTGCTGTTCGACCAGACGGAGCAGGCGTCGCAGGCCGCGGGGGAGCCCGCCGCGCAGCCGGAGCCGCCGGCGCAGGAAGCCAAGGATGCCGCTGGAAATCCAGACGCTTAAGCTCTGCTCCTGCAACGGCACGATCCCGCTCGACGCGAAGAGCCTCGCCGGCGCTCTCAAGGCGAAGCAGCCGCTCACGGTGCATCGCGAGCTGTGCCGCAAGGAGGCGGGCGCGTTCCAGGCGGCGCTCGCGGATTCCGATCTCGTCGTCGCGTGCACGCAGGAGGCGCCGCTCTTCGCCGAGCTCGCCCAAGCGGCGCAGTCGCAGGCGAGGATCTCCTTCGTCAACATCCGCGAGTCGGCGGGCTGGTCCGCGCAGGGAAAGGAGACCGGACCGAAGATCGCCGCGCTGCTGGCGGCCGCCGCGCTGCCCGAGCCGGACCCGGTGCCGCAGGTGGACTACAAGTCGGGCGGGCAGATCCTGATCGTCGGGCCGGGCGAGGCCGCGCTCGACTGGGCGGCGCGGCTCGCGGGTACGCTGGACGTCAACGTGCTGATCACCGGGAAGGGTGCGGGCGAGCAGCCGGGCGAACGCCGCTACCCCGTCTGGTCCGGCAAGGTCGCGGCCATTTCCGGCTGGCTCGGCGCCTTCGACGTGGAGTGGGTGCAGGACAACCCGATCGACCTGGACCTGTGCACGCGCTGCAACGCCTGCCTGCGCGCCTGCCCAGAGGGCGCCATCGATTTCAGCTACCAGATCGACCTGGACAAGTGCAAGGCGCACCGCGACTGCGTGACGGCCTGCGGGCCGGTGAAGGCGATCGACTTCGCGCGCGCAGCGCCGTCGCGCAAGGAGCGCTTCGACCTGGTGCTGGACCTCTCGCGCCAGCCGCTCATCCGCCTGCCGGACCTGCCGCAGGGCTACGCGGCGCCGGGTGCCGACCCGCTCGAGCAGGCGCTCGCGGCGCAGAAGCTCGCCGGACTGGTGGGCGAGTTCAGCAAGCCGCGCTTCACGATCTACCGCGAACGCATCTGCGCGCACGGACGCTCGGCCAAGGTCGGGTGCACCCAATGCCTCGACGTCTGCAGCACGGGCGCGATCAGCGCCGACGGGGACCACGTGAAGGTCGAATCGCATCTTTGCGCGGGTTGCGGCGGCTGCGCGACGGTCTGTCCCTCGGGCGCCATGACGTACGCCTATCCGTCGGTGCCGTATCTGGGCATGCGCCTGAAGACGCTGCTGTCGGCGTATCGCGATGCAGGCGGCGCGGACGCTTGCGTGCTGATCCACGACCTCGAGGCCGGCCGCGACGCCGTGCGCGCCGTCGGCCGGCGCGCGGGATACGGCGCGCGCGGCCAGGGCGCCAAGGGCGTTGGCCGCGGATTGCCCGCGCGCGCGATCCCCGTCGAGTGCTTCCACGTCGCCTCGGTCGGCATCGACCTGCTGCTCGGCGCGATCTGCTATGGCGCGAGCCAGGTGCGCGTTCTCGTCACCGGGCGCGAACCGGAGGGCTACGTCGCTGCGCTGAAGACGCAAATGTCCTTCGCCAGCGCGATTCTGAAGGGGCTCGGCTACGAAGGAGAGCACTTCGGCGTTCTCGACGCAGACGCCCTCGAAGAGAGCCTGTGGAGCCTCGTCCCCGCTCAGGCGCCGAAACAGGGCGCGACATTCAATCTTGCGCCGGAAAAACGTACTTCCCTCGATTTCGCGTTCGACCACCTGTCGAAAAACAGGAGGGTTCAGGAAATTTCCCTGCCTGCCGGAGCGCCGTTCGGCGCGCTGACCGTCAACAAGGACAGGTGCACGCTGTGCAAGGCTTGCATTGGCGCCTGTCCTGAAGGCGCGCTCCTCGATTCGCCCGAAACGCCGACCCTGCGCTTCATCGAGCGCAATTGCGTGCAGTGCGGCCTGTGCGAGAAAACCTGTCCCGAAGACGCGATCCGGCTCGTGCCGCGCCTGCTGCTCGACGCGCAGGCGAAGGCGGCGGTGACCCTGCATGAAGCAGAGCCGTTCAACTGCGTGCGCTGCGGCAAGCCGTTCGGCACGAAGCGCATGGTGGAAGCGATGACCGGCAAGCTCGGCACGCACGCGATGTTTGCGGGCGGCGCGCTCAAGCGGCTGCAGATGTGCGGCGATTGCCGCGTCATCGACATGGCTTCCTCCACCGAGCACCCGTCGATTTTCGACGTCACGGGCCGCAAGTGACCGGGACGGCCGAGAGTCTCGCTCCCGAGGACGAGGCGCGCGCGGCGTACTACGGGCTCATTGCGCGCCTGTTCTACGCCGCGCCAGACGCGGGCGTGCTCGCGCAGATGCTGCACGCGGAAGCCTTCGAGGGCAGCGACGCGCCGATCGCGCGCGCCTGGCGCGAACTCGCGGCCGCCGCGAAGTCGGCGTTTCCCGTGGTGCTCGAAAACGAGCACACCGAATTGTTCGTCGGCACCGGGAAGGCCGAGGTGACGCCCTATCTCGCGCACTACACGATCCAGTACGCGACAGACAATCCGCTGGTCGATCTGCGGCAACAACTCCGCCGCTGGGGCATGCGGCGCAAGGAAAACGCCAACGAGCCCGAGGATCACATCGCCGGCATCTGCGAAGCCATGCGAATGGCTATTGCAGTGCAACATCGGGATCTCGTGGAACAAAAGCAGTTCTTTGAGCGTTGCATCTATCCAGGCGGGAGCGCATTTTGCGATGCGGTAACTGCTTCCGCCAAAGCGGATTTTTACCGCCGCGTGGCGCGATTCGCGCGCGAATTCCTGGAGCTCGAGCACGAGGCTTTCGAAATGTCCTGAATATCCTTTGCTGAGAATGGCTATCAATGCTGGACTCGCAGGCAAGAATTATTTTCGGTTGGGCCGTTTTCCACTCTTGATCAAAGGGGTAGAGACGGGTAATTTGCAAAAGATTTCATAACAGCCCCGGGTTGGTGCACGGGCGCGACGTATAAAAAGGAGGCAGGCATGAGCCAGAAAAAAGCGGTTCTCTCCCGCAGGAACTTCCTTTTGACCGTAGGAGCCGGCAGCGCCGCGACGGCAGCGGCCATCGTCGGCCGGAACGCCTCGGCGCCGCCTGCTTCGGGCAGCAAGGACAAGCGCGCGACCAGCGGCTACACGGTCAGCGAGCACATCAGCAACTATTACCGGACCACCAAGGTTTAGGAGGCGCGCCATGCTGCTCACGAGAAAAGCCGGCGCAAGCATCGCCGCCCCGTCGCGCCTGTCGCAAGGCTTGTCCACCGTCCTCGCCAATACCATCGACCGGCGCAGCTTCCTCAAGCGCTCCGGGTTGACGGCGGGAGCGGGCGTGGTCGCCGCGCAGCTGCCGTTCAGCATGATCGGCGAGGCGCAGGCGAAGGACGAGGCCTCGGGCAAGATCGAGGTCAAGCGCACCGTCTGCACGCATTGCTCGGTCGGCTGCGCCATCGACGCGGTCGTGCAGGACGGCGTCTGGATCCGGCAGGAGCCGGTGTTCGACTCGCCGATCAACCTCGGCGCGCATTGCGCCAAGGGCGCCTCGATCCGCGAGCACGGCATCACGCACGACTCGCATCGGCTCAAGTACCCGATGAAGCTCGAGGGCGGCAAGTGGAAGCGCATGAGCTGGGACGAGGCCTACGACGAGATCTCGAAGAAGATGCTCGAGATCCGCAAGCAGAGCGGGCCGGATTCGCTGTTCATCGTCGGCTCGTCGAAGCACAACAACGAGCAGTCGGAGCTGCTGTGCAAGTGGGCGCGGCTCTGGGGCACGAACAACACCGACCACCAGGCGCGCATCTGCCACTCCACCACCGTGGCGGGGCTGGGCCAGACCTGGGGCTACGGCGCAATGACCAATTCGTACAACGACGAGCAGAACTCGAAGTCCATGATGTTCCTCGGCTCGAACGCGGCCGAGGCCCACCCGGTGTCGATGCTGCATACGCTGCATGCGAAGGAGAACGGCGCCAAGGTGATCGTCGTCGATCCGCGCTACACGCGCACCGCGGCCAAGGCCGACCTGTATGTGCGGCACCGCTCCGGCAGCGACGTCGCCTTCCTCTTTGGCGTCCTCTACCACATCTTCAAGAACGGCTGGGAAGACAAGCAGTACATCCACGACCGGGTCTACGGCATGGACAAGGTGAGGGAAGAGGTGCTGGCGAAGTGGACCCCGGAAAAGTGCACCGAAGTCACCGGCGTGTCCGAGGCGGAGGTTTACGCGGTCGCCAAGATCATGGCCGAGAACCGGCCGGGCTTCATCATCTGGGCGATGGGCCAGACGCAGCACACCAATGCGAACGCCATCGTGCGCGCGACCAACATCGTGCAGCTCGCGCTCGGCAACGTCGGGCGCTCCGGCGGCGGCTGCAACGTGTACCGCGGCCACGACAACGTGCAGGGCGCGACCGATCTCGGGCCGAACCCGGACACGCTGCCGGGCTACTACCCGGTATTCGTGCCGGGATCCTGGGCGCACTGGTCGAAGGTCTGGAACGTCGACCTCGACTGGCTGAAGAAGCGTTACGCCTCGGAAGCGATGATGGCGAAGCCGGGCATGACGGTGTCCCGCTGGATCGACGGGGTGACCGAGAAGCCCGACGCCATCGACCAGGATCCGAACCTGCGCATGATCATCTTCTGGGGCCACGCCCCGAACAGCCAGTCGCGCGGCTCCGAGATGCTCGAGGCCATGAAGAAGCTCGACCTGATGGTGGTCATCGATCCCTATCCCTCGGCGTCCGCCGCGATGTTCGCGATGGTGCGCAAGGACGGCGCGTATCTGCTGCCGGCCGCGACGCAGCTCGAGTGCGAAGGCTCGGTGACGGCGTCCAACCGCTCGCTGCAATGGCGCGAGAAGGTGATCGAGCCGATGTTCGAGTCGCGCCCCGACCACGCCATCATGTACCAGCTCGCCATGAAGCTCGGCTTCGGCGACCAGTTCATCGGCAAGAAGGACGGCAAGCAGAACCTGCGCGTCGTGAAGACCAAGAGCGGCGAGGAGCCGGTCATCGAGGACGTGACGCGCAACGAGACCAACAAGGGCACCTGGACCATCGGCTACACCGGGCAGTCGCCCGAGCGGATGCAGGCGCACATGAGGAACATGCACCTCTTTGACGTCAAGTCGCTGCGCTGCAAGGGCGGCAAGGACGCGAAGACGGGCTACGACCTCACGGGCGACTACTTCGGCATGCCGTGGCCGTGCTACGGCTCCGCTGCGATCAAGCATCCCGGCACGCCGAACCTGTACGACACACACAAGCACCCGATGGACGGGGGGCACACCTTCCGCGCCCTGTTCGGCGTGGAGAAGGACGGGGTCAACCTGCTCGCCGAGGACGGCGTGCACTGCCAGGGCAGCGACATCACGACCGGCTACCCGCAGTTCGACCATGTGCTGCTGAAGAAGCTGGGCTGGTGGGACGAGCTTACCGAGGATGAGAAGAAGGCGGCCGAGGGCAAGCTGTGGACCAACGACCTCTCGGGCGGCATCCAGCGCGTGGCGATGAAGCATGGCTGCAGCCCCTTCGGCAATGCCAAGGCGCGCGCGGTCGTTTGGAACTGGCCGGATGCCATTCCCCAGCACCGCGAGCCGATCTTCAGCCCGCGGGCGGACCTCGTCGAGAAGTACCCGACACACGATGACGTCAAGAACCTGTGGCGCCTGCCGACGCTGTTCAAGTCGATGCAGCAAAAGGCGGTGAAGGAGGAAATGCAGAAGAAGTTCCCGCTGATCCTCACCAGCGGCCGGCTGGTGGAGTACGAGGGCGGCGGCGAGGAAACGCGCTCCAATCCCTGGCTCGCCGAGCTGATGCAGGACAACTTCGTCGAGATCAACCCGAAGGCCGCCGCGGACCGCGGCATCCGCGACGGCGAATACGTCTGGGTCAGCACCCCCGGCACGAACGCGGGCGGCAGCCACGTCAAGTTGAAGGTGAAGGCGCTGGTGACCGAGCGGGTCGGTCCCGACACCTGCTTCATCCCGTTCCACTTCTCGGGCTGGTGGCAGGGGCAGGACATGCTGGCCTACTACCCCGACGGGGCCGCGCCGATCGTGCGCGGCGAGGCGGTGAACACGGCGACCACCTACGGCTATGACCGCATCACCATGATGCAGGAAACCAAGACGACGCTTTGCCAGGTCGCGAAGGCATAACGGAAAAAGAGCGAGGAGAACGCCATGGCCAGAATGAAATTCCTCTGCGATGCCGAGCGCTGCATCGAGTGCAACGGCTGCGTGACCGCGTGCAAGAACGAGAACGAAGTGCCCTGGGGCGTCAATCGCCGGCGCGTCGTCACGATCAACGACGGCGTGGTGGGCGCGGAGAAATCGATCTCCGTGGCCTGCATGCACTGCTCGGACGCGCCCTGCATGGCAGTGTGCCCGGTCGACTGCTTCTACCGCACCGATGACGGCGTGGTGCTGCACGACAAGGACCTGTGCATCGGCTGCGGTTACTGCTTCTACGCCTGCCCGTTCGGCGCGCCGCAGTTTCCGCAGGCAGGCGCCTTCGGCCTGCGCGGCAAGATGGACAAGTGCACGTTCTGCGCCGGCGGTCCGGAGCCGGACCGCTCGGAGGCCGAATTCAAGAAGTACGGCCGCAACCGGCTGTCGGAAGGCAAGCTGCCGGCCTGCGCCGAAATGTGCTCCACCAAGGCGCTGCTCGGCGGCGACGGTGACGTCATCTCCGACATCTACCGCGATCGCGTGGCGCGCCGCGGAAACAAGGGCGCCGAAGCCTGGGGCTGGGGCAGCGCCTACGGCCAGCCGCCGAAGGCCGCGGCGCCGGCCGCGCCCGCGGGAGGAAAGTCGTGAGGCCGCGCCAGGCGGTGCTGACGGCGCTGCTCGTCGCATTTTTCCCGCTTGCCGGCTGCATGGAAGTCGAGCAGACCTCGTCGGCCAAGCAGGCTGGCCAGACGGTCCGGCGCGACACGTCGGCCTGGAGCAATGCTCCGCTCGCCGGCGGGCCGGCCTGGAAGCAGGGCGACCGCACCAGCTGGGAAGAGCAGATCAAGAAGCGGCAACTCGCGCAAAACGAGTCCGTGCGGATCGGCAACTAGGCGCCCGGGCGCACCAGGAGGAGTCCATGCACATGCTCTCCCGCGTAACGGGTTGGCTCGTTCTGATGCTGGTGTTTTCCTTTCCTGCTGGCGCGCAGCAATCGCAGGCGTCGAAGGATCTGGTGAAGGACCAGCAGCAACGCACGATCAATCAGCCGGGCAATAATTCCGAGGTCTGGCGGGAGGTCAGGTCCGGCCAATCCAACTACGCGAGCATCCCGGGGCGCGAAGTCGGCGTGCTCGTGCAGCCTCAGGCGCGCTTCCCGGGGCAGGACCACATGAGCACGGCGGGCGAGGCCTGGCGCAATTTCCGCAACGGCCCGATCACGTTCTACGGCGGCTGGCTGCTCGTGCTCGTGGCGCTCGCGATCGCCGCGTTCTACTTCTCGAAGGGTCCGCTGAAGCTGCATGACAAGCCTACCGGCCGCCTCGTCGAGCGCTTTTCGCTGGTCGAGCGCTGGGCGCACTGGACCGTGGCCATCAGTTTCTGCATGATGGCGGTATCGGGCCTGGTCATCCTGTTCGGCAAGCACGTCCTGCTGCCGGTCCTCGGCTACACGCTGTTCTCCTGGCTGACCTCGCTTGCCAAGAACCTGCACAATTTCGTCGCGCCGCTGTTCATCGTCGGCCTTGCGTGCATGATCGTCATCTACATCAAGGACAACTTCCCGTCGAAAGGCGACCTGGCGTGGTTTGGCGGAGCGTTCGCGATGTTCTGGTCGGGCAAGCATGTGCCCTCCGGCCGGTTCAACGCCGGCGAAAAGGTGTATTTCTGGGTCGGCGTGGTTGCGCTCTGCATCACGTTGGCCTGCACGGGCGTGATCATGCTGTTCCCGAACTTCGAGCAGCTCAGGACCACGATGCAGCAGATGAACGTGATCCACGCGTCCGCGGCGATCGTCATGGTGGTGTTCGCCCTCGGCCACATCTACGTCGGCACGATCGGCGTGGAGGGCGCCTACCGCAACATGCGCGACGGCGTGACCGACGAGGCCTGGGCGAAAGAGCACCACGAGCTCTGGTTCAACGAGGTGAAATCCGGCAAGCCGGCCGCGAAGTCCGGCGCCGGGCCGCAGGCGTCCGCGCAGGCGCAGCACTGAGGAGAGGGAAAGCCATGAGAAGAGTCGCCATTGCCGCCGTACTTGCCGCCGGCCTGGGCTTCGGGTCGCTCGCCGGCGTGAACGCCGCGCTGCCCGCGCCGCCCGCCAAGAGCGACGCCGAGAAGGCCGCCGAGGCCGAGAAGGCCGCCGCGGCCAAGGCCAAGGAAGGCGAGTTGAACGCCAAGGCGCAGGACAGGGCCGTCGCGAACTACAAGAAGAACAAGGGCATCGTCGAGCCCAAGGCCTCGCCCGCGACGACCTCGGGCAAGAAGAAGTAGCCGCTAGGCTCCCTCGACCAGAATTAGCTTCGCGTTCGCGGCCTTGAGCCGCAGCGCGAGC
>Ga0335084_10004263_pt1 | contig 14087 bp, 11 predicted proteins | sample Lox_Sample_44_FD_206721 | JGI IMG/M metagenome (GOLD analysis project Ga0335084, IMG submission 206721) | Soil microbial communities from Loxahatchee National Wildlife Refuge, Florida, United States - Lox_Sample_4.4 | ecosystem: Environmental > Terrestrial > Soil > Wetlands | place: USA...
ACGTCAGCTTCAGCCTGGGAACTCCTCCCGTGCCGCCACCTGAAATCATCCATCTTTCCGAGACTGCCCCATCTTCCGGTGAGATGACGCAGCAATCCAAAATTGCCGCGGCTCTCACGAAAGCCGGCATCGCGAATCCCGCCGCGTGGGCGGCAGCGGGAGTTTCTTACCCCGACGTTGCCCTCGCATCACCTCGTGTCACGCAGATCTCCGTCAACGGCCAAGGCCATGAGCCGCCAGAGCAGGAGGACTCCACCTTCGATCTCCATCCGCCTGTCGTGCTGATGAAGGGCAGGAATGATCCCACGTTCCTGATCTCCTGGCAAAGCCAGCACGACCTGGTTTCATCTCTCGCGTGGAGATCTGCTGCCATGATCTGGGGCGGCGCCGGCTTGACCCTTCTTGGGCTCTACGTTGTCCTGGCTCAGATGCAACTACTGTGACAACGCACGGCCAGTTCAGCTTGAACTTTTACCAGATACCTAAGGTGACGTGGACGCGGGTTACTCCAGTCCAAGGCCTGCCCGTTCGTACAAGTACCGAATACTGATCGCCGATCGCGGAGCAGCTCACGGCCTACTGCTAAAATACTCTCGTGCCCGAACCCGTCCGGATCGGAATTCTCGGCGACTTCAATCCCGATTACCGGTCCCATCACGCCACGAACGAATCGCTCGAGCACGCGGCCGCCAAGCTCGAACTTGAAGTCGAATCCGTCTGGCTGCCGACCCCGTCTTTGCTGGCTCCGGACGCCCCGAAAACCCTCGAAACTTTCGATGGCCTGTGGGCCGCGCCCGGCAGTCCTTATAAGAGCTTCGACGGCATGCTCAAAGGCATTGAGTTCGCCCGCGTCCACGACTGGCCGTTCCTCGCCACCTGCGGAGGCTTCCAGTACACCCTGATCGAGTGTGCCCGCAACGTGCTCGGCATCAAGGACGCCACCACTGCCGAAGAGGACCCCAACGCCAGGAACATCATTATTTATCCCGTCGCCTGTGAAGTGCCAAAACGTCCGAAAGACGCTCCCAAACTCTCTGGCTTGGTCCCCAAGATCCACCTGCGCCCTGGGTCTTATCTCGCCGGATACTACGGAAAAGAAACCATCGAGGAGGAGTATTTCTGCAACTTCGAAGTGAATCCGGAATTTGAATGGACGGCGATGGAGGCCGGCTTCCCAATCGTGGCGCGCGGCGCCCAGGAAGAGTGCCGCGCTATCGAGTCGCCTACTCACCAGTTCTTCATTGCGACTCTGTTCCAGCCCCAGCTGTCATCGAAACCGAAGAAGCCCCACCCGCTGGTGCTCGCCTTTGTCCAGGCTGCCGAGAACTGGGCCCGCAAGAAACTCGACGACAGCATCCTGGCGTGACCGCGTGGTGCGGACCCACCCTGAGCGTAGTCAAAGGGCCTCGCCTGCGTTCTGTCACGAGGATCTACTTTCCTGCTTCAATGACCACGAACGTGTCCGGCTCGACCTTTCTCTCTGGCAGAACCTTGGCCGTTGCAGTAAACACTTCGTGCGTCTTCGGATCGAGCGCGATCGTCCGCGCCCGCTCCTGCGTCTTCACTATCTCCGCGATAGCGAACTTGTCGGGAGAATCTTCTCGGACTACCGTAATCGTTCCGTCACCCGCCGATGCGAACGCCAGCTTGCGGTCCGCATCGAACGCGGTTCCATCGCAGCCGTCGCCGATGGGAAGCATGGCCAGCAACTTCCCGCTGTCCGCGTCGATCACCGCCATTTTCCTGCTGCCGCTGCAACCTGCAAACAGTCTCCGGGAACTGGCGTCAAGCGCTAACCCGGTCGGCTCTTCACATCCCTCCACTTTCCAGCGTGCCTTGACCATGAGTTTCTGCGGATCGAAAGCGACCACTTCTCCCGTGTCTTCGATGTTCACCCACATTGTGCCCTTGCTGTCGCTGGCGGCGTATTCGGGTTTGCCGCCGAGCACCAACGTGCCCACGACTTCGCCTTTCGCCGCATCTATTGCCGTCGTGTCATGACTGCTTGCGTTGAACGTGAACACGCGTTTCGTGAAAGGTTCATAGAGGATCGCGTCCGGGCGCGTCCCCACCTTGACCTTGCTCAGCACCTTCAGCGTTTTCAGGTCGAAAGTCGCGACCTTGTCTTCGCCGCCGTCGCTGACGAACCCCCGACCAAACTCCGGAGCCAGTGCGACTCCGTGGACGCCCGGTGTATCCGTGATTTCCGCAACCAGCTTGCCGGAATCCTCGTCCACCACCATGACCCGGTTCGAGCGCGCGATGAAGAGCCGGCGCCCTTCAGCATCGACCGTGAGGTAGTCCCAACCGCCATCGCCCCCGAGTTTCCAGGTGTGAACGACTTTGTATCCGGGAGCATCCGCCGCTGCCGCGAATGATGAAATCGTGGCGGCGGCGATCATCAAAAACAAAACATGCGAAAGGCTTTTCATCGGATGAACCTCGAGTGCGGGACCGGACCAGGAATTCCAGACTCAAAGATGATACCGCGGCAGGCAGAGATGCCTTCTGGAGGGGTTTTGCTTCTGCAATCTGACTTGCGATTGTTCAGCAATCTCGACGGGCTACTGACGCCTGACTACCGGCTACCAGCTACCGTCTTCTCAATTGCCGCTTTCAACTCATCCGGATGAAATCCGAACGGTCCCGGCTTGCTCTTGTAGACGATTTTTCCCTTGCCATCGATAAGGTACAGACGGTCGGGCCATCCCGTGTAGGCCTTTTCTACTGTGTTGTCGAAGCCATCAAGCACAGCCGGAATCTTGATCCCCAGCTTGCGCACACACGCGCCGGCCACGAATGCCCGTTCCTCTTCACTCTTCGGCGAGGCGAATACGACCTGGTCCTTAATATTGCTCTGCATCTGCCAGACGTCGCTGGGATGCGCTTCAAGGATATAGACAGTCAGGAAACTGACCTGGTTGCCATACTGCTCGTAGAGCTTGTTGAGGGCGGGAACCTCCCGCCGGAAAGGCGGTCAGGTATAGCTCCCGAAGACCAGCACTACCGGCCCCTTCGCCACCAGGGACGACAGAGATACGTGCGAGGTCTTGTCGAGGGTCTGGAGGTTGAAATCCGGAGCCGTATCGCCGGGCTGCAGCGTGCCTGCGCGGGCGCGAACCCACATCGTCTCGAAAGGCGCAGCAAGAAACACCGCCGGGATCGGCATGTGCATCATGACTCGCCCAAACTCTTCGGGCGACTGCTTCATCGTGTGCCACATGAAGGCCACGAATCCCAACCACAGCACGAATACGACCAGAGCGAAGCGCAGCACAATCATCTTCCAGCGACGCTTCTTCGTTGGTGTGGCCGCAGAACCATTGGTAGAAGGCATTGAGGACATGGGAGGACGTGACGTACAAGCTCTCGTGATTCTCTCATGCCGTCAATAGTCGAATTGTGTTACCGCCATCGAGTCCCAGCCAGCCGCGTCTACCACAAGTGTGCAAACAATTACCCCGTGTGCCCTTCGTAACCTCCTAGGAATGTGTCGCTTAGCCCGAGGGCTTTGGCATGGGGCGTGCTCCCTTCCGGATAGAGAAGCCGCTTGCCCCGTTGGGACCGCGGCGCACCCCGTACCTGGGTTCAAAACTGGAGAACGTGGTATGAAAACGACCCTGCTTGCGTTGTTTCTGCTGACTGCATCCGCCGCCTTTGGACAGGCCATCGGCGCCTCTGTCATCAACTCCGAACCGAATATATTCCACATCCCGAGCCACGAGCTCCGTGCTACCCAGAGCCAGCTCGCAAACGAACAAAGCATTCTCTTCACAGCTGTCAACCCGTCCGCCCAGGGAGAGCGTCCGCTGTGGGAGGTCGTGAAGCCCGCTCCCCAACCCTCGTTGGGAGAAGTTGCTCGCGCCCTTCGCCAGGAACACGCCACGGCCAAGAAGGCCGTGAAAGTTTACGAGCAGTAACCCTCGAACGTCACAGGCAGGGGGCGGTCAACGCGCCCTCGCCTGAAGACTTCAGCCTGCAATTTGCCGCAACTCCCCACCCGAAACCGTCTGCCGTCAACTTCAGTTACCAAAGCCCCTGCCCTCTCCTCCGTTCGTGTGCTGGACCATACGCATCTGGAGTTGCCACCCCGTCTTCGCTAGACTCGTCCCGACGCTCGCACCCTTCCCCGCCAGCCAACGCAAAACCCGCGCCCAGCGCGGCAGAGGAGCCAGCCACTTCGATGCATGCGATGGAGATGTTGAACCGTATTCCATTTAATACGTTCCTGGCGTATATTCCTGTGCTCGCCACGATCATCACCTGCTATTTCAGCGTGGTGCTGGCGCGGGCGACGCTCCGCTATGTCGCCGCGACCGACAAAGGCCTGGCATTGGCCCGCGAGGAGTTCGAGCGCGAGTGGTCGCCCGAGCTTCACATCAAGTTCGAGCGCATCTCGCCAACTGAGGCACGGATCGTAGTCACGAACCTCGCCAAGATCTCCGTACTCCTGCAGCTGTTGCAGATCCGCAAGGTGACGTACCTTGTGCCATTCGAGCGCTGCGTCCTGAACGATCCTCTGGTCGGCGGTATGACCTGGACCCAGGACATGGGCAAGCGCCTGATTACCTGCACGGGCGCAGACTTCGAAGGCCAGATCGCCGCCTGCATGACCTTCTTCGCCGGCGGACGCATGTTCCGCACCGACTGGTTCCGTTTTCAAATTCAGGTGGAGCGCGGACGCATCCTGCGCCTGGAAGCCTCAAACATTCCGGCGCGCCGCGTGCGCGTGCTCACCAATCGCGAAGGCGTCGAGCGGCGGAAAGAAACGGTGCTGGACGTAGCGGGCGGATCGGCCCGGGCCAGGGTTTCTGAGGCGGAACCCGTTCAACAATAAACGCGGGCGGCATGCGAAATGTTCCACGTGGAACATTCCATGTACATCCATGTATGTACGAGAAGCCCCCTCAATGAGCGAATAGCCGTTGCAGCTCAATCGCTTACAAGCTGTGCCGCAGGCCGTAGGTTCTCAGGTATTTCATTCCCGTATCGCACATGACGGTGACGATAGTTGCGCCGGACCCGAAATGATCTGCGAGCCGCAGCGCGGCGACTACATTGCCCCCCGTGGACGTTCCTGCAAACAGTCCTTCTTCGCGCGCCAGGCGGAGGGCCATCGCCGTAGCTTCCTCGGTTGAAACCCGTTCGATCTGATCGGCAACGTCTTTGTGCCAAAGCGGCACGACGAACCCGGCTCCAACTCCATCGATCTTGTGGGAACCCGGCTTGCCGCCGGAGAGAACCGCAGACTCGGCCGGTTCTACAGCCACGATCCTGATCTTCCGGCTGTGACTTCGCAGGCCTTCTCCGATTCCCCGCACCGAGGCCGCCGTGCCGGTCATCTGAACGAACGCGTCGATCTGCCCGCCGGTCTGCGTCCAGATTTCATCCGCCATTTTGTGATACGCCGCGAGCTGGTCCGTGTTCTTCAATTGATCGGTCCAGAAGCCTCCGGTCTTCTCCGTGATCACTCGCGCCGCTTCGACCATATCGCGCGTGAGTTTCTCGGTCATACCGCCGCTTTCACTGGGCACAATCTGCAGATGGGCCCCCAGAATCCGCATGTGGTCGAGCTTCTCCTGGGAAAAAGCATCCGACGACACGATATGCAGGGGATATTTTTTCACCGCGCACACAAACGCCAGTGAAACTCCCGTGCTCCCTCCGGTGTATTCGACGACGGTGCCGCCCGGCTCGAGCCGCCCATCAGCTTCGGCCGCCTCGATCATGGCCAACGCCATCCGGTCTTTCATGCTCCCGGTTGGATTCTCGCTCTCGATCTTCAGCAGGATACGGGCGCCGTTTGCGGGGACGATATTGCGAAGCGCTAATAAAGAGGTGTTGCCGATACGGTCCAGGATGGTTTCGCGCAAATCGCTCATGATGGCAGGTTACTCCGCGCGGCCGGCAATCGACATCCGGTCACCGCGCAACAACACGCAGGTACGGTAAACTCTCCGCTCATGATCCGCAGATTCTCTTTCTTGATGATCCTGGGGCTGGTCTGGATTCCAGCTCTCGCACTCGGGCAATCCAAGCAAACGGAAGCGTCGACCGCTTCTTCCGGCCCTGCTGTTCGCGAACTTGCCTGGGACACCTACCTCGACAAAGTTGAAGGCGCGTGGCTAGGCAAGATGATCGGCGTAACGTTCGGGGCGCCGTGGGAATTTCAGTACCAGGGTACGCCGATCGGCTTCGACATCACCGACTGGCCGCTTTCGCCAACTCGAATGAAAGACTACAGGCAACGGGCGACGAACAAGCCGGGCGACTGGATCCCAATCACGGCCGAGGCCAACAACCAGCAAGTGCATATCAACCACGACTTCATCCTCGAGTCTGAAAAGGAACACCCCAGCTTTGGCATTCCCGACAACGACGATATCTACATCAACCTGTTGTTTCTGTATTCGATGCGACGCTACGGCATTGACGTCGACCCCGTCACCGTCGCCCGCGAGTGGGACAAGAAGATCCGCCAGGTCTGGCACGCGAATGATGCCGGGCTGGCGAACATCCGCAAGGGCATCCTGCCTCCCGACTCCGGCAATCCGCGCTACAACGTGCATGCCGATGATATCGACTTTCAGATCGAGTCCGACATTTTCGGGATGATCGCTCCCGGCCTGCCGCAGGTTTCCAACCGCTACGGCGAGCGCATGGGACACATCATGAATTACGGCGACGGAGTCTACGGAGGAATGTTCGTCTCCGCCATGTACGCCCAGGCCTTCTTTGCCAAGAACGTTCGGGAGGTAGTCGACGGCGGCCTCAAGGCGATCCCGGCGCAGAGCCTTTATGCGCAGACGATTCGCGATGTCATCACGTGGCACGATCAGTATCCGAACGACTGGCTGAAGACCTGGCACCTCGTCCAGGCAAAATGGGGAGAAGTCGACCATTGCCCCGATGGCTACAAGCAGCCCTTCAACATCGACGCCAAGCTGAATGGCGCCTATGTCGTCATGGGACTCCTGTATGGCGAAGGCGATTTCTACAAGACCATGAACTACGCCACCCGCGGCGGACAGGACGCCGACTGCAATCCATCGAATGCCGTGGGTATCCTCGGAACGATGATGGGAGCTCATGCGATTCCGGCGGAGTATCGCGATCCGGTGCACAACATCTACTGGAACAAGACACTGGCCGGACTTCCCGACTCCTATGAAGTCGACGTGCTCGCCGAAGACACGGCGCAAGTCGGCCTCAAGATCGTGCTCGCGAACGGAGGAGAAGCCACGACACGCTCAGGAAAGCTCGTGCTGCGAATTCCGGTTCAGGAACCAGTGCCACCGGCTCATCTGGAGCAGGTGAAGTGGGATGGCGATCGACCGGTGTTCTAGGGTTCGGCGTGAGTCTGGCTCGTCGACACTTTCCGTCCTCAACGAATTGTCATTCCGAGCCTGTCCGCAGCCGAAGGCGAGGATGAGCGAAGAATCTGCCGTTGGGATGAAGAGTTGCAGATCCCTCGCCGCGCGCTCAGTCGCTCCGCTCCTTGACGCTTTGCTCGGGATGACAAATCCTAAGGCAATGACATGCGAGCCGTTTGGTGTCGCCGTAGGAGTGACTCTTTTCTCAGTTCGCCACCAGCTTGTAGAGTGTTCCGCCTAAATCCAGAACGTAAAGTTCGTTGTTCGTCGCGCGGCCGAAAGCGCTGATATTGAACCCGGCGTTGAGCAACGTCGCGCGGTTCCACGTTCCCGGCGGATTCTCCTTCAGCGTCCAGATCTGGCCGCTGCCATAATCCCCAAACACATACATGCCCTGCAACGCCGGAATCGCCTTCCCCCGATAAACGTATCCACCGATGATCGCGATGCCTTGGGAGTGATCGTATTCGCTGATCGGCGGAATCAACCCGGCGGTGCCGCAGCTCGATCCCGGGGGATAGCAGTGATTGCCTTCCATGATGTTCCAGCCGAAGTTTCCGCCCTTCGCCAGAATATCGACTTCCTCCCAGTTGCCCTGGCCGACATCTCCGATGAAGAACCGCTTTGACTTCATGTCGTAGGAGAAGCGCCATGGGTTACGGAATCCATAAGCCCATATTTCGCCGCGGGCGCCGCTCACTCCGACAAAGGGATTGTCCGGAGGAATGCCATACGGAGAACCGGAGTTCACATCGATGCGAAGCATCTTACCGAGGAGGGTTCCCAGGTTCTGGCCGTTGTCCTGTGGGTCACCGCCGGAACCCCCGTCGCCCATCGCAATGTAGAGGAACCCGTCTTTGCCGAAAACCATCTGTCCTGCCTTGTGATTGTCGAAAGGCTGGTTAAAGGAGAGCAGCACCCGGCCGCTCGCAGGATCGGCGTGATTGCGATCGGTGGAGGAAACGTGATACTCCGCAATCGCAGTCTGTAGCTGACCACTCACCCTCCGTGTGTAGTTCACGAAGAAGCGGCCGTTCGTCTTGTATTGCGGATGAAACGCGACGCCGAGCAACCCTTTCTCGCCCCCCGATTCGATGATGTTGTGAATATCGAGGAAGGGGGTGGCCAGCAACTTCTTCCCTTTCACGATGCGGATGGTGCCACCCTGCTCCACGATGAAGAAACGCCCTGTGCCATCGCGGGAAATCTGGAAGTCAACCGGGAAACTGAGTCCGGAAATCACGGGTTGCAAATGCGTGGGCGTTTGCGCCGAAACCGCAGCCGCGGCGAGCGCGAGAATTAGGGATCCGAAGACAAACCGCCTATCGATACGGCGTGCAAGGTGAAAACGCCAGAATGCTGGGGCGGGCCGGCAATCGTTCATGTTTTTCCTCCAATGCGGAACGCGGGTTACGTAGATACGGAGAGACAGGGTGAGTTGCCTCTGCGCGAGCAATTGAAGCTCCAGAGGCCGGGGGCCGCGAGATGAACGCTTTGCACGAACCCGCTTTCCAGCCTGCAGCAAAGTTTTCGCAGAGGTGTGCAAGGATTGCGTGTGACCTGCCGGTTACCTGGCCGGTCCCACGAACGAACCGTTGGTATAATCACGCCCACTTCCAAATTCATGAAACGAGAATGTAAAGACCGGGAACTGGGAATGGACCGTCCCATCTCGCGCCGTGACTTCCTCAACGGTGTGGCGGTGGGAATCGGCGGCGTGGTAGCGGCGCAGGGCGCGCTGGCTGCCCTGGCGCCCACAGAGTTCGATACGGGGGCCTTGGCCGAGTTCGCACCGGAGAAGGCTGCCAATTACTATCCTCCGGCGCTCACAGGCATGCGCGGCAACCACGATGGGACCTATACCTATGCTCACCGCCTGCGTGATGGAGAAGCGTGGGACGCAGACGGTGCGGCACAAGCTGCCGGTGAAACCTATGACTTAGTTGTGGTGGGCGGCGGCATTAGCGGACTGGCAGCCGCTCACTTCTTCCGCAAGGATGCAGGGTCCAAAGCCCGAATCCTGATTCTCGACAATCACGACGACTTCGGCGGCCACGCCAAACGCAATGAGTTTCATGCCGGCGGGCGGATGCTCCTCGGCTATGGCGGAACGCAATCGATCGAAAGCCCCGGTAAATACAGCGCCGACGCGAAAGCGCTGCTGGTCGAACTGGGAATCGACACCCAGAAGTTCTACAAAGCTTATGACCAGAAGCTGTACTCGTCGCGCAAGCTGGGCACGGGTTGCTTCTTCGACAAAGAGACGTTCGGCGAGGACCGGCTTGTGCCGGGGATGGGCTCCACTTCGTGGCCGGAATGGCTGGCGAAGACTCCATTGGGCGATGAGGTGCGGCGTGACATCGCGCGGCTGTACACGGAAAAGGTGGATTACCTGCCGGGTCTCTCCGTGGCCGAAAGGCGCGTGCGGCTGGCCAAGATCAGCTATGCCGATTTTCTGACCAAGATCTGCCAGGCCCATCCGGAATCGCTCAAGTTCTTCCAGAGCTACACGCATGATCTGTTCGCGGTGGGGATCGATGCCGTTCCGGCGATTGCCTGCTACGAGTCCGGCGACGACTACGGCGGGATCAGCTATCCGGGATTTCAGGGTATGGACCTCGGCGCCGACGAAGAAAAAGAAGAGCCATATATCTTCCACTTCCCGGACGGCAATGCCTCGATTGCACGTCTGCTTGTGCGGACGCTAATTCCAGGTTCGCTTCCCGGCCACACCATGGAAGATGTCGTCACGGCGCGTGCTGACTACAGCACGCTCGATCAGAAAGAGTCGCCGGTGCGGATCCGGTTGAATAGCACGGTCGTGCATGTGAAACAAGCCGGACAAGGAGCAGCGCGCGAGGTTGAGGTTGCTTACGCCCGCGGCAAGACGCTGCACAGCGTGCGCGCGAAGCAGTGCGTGCTCGCCTGCTACAACGGAATGATCCCGTACCTGTGTCCGGAACTGCCGGAGAAGCAGAAAGAAGCGCTGGCGTACCTGGTGAAGGCGCCCCTTGTTTATACGCACGTCGCGATTCGCAACTGGACTTCGTTCGACAAGCTCGGCGTTCGGCAGATCGAGTCGCCGGGCAGCTATCACGTCTATACCGCGCTCGACTTCCCGGTGAGCCTCGGCGAATACCAATTCCCCGGCAAGCCGGACGAGCCAATGATCCTCTTCATGCTCCGCACACCCTGCAAGCCGGGACTACCGATGCGCGATCAGCATCGGGCGGGGCGCGCAGAACTCATGCGTACGCCATTCTCCACTTTCGAGCGCAACGTCCGCGACCAGTTGGGACGCATGCTCGGCGGCGCCGGCTTTGATCCGGCACGCGACATCGAGGGCCTGACGGTCAACCGCTGGGCGCACGGCTACGCCTACCTCTACAACCCGCTGTTCGATCCCGACTGGGCCGAAGGAGAGCAGCCCTGGGTCGTGGGCCGCAAGCCCTTCGGGCAGATCGCGATCGCCAACTCCGACGCCGCTGCTTCGGCCTATACCGACGCCGCTATTGACCAGGCCTTCCGTGCCGTGCGCGAGTTGCGGGCGGCAAAGGCATAGCCATTCAAGGCTCAAAGCTTTTCGAGTGACATATCACTGAAAATCGGCTTGTTGTGTGAGTAGGCTTGCCTTTGATGAACGGAGGAACAAGCCATGGCCGAACCCCCGGTTGAGCAAGTGGCCGTAACTGCTGTGGTGAGCCATCATCATTGCGAAGATTGCGGATTGAGACGCCGTGCGGAAGCGCGACCGGAATCGCTGCTGGCCCGAATCTGGCGTTGGCACACAGGCTGGTGTCCGGGATGGAAATCGTACCAGCGATGGCTCGCAGCGCATGCGGATCAGCTGACAGCAAATCGGAACTGATGGTGTCCGGCGACGCTGAGACGACAGAAGCAAAGCAGGGCTGAGAGTTCGGAGAGCAGCGCGGGGCGGACGACCAGTCCGCCCCGGTTGCATCGTGGACTTCGGGAACAGGATCCCAGCCTTAGCGAACAATTACATTTGGATCGGCTGCCATCTCTGCGGCAGGTGGCTGGATGAAATAGGCATAGAACCCAGGCTCAACATCAGCCTTCAGGGCAGGTGACTTCACCTCACCCTGAGGAGGCACGACAAAGTCATTCCCTTGAAACGGGCTGTTTGTGAAATGGATCGTGTATGGATTTCTGGTTGAGTTCTTCCACGTGATCGTGTCTTTCGACGTGCGATGAATCTCACAATCACGGGCCATGACATAGTGCTCGGGACTGTCGTCTTCCATGAGCTTTACGAGATGTTCCATAGCAAATCCTCCTGTCGCAAAAGAAGGTGTTAGTGTCCGGCTGACGAAGCCAGCAGCTTCTGAAAGCGCGGATCCTGGTGGAGGGGCCCAAAGACAGGATCGTCGCGGACACTGGCGGGCGAGAATCCTGCCGCGAGTGACTTACGGAGCCAGACAAGCGCCTGGTTCGTGTTGCCCGTTTGCTCGTAAACAAGCGCAACTTCAAAGAGCGATTCCGGGTTCTGCGGCTCGCTCTTCAGGCTGCGCTGCAGGGTAGCAAAAGCCTCAGCCTTTTCTCCCAGCATGGCGTGATATTTGGCGAGCTTGATGAGCAAGGAATCGTCTCTGGGGTTGACACGGGCTTCATCTTTGGCCAGCGCGATCGCCTTGCGATAGGCGTCGTCAGCCTGCCCTTGCCATCCCGGCATGGCGTGGTAGGCGTCGCCGAGATTGCCTTGAATCAGGTAGCTGCGGGGATCGAGTTCTCCGGCCCTGGAATAGGCGGCAGCGGCCTCCGCATAGCGTTGCGTGTAGAAATAAGCGCAGCCGAGGTTCGAGAAGGCATCAGCCGTGGGACTGATTTCGACTGCGTGCCCAAACGTGGGGATTGCATCCGAATAACGGCCTTGGAGAAGCTGCATGGCGCCGAGGTTGCTGAAACCGCGCACGTTGTCCGGCTGGAGTGAAGTCACGACGGAGAAGCTTTTTTCGGCCTCCCGATAGTGACCCTGTCTCCAGTAGAACGTGCCGAGATAGTTGTAGACCGCCCAATAGTTGGGGCGACGAGCGATGGCATCTTTGTAGACCGTCTCGGCTTCGGCGATTTGGCCCCGCCGCTCGAGCGATTCGGCAAGGCCGAGACGGGCGGCGTCATCCGCGGGTTTCAGCCGAATCGCACGGCGGAATTGCTCTTCCGCTTGTTCGTATTTTCCCGTGCCATTGTAAGCGGCACCCAGGCAGTCGTAGCCTTCGGCGGTTTCAGGCGCCAGCCTGACCGCTTTTGTGCATGCATCCAGAGACATTTGAACCCAATGAGACTCGTGCGTCAGCTCAAATTGACGCCAGTAGGCTTCTCCCAGACCGGCATAGGCGAGAGGGAAATTGGGGTCGCGCTCGAGCGCATGCTGGAAAACGGTGATGGCGTTCTGCAGGTTTGCCGGCTTGTGGAAGTCCTCGATGTAACCGCGGCCCTGGAGGTAAAAGTCGTAGGCGGCGGGCTGCTGAGTGCCGCGCGCGCCGAACTGGGCGAGTTCCTGCGCGTCAAGTTCCAATTCCAGGGACTTCATTGCGCTTTGCGCAATACGATCCTCAAGCGCAAACGGATCTCCGCTGCCGGCGGTAATCGTGTCGCCACGGAGCTGGCGCTGCGTAAGCGGGTCGGTGATCGCGTAGTTCACGCGGACAAATCCGCCTGACCAGGACATGCTGCCTTCCACCACTAGGTTGGCTCCGAGAGAGCGCCGGGCTTCGCGCGCAGTGGTGATGTTCTGCGCGCGAATCTCGCTGGGAGCCACAATCTGGAGCCGGTGCCGATCGGAAAGCGATGCGAGTCGCGCACTCAACGTAGCTGCAAGACCTTCTGAAAAGGCCTGCCGCGCAGGATCGCCGCCCGTGACCTGGAAGGGCAAGACAGCGACGTTCTTGTTGGGGGGCATCACATCGGTCTGGATCTGGTTCCACAGCCAGGTACGGACCCTAGGAACCGCGAGAAGCAGGAGCAACGCGACCGCCACGAGCACGCATGGAATAATGCGTTTCGCGGCCATGCTCCTGCGCAGATAAGCCAGAAACAGAAGCAGGCGCGACCGCGAGGAGCGAATCCGCCGCAAGTCGCCCAAAACCTCCGATGCCGTCGCGTGGCGCCGTCGCGGATCCTTTGCAAGCATACGGAAGATGATTCGTTCGAGCTCGAGTGGCACTCCCGGGCTCAGGCGGCGGAGCGGGATCGGGTCATCCTGCAGGATGCGAGCAGCTGTGCCAACCCGTGATTCCGCGTGGAACGGGTGCGTTCCCGCCAACATCTCGTAGAAAACGACACCCAGGGAAAAGATATCGGCGCGCTCGTCGACGGGGTGTTCGCACAGGACCTCGGGCGCGGTGTAACCCGAAGTACCGCCAACATGGGCGAGGCCGGAGGCGCTGGTGGTGGCGTCCGTTGGACGGACAAAGTGCCGTGAAAGGCCAAAATCGAGCAGCTTGGCCTGGCCCGCAGGCGTAAGCATGATGTTTTCGGGCTTGATATCGCAATGCAGCACTCGATGTTCATGGGCGACCGCAAGTCCGCTGGCGCACTGCAGGGCAATGGTCAGGAATTCATCCAGTGTCAGGCGATAATCGAGGCGCTGCCGGAGAGTCTTGCCCTCGACGTACTCCATGATCAGGAGGAGTTCCCCGTTCTCCTCGAGCACGTCGTAGCAGGCGGCAATATTCCGGTCAGCAAGCTGCGCGG
>Ga0335084_10004265_pt1 | contig 14086 bp, 12 predicted proteins | sample Lox_Sample_44_FD_206721 | JGI IMG/M metagenome (GOLD analysis project Ga0335084, IMG submission 206721) | Soil microbial communities from Loxahatchee National Wildlife Refuge, Florida, United States - Lox_Sample_4.4 | ecosystem: Environmental > Terrestrial > Soil > Wetlands | place: USA...
GTGCAGCGACTCCACCGAGGACTGCTGGGCGAAGAACCGCCGGGACGAGTTCGAGGTGGAACGGTGAGGTTGGGCCGTTTGTATCGGAGAAGCGAGGCGCCCCCCCGAACCCCCTGGTCGCTCCGGGCGAGGCTCCTGCGCCTCGCCCTCTGCTCCGGTTCTGCTGTCGTGCTCGCAGGGGCCACCGCTTGCTGGGTGCCGCTCGAGAAGGGGCGGCAGATGGACACGCGCCTCGACGCGCTCGAGTCCTCGCAGCAGGCGACGGAGAAGCGGCTCGACGACGAGCGCGCGGTGGTGAAGGACCGCGTGGCAAAGGTGGACGCGAAGATCGCCGAGGTGCAGAAGAAGATCGACGAGCTCAACCAGGCGGCGCGCCGAAGCGGGGCCGACCTGGCGGTGAACCTGTCGCGCCAGCAGGAGGACCTGGCCCGCCTGCGCGGGGATCTCGAGGTCGAGCAGCACCGGCTCGGCGAGGTGGAGAAGTCGCTCGCCACCACGCGGACGGACACCGAGGGGAAGCTCGCGGCGCTGCGTGGCGCCGGCGCGCTCGACGAGTTCGAGGCGCGCCGGAAGATCGCGGCGCTCGACAAGCCCGACGACAAGGGGGCGGTGCTCGCGCTGGCGCTCAAGGAGGAGCAGGCGGGAGAGAAGGGCGTCGCGCGCGAGATCTACCTGCACTACGTTCGGCGCTGGCCGACGGACGCCCGGGCCGCGGAGGCCGGTTACCGCGCCGGCGACCTCTTCGCCGGCCAGCAGCGCTGGCGCGAGGCCATCCTCGCCTACGGGAAGGTGGCCGAGGACTTCCCCCGGTCGGAGCGCGCGCCCGACGCCCTCCTCCGCGTCGCGACCTCGATGCTGCAACTCGAGATGAAGGACGACGCCCGGCCGATCCTGAACCAGGTGGTGGAGCGCTACCCCAAGGCGCCCGCCGCCAAGACCGCGCGGCAGAAGCTCGAGGAGCTCTACCCTCCGGAGCCGAAGGCCGATCCGAAGTCCGATCCCAAGAAACACCCGAAGGCCGGCGCCGCCCCGCGGCACTGACCCGCCGGGAGCGCGAGGGCCGAGGCGTGCGCCTGCCCGGCTCTTGAACGGCCGCCCCCCGTCCGGCCTGAACCCAAAGCTGAGCCGAGCTGGCCGAACCAAGAGTAGTTTGGGCCGCTGACCCCAGCCCCGATTGGCCGTCCGACCCGACCCAGAGTAATTCCGCCCGGGGCCGGTACACGCCCAATCTCGAAATTACCTCTGGGTCGGGTTGGCGTGGCTCGGCGAACTACTCTGGGTCGGGACCTGACCCTTCGGCAGCGGGTCGAATGAGCCCCGTTGCAACGAGTTCACGGTCGCTCGCTCGCGCCCGGGCGGACGCCCCGAAACGTGCGTGGCGACTCGAATCCGTGAGCGGCATGTCCCTCGCAAGGTCGTCCGCGTGAAGTGACGTCGCGCAGAGGACCAGGCCATGGCACGGACCCGCATCGGAGAGCTGCTCGTCGCGCAGGGGCGCATCGACCCACTGCAGCTCCAGAGCGCGCTCGCGCACCAGCGGCAGTTCGGGGGCCGGCTCGGTAGGGCCATCGTACAGCTCGGGTTCATGGAGGAGCTCACGCTGCTCGAGGCGGTCGGCGAGCAGCTCGGCGTGCCGCTGGTCGAGATCGGCGACCGGCAGATTCCGCCCCAGGTGCTCGCGCTCGTCCCGCAGAAGCTCATGCGTGCGCGCCACCTTCTTCCGCTGGCGCGCCTGTCGGAGCACCGGCGCGGCCCGCTGGTGGTTGCGCTCGCCAATCCCGGAGACCTGGGCGCGGTGGACGAGGTGGCGTTCGCGACGGGGATGCAGGTGAAGCCGGTGCTCGCAGCCGACGAGGATCTCGACCGGGCGCTGGCGCGGTTGCTCGACGGGCTGGACCTGCCCGCCCGGTCCGAGACGACGGGTCGGATGCGCGCGGTGCAGCGGGCACGCGACGACAAGCCGCTCCAGCTCGTCCGGGCGAAGACCCCGCTGAACTAGCAGCCGGACGCAGTGGCGGGCGATCGCACCGGCTCGATCAAGGCGGCGAGCACCACGCCGATCGCCGGGTGACGGACGACCGGTGTGCTCACGGCGCCGCCGGCGGTGAGGGGGCGGGTGGGGCGGTCCCCGGGCACCCCGCGATCGCGGCGCGGTGTCTGGCGGAGCCTTGCTGCTCCGGGGAGGCGCGGACGCGGCCGGCCTCGCCGAACGCGGCGCATGCCTCGCGCATCCGCCCCAGCTTCTCGTACGCGACGCCGAGCGCCAGGTGGCGGACTCCGTCGTCGGGATCGGCCCGCACCGACGCGAGGCACGCGCCGAGGGCTCCCGCCGGATCCCCACGCGCGAGCCGGAGCTCGCAGAGCACCTCCAGGGCCCGGCCGTCCCCGGGCGCCGCCGCGAGCGCCCGGCGCACGAGGTCCTCGGCGCCACCGAGGTCGCGCTGCCGCAGGCGCGCCACCGCGGCGTTCACGAGGACCTGAGGCCGGTCGGGGGTGAGCGCCAGGGCACGATCGAGCGTGGAAGACGCCTCGGCGAAGCGCCCGGCATGGAGCAGCGCGACGGCTGCCTGGTTGAGCGCGAACGACTCGATCTCGGAGCTCCGCGGCGCGGCCAGCAACGCGGCGCGGTACTCGCGCAGCGCGGCATCGTAGTCGCCGGCCACACGGAACGCCTGGCCCAGGTTCAGGCGCGCCCGCCAGTCACCCGATCCCTTCTCCACCGCGTCGGTCCAGAGGGCGATGCGCGTCTCCCAGACCGCGTTCCGGCGATGAAGCGCGAGCCCGAGCGCGATCCAGATGGACGCGAGGACCACGGCGGCCGCGATGGTGCGGCGGCGGGGCGCCAGGCGAGCGAGCGCACGCTCGGCGATCACGGCGGCGGCGACGAGTCCACCCCACGACGCGAGGTAGACGCGGTGCTCGACCAGGGCATCCGCCAGCGGCATCACCGAGGAGGTGACCGAGAGGACGAGGAAGAACCACGCCACCCCGAAGGCGGCGACGCGCCCGGCGGCCGCGTCCTGGTCCACGGCGCGCAGCGACCGGGCGAAGAGTGTCGCCGCGGCGCCAGCGACCGCCACCAGGGCCGCCCAGGCGAGGACCGTGGCCGCGTCGGCCCCCTTGGAGAAGGGCAGTCGCCAGTCGACGTTCTGGCCTGCGGGCCACAGGAGGAGGGCGAGGTACCTCAGGAGGGCGCGCCCCTGCGTGAGGAGGTAGACGCCGGGCGTCACGCCGGGAACGTCCAGACCCGCGCTCTCCACGCCGCGCAGGGCGCGGAGGACTGCGACGGCGAAGGCGAGGTCGAGGGCCACGAACGGCGCGACGCGCACGAGTCGCTCGCGCCAGGTCACGCGGCGGGCCGGGTCGGGCAGCATCGCCGACAGGAGCAGGTACGCGGCGGGAGCGGTGACGGCGATGGGCTTCGCGCCGAGGCCGAGCGCGAACGCCACCAGCGCCGCCGCGTACGCCGCCGCACCGCGCGCTCTCCAGCCGCGGCGCTCCGCTTCGAGCAGCAGGAGCAGGGTCGCGAGGTAGAAGCCCGACGCGAGCGCCTCCGCCCGCTGGCACACGTAGCTCACCGCCTCCGTTTGGAGAGGGTGCAGCGCGAACGTGCCCGCCACCGCCGCAGCGACGAGATCGGCGTGGCCGCCGTCCGCGCGTCGCACCACCGTCCGGGTGAAGGCGAAGACGAGCACCGCCACCGCGAGGTGGATGGCCAGGTTCGTAGCGTGGTAGCCGGCTGGATCGAGCCGGCCAGCGGCGTAGTTGAAGGCGAAGGTGACGTCGGTGACCGGCCGGCCCGCGGCCAGCAGCGAAGAGACGGCCGAGCGCAGCGCGGTGCCGAGATGCTTCACGGCGAGGTTCTGCTCGATGCTGCCGATGTCGTCGAACTGGAACTCACCGCGAAGCACGCGCGCGTACCCGGCGACGGCGCCGGCGAGCGCGACGCCGAGCAGGGCGAGGGCCGCACGCGCGGGGGGCGGCGAGCCTGCAGTGGTGCCGGCCTCTGCCATGGCAGCGGGCATCCTACCCCGGCCGGGGCCGACAGCGTTCACAGGCCGAAGGGCGGCTTCCCGACCCAGAGTAGTTTGCGTCTCCCGACCCAGAGGAGTTTGCGCTGTCGGATCATGCGGCAGGCTGCCGCGATCCTGGGGGGGCCGCCCGCGGGCAGCCCATCGCAACGCAACGACCCGACCCAGAGTAATCCTGGCGCGGCGGTCGAGTGGCTTCCGGACCGCGCGACAGCGAGCCGTCACACGCTCATTCGCCTGGAGCGTCGTCGTCCTCGACCGCCGCGCCGCCGGGGCGCCCCTCGGACTGGAGCGCCCACTGCCCGATCCGCTTCATCACCGTGCTCTTCGCGATCTGGAGTTCCTTCACGACCGCGGCGCGCTTGCCGCGGTTGCGGCGGAGCGACAACCGGATGGCCTCGCGCTCGATGTCCTCGAGCGTCAGCCCTCGAACGTAGAGGGTGTCGTCGTCTCCGGTGTCGCCGGGCGTGGTGCGCGTGTCCTCGAAGGTCACGGCAGCGGCCGGGACCTGCAAGCCTTCGCCGCGAAAGAGCAGCGCGCGGAGCACCACGTTCCTGAGCTGGCGGACGTTCCCCGGCCAGTCGTAGGCCTCGAGCCTCCGAAGGGCGTCCTCCGACCAGCGGACCGGAAGGCCGCGTGGCGCGGCCCGATCGAGGAACGTCTCGGCAAGCGCGCGCACGTCTCCGCGCCGCTGCCGCAGGGGTGGGATGGAGATCGGCACGACGCAGAGCCGGTAGAAGAGGTCCTCGCGGAACTTGCCGGCGCGGACCTGCGCGCGCAGGTCGCGGTGGGTCGCAGCCACGATGCGGACGCTCACCTGGATCGGGCGGGAGGCCCCGACGCGCTTCACCTCCCCGAGCTCGAGGGCGCGGAGGAGCTTGGGCTGGAGATCGAGCGGCAGCTCGCCGATCTCGTCGAGGAAGATCGTCCCTCCGTTCGCCTCCTCGAACGCGCCCTTGCGGAGCCGGTCGGCGCCGGTGAAGGCGCCCTTCTCGTGACCGAAGAGCTCGCTCTCGATGAGCGACTCGGCGATGGCCGAGCAGTTCACCGCGATGAACGGCTGCGCGGCTCGCGGCGAGCGGGAGTGGATGGCGCGGGCGACCAGCTCTTTGCCGGTGCCCGTCTCGCCCAGGATGGCCACCGCCACGTCGGAAGGCGCCACACGATCCACGAGATCGAAGACCTGCCGCATGCCCGGGTCCCGGGACAGCATCGCCTCGAACACCGCGGGGCGCTCGCGCTCGGGCATGCCGGGAGGCTCGACGGTCACCACTGCGTCGCCGAGCGCGAAGGAGGAGCCGAGCGGCAGCTCGGCGTGCGACACGCGCGCCCCGGCGAGGAACGTGCCGTTGGTCGAGCCGAGATCGGAGAGCCGCCAGCGGCCGCCGCGCGCCTCGAGCCGCACGTGAAGGGCGGAGACGAAGGGGTCGTCGAGGACGATGTCGCAGGACGGATCCTTTCCGAGCGTGGCGCCCGCGGGCGGGAGGGGAACGACGCGCTCCCGCCCGCCGGCGGAGATGCGAAGCGCAGCGGGCGGAGCCTCCCTGGTCGCGTCGGCCGCCGCACGGACCCGGGTCGCCCCGGAGCGGCGCGTCGCCTCCACGATGTCGCCCCCGGACGCGGTGCGGAAGAGGGCGCGCCACGCCCCGAGCGCGATCTCCGTGCCGTCGGCCAGCGCCGTGTGCGCGACCGGCTCGCCACCGACGCTCGTGCCGCGGCCGGAGCGATCGACGAGGTGGAACCCGTCGGCGCGCCGTTCGACGACGGCCTGCACGCGTGAGAGGGCAGGCTCGGGGAGGGAGACGTCGCACTCGGGGGCACGGCCGATGGCAGTCCTGTCCCCCAGGGCCACGCGGAGGAGCTCCTCCCCGTGGCGAAAGAACGCCAGCTCGGGCATAGGCTCGAAAGCCTAGCGAAACAGTTGCCCGCGGTGAAGCGGAATTCGACTCGACGTGCTGGGACGGAAGGTGGGACTGCCAGACCCAGAGTAATTTCGCCCGTATCCCCCGACCCAGAGTCGTTCGCAGGAGGGAGCGGCCCCATCGAGCAATCAGCCGAACTCGTGGTCCCAGGCGGGAAATCCTGGAGTCGTCGGGCGCAGCGGGAACGCACGGCTGAACGGCCGGCGCTGTCCCGCCAGGGCCCCCGGCCAGCGTCTCAATACTCAGGCGCGGGTCAGCGGCGCGATTCCCGTGCGAGCGACGGCCCGGACGGCACAGCTGGCACCTCGGTCTGGAATGGCATCTCGTCGTCGATAGGGCGCGCCGGTTCTGTTGTGCGCGCGACGTCAGACCGGTGCGGCACACCGGACCCCACACACCACCCTCTGCCAGTACGTGCCCGCGGGGAAGAGCACGTCGGGAGCGCCGCGCCGCAACTCAGCCAGGGCTTGCCGGTACGCGCGCAGGAAATCCGCGAGGCGCGCCAGCGCCGCGACGCGCTTCCAGGGGTCGCGTCCGGCGACCCTGGGCCTCATCTGCCGCCTGGCTTCCGTCGCGTGCGGGCGCGAGGTAGCCTTCTGCGCGAGCACCATCTCGACTCCGGCGACGGTCTGGCCGCTCGCGGCGCGCACGCGCGAGGCATCCAGTTCGCGGGCGGCGAGTGCCAGCGTGACGGCCTCGCGGAACTCGGCCGCCGACCCGAAGCCGGGCGGCGTGACGAGCTCGAGATACGCACGGTCGGGCATGGGTCCGTCGGGTCGGAAGAAGCTCGACGGTCGTGGAACCGGGAGCGCGCCCGTATCGAGGACCTCGGGATCCGACCAGAGTCCGGGCCACTCGCGGCCGCGGCGTACCAGTCCTGCGGCGACCGGGTTGGCGAGGACGTAGGCGGTCTTTTCGACAATGTCCCCGGGCGACAGGAGGGCGACAGCGCTGTAGCTCGACGGTGCCCAGAAGGACTCCCATCGACCCAGGGACGCGTTGAGGGCGCGGGCGACGAGGGAGCCCAGGTATTGCGCGAACGCGGGAAGCCGCGCCTCCGGATCCGTGACGATGAGGTGCACGTGATTGGAGAGCACGCAGAACGCATGGAGGCGGACTCCGAAGCGCCGAGCCGCGACTGCGAGGACGTAACGGAACACGTTGTTCGTTTCGGCGGAGGGCTTCAGCAGGAGCTGTCTTTGTGAGCAGCGGCGAGTGACCAAATAGACGGTGCCCGGGAGAACCTGTCGCGGAGAGGTCATGCAGGAGGCCAACGCATGCAGCATGCCGTCTGCAGAGGCTGGATCTACCCGTACGTCTGCGGTGCGCGTGGGCTGATCGGCGGCCGCTGGGTACGAGGAAAGGACTCTGGGTCCGGTCACCCGTGCGCGAGCTCGTCGTACTCCGCCGATCCCTTCAGCCCGTCGAACATGGGGTCGCTCGCCAGCCACCCCCGAACCTTGGTCGGATCGGTGGCGAGTGCCTTGCGCAGCGCCGCGCACGACTCCACGCCCTTTCCCCAGAGCGCGTAGAGCGCCGCGATGTTGTAGTTGAGGAGCAGGTCATCCGGCTGCAGCGCGCTCGCCTTCGCGTAGGCTCGTTCCGCCTCGGCGTAGAAACCCTTCTGCGCGAAGCAGATCCCCAGATCCAGGTGCGCCTCGAAGTTCCCGGGCTCGAGCCGCACCACCTCCTTGAGCTGCCCGATGGCTGCCCGGAAGTCGCTCTCGTCCATGAGCAGCGCCGCGAGCTCGTGGCGGGGGAAGGGGTCCTTGGGATCGAGCTGGATGGCCGTCTCGAGCGCCTTCACCGCCTCTTCGACCTTCCCCTGGTCGGCGAGGGTGAGGCCGAGGTTCAGGTGGGCGTCTGGGTACTCCGGGTCGAGCGAGATCGACTCCCGGTACTCGGCGACAGCCATGTCGGGACCGTGCGTGGCCAGGAAGCTGGCGAGGTTGTAGTGCGCCGTGGCGCTGTCCGGCTCGAGCTGGATGGCCGTGAGATATTCGTGCAGCGCTTCGCGATACCGCTGCTTCTCCGAGTAGACGGTGGCGAGATTGTCGTGCGCGTGCGCGGACCGGGGATCGAGCTCGATCGCCTTCAGGAACTCCTTGATCGCCTCGTCGAGCCAGCCGCGGTCCGCGAGATCGATGCCGCGCGAGTTGTGCTCGTCGGAGAGGGCGATGTGGTCCTTGTCCCGGCTCACGGCGCGCAGTCTACTCTCGGCGGCCCCGGCAGGGGTGCTCGCCCGGCCTCGGGAACATAATCGCCTCCCGTGGGGTAGCCCAGCCCGACCCAGAGTAATCTGCGCTCACCGGGCGGCGCCGACCCAGAGTCGTTCGGCGCGGCGAAAGGCCACCCATGACGCGCACCGCCGGCAGCCGCCCTCGCCCCTTCGGACGCCGAAGTGTCATCCTCGCGGGCGCCGCCGTCCTCGCCCTCGCCGGAACCGCCATCGCGCGGCGCCTGACCGCCGAGCCTCCGAGCGACGAGGCGCTCGTCGCGAAGCTCTTCGACGACGCCGCCCGCGCCGCCGAGGAGAAGCGCGTGTCCGATGCCGTCGCGTGCGTCTCCGAGCGCTTCCAGGGCGAGGGGATGGATCGCCGCGGCGTGAAGCAGCTCGTGGCGTTCAACGTCCTTCGCGGCGATTGGGTCTCGGTCTCGATCGCCGGCCGGCAGATCGCCATCCAGGGCGACGCCGCGCTCGCGACGGTCGACGTCGTGCTGGCCCGCGGCGGAAAGGGAAAGGCGCTCGCCGACCTGCTGCCGGCCGAGGCCACCGCGCACCGGATCGCCTGCCGCCTGGAGCGCGAGCGCGACGGCTGGCGGATCGTGCGCGCGGACTGGCGAGCCATCTCCCTGGCGGACGCGCTCGCCGGCCCGCCACTGGCCGCGGAGCCGCGTTGACGCCGGCGCGGCGCGGCCGCATCCTCGCGACCTCCCGGGTTCCACGATGGCCGTCTACACACCGCTCACCGCCGAGCAGATCGCGGGCGTGCTCCGCGCCTTCGGCCTCGCCGCGCCGGATCGGGTGCAGCCGGAGCCCCGGGGCGGCGTCAACACCAACTACCACGTGTGGTCGGGCGGCCGCCGCTGGTTCCTGCGCGTCGCCGAAGGCAAGACCGAGGCGGACGTCCGGTTCGAGGCGGAGGTGCACCGATACCTGCACGAGGCCCGGTTTCCCGTCGCCCAGCTCCTGCCCGCCGCCGACGGCCGCCCGTTCGTCCCGGTGCTCGGGAAGCCGGCGATGCTCTTCTCCCACGCGCCGGGCGAGGAGGTGACCCGCGCCGGCGCGGACGCGGGGCGCTGCCGGCGCCTCGGCGAGCAACTGGGACGGCTGCACGATCTCGGCGCCGGGTTCCCCGAGGAGCGGGCGAACCCGTACGGTCCGGCGCGCGTCCGCGCCTGGCTCGAAGCGCTCGAGCCGGACGGCGGGGGAGACCCGGAGGTGGCCGCGGCGCTGCCGCTCCTGCGCGACGAGCTGTCCCTTGCCGGGAGCCTCCCTGGCGTGCCGCGCGGGCTCGTCCACTGCGATCTCTTCGCGGACAACGTCCTCTGGATCGGCGACCGGGTGAGCGCCGTCCTCGACTGGGAGATGAGCTGCGTCGACGCCTTCGCCTTCGACCTCGGGGTGGCGCTCTCGTCCTGGTGCTACACGGACGGGTACGACCAGGCCCGCGCCCGGGCGCTCCTCGGCGGCTACCGGGCGCGCCGCGAGACGGAGCCGGACACCGTGGACGCCCTCTACCCGTTCGCGCGCTACGCCGCGCTCCGCTTCGCGGCGTCGCGGATCCACGGCTACCACCGCGCGGCGCTCGGGGCGGAGCGACTGGCGCGCAAGGACTGGCGCCGCTACCGCGATCGCCTGGTGGCGCTCCGCGAGATGGGCGAGGGCGGTTTCCGGACGCTCGTCGGTGCGTGACCGCCGCTCAAAGCCCCGCGACGATCTTCCACAGGCCGCCTTCCCGCTTGAACCGCATGCGGTGGACGTCCGACTGCCGCTTGGGAACGACCGCCGCCGGCGTCTGGACGTCGTAGGAGGCGTCGTAGAACACGTCTGCGGTGGCCTCGTCCTTCTGAACATCGAGCGATTTCACCGTCAGCTCCAGTCGCATGGCGGGGACCCTGGCCAGATCGGCTGGCAGCGCCTTCTCCAGCTTGGCGCGATCGAGGTCGTCGGCGGGATCGGGCGTGCCGGCGTCGTCGAAGTAGTCGTTGGAGACGAGGGCGAGCACCGCCGGCGCGTCCTTGCGCTGCATCGCCGCGCCGTACTCTCGAATGACCTCGAACACGGCGCGGTTGTCCGAGGTGTCCTGGATCTCGGTTCCCGGGATGAGGTGCCCTGCGCAGGCGGAGAGGGCGAGTGCAGCGGCGAGCGCGGTTCGGCGATGCGGGTTCATGGCGGAGCGTTACCGCGCGCGGCCCGGCCCGTCAACGGAGGCGACGGGGACCGGCCGCCTCCGCCCCCGGCTGCGGCTTGCGCCGGGCCGGACCGGGCACCACCATGCACCCGATGCCAGGCGTCACCCTGGAGGCCCTGCAGCGGTTCTTCGAGTCGTCCCCCGCGGCCCGACGCGCGGTGCGGCCGCTCGCGCGTGGCGCCCGGGTCGATCTCGCGCTGCCCGGCGGGCCGGCCCACTTCACGATGTCCTCCGGGGAGCCGCGCGTGGTCGATGGGCCGGCGACGGATCCGGACTTCGCGCTCATGCTGCCGGCCGGCGCGGTCGAGCGGATCACCTCCCTCGAGAGCGACGACGTGGGGGAGTTCGGCGTCGCCTTCTTCCAGCTCGTCCTGGAGCGGGATCCGGCGCTGAAGGTGCGCGTCCACATCCAGGCCGGCACGCCGCAGCTCCTCTCCCACGGCTACATCGGCGTTCTCGCGCTGGGCGGATTGAAGGTCACCTGGTGGCTCATCCGGAACGGGATCCGCAACCCCCGGGCCGCCATCGACCGGCTGCGCGGCACACGCCGCACGGGGTCGCCGGCGGGCGACCCGTGACTCCCGACCCAGAGTAATTTCCGGCCGGCCGCCCGAGCCCCACCCAGAGTAAATCACCGGTCGATCGGCGGACTCGGTCGAGGCGGACCCACCCATCGCAGGGATGGGCGACGACGCACGTGGCTCGGGCTCTTCCGGACCCCGTCGCGCTGCTCCGCCCGGTCACGGTGCAGTGACCGCCGGGCGGGGGCTTCGAGCGCCGTCGCCGGGCCCGTTCCGCCCCCACCGCGCCCGGTCGAAGGCGCAGCGTCGGAGGTCCGCCTCCGCGCGCTCCCGGTCTCCCGCGCCTGGCCCGGACTGCGCGAGCGCGGCGAGGTCCGCCTCACCGCTGCCGTCCTGCACCGTCGCGCAGCGCGCTTCGCCCAGTGTGAACCGCGCCTCGAGCGCCACCGAGGCCGGCAGCCGCCCCCCTACCGCGTGCGCCAGCCAGGGGACCGCCGCCGAAGGCTCCCCGCGTGAGAACGCCGCCCGTCCCACGAGGTAGGCGGCGAGGGGCTCCCTCGACGCGGCGAGGCGCGCCAGGGCCACGCCCGGATCGCCCTCGCCGAGGAGGAACGGCCGCGCCGCCTCGGCGAGCCCGGGGTCGAGGACCGCCGCGAACTTGACGGCGAGCAGCCGCTCCTCGGCGCGCTCGGGATGCGAGGCGAGTGCGGCCAGCCACCTGGCCGCCGCAGCGCCCGGCTCGCCGCGGCGCCAGGCCAGATCACCCTCGGCCGCGACCACCGCGCGCGCCTGGGCGACGTCGGCCTCGGGGGTCGCGGCAGCGGCCTCCCGCAGCGCGCGCCCGGCGGCGTCGAGGTCCCCGGCGCGGGCGAGGGCCTCGGCCGCCGCGATGAGCGGTGCCGGCGACTCGGAGAGCGCCGCCTCCCGCCGCCAGAGCGTGCACGCCTCCGCGGGCCGCCCCCCGGCGGCCGCCCGCGATGCGTCCACCTCGAGCAGCGCGGCCTCCCGGGCACAGCGGCGGACGAACAGGCTCCCGCGCTGGAACCGCTGCCGCGCCGCCGCCGCGAGCCCCGGCGGCACCGCGACGCCGTCGAGGAACCGCTGCCACTCGGCCACCAAGACCTGAAGCGCGTCGGGACTGGGGAGCGGTTGCCCCCCCACGAGATGGTCCGGGATTCCGAGGTTCGGTCGTCCCCCGGCAAGATCCGTCGCGCCGAGTGACGCCGCGAAGTCTCCGGTCCGGTAGAGCGCGGTCACCGCGGCGGGCCCACGCCGCTCGCGAAGGAACGCGAGGAAGCTCCCCGCGGCCGTGTAGGCGCGCGCGGGGGCGGCGCCGAAGAACCCGCTCGCGCCCACCAGGGCGACGACATCGGGGAGGAGCCCCTCGTCGCGCATGGCGCGGGTCCACTGATGCACCGTCCACTCGCCGCGCGGCACCTCCAGCGCCACGGCCAGGCCCTCCACCAGGCCGGCGGAGACGAGGAAGCCTGCGCGCGCCGGCACCCCCAGCGGCCCCGGCGCGACGGCGCTCGCGACCGCGTGGACCAGCTCGTGCCGGAGGGTGGGGAGCGGCAGGGGCGCGTCCCCCACGTGGATCTCGCGCAGCCAGGGCTTGGTGTAGTCGGTCGCGGCCGCGCCGACGAGTCGCCGCTTCTCGTCCGCGCTCCGGTGGACGTACACGGTCACGCGCGGCGGGCCGGCGAGCCCGAGCGCCTGCGCCACGTCGTGGGCATGGAACTCGCACTCGGCGAGGACCTCGTCGGCCCACGCCGCCGGCTTCTCGGCGGGGAAGCGGACCTCGCAGATCGGGCCGGTGCGCAGGCCGCCGAGCGCGCGGCGGAGCGTGGCACGGTCGCCGGCGAGCCCCTCGGCGCGGGCCGCCGCCCGCACCCCCACGGCGGCTCCCGCGGCCGCCAGCACGAGCAGCGCGGGGCCGGCGACGGCGCCCGGGCGGGTCCGGCGCGCGCGCCGCACCAGGGCCTCCGCGGCCCCGGCGATGGCGACCGCCCAGGCGAGGGTCTCCACCTGGGCGAGGACGACGCGGGCGTCCGCGCGCAGCGCCTCGTCGTAGAGCGGCCCGGGCCACCAGCCGAGGAGCGGGTCGAGGGCGAAGGCCTGCGGCCCCACGTAGACGGCGCGGAGCGTGAGGGCGAGCGAGCCGAGGACCACCGCCGCGTGGAGGAGGGAGGCGCCCGCGGCACGCCCGCGGGCCGCCACCGCCGCGACCACCGCCACGGCGCAGCCGAGCGCCGCGGACGGGCCGGCGAGGAGCGGGAAGAGCGCCGCCGAGGCGAGAACGCGGCACGGTCCCGCCGCCGCGCGGATCGCGCTCGTGGCGAGGAGGACGCCCAGGAGCACGGTCAGGGCCGCCAGCGCGCCCGCCGCGGCGGCGCCGGGCGACGGCTCCGGCCGCCGCGCCTCCTCGCGCCACGCCGCGAGCCCGAGGGGGAGGGCCAGCGCCGTCGCGAGCCAGGCGCCCACCATGCCGAGCTCCCACCCGGGCGCGTCGAGCAGCGGGACCCGGCCGCTCGCGACGCCGGCGGCGGCGAGCGCGGCGGCCGTGGCGGCGACCCAGCGGCGGCGAGCGAGCGAGCGAGCGACGTCGAGGAAGCGCACCTGGGATCCCGATATCGGCCTGACCGGACCGGAACTACCCTCCGGCCCGACCCCCGCGATAACATGCCGGAGGCATGGCGGAGAACCGCGAGCACGTCCGCGCGCCCATCGAGCTGAAGGTCGACTACAAGAAGCTCAACAGCTTCTTCGCCGACTACACCAAGAACATCTCGAAGGGCGGCACCTTCATCAAGACGAAGAAGACGCTCCCCATCGGGACGCGCTTCCTCTTCCGCCTCACCGTCCCCGGGCGCGGCTCGCCCTTCGAGCTGAACGGCGAGGTGGTGCACGCCACCTCCGCCGGGAGCGAGCCGGGGATGGGAATCCGGTTCGTGTGGGCCGACGACGGCGACCGCGCCACGTTCGAGGGCGTGGTGGAGGGGCTCATGGCGGACAGCCTCGGGCCGCTCGTCACCGAGCAGCTCCTCAAGGCGCGGCGCTGAGCGAGCAGCAAGCGCGCCTACCAGACGCCCTCGAACCGCACCGCGTCGCCGGGCCGGACGCCGTGGGCCGCCGCCCACCCGCCGTTCACCTCCAGCACGTAGCGGCTCGGCCCGCCGGCGGTGCGGTTGATCTCGGTG
>Ga0335084_10004266_pt1 | contig 14080 bp, 11 predicted proteins | sample Lox_Sample_44_FD_206721 | JGI IMG/M metagenome (GOLD analysis project Ga0335084, IMG submission 206721) | Soil microbial communities from Loxahatchee National Wildlife Refuge, Florida, United States - Lox_Sample_4.4 | ecosystem: Environmental > Terrestrial > Soil > Wetlands | place: USA...
TTCGATCATTCGTCATCAAAGCATAACCATTTATTGTACTCTCTGAATTGAAATCTTCAGTCTTTTGGGTGCACCATATTGATTCATGTCTGGTCTGCTTGCCTACTTCTTAGTCAGTTAAGGGGTCCGCGATGCAATGTTCCTTTCTGAAGTCCTCATCCGGGGAATCCTTACCCTCTCTCAAGATTTCCAGTGATAATCCTCAGAAGACAATTTTCAAAATCATCTTTTAGATATTGACAAAATGCTGTTTTTCGTATTTTATTCTCAACTAAGATGAAACTTATCCGCAAAGAGTATCGATCTGCTAGGGTTTCGAGTGGGGGTTATAGAATGAGGCGAGCGAGACAGGGGTTGCAGGATGATCGGGTGGGCTCAGAGATGCACCACCGGACTGGTCTCTTCCTGCGTGCGCTCCGCGGATGCCGGGGGCTCCCCCTGGTACTGTTCCCCACCCTTTGTATCCTCGGGGCGAGCTGCATCAGCCAAACCCACACGCCTTACCGTGGCAGCCAGGCACCGCGATTCCTCCAGGTGGCGTCACCCGGGGGCCCGGAAAATCCTCGGTCCAAGATTTTTGGGGTGCTGCGCAAGGGCACCCGTACGCACGCCGTACTGCACCTGTTTCGGCCCATGCCGTGCGGCGATTCGTCCGAGAATGAGCTGGGCGCTCTCGCCTACCTGAGCCGGACCCCCGGGGCGAAGCGATGGGTCGTGGTGCTGCCCATCTGGGGCAGCTCGACCTACCCATCGCACAAAATCGTCCGGTGGCTCCTCGCCGGGGAACAGGGGCGCCAAACCAACGTCTTGTGGATTCAAGGACCGAGGGGTCTCACCCGCTACGCTGCGCTCATGAACGTTGCCACCGAGGCCGAGTTTCTCGCGGAAGCCTGGCGCACTGCGTCCTGTATCGATGCGACCGTCGAGGATGTGCGCGCCTTCGTCGATTGGGTGATGGAGCAGCCACAAACCGATCCTCGCCGGGTCGGGATCGTCGGGTTCTCGATCGGCGGCATCGTCGGCAGCCTGGTCATGGGTCGCGACCCACGTTTGGCCGCTGGCGTCTTCGTGTTGGCGGGCGGCCATCTGAACGAGATCTTCGCGTCCTGTAAGTGAGGGGAGCGCGAAGTTCGTGAGCACGCGGCGGCGGCCTTCGGGTGGAACGCCGAGAAGCTCCAGAGTGTTATCAAGGCACCTCTGTCGGTCGTTGACCCGGTGCTGGTTGCCGGCAGGATCGACCCTGGGGCCGTTCTCTACATCGACTCCGGCTACGACGGGTGCATCCCGCGATCGTCCCGTGAAGATCTCTGGCGGGCGATGGGCGTACCCGAGCGCGTCACGCTCGGGTACGATCACAGGAACTCCTTCCTCACCATGACGTTCCTTGGCTTCGATGTGACGACCCGCCGCATCGTCGCCTTTCTCGACCGCCGACTCGGCAAGACTGAGCAACTACCTCCAGAGAAAGCGAGCACAACCGCTAGCTCGGGCATGGCACCGTAGGTCGCTTACCGAATCTGCGTACCATAGAGCAAGCCACTATGGAGGCAGGCCAGTATCATTGTATCTCGTTCAAGCTAAACCCGGGCCGCTCATCTGCTTTCCGCCAGAATCGCCGCGGAGGTGGACATGGAACCCAGCATCTGGGCGATGCCGACCTGGGAGGCGGCTGGAGAACTGCCAAGCATGATTCAAAGTCTGAGAGACGACTTAGGATGCCCATCATTATTACGTTTAACCAATTCTGAATTGCCAAAGAGCGGAGGCAGGGAACAGACTACAAAAAGGGTTCTCTGACCCAGGTGAAAACTAAGTTCTCCTGCCCTTCAATCCGTTTCATGATCCTCCTATAACATAAATCACCCGTAGGAGGTGTAAGCTGCAAGAAGGGTTATCTTGACACTGTCTGTCAACTCAAATACTGACCAGGACACCTCACCCTTTGGTGCACGATAATTTTTAGACCGATCTGTTGACCCTTTCGAAGAATCTTGAATCATGAAGGTCAGTCAGGAGATCTCATCTTTCCTCTTCTCACATCCACTGTATTGTCGTAGAATGTACTTCCTCCTCCTTGGTCGGTCAAACGCTGGGAAGTCAGTGCATTGACAGAACGAAGGCCAGGGCTATGGTTCAGCCACCAGATGCCCTCTGCCACCACAACCCCAGAAGGAACTCGGGGAGTGACATGGAGGATGAAAGTGACCTCCCCGAGTTGATTGAAGGCGACAACAAGATCACCTTCTTTTACGCCTTTTGCCTCTGCGTCGGCCGGATTCATCTGAAGGAAGATGGCCTTTTCCGTTTTGCGGAGGTCTTCTCTCTCCCTGAAAGAAGAGTTTAAGCAATAGAGACTCGGTGCCGTCATCAATCGAAAGGGATAATCCTCTCCATAGGGAGGAAGGTAACAGGGCAGTGGATGGGATTCCCTCAAGTTCAAAATTTCAATCTTTCCTGAAGGGGTCTTAAAACGAGTTCGCCTATCGGGTGGAAGTGGAATTTCGACCGCCTTCCCCGCAGAGAAGGCTTTTTGATCCATTCCTTCTCGCATCGGGTTCGGAATGGAAAGAAGATGATCAATCAGGTCATCAGCCCCTTGGCGGAAGAAGGGTTCCTCGAATCCCATCCTCTGCGCTAAGAGACAGAAGACTTCCCAGTTTGATCTACTTTCTCCAACAGGAGGGATAGCTGCTCTTGCGCGCTGGATGCAGTAGGTACCGTAGGACCGGTAGAGATCGCTGTGTTCGAGGGAGGATGTGGAGGGCAGCACGATATCTGCGTAACGAGCCGTGTCCGTCATAAATCTTTCGTGAACAACGGTGAAAAGGTCTTCCCGTTGCAGTCCTCTCAGAACTTGATTCTGATCAGGAGTGACGGATGCCGGGTTAGAGTGATAGACATAGAGGCTTTGGATGGGAGGATCTTTCAGCTCATTCAAGGCCCAACCCAGGCGATTCATGTTAATGATGCGGGTCTTTTTCTTCATGAAATCTTCCCGTAGGACTTCTTTCATGGCAAAAGCGCCACCGGTGCTCGTGCCGGCAAGACAGCCGCCTCCCTTTTTCCCATAGGCCCCGACCAAGGCGGGCAGACAGGCAATTGTACGTATAGCCATGGCTCCGTTTCCGTATCGGGAAAGTCCGCTTCCAAGTCTGATGAAAGGATTCTTCGCTCTCCCATAGGTATGAGCCATCGTCTGGATGGTTTCGACAGCAAGCCCCGTAAGGGAACTCACTTTTTCGGGTGAAAAGTCTGGAAGAATTTTTTCTTTCAACTCCTTAAAACCCTGAACATGAGATGTTAGAAAACCGTGGTCAACCAAGTCGTCCCTGATAAGAAGGTTCATCCATCCCAAAGCGAGACAACCATCGCTTCCTGGGCGGACGATGTAAGTTTGATGAGCCACAGAGGACGTCACCGTCTGGTAAGTGTCAATGAGCCAAATTGTCGCGCCCTTCTGCTTCGCTCTGTTTACCCCGTGAAGAAAGTGGATATTCGTCGCCACCGCATTAATTCCCCAAAGAATCACCAGATCGCTTTCGGCGACTTCATCAGGATGAGGAGCTGTCGTCTCTCCCATCACCGACTTCCACCCGGCATCTTTTGCAGGGGAACAAATCGTTCGGTCGAGGCGAGAGGCCCCTAGTCGATGGAAAAATGGATGTCCGGCATTTCGCTGGATGAGTCCCATCGTTCCGGCATAAGAGTATGGAAGAATGGCCTCTGAGCCGTGCTGATCGAGGACCCTCTTCCAGCCCTCCACAATCCGGCGAATGGCTTCATCCCATGAGATCGGACGAAATTCTCCGGAGCCTTTGGCTCCGGTTCGCAGGAGGGGGCGAGTAAGACGAAGCGGTGAATGGACGGTTTCTTGATAGTGATTCATCTTCACACAAAGCGTCCCTCTCGTGAAGGGATGCTCCGGGTCACCCGAAACCTTGACCGCTTTTCCATCCGCGACTTCCACCAGAAGCCCGCAGGTATCCGGACAATCATAAGGGCAAACGGACCGCTTCATCTCTTTCGTCATGAAAAATCTCCTGATCACCTTTTTGATGTTCCACTCCTCAAATATATACGACACTTACCTTTACTTCAACTTCCGGATTGCAAGTGGCAGTGTTTATTATTCTCATTTCTCTTCACCTTAAAATATTATTCTTACGTTTTATTGTCTAATCTAATTCTGTTTAAAAAAAATAAATTTTGCCAAGGCAACAGCCTTTTGACTGGCCCAAAAAACAAATGCAATATTCTCCGTGAGGTTTAAGTTTATAAAAAGATTCTCTTTTTTTGATCGAGGAAACCAGTTATAATAATTTTTCAGCAGCAGAAAATTGAACAGGGAATGGTGTGCGATGGTAGGGAAAGACATGAATGAAGAGGCCAGTTTCGAAGAACTTTTGAAGGCCAGTTCTGAGTCCCCCGGCCGCAAGCTTTTCCCCGGGGATAAAGTTTCAGGAAAAGTGGCGAAGGTCAGCAAAGATACGGTCTTTGTCGATCTTGGGGGAAAGAGCGAGGGCATCGCGGATATTCAGGAATTCCTGGACAAGGAAGGCCACCTCGTCGTCAAGCAAGGGGATTGGGTTGAAATGAGGGTGGCATCGACCCGTGACGGAATTCATCTCACCAAAGGGATGAAGGTTCAGGGCGCGGATGCCCTTGACATGCTCCGAGAAGCAAAAGAAAACGTCATCCCTGTTGAGGGAAGAGTTTCGGGAGTGGTGAAAGGAGGCTTTGAGATCACCCTTTCCGGGATCCGTGCCTTTTGCCCTTTGGGCCAGATCGACCTTGCTTTCTGCGAAAAACCTGAGGAGCATGTTGGCGCAAAATATCTTTTTCGCATCATGGAGATCAAAGAAAGAGGGAAGAATATTATCGTCTCCAGACGTGTGCTGATGGAGGAAGAACGGGAGAAAAGATCGAAGGAAACTCTCGCAAGACTCAAGCCTGACCTGGAATGTGAAGGAAAGGTGACGAAGCTGACCGATTTTGGCGCCTTTGTCGATATTGGAGGAATCGAAGGGATGGTTCATGTCTCTGAGGTATCCCACGTAAGGATCAACCGCCCGTCAGACGTTCTAAAACCCGGCCAGCAGGTGAACGTAAAGGTGATGAAGATCGAATCGGACAGGGAGGGCCGGCCTAAGATCTCTCTCTCCATCAAAGCCCTCGAGCCAGACGCATGGGATAGAGGCCTCGGATTCCAAGAAGGGGAGATCATCCATGGCAAAGTATCGAGGCTTGCTGATTTCGGCGCCTTTGTCGAGGTGGCACCCGGCGTGGACGGCTTGGTTCACATTTCTGAGATCAGTTACGATCGCATTCCTCACCCGAGTAAACTTCTAAAAGAAGGGGAGGGCGTGGATGTGCTGGTCATGGGAATAGATCGTGAAGCCCACCGCATCTCTTTATCGATCAAGGAAGCGACGATTAAGAGAAAGATGGAAACGGAGCAAGGGGCGGAAAAGGTCCGTCTCGAAGTGGGACAAACGTTGAAGGGAATTGTGGAAGACATCAAGCCATACGGTCTTTTTGTTCGACTTCCACAGTTCGGCCCCAGGGTGAGAGGCTTGCTTCCGACAGAAGAGTTGAGAGTTTCTGAGAAAGGAGATGTTAAAAAGAAGTTCCCCAAAGGTCAGGAGATTCAGGTGGAGATCATCTCCATAGACGAAAAGGGAAGAATACGGTTGTCACAAAGAGTGATGGAGGAAAGAGAGGATCGGAAAGATTACGAAAAGTTCGCCGAGAAGGAGGAGAGGGCGGGGAAGCTGGGAACGCTGGGAGAAATTTTCAAAGACTTTAAGCTTAAGTGAAAAACGCTTGCCTTTCATGTTTACTACCAAGGCTATTATTATATAGACATCAAATTCTTACGCAGTACCACTGGACTCCGGCTGGAGTTTATCCCGATGAAAATCGGGGCCGGAACGATCTAGAAAGACGACGCCTCAAATCAGCAGTGTCTATGTTATTATGAATTCTTTAGCGAGTTTCAGAATTTCTTACAGATCGAAGACAGTGTGTGAGGCAGTACTTGAAATTTTCCGCAACGTCCTTTCTGCTGTTGACGATAAAAATATAATTCCGGACATGGAATAGTTCTTCGTGCAATCTTTCCACGGGATAAAGAGTTCTTGAACTCCCCCCATATCTTTTCTTCAACTCCTCCTCAAACATCACAACGAGTTTGTCTTTCATTCTCAACTGCGTATCGTTGAAGAGGATGGCTACTTCCGGCAGGAGATCATCCATTCTGGAAAAGAAAGAAGAGATCTCGTTCAGTTCAACTCCTTTGGGAGGAGAGGATTTTACTTCCACGTAGACGAGCCTCTGGTTCCAGGAGGCAATGACATCATAATCACCGCCCGAAGGAGTTTTCTTCACACGGACGCCATAGATCGCAGGAGAAGCAAATTCCCTTCTAAACACCTCGGCGATGAACCATTCCAGCGTGGGTCCGAAGCTATAAACAGGGGAGACGGAGGTTCGATACCGCGCTCTCCCGCTTTTGGCAATCGCCCCCATTTCGTGCAGTTGGTCGCAATATCCTTGAACCACCCTCGAAGAACAGTAACGGGTCAGATCCCGGATGCGGAACTCCTCCTGGTATTTGATCATATCTCTCAGGACAAGACGAAAGGAGTACTTTTTCATCATCTCGTAAAGTCGATTCTTATAGAAAGGAGAAAGATCCGCGGGGAAGAAGAGACGGCCAGTGGGATTCTTTCGGAATACGTCGATCCCTCTCATCTTGAGCATCTTCCCCACCAAACAAAGGTCTTCTGCAGGGGCAGCTTTGACGGATTCAATCTCTTTGGTAAGGGATCGGACTTTTTCCCTTAAGGACCGGATCTCCCGGAGAGCGTCCTGTAATTTCACTTAGAACCCCCGATAGAGCTGATAATGTCTCGCCCATTGGGTCGCTTCCAGATATTCTTTCTGGGTGATGCGACGATTGATCTCAGGGAACTCATGGGCTCGGTATTCAGGCCGATATTGGTCCATGATGTTGACATAAGAATGAACAGAGATCTCCTCAGCAATAAACCTGAGGACACTCTCCGAGGAAGCCATCCCATTGGGCATCACCAAATGTCTGATCAGGAGTCCCCTCTCGGCAATCCCCTTAGAATCGACGGTCAGGTCTCCTACCTGGCGGTGCATCTCTCTGAGAACCTCCTTAACGACCTCGGGATAGTCTGGAGCGTTCGAGAAATTTTTTGAAGGGCCGCTATTCAGATATTTTACGTCGGGCATGTAAATATCGACGACCCCTTCCAAGAGTCGAATCACCTCCACGGACTCATATCCGGAGCAGTTATAGATGATAGGAAGTCGGAGACCCATCTCTACGGCTTCAGGAAGAGAGGCAATGATTTGAGGAGCGTAGTGGGTAGGCGTGACGAAGTTTATGTTGTGGCAACCCATTTCCTGGAGCCTGACCATGACCCGTGCCATGCCCGAGGAAGTCATGGGCTCGCCATTCCCAAGATGACTGATGTCATAATTCTGGCAGAAAGTGCACCGAAGGTTGCAGTGGGTAAGAAAAATGGTCCCTGAGCCATGATACCCAACCAGAGGGGGCTCTTCGCCAAAATGGGGAAAGGCGCTCGAAACCTTGAGTTCTAGCCCAGCCTGGCATACGCCCACCTCCCCGTTGAGACGGTTGATCCCGCATTCCCTGGGGCAGAGCGTACACTTCTCCAAAAATTTTTTGAGAAGCTGGACCTTCTCCTGAAGTTCCCCCCTTTCAAAGAGAAAGACGTAAGAAGGTGTGAAAGTCATTCACTGTTGCTCCGTCAGCATTTTTTCGCCCTCTAATTATAAACTATCACAAAATATGAAGCTCCCCGCCACCCCGTCAGGACGGGACAGGCACGTCGGGGCTTCCTGGGAAGGAAATGATGTCTTAACTGTGCCGCCGTGGTCGGGTCTAATCGACTTGATCCCTCCTATCCCGCTTCGGCGAGACAGGGCACTTGCCGGCCAAGGAATTCTATTGAAGAGGGTGTGATTAAGAAGAAGGGAGGTCTTCCGTATCGTAAGCAGGCACGCTCAAATTCTCCGCATGTTCAGACTAAATGCTTTTGTAGACCGTTAGGAACCTGCGGTAGTAGTCGTGGGGAATCCGCTCTTTTCTCTCAATGAGGCTTCTGACATATGTGGGGCCGTAATTATAAGCAGTCAGGGCAGTCCCGACATCCTTAAAGTCAAGCATAAGCTGGGAAAGGTAATAAATTCCAATTCTTATATTGAGATAGGGATTAAATAGGGTTCGGTCCCCGCTCCATTCAATACCCAGATCACGGGCAAGGGATTCCGCCACGTAAGGCATGATCTGCATCAAGCCCTTGGCACCCTTCTGAGACACCGCCCAGTTGTAGAACTCGCTTTCGGTGAAAATAAGGGCCAGGATGAACTTTGGGTCATGATTGTAACGGGTGGCCTCCTCGTAGATGACTTCGGCAAGCTCCTCTTTTGTTACATTGGCCAAACCTGTCGGTTGCCTCTCCAATACCTCGAGGATCCACCTTATGGTTTGCTCTTTTTGAGAGAGATCAGGAACAAAATTGGGAAAATGGAAGGAAAGAATAAAGGCGACGGTAAAGAGAACTAGCTTGGGGAAAATACCTAAGATGGAAAGACTCTTCTTTTTACTATGAGTGGCTTCGGGTATGCTTTCAATCTTTGCCCATCCTGGTGCCTTCAGATGGCCGTTTCTTTTGTCTACAATTCCATGGGGAGGATGCTCCGTGCGTATCAGGCCCTCGATAGATTCCACTGAAAAACCTCCTTGTAATTTAATTTCACAATGCTAACATAGGACCGATGGCTTTGTCAAGATTTAAATCTTACCCTATCGGCCAACGCCACAATATATAGTAGTTGAAGAAGAATTAGAGCCTATTTATAGTAGGTTAACTTAAGGAGGGACTATAGCAAAAGCTGCATCGGCCGCCGCCCGTCTCTATGTGGAAAGAGTGGTAGCTATTAGAAAGCATGATAGGGTGGTCTCTCTGGAATTGATGATCGGGAACCTTGGAGTTTTTGTTCTGAAATGCCGGCGTTTTATAAAAAAACTGGTTATTTTTAATTACTTAACTACCTTTAGACCCATATGAGTCTTCGATGTTTTTCCTCCCTTCTCTCCCTTTTTTCTAAGCACGTTTTCATTGAAGAGGCTGTTCTTCACGGTAACGGCGTTGATGATGCAGTAGATGATCACCGACTTCTCCCACTCCCTTGTTCCGTCAAAGTGCTCTACCTTCGAACGGTACTTCTCTCTCAGGTTGGACAGGGATGCCTCATCAAAGGAAAGAATCTGTTCAGCCAATTTCTCAAGAGCTTTTTCCATAAGGACTCTGAATCCTCCTCGACGCCCACTCTTTCACTTTTCCTCTTTCCCCAAATGGCTGTGTAAAAATTAATGTGAAGCCACTTCGCCCGCGAAAAGGAACGGTGGCGCAGGGAGGTAAGTCCTGCCCGTCATAGAATGAAGACAGGGTCCACGTCTATATCCAGATTAACCCCTTTTCCCCTCAATGGCACATCCATTTGGGACGATAATTCCTTTGCAAATCGATGAAGCAACTGAGGACTTTTTCCTTTTGCCAGCATCTGCCACCGGAATTTTCCTCTCATCTTGGCAAAAGGGGCAGAGCTCGGACCTAAAACTTCGATCTCTTTTCCCTGGCCTTTCTTCAAAAGGGATTGTCCGATTCTCCCCATCTCTTCTGCCATCCCCTTTGTCCTTTTTTCACTGTTTCCAGCCAACCTGAAGTTGATAAATCTCGAAAATGGTGGATATTCCAGGGCTTTTCTGAATTCAATCTCTTCCCGATAGAATCCGACATAGTCATGGTCCCTGGCCCTGAGGATACTATAATGGTCCGGATTATAGGTTTGAATCACCACTTCTCCAAAGGATTCCCCTCTTCCCGCCCTTCCCGCCACCTGGGTAAGAAGTTGAAAAGTCCTCTCACTTGACCGAAAGTCAGGAAAATGAAGGGAGGTGTCCGCAGAGACCACACCGACAAAGGTCACATTGGGAAAATCATGGCCCTTGACGATCATCTGTGTCCCTACCAAGATGTCAATATCCCCGGATTCGAGTCTTTTCAGAATCTGAAGATGCGACCTCCGCCGCGTTGTGGTATCGCGGTCCATTCTTGCTACTTGCGTCTCCGGGAATAATGATTTGATCTCCTGCTCCAGTCGTTCCGTCCCAATCCCCATTCCCTGAAGTCGGTGGCCTTGACATTTCGGACAGTCTCCCGGCGCCGGGATTCGATAATCACAATAATGACATTGGAGAGAGCGATCCCGGAGGTGATGGGTAAGCGTCACGCTGCAGTTCGGGCATTTGAAAGTGTGACCGCATTCAGGACAGAGGATGAAATTGGCAAATCCCCTGCGATTCAGAAAGAGTAAACTTTGCTTTCTGTCCTCGATATTTTTTTGAAGCGTTGTCTTCAATTCCTCCGAAAGAAGGCCGACTTCCTTCTTCACATCCACCACCACCACCCTTGGAAGGGGTCTTCCTTCGATTCTCTCCGGGAGATTGAGAAGGCGAAACTTTCCTTTCTCAACGTTGTAGAACGATTCCAAAGAGGGGGTGGCAGACCCCAGAAGAAGGGTCGCCTCCGCCTGCTTGGCCCGGACCACAGCCGCGTCCCTGGCATGGTATTTCAGTTTCTCTTCCTGTTTGTAAGATGGATCATGCTCCTCATCCACAATAATGATTCCCACATTTCTAAAGGGGGCAAAAATGGCAGACCGGGCCCCCATGGCAATCTTGACCTCTCCCTTCCAGATTCTCCTCCATTGATCATAACGCTCTCCCCTTCCAAGCCCGCTGTGAAGGAGAGCAAGGTTCTCTCCAAACCGATCCTTAAATCTGGAGAGGAGTTGTGGAGTCAAGGATATCTCCGGAACGAGGACAATCGCTTCCTGCCCATGGAGCAACACCTCTTCAATAGCCCGAAGGTAAATCTCCGTCTTCCCGCTCCCTGTGACGCCATAAATGAGAAACGGAGAAAATCGTTTCGAATGGATTCCTTTCAGGATCTCGACGAGCATGGCTTCTTGGTCAGAAGTAGGCTCAGGCTTTGGATAGGGCTTGAGTTCTGATCGAGCAGAGAGATCGCGGCATACCTCTCTCTTGGAGAGTGAGACGAGTCCTTTGACATGAAGGGATTGAATAGATTTTGAAGGAGATTTGAATCTCTTGTTCAATTCGGAATAGGAAACGTCTCCTTTCTCTTTTATCCAGCTCAGAATCTCTGCCTGTTTTTTCGAGATTCGTTGGGAGGCTTCTCCCCCATCGTAATAAACCACTTTCTCAAATTTCGGCTTGACCTCTTTTCCTTCAATCCCGGGGTCAATATTGAGAAGGCCTTTTCTCTTCCAAAAAAAAAGCTGAGACCTTGATACCTCGCCGAAAGGATGTTTCAACATCTTTCTTAAAGGGACTTTCTCACATCGTCCAATTTCTTTAAAGACCTTTTCCTGAATCGGGTCCAAATCCCCTTGGGCGAGAGATTTTATTCCATCTTGAGTCAGGCTCAAGATCAGTTCACTTTTCAGTTGAAGCCCTGGAGGAAGACCGGTCTTGATCACTTCTCCCAGTGGATAGAGGTAGTAATCGGAGATCCAGCGACAAAAACGGAGCATCTGAGGGTCGATCAGAGGGGCTTCGTCAAGGAGATCCTCGACCTCGCGCAACTTCTCTTCTACCCCTTTTGGAGGTTGATCCAGAAGGTCGATCGAAAACCCAGTGACCTTTCTCCCCTTGAAAGGGACGAGCACCCTCATCCCGATCTGGAGAGAGCCCATCATTTTTTCTGGAATGCGATAGTGGAATGTTTTGAAGACAGGAAGGCCGACCGCCACCTCAACAATTTCTTTCATCCTTCCCAAATTATCCCCTTTTGATCGAGTTTGTCAAATCCCCGTCAAATCCCCTTGATAAGGTTTATAACTTCTGGTAAATTGATCTCAACTTTCATGGGCAATTCGACTTAGCACTTTTTAGAATAGTAAAGGTCGTAAATATTATGACGCTCAAACAGGTGTCATTGCGAACGTAGTGAAGCAATCTCAACAGATTGCCACGGCGTCCCGCTAAAGCGGGACTCCTCCTAACGACTGCTTTCTTGGCCGTTCACTATGTATAGGATGGATTTGGCTAATGGAGTTAGATTTTCAGACCATATTTAAGGAGCTTAATGGCCTCGGGATCAACTATCTCGTTGTCGGAGGGTTGGCAGTTAACTTCCATGGTGTTCCGCGGATGACCTATGATATTGATCTGATGGTCCTCCTCGAACCGGAAAATGTCCTCAAGCTTGTTAGTAAGCTCACCCAATGGGGATATAAGCCAAAGATCCCTATCGATCCCAGAGACCTTGCTGATGAAACGAAAAGAAACTCGTGGGTTCATGAGAAAGGGATGAAAGCCCTTAATTTTTATAGTGAGACGTTGCCCATTGGGGAGATCGATATCGTCATTGATTCTCCAATCTCTTATCAGGAACTGAGGAGTGGGGCTATTCGAGTCGAACTCGGGGATGAGAGAGTACCAATCGTTTCGATTCAAGACCTCATTGAGTTGAAACTTCAGGCGGGTCGTAAACAGGATCTTGCAGATGTAGAACATCTTCGGATGGTAATGGAGAAATGATGGCTAAACAAAAAAAGGGGTACACTTATACTGTAAGCCGGGAGCAAATTGATGAATATAGGACGTGGCCGTTGGATCGCCGGTTAAAATGGCTTTTGCAAGCAAATAAAATGAGAAAGCTCCTGCCCAAAAAGACCATCGAAATTCAAGAAGCTTTCCGTCAAGGCAAAATGTAATTGCAAAAACTGCCAAATGAACGGAGAACGAACCATGAATTATCCCGGACACCTCAAATGGATAGTATTTGGTGTATTGGTGGGCTTCGGGGCTTCCTTCATTTTTGGCGATCTAATAACCCTCCCCCTGGATCTCTATTACCTTATCTACTTCGGAATCATCATAAGTTTCTTCACCATCTATATAAAGAAAACCCAGTTGAACCTGCGGGAATGGTTTTCCAGAAGATGGGTTTGGGGAATTTTGCTTGGGTTGATCTTCGGGGCTTTGATGGTTCAAAATGTCTTATCAAGGCCGGCGACTGAGAAATTCACAGGGCCTTATTTGGCCTGGCTGATCTTCTGGAGAGGACTCGTTTATGGGGCAATCGACGGCTTGCTTCTTTCAGCATTCCCGTGGATGGTCACCTGGCGCGCCTTTGATGTTGAAAAGAAACCGTTGGGAAAGAAGATCGCATTGGGTTTTCTCGCCTGGCTTTTCATCCTCATATTGACGACGGCTTATCATCTGGGCTATTCCGATTTTCGTTCGAAGAAGATCATCCAGCCGAATATAGGAAATACTATTGTCTCCATTCCGACGCTGGTATCAGCAAACCCGATCGGCTCGCCGATAACTCACGCAATCATGCACATGACGGCGATCATCCACTCCCCGAAAACCGAGCTTTATCTGCCGCCCCACCGTGAATGATGTGGAATCGTGAAGGCTCTCTTCTCTGCTCAGATGGAAAGGATTCGCCTTAAAGAGGACTAGAGAGGAACATTACAAAGACTGGAGGAACCCATCTCCTCGTCGGAGATGCCTAAGATATAGAGGATATTCTTAAGACGGGCTCGGCCAAGGCTCATGTTCGCAGCTCGTTCGAGTCTTTCCTTGGCATTATAGGCAATGCCCAAGCCTGCCTGGCCTAACATCAGAACATCGTTGGCTCCGTCGCCAATGGCCACGGTTTGGTCCAAAAGCACGCCTTCCTCACTCGAGACCATATTGACGATTTTCGCCTTGTACGCATTATCGATGATTTTTCCTAATACCTTACCCGTCAGGACGCCGCTCTTGATCTCCAGTTGGTTCGAATAGGAAAAATCCAGACCCAATCTCTCCTTCAGGAAGTCAGAAAAATAATTGAATCCCCCGCTCACCAACCCCAGCTTAAAGCCCAGTTTCTTGAGCGTGTCCACCAGATCCTTTGCCCCTTCGGATAGCTTCATATCA
>Ga0335084_10004267_pt1 | contig 14079 bp, 19 predicted proteins | sample Lox_Sample_44_FD_206721 | JGI IMG/M metagenome (GOLD analysis project Ga0335084, IMG submission 206721) | Soil microbial communities from Loxahatchee National Wildlife Refuge, Florida, United States - Lox_Sample_4.4 | ecosystem: Environmental > Terrestrial > Soil > Wetlands | place: USA...
ATCCGCGCCGACCCAGTTCGCGAATGTGCTGCCTTGAGGATGGAGAGAATACGAGCCCTCCTTTTCGTTGATCGTATAGGTGCCGAAGTGGGCGAGGGATCCCTGCACAATGGCTTTGTTTTCCTCGGCAGTTGCCATCTCGCGGCTGTTGGATGCGATTTTTGGCAGATCGGCCCGGAAGATCAGGATCGCATAGCGGCCGCTCCTATCAAAAATGAATAGCCCCTTTGGATTGGGACCAAACACTTCCATTTTCTTGCCGTCCTTCTCGTTCACGACGGAGACTAGTGTCCAATGTCCAACGAGTTGCTTTGCCGAAGCCACCGCCTTCTGCTGGCTGATTGCACTTCCTGCAACGCCAACACCCAATAGGATGCTTACCACGCTGGTCAATGCCGATTTGTAGACTGCATTCATATGCTGGTGCCCCCTCCGATATTGCGTTAACGGAGCCGCGCCCCGCTTGGATAAAAGGTTAGCCGATTGCTGCCGACTAACTTTGATCGAGAACAAGACTCTCAGTAATATTGTTGACTCTGCTCGGGAACAGGAGCGAGCCAGGATCTCCTCGCAGCAGGCGAAAGGCTGCGAGTGAACGGCGCCACTATCAGTGGCGAAGCACCGCGTAGGCGAGTGCAAGCCACCCGGCAATAAAGCACGCTCCGCCAAATGGCGTCACCGCGCCGAGCCAGCGCGCCCCGCTCGCGGCGAGCAAGTAGAGGCTGCCCGAAAAGAGCACGATCCCGGCGAGCATCAGCCAGCCGGCGAGCCTGAGCGGCCCCGATTCGGGCAGGTGTTGCGAGAGGAGGCCGACCGCCACGAGCCCGAGCGCGTGCCAGAGGTGATACTGCACGGCGGTTTGCCAGACCGCGAGCATGTCGGCGGACAGACGCGACTTGAGCGAGTGTGCGCCGAACGCCCCGAGCACGACGCCGAGCGCGGCGGCGAATGCCCCCACGCTCAGGAAGAGCTTCGCGGCGAAGGTCATCGGCGCGATTCTAAGCGCTCGTGGCAGAATCGCCTGCATGCCGAAGCAGACCATTCACTTCGATGATCTCGGCCAATGGGTCGGCCGCGAAGTCGCGATAAGCGACTGGCTCGAGATCACCCAGGAGCGCATCGACAAGTTCGCCGACGCCGCCGGCGACCACCAGTGGATCCACGTCGACCGCGAGCGCGCGGCGCGCGAGTCGGGGTTCGGCCGCACGATCGCGCACGGCTTCCTCACGCTGTCGGTGCTGTCGAAGCTCCGCGACGAGTCGATCGCGATCGCCGGCCAGCGGATGGGGATCAACTACGGCCTGAACCGCCTGCGCTTCACCAGCCCGGTGCCGTCGGGCTCGCGCGTGCGCGCGCGCTTCGTGCTCGCTGCGCTCGCCCCGATCGAAGGCGGTGTGCAGCCGACGTGGAGCGTCACCGTCGAACGCGAGGGCGGCGACAAGCCGGCGCTGGTCGCCGAATGGCTGACGCGGCACTACCGATGAAGCGGGTGCCGATCGCCGGCGGCGCGCTGCAGGTCTCCGAGCTCTGCCTCGGCACGATGACCTTCGGCGAGCAGAACTCCGAAGCCGAAGCGCACGCGCAGCTCGATTGCGCGGTCGCGCACGACATCGACTTCATCGACACCGCCGAGATGTACCCGACCCCGCCCGGACCGAAGACCTACGCGCGCACCGAGGCGATCGTCGGTACGTGGCTCGCGAAGCAGCCGCGCGACCGGCTCGTCGTCGCGAGCAAGGTCGCCGGGCCGGGCCGCCGCGAGTGGGTCCGCGGCGGCGAGACTGCGCTCGTCCGCAAGAACATCCGCCGGGCGATCGACGATTCGCTGCAGCGGCTGCGGACGGACTACGTCGACCTCTACCAGATCCACTGGCCCGAGCGGAACGTGCCGATGTTCGGGACTGCGCGGTTCGATGCGACGAAGGAGAAGCCGGCGACGCCGATCCTCGAGCAGATCGAGGCGCTCGACGAGCTCGTCCGCGAGGGGAAGATCCGCCACTACGGGTTCTCGAACGAGACCGCCTGGGGCGTGTGCGAGTTCTCGCGCCTCGCGAAGCTCCACGGGTTCGCGCGGCCGGCGACGATCCAGAACGCGTACAGCCTGGTGAACCGGATCTTCGAGGGCGACGTCGCGGAAGCGTGCTACCGGGAGGAGGTCGCGCTCCTCGCGTACAGCCCGCTCGCCATGGGCGTGCTCTCGGGCAAGTACCTCGGCGGGGCGAAGCCGGCGGGCGCGCGGCTCGCGAAGTTTCCCGACTTCGGTGAGCGCTACCGGCGCGAGTACGTCGCAAGCGCGACGGAAGGGTACCTGCGCGTCGCGCGGCAAGCGGGGCTCGATCCCGCCGCCATGGCGCTCGCCTTCGTCCGCAGCCGGCCGTTCGTCGCCGCGACGATCCTCGGCGCCACGAGCGTCGCGCAGCTCGAGCGGAACATCGCCGGCGCGAGCCTCGTCCTCGGCGACGACGTCCTGGGGGCGATCGACGCCGTGCACGTGCGGTACCCCAGTCCGTCCGCGGGACTCTGAGGCGGCGCATGCTCGGCGAGACCCTGGTGCTCGCGGCTGGGGCCGCGGGCGGCTGGTTCTGGTTCGACTCGCTGCGCGCCCGCGAGCGCGCGGTTGCGCTCGGCCGGGAGGCGTGCGAGCGCGACCGGCTCCAGTTTCTGGACGAGACCGTGCTCTGCACGCGGACGCGTCCGGCGCGCGACGCCGACGGCCGCGTTAGACTCCGCCGCATGTACCGCTTCGAATTCAGCGACAACGGCGTCAACCGCCGCACCGGGCACCTCGTGCTGCTCGGCGCCGAGCTCGAGTCGCTCGAGTTCGAGCCGTTTCTCCTCCCCTGACGGCATCGACCAGGGAACCAATGCGGAAAGGGAAGCAAGGGCCGTTGACAGCGCGCGCCAAGGGTGCGGTGCGGCGCGCGCGGTCCTAACGTTATGTCGAAGTGGATCGAAGGCACCGTCGTCGCCCAGCAGGCCTGGACCGAGACGCTCTTCTCGCTCAGGGTGGACTGCGATCTCGGCTCGTTCGAGGCCGGCCAGTTCGCGAAGCTCGCGCTGCCGGTGTCGGGCGAGCTCGTGTCGCGGCCCTACTCGTTCGTGAACGCCCCGCGCGAGAAGCCCTACGAGTTTTGTTACAACCTCGTTGCCGAAGGGCCGTTGAGCCCGCGCCTCGCCCGCCTGGAGCCGATGGACGTCGTGTTCTTCGCGCCGGGCGCCTCGGGGAACTTCGTGCTCGGCGAGATCCCGGACGCCGATCACCTCTGGCTGATCGCGACGGGAACCGGAATCGGCCCGTACTTGTCCATGCTCAGGACCGAGGCGCCCTGGAAGCGCTTCCGCAAGGTGATCCTGGTGCGGGCAGTCCGGCACGCGAAAGAGCTGATCTACGGCGACACGATCGAAGGGATCCGCGCCGCCCACAAGGACGAGTTCCGGACGATGTCGTTCGTGAGCCGCGAGCGCCATACGGGCGCGCTCGCCGGCCGCATTCCGGAGGCGATCGCGTCCGAGGGGCTCGAGCGGGCCGTGCGGCTCGAGCTCTCGGCGCGGTCCTCGCAGGTCATGCTCTGCGGCAACCCCGACATGGTCACCGACGTCGTCGACGTGCTGAAGGCGCGCGGAATGAAGCGCCACCGCCGGCGCGAGCCGGGGCACATCTCGGTGGAGCCCTACTGGTGATCCGGCGCTCGCTTCTCGTTCTCGCCACGGCGCTCGCGCTCGCCGGCTGCGGCACGGTCATGCGCGTCGTCTACAACAACGGCGACTTCGCGCTGCGCGTGATGGCGAACGAGTACTTCGACACGAACGGCGATCAGAGCGAGGTCCTCAAGGCGCAGCTCGCGCGCTTCCACGAGTGGCACCGGCGCGAGGAGCTGCCCGCGTACGCACGGATGTTCGAGAGCGCCGCCGAGCGGGCCGCGCGCGGGCTCACGCGCGAGGACGTCATGTGGGCGATCGTGTCGGTGCGCGAGCGCTATCGCGAGATCGTTGCGCAGGCCGCCGAGGACAGCGCGCCGGTGATCGCGACCCTCAAGCCGGACAACTACGCGGCTCTCGACCGCAAGTTCGCCGACATCAACGCGAAGTTCACCAAGGACTACCTCACGGGCGACCAGGCGAAGCGCGACAAGGCGCGCGCGAAGTGGTTCGAGGAGCGCTTCGAGTGGTTCATCGGCGACCTCACCGACGCGCAGGTCGCGCTGATCCAGCGCTTCGTGCAGACGCAGCCGCGCATGAACGAGGTGCGGCTCGCCGACCGCAAGCGGCGCCAGCAGGAGTTCGTCGCGCTCATCCGGCAGTACCAGTCGAGCCCGGAGCTCGCCGAGCGCCTGCGTGCCTTTTTTGTCAACTGGGAACGCGACCGCGGCGCGGAGCACGCCAGGCTCGCACGCGAGTGGGAAAGCCGCCTGGTGGACCTCGTCGTCGAGATCGACCGCACTTTGACGCCGGACCAGCGCGCGAAGCTAGTCGGGCGGTTCGATAGCCTCGCCGACGACTGCCGCGTGCTCGCGCGGCAGGGCCGGCCCACCGGCGATACGCGCGCGGCGGCCGGGGCGCAGTGACGATGGCGCAGGCGCTGCGGCTCGCGCTTGCCGTTGCGCTCGCGCTCCCGCTCGCGGCCCTTGCGGCGGAGCTGAAGCCCTGGACCGGTGGCGCGCCACCGCCGCTCGCGCTGAAAGACCTCGACGGCCGCGAGCATCGCCTGGACGACTACCGCGGCAAGGTGGTGGTGCTCAACTTCTGGGCCACCTGGTGCGAGCCGTGCCGCGAGGAGATGCCGTCGTTCAACCGGCTGAAGGCGCGCATGGGCGATGCGCTGTTCGTCATCCTCTCGATCAACATGGCCGAAGGCGAGGCACGGATCGGCGAGTTCCTGAAGAAGGTGCCGGTCGACTTTCCGGTGCTGCTCGACCGCGACAGCGGCGTCTCGAGGGCGTGGCGCGCACGCCTGTTGCCCTACACCGTGGTGCTCGATCCCGCGCTGCGGATCCGCTACACGGCGCTCGGCGAGCTCGACTGGAGCGCGCCCGACATCGAGGCGTCGCTGCGCAAGCTCCTTCCCGCGCGCTGAATCCGCACTTCGCGCAGGGCGCGTCCGGCGGGCGCGCTGTTTCGGCTTACACTCGCGCCTCCGGAGGCTTCACATGAAAATCCTCGTCCTCGGCGCCGGTGCGACCGGCGGCTATTTCGCCGGCCGGATCGCGCAGGCCGGCGGCGACGTCACCTTCCTCGTGCGCGACCGGCGCGCGGCGCAGCTCGCGGCGAACGGGCTGGTGGTCAGGAGCCCGCACGGGGACTTCACCGTGCGGGCGCAGTACGTGAAGCAACCCGACGTCCGGCCGGAGTACGACCTCGTCTACCTGACGTGCAAGGCGTACGACCTCGACTCGGCGATCGAGTCGATCCGGCCGGCGATGGGCCCGGGCGCGCATGTGATGCCGCTCCTGAACGGCCTCGTGCACATCGATCGGCTGGCGTCCGAGTTCGGCGCCGCCCGCGTCATTGGCGGCACCTGCGGCATCCAGGGGACGCTGACGCCGGAAGGGGAGGTGAGGCAGCTCGGGCAGATCCACCGCATCGCGTACGGCCTGCTGCCCGGTACCAGCGCCGACGCCCGCGACAAGCTCGAGACGCTGCACGGGTACTACAAGAAGACGCCGGTCGACGCGGTGCTCGCCGACGACATCCTGCTCGAGCTGTGGGAGAAGTTCGTGCTGCTCACGACGATGGCGTCGATGACGACGCTCATGCGCGGCGGGATCGGCGACGCGCTGGCGGCCGACGACGGCGAAGCGATCGTGGAGGAGACGCTCGCTGCGTGCGCGCAGACCGCCGCGCGCGCGGGCCACACCGTCCGCGACAAGCAGATGGCGGCGTACCGGAAGATGCTCTTCGCGCGCGGGTCGGACTTCGCCGCGTCGATGCTGCGCGACATCGAGGGCGGCCACCGCGTCGAGGCCGACCACGTCGTCGGCGACATGCTGCGGCGCGCCCGCGCCGCCGGCGTCGATCCCGGGCCGCTCCGCATCGCCTACGCCCACCTCCAGGCGTACCAGGCGAGGCGCAAGCGCGAGGGCGCCGCTTGAGCGACGCGGCGGACCTGCCGCTCTTCCTCCAGGCGCTCGCGTTCGCGGCGGACAAGCACCGCGACCAGCGGCGCAAGGACGCGGCGGCGTCCCCGTACATCAACCACCCGATCGCGCTCGCGAACGTCCTGGTCCGCGAAGGCGGTGTCACCGCGCCCGAGGTGCTCGCCGCCGCGCTGCTTCACGACACGGTCGAGGACACGCAGACGACGCCGGCCGAGCTCACCGCCGCGTTCGGGCCGGCGGTGGCGTCGATCGTCGAGGAGGTCACCGACGACAAGTCGCTGCCGAAGGCCGAGCGCAAGCGCCTGCAGGTCGAGCACGCGGCGACGATGAGCCGGCAGGCGAAGCTGGTGAAGCTCGCCGACAAGATCTGCAACCTGCGCGACATGGCCGATCACCCGCCATTGAAGTGGGACCTCGCGCGCCGCCGCGAATACTTCGAGTGGGCGAAGGCGGTGATCGACGGCCTGCGCGGCGTGCACCCGCAGCTCGAGGCGCTGTTCGACGCCGCGTACGCGCGGCGGCCCTGAGCAGCGCGCCGATCGGGTGCCGGGTTCGCAGGGCGCCGCGCGGGTATGCAATGCGGCGCCCGGTCCTCCGGCAGGCGCGCGGTCCTTTAGATCGTTTTCTTCCGCTGCGCAATCGCGCGCTCGAGCACCTGCACCGCCGCCTCGACGCTTCCCATGTTCGGGTTGACCGCGAGCGCGCGCTTGAAGTACTCGAGCGCCCGCTCGGGATCGTCGAGCCGCAGGTAGATCTGCCCGTAGCCGGCGAGCGCGCCGAAGTGGGCGGGGTTGCGCTTCATCACCTGGTCGCAGTCGGCGAGCGACTTCCGGTACTCGCCGGTGATGAAGTACAGCGTCGCGCGCTTGTTCCAGCCCTCGGCGAACTCGGGCGCGAGCTCGATCACGCGGGTGAAGGTCGCGATACCGTCGTCGAAGCGCCCGCCGTTCATCTCCTCGAGTCCCTGCGCGAAGAGCTTGTCGACCTGGGCGTTCCCCGAGCGGCTCCAGACGATCCAAAGCGCCTGCTCGGCGGCCTCCCGGACCGACTCGTCCGGGTCGCGCAGCGCGGCGACGAGCACCGGCGCGTCCGCCATCCGGCCGTTCCGCGCGAGGCCGACGACGCCCCGTTCGCGCTGGGCGACGTCCGGGCTCTTGAGGGCCTGGAGCGCCGCCTCCCGGCCCAGGACCTGGCCCGACGCGGGCGCCGCGAGCGCAAGCACGGCGGCCAGGGCGGTCAGGAAACGGCGGGCGGCATCCATGGTCGGTCTCGCGTAGAACAGGCAACGGCCTCACTATAATCCCGGCGGGTAGACAGGAACTCGAATGGAGACTGCACCATGACCCGATTCCTCGCGATCGCCCTGCTTGCCACCGGCTCGGCGCTTGCGATACCGGCTGCGCATGCCGCCGGGGACGACTCGCGGCCTGCAGCGGGCGTGCCCACCGACCCGGACGTCGAGGCCGGCAAAGCGGCGATCCGTGGCAAGGACTGGAACGGCGCGATCGCGGCATTCGACAAGGTCGCGAACAAGGACCCGAAGGATGCCGACGCACAGAACTGGCTCGGGTACGCCTACCGGATGGCGGGCAAGCTCGATCTTGCGTTTAAGCACTACGGCGAGGCGCTCAAGCTCGACCCCCGCCACCGCGGTGCGCACGAGTACATCGGCGAGGCCTATCTGATGAAGGGCGAGGTCGCCAAGGCGAAGGAGCACCTCACGCAGCTCGACCGCTTGTGCTTTTTCGGCTGCAGCGAGCTCAGCGACCTGAAGAAGGCGATCGCCGAGTACGAGCAGAAAGGGAAGTAGGGGTGGTCTTGACGCCATCACCTAGCAGTACCGCGGCCCGTACGACCGAAATGATGGGGAGCTTGCGAAGGAGCCTTTAACAGCCGGGCGCAAGGGTGCTTGCGCGCGCGCCGGTCCATCAGATAAAAAAACGGCCGCGAAAAACGCGGCCGTGATCTCGCGCCGGCACTAGGGGAGGCGCTGACGCGCGATGGCTGGAGAAAGAAGCCAGGCGGCGGGCATCCCGCCGCGGGTAGGCAAACACCAGGACCCATGAACCTATTCCCGCCATGAGCACGAGCGAAGTCATCCGCCTGCCGCGCAGCCACGCCGAGCTCGAGGAGGTCGTGCGCCGGTGCCGGAAAATGGTCAACCGGCGGGCGCTCGCCTCGGCCGGGGCCGTGCTCGTGCCGCTGCCGGGCCTCGACCTCGCCGCCGACGTGGCGCTCCTCACCCAGCTGATCCCGGCGGTCAATCGCGAGTTCGGGCTGACGCCCGACCAGATCGAGGATCTCAGCCCGCGGTTGCGGGTGCTCGTCTACAAGGCGATCGTCGCGTTCGGCGGGGCGATGGTCGGGCGGCTGATCACCCGCGACCTCATCCTGCAGGCCCTGACCGTCGTCGGCATGCGCGTCACCACCAAGACGGCGGCCAAGCTGGTGCCGATCGCCGGGCAGGCGGTCTCGGCGGGCCTGAGCTTCACCGCGATGCGGTTCGTCGGCGAGGCGCACATCCGCGACTGCCGGCGGGTCATCGAGGAGGTGCTCGCCGAGCGGGGCGCCGAGATGCCGCCGCCGCCCCCGCGCCCTACCGCAGCTCAGCGGCTGCGAGCCGTCGCTGCCAGAGCAGCCGGCCGTCTGAAGCGTACGCCTCGAGCGTGACCGCGCGGTCCTTGCGCGGGCCGCCGAAGCGCAGCATCCCGAAGCTCCGCTCGGTGACGATCGTCCCCGGCACGACCTCCGGGTTCTCGCGCTCATCCGCCGGGAGATCGCGGAACGGCCCGGCGGTGAGCGGCGACGACGTGAACTCGTGGATCGGGTACATGCCTGGCCGCTCGATGCGCAGGAGCTGCGAGAAGTGCCGGTCGCCCGACAGGAACAGCACGCCCTCGATGCGCCGCTCCGCGAGCCACTCGGCGAGCGCGCGCTGCTCCGCCGGGTAGTTCCCGAACGACTCGTACCGGTTGCGCCGGTTCCAGAACTGGCCGCCGCCGACGATGACCTTGAACGTCGCGCGCGACGAGACGAGCGCCTGCTTGAGCCACTCGAACTGCGCCGCGCCGAACATCGACTTCTCCGCCACCGGCGGATAGCGGTTGGGGAAGCGGTAGAAGCGATTGTCGAGCAGGAAGAAGTCGACGTCGCCGAGCGTCGCCATGCCGAACACGCCCGGAATGCCCGGCAATCCGTACGACGGGTTGGCCCAGTAGCGCTTGAACACCTCGAGCGCGGCGCCCTTCATCGTGAACGAGCCGTCGGAATCGTTCGGACCGAAGTCGTGATCGTCCCAGATCGCCAGGTTCGAGCCGGCGCGCGCGAGCTTGCGCAGCTCCGGCATCGCGCGGTACGCGCGGTAGCGTGCGCTCATGCCCTCGATCGAGGTCCACTCGGGCTCGCGGAAGTAGACGTTGTCGCCGAGCCACAGCATGAGATCGGGCGCGCGCGCCGCGATCGCGTCGAAGATGCCGTGGTCGCCGCCCCATTGCGGACCCGGCCGGCTGAAGCGGTCGTTGAGGTAAGCGCACGACCCGAACGCGACCACGAGATCGGGCGGCTCGGTGCGGTATTGCCAGAGCGGCTGCGTCGCGAACGTTCCCGGCTCGCCGGTCGCGCGGCCGTCGACGAGCACCTGGTAACGATAGCGCGTACCCGGCTCGAGCCCGGCGAGCCGCAAGTGCAGCGCGAAGTCGTCCTCGGCGCGCGTGGCGCCTTCGACGCGGCGCCGCTTCGCCGCCTCGCCGTCGGGGTGCAGGTCGACCGCGACGCGCGCCGCGCGCTCGGTCTGCAGCCAGAGCGTCATGCTCGCCATGTCGGCGAAACCGTGCATGATCGACACCGCCTGCTGGGCGTGGGCCGAGGCGGCGGCGAGCGCGACGGCGAGCGCGAGGAAGAGGCGGCGCATCGGCCGGATTCTAGCGGCACCACCCGTCGCGATTCCGACGACCGCAAAGCGAGCGTGCTACCATCCGCGCGCGGTTTCACCCCGCACTCTGCTCCCGTTCCCCGACTTGAAAGGAGACTCACGATGGGCCTGTTCGACTTCGTGAAAGACATCGGCAAGAAGCTTTTCCCCCCGACGGCGAAACCCGAGGACGCGGCGGCCAAGATCCGCGCCGAGATCGAGGGTGCGAGCCCGAGCCTCGGCATCACCGGCCTGCAGGTGAGCTTCGTCGACGGCAAGTGTTCGCTCGCCGGCGAGTGTCCGACCGCCGAGGCGATGCAGAAGGCGGTGCTGCTCGCCGGCAACGTGCAGGGCGTGTCCGAGGTCAACATCTCCGGGCTGAAGGTCCCGCCGCCGAAGGAAAAGGTCGACTACTACATCATCGTCAAGGGCGACACGCTGTCGGCGATCGCCAAGAAGTACTACGGCGACGCCAACAAGTATCCGCGCATCTTCGAGGCGAACCGCGAGGTGATCAAGGACGCGAACCTGATCTTCCCCGGGCAGAAGATCCGCATCCCGCTCGACTGAGCGCGAGCGCGGCCGGCGGGCCGGAACCCCATGAATACCGTAACGGTGCTGACGGCGGTGGTCGGCATACTCGCCGCCCTCGTGGCCCGGGCGATCCTGCCGGGCCGGCAGATCATGGGGTTCTTCGGCTCGGCGGTCGCCGGCACCATCGGCGGGCTCGGCGCCGCCTACGGCGGGCAGGCGGCGGGCTGGTTCAAGCTCGGGGAACCGCTGGCGTTCATCGCCGCCCTCCTCGGCGCGATGATTCTTACCGGCGTCATGTCGCGGTTCTTCCGCTAAGGGTGGAGGCCCGGCTGCGGGGAGCACGAGGGGGCGTGCCCCCTCGTAGCGTGGACAGATGAGGTGATCTTGCACGCCGTACGCTCGCAGAACAAGAACGTCGCTCTGCTCGCCGCCTGCCAGGCGCTGCTCCTCACCAACAACTCGACGCTCATCGCCCTGAACGGGCTCGCGGGCTACGCGCTCGCTCCGCACAAGAGCCTCGCCACGGTGCCGGTCACCGGCTGGGTGATCGGCGCCGCGGCCACCACGTACTTCGCCTCGCTGCTGATGAAGCGAGTCGGCCGGCGCGCCGGCTTCACCCTCGGCGCCGGCACCGGCATCGTCGGCGCGCTGATCTGCGCGGCGGCGCTCGCGGCGAAGAGCTTCTGGCTGTTCTGCCTCGGTGCCACGGTGTTCGGCGTGTACAACGCCTTCGGCCAGTACTACCGCTTCGCCGCGGCCGACGCGGCGACCCACGACTTCAAGGCGAAGGCGATTTCGTACGTGCTGGCCGGCGGGCTCGTGGGCGGCATCATCGGCCCGAGTCTCAGCCGGTTCACGGTCGACCTCCTTCCGACCACCTATCTCGCCGCCTACCTGGCGCTGATCGGCTTCCTCGCGCTCGCGATCGTGCTGCTGCGGTTCCTCGAGATCCCGGCGCCGACCGGTGCCGAGGCGAAGGAAGGCGGGCGTTCGCTGGCGGCGATCGCCGCGCAGCCGACGTTCGTCGTGGCAGTGCTCTGCGGCGCGTTCAGCTACGGCGTCATGAACCTCATGATGACCGCGACGCCGCTCGCCATGGGCGTCTGCGGCCATCCCTACGCCGCCGCCGCGACGGTGATCTCGTCGCACGTCGTCGGCATGTTCGCGCCGTCGTTCGTGACCGGCAGCCTGATCAGGCGGTTCGGCGTGCTCAACGTGATGCTCGCCGGCGTGGCGGTCAACCTCGTCTGCATCGGCGTCGCGCTCGCCGGGGTCGAGGTCGCGAACTTCTGGTGGGCGCTCGTGCTGCTTGGCGTCGGGTGGAACTTCCTGTACATCGGCGCCACCGCGCTGCTGACGGAAACCTACCACCCGGCGGAGAAGGCCAGGGCGCAGGGGGCAAACGACTTCTTCATCCTGGCCACCATGGCGACGTCGTCGTTCTCTTCGGGCATGATCCTGGAGACGAACGGCTGGCAGACCCTCAACTACGCCGCGATCCCGTTCGTGCTCGCGATGGGGGTCGCGGTGGTGTGGCTGATCACGAAACGCCGCGCCGTGGCGGCCGCAGCGTAGGGAAGAGACGCGATGCCGAAGACAGCGTCTCTCCTGGCTTTGGGGAGTGCGAGGGGGTGTGGCCCCTCGCATCGTGGCGAAGGAAAGGACGCGCGATGGAAACCAGGCTGATCAACCCGCTCGAGCTCTCGGTCCCGACCGGCTACTCCCACGTCGCGGTCGCGCCGTCCGGGCGCATCGCCTATGTCTCCGGCCAGATCGCCTACGACGGCACCGGCCGGATCGTCGGCAAGGGCGATCTCCGCGCCCAGGCCCAGCGCGTGTACGAGAACCTCTACGCCGCGCTCGCCGCGGCGGACGCCACGTTCGGCGACGTGGTGAAGATGACCACGTTCGTGGTCGACCTCACGGCCGAGAAGGCGGCCGTGATGCGCGAAGTGCGCGCGCAGTTCCTGCCCGAGAACCATCGCCCGGCGAGCACGATGGTCGGCGTGACGAGCCTGGTGAACCCCGACCTCCTGGTCGAAGTCGAAGCGATCGCCTCGCTTCCCGACCGGCGTTGAGGCGCGCGTGAAGCAGCTGGACCCCCAGGCACGGGCGGTCCTCGAGCGCGTCGCGCGCGCGAACCTCCCGCCGTATCCGCAGCTCGGCGCCGCCGGCGCGCGCCAGCTCTACCGCGAGACCCGCGGTGCGCTCGCCGGCGCCCCGCCGGAAGTCGAGAGCGTCGAGGACCTGCACGCGAGCGGCCCGGCGGGCGACATCCGCGTCCGGCTGTACCGGCCGCGCGGGGCCGCGGACGCCGGGCTGCTTCCGGTCCTCGTCTTCTTTCACGGCGGCGGGTGGACGATCGGCGACCTGGACACGCACGACGTCGTGTGCCGCGTGCTCGCCGATCTGGGGCGGTGCGCGGTCGCGTCGGTCGACTATCGCCTCGCGCCCGAGCACAAGTTCCCCGCCGCGGTCGACGACGCGGTCGCGGCGACACGCTGGGTGGCGGACGAAGCCGCGCGGCTCGGGATCGACGCGCGCCGGATCGCGGTGGGCGGCGACTCCGCGGGCGGCACGCTGGCCGCGGTCGTCGCCCTGATCGCGCGCGACGGCGGCGGACCGCCGCTCGCGATGCAGACGCTCATCTACCCCGCGACCGACATGGCGGCCGACACGCCGTCCCACCTGCGATACGGGGAAGGGCACCTGCTCACCCGCGATGCGATCCTGTGGTTCCGGGCGAACTACCTGCGCGACGCCGCGGACGAAGCCGACTGGCGCGCCTCGCCCCTGAAGGCCGCCGATCTGTCGCGGCTTCCTCCGGCCTACGTGATCACCGCCGGCTTCGACCCGCTGGTCGACGAGGGCCGCGCCTACGCCGACCGGCTCCAGGCCGCGGGCGTCCCGGTCACCTACGAGTGCTTCGAGGGCATGATCCACGGCTTCGTGACGATGGGCGGCGCGATCGCGGCCGCCAATCACGCGCTCGCCCGCTGCGCGCAGGGATTGAGGCTCGCGTTCGCGGGCGCCGCCCGATGAGCGCGCGGCGGCGGGCCCGCGCGCGAGTGGCACGCCTGCCGCTCGCGGACCGCCCAGGCTTCCTCATCCGCCGGCTGCACCAGATCCACGTCGCGCTGTTCGCCGAAGCCTGCGGCCGCTTCGACATCACGCCGGTGCAGTACAGCGTGATGACGGCGCTCGAGCGCGAGGGCGCGCTCGACCAGATGTCGCTCGCCGCCGAGGTCGGCATCGACCGCGCGAACGCGACCGATGTCATCCGGCGGCTCGAAGGCCGCGGCGTCCTGCGTCGCGAGGCGGGCGCGTCCGACGCCCGGCTGAAGATCTGCTCGCTCACGCCGGCCGGCCGGCGCCTCGCGGCACGAATGCGGCCGGCGGTCGAGCAGGTGCACCGGCGGACCGTCGCCGCTTTGCCGCCGCGCGAGCGCGTCGCGTTCCTCGCCAGCCTCGTGCGCCTGGTCGAAGCGAACAATGAACGCGGGCGGACGAAGCTGCGCATCAAGTAGACGCGGAGCGAAC
>Ga0335084_10004268_pt1 | contig 14079 bp, 11 predicted proteins | sample Lox_Sample_44_FD_206721 | JGI IMG/M metagenome (GOLD analysis project Ga0335084, IMG submission 206721) | Soil microbial communities from Loxahatchee National Wildlife Refuge, Florida, United States - Lox_Sample_4.4 | ecosystem: Environmental > Terrestrial > Soil > Wetlands | place: USA...
CGCGGCTCTTGCCATCATCGGTGGCGCGCCGCTCCTCGTGGCTCGCGAGCTCGACGACCCAGACGTCGAGCCGCTGGTCGCGGCTCGCGGCGAAGGCGATCGCGCGGCCGTCGGGCGACCAGCGCGGCGCCTCGATGTAGTCGTAGGCGCCGCGCGTGACCGGCGCCGCCTCGCCGCCGGCCGCCGCCGCGAGCCTGAGCGCCTCGTGCCCGCCCTGGTTCGAGACGAACACCACGCGGCTGCCGTCGGGCGAGAGCTGCGCGCCGCGCTCGAGCGCGCCGCCCTCGCGCCACGGCGCCGGCGCCGCGGCCGCCGGGTCGACCGCCAGGCGCGCGAGCCGGCTCGTCACGCGCCAGCGCTCGTAGGCCAGCGAGCGGCCATCGTTGCTGAGCGCCGGCGCGCGCAGTGGCTCGGCGCCGGCGAGCAGCAGCTCGGGCGCCGTGCCGTTCACCCGCGATCGCCACAGCGCCTCGCGGCCCGAGCGCGGCGAGGAGAAGATCAGCATCAGCCCGCCGGGCTCCCAGGCGGCGCCGGCGGTCGGCACGCCGTCGCGCGTCAGACGCTCGGGCAGGTTGCCGCCGAGCTCGAGCAGCGTGAGGTCCGCGGCACCCGGTGCGCGCGCGCGCAGGAACGCGAGCCGGCGGCCGGTCGGCGCGAGCGTGGGGCTCGAGTCGCCCGGCATGCCGACGACCGGGTTGGTGACGCCGATCATGCGCGTGTCGGCGACGCTGACCGAGACGATCTGCGTCGGCAGGTTCCAGGCCGTGCGGTGCGTGTAGATGAGCGCGCTGCCGTCGCGCAGCCAGGTCATCGGGCCGCCGCCGCCGAAGTCGCAGTCACCGAGCAGGCGCATCTCGCCGCCGCCCGGCGGGATCGCGAGCACGGCGCAGGTCGCCTCGGCGCGGCGCTGGAACGCGATCAGGTCGCCCTTCGGCGACCAGGCCGGGAAGCTGTCGCTGCCATCGCCGCCCGTGAGCACGCGCGCGGCGCCGCCGGTGAGCGCGCGCAGGTAGAGCTTCTGCGTGCCGTCCGGCCGGCGCCAGCTGTAGACGAGCTGGCGGCCGTCCGGCGAGAAGCTCGGGCTCGTCTTCTCGCCGGGCTCGGTCGCGACCGCGGCGACGGCGGCGACCCGGCCGAACAGCACCACGTGCCCGTGGTTGCTGATCGCGATCAGCGCCACGCTGATCACGACGACGATCGCCGCGGCGACCCCGATCGCGAGCCCGTGGCGCTTGCCGCGGCGCAGGAAGTTCTCGACCCCGGTCGGGTTCTCGAGCAGCGCGTCCGAGCCCGCCGGGCGCAGCGCGCGGCCCGGGTCGGCCGCGCCGACCTCGAGCACGAAGCAGTCGCCCGGCGCGTTCAGGATCCGTACCGCGCCATCCTCGGAGAAGGCGCGCCGGAGGAAGCTGAGGCAGCGGCGCAGCTTCTCGTGGGCGAGGTCATCGTCGCCGGGGCCGAAGACGCGCGCCACCAGCGCCTCGCGGCTGACGCCGCCCGGCGGGCGCTCGGCGAGGATCAGCAGCACGAGCAGCGTCTGCAGGTCGAGCGCCAGGATCCGGTCGGCCTTGGTCATCCGCCCGAGCGCCGGTCGCACGCGCCAGGTGGCGAGGTCGAAGTCGGCCACCGTCGCCGGGTCCGGCGGCGGCGCCACCGGCCCGACCGGCCGCTTCACCGGCCGGCCGAAGGCGGTGCGCCGCCCGAGCTCGAGGTAGGTCGGGCGCTTCACGGCGCGCGCACCGCAAGGCCGAGGTGCCAGGCGAGGAAGGCCCACTGGTCGGCGTAGTCCTCGACCTGCATCCAGGTGGGCCGGTCGTTGCCGTGGCCGGCCCGCGTCTCGACCCTGAGCAGCAGCGGGCTCGCGCAGCTGGCGGGCTCGGCGGCCTGCAGCGCGGCCGCGAACTTGTAGCTGTGCCACGGCACGACGCGATCGTCGCGCGCGGCGGTGGTGATCAGCGTCGGCGGATAGCAGACGCCGGCGCGCACGTTGTGCACCGGCGAGTAGGCGTACAGCGCGCGAAACTCCTCGGGGTCGTCGGCGAGGCCGTAGTCGCTCGACCACTGGCGCGCGTTCGCGCTCGCGGTCTGGTAGCGCAGCATGTCGAGCACGCCGACCGCCGGCAGCGCCGCGCCGACGAGGTCCGGGCGCTCGAGCAGCACCGCGCCGACCAGCAGCCCGCCGTTGCTGCGACCGCGCAGGCCGAGGTGCTGGCGCGAGGTGATGCGGGCCGCGATCAGCCACTCGGCGGCCGCGATGTAGTCGTCGAACACCGCCTGCTTGCGCGTGCGCGTGCCGGCGAGGTGCCATGCCTCGCCGTACTCGGACCCGCCGCGCAGGTTCGCCACCGCGTACACGCCCCCCTGCTCGAGCCACGCCGCGACCGGGACGCTGAAGCCGGGCAGCATCGGCAGGTCGAAGCCGCCGTAGCCGTACAGCAGCGTCGGCCGGCGCCCGTCGCGCGCCAGGTCGCGCCGGTGGGTCAGGAACATCGGCACCCGCGTGCCGTCCTTGGAGGCGTAGAACACCTGCTCGGTCACGTAGGTGGCCGGGTCGAGCGCGGTGGCCGGCCGGTACACGAGCTCGAGGCGGTGGCCGGCGACGTCGTAGCGGTAGACCGCGTGCGGCGTCAGGAAGTCGGTGTAGCCGAAGTAGGCCTCGGCGTCCGCGGCGCGGCCCTCGAGGCCCGCCACCTGGCCGATGCCGGGCAGCGCGAGCTCGGCGCCGCCGCTGCCGTCGGCGCCGAAGACCCGCACGACCGAGTGCGCGTCGCGCAGATAGGCGACGACGAACTCGCCGCCCACGTAGCGCGCGCGGTCGATCGCCTCCGGCGCCTCGGCGATCAGCGTGCGCCACTGCGCCGGGTCGGGCGCGTCGAGGTCGAGCGCGACGATGCGCCCGCGCGGTGCGCCGGCGGTGGTCAGGAAGTAGAACTCGCGGCCGCGGTTGCCGAGGAACTCGTAGCGGCCGTCCCAGCGGTCGAGCAGCCGCACGGCGTCGGCGTCCGGCGCGCCGAGCTCGAGCACGTAGACGCCGTTGCTGGTGAAGCCGTCGCGCACGTGGATCACGAGCCAGCGGCCATCGTCGCTGACGGTGCCGTAGGGGTTGCGGGTCGCGTGGTCGCTGATCGCGTACACGAACCGGTCGGAGTTCTGCGGCGTGCCGAGCACGTGGTACCAGATGCTGACCTGCCGGGCGTCGTCGCCGTGCGTCGCGTCGAGCGCCGGATAGCGCGAATAGAAGAAGCCGCGCCCGTCCGGCGTCCACGACAGCGGCGTCGACTTCATGAAGCCGAGCTCGTCGGGCAGGTCGCGCCCGCTGTCGACCTCGCGCACCCGCACGGTGCGCCAGTCCGAGCCGCCGTCGGAGACCGCGTAGGCGAGGTGGCGGGCGTCCGGCGCGACCTCGTAGTCGACGAGTGCGACCGTGCGATCGGCGGCGAGGCCGTTGGGATCGAGCAGCGCGCGTGCCGCACTGCCCGCGGCGCCGTCGACCATCAGCACGCTCTGGTCCTCGTGGCCGCTGTTATAGAGGTAGAAGGTCCGCCCGCCGCGCCGCACCGGCGCCGCGAACGAGTTGCCGCCCGTCAGCGACGCGCCCCAGCGCTCGTAGTTCCACAGCGCCGCGAGCCGCTGCTTGAACACGGCACGCGCCGGCAGCCGCTCGAGGTAGGGCGCGGCGAGCGCGTTCTGCGCCTCGACCCAGTCGCGCACCTCGGTGGTCTCGAGCGCCTCGAGCCAGCGCCACGGGTCCTCGACGACGACGCCGTGGTAGCTGTCGCGCTGCTCGACCCGGCGGGTGGCCGGGTAGGCGCGCTCGTCCGGCAGGCTGGCCGCGGCCGTGGCCGCGCGCCCGGCCTCGCCGCGCGGCGCCGGGCCCGTGCAGCCGCACACGAGCGCGAGCAGCGCGGGCGGCAGGGCGGCGCAGAGCCGCGGCCGCGCGCCGCTTCGGCCGGCCGCCGGACGGGGCGGGTCAGGCATGGCGCATCGACTCCGACTGGGCCGGGAATTCTAGCAGACCGGTTTCGCGTGCCGGGGTTCCGGGCGCCGCCCCGCCGTCACGCGCGCGCGCTCGGGCGCGCGCCGACCGCCGCGTACCAGCGCTTGAGCGCGGGCCGCGCGTCGCCGACCCGCAGGCCCGACGGCCGGCCGAAGTCGACCGTGGTGTAGGCGACGATGTCCGCCATCGTGAAGCGCTCGCTCGCGACCCAGTCGCGCCCGCCGAGCCAGGCGTCGAGCGCGTCGTACTCGGCGAGCACCGCCGTGCGCTGCTGCTCGGCCCAGGCCGGCACCTGCGTCAGGCGCTCGGCCCAGAACGGGTGGCTGTTGCGAAACACCGCGGTCGTCGGCACGTACAGGCGAAACATCAGCCGGTCGATCCAGCGGTTGACCTCGGCGCGCTCCTCGCGGCTGCGGCCGAAGAGATCCGGCTCGGGCTGCTGCTCCTCGAGCCAGCGGCAGATCGCGAGCGACTCGGTCAGGTGCGTGCCGTCGTCGCGCTCGAGCGTCGGCAGCTCGCCGGTCGGGTTGAGGGCGAGGTAGTCGGGCGCGCGGTTCGCGTTCGCGGCGATGTCGACCTCGACGAGCTCGAGGGCGAGGCCCTTCTCGGCGGCGTACATCCGCACGCGGCGCGGGCTCGGCGCGTGGCGGTTGCTGTAGAGCTTCACGGCTTCTCCTTCGGCCCGCGCGGGTCGGCGTCCGGCAGCGCGGTCTCGCCGGGGATGGCGTGCCGCTCGGTCAGCCAGCCGCCGAGATCGACGAGCTGGCAGCGCTCGCTGCAGAACGGGCGCCACGGGCTCGCGGGCACGGGGCGGAAGCGGCGCCCGCAGCCGGGGCACTTGCGCGTCGGTACGCTCACCAAGGTTCGCTCAGGTGCAGCAGGTCAGCACGAAGGGGACGTCGAGCGGCGCCTGCAGCGGCCGGTTGTCGGCGTCGACCCAGGACAGGAAGCGGATCGCGCAGCGGTGGTGGCTGCCGCTGATCTCGGGGTAGAGATCGCTGTCGCCCGGCAGCGAGATGCGGATCAGCTGGATCGGGGTGTCACGCTCGAACGCGATCTGATAGCTGCCGCCGGTCGCGACCTCGCGGCGCGGCCGCGCGTTCTCGCGCGTGACCCACAGCAGGTCGGACACGCTCTCGCACAGCGGCCGCAGGGTCGACAGCCAGCTCATGAAGTCCGCCTGGCGCGTCTCGGCGGCGAGGTTGAGCCAGTGGTAGTAGTCCGGCAGGTCGAACTCGCAGGTGCCGCCGGGGATCGCGCTGCGGTGCTTGATCGCGGCGAGGAACTCGCTGTCCCGGAGGCGCGCCATCGCCGTGCTCGAGGTCGCCTGCAGCTCGTCGCGCCGCTGCGTCAGGCGCGCGACCACCGCGCGCAGCCGGCCGGTGTCGACGCCGGGCCGGTTCTGGAAGTCCCGCAGCAGCGCCATCTGCCGCTCGAGGTCCTTGAGCACGTCGCTGCGCGGGTCGCCGCGCGCGGTGATCGCGAGGATCTCGAGCAGGCTCGACACCGCCGCGCGGCTCGACCAGGCGTTCGCCGTCTCGTTGTGGTAGAGCGCCTGCTGGTGGAGAAACTCGAGGCGCAGGAACGTGCGCATCCGCTCGTTGAGCGGCTGCTCGAACACGACCGTGCGGCGGGCCGCGAGGGCGTCGGGCTCGATCGGGGCCATCGGCTGCATCCGCTTATTCTGCGCGCCGCCCCGGGATGCCGTAAACCCGTTTGTGCGCCGCCCCGCGGCCGTCGCCGCTCAGCGACGCTCCGGGCGGGGGCCGGCGGCGAGCGCCAGATAGCGCCGGTGCAGGCGCTGCACGGCCGCATCGAGGTCGGCGAGCGACCCGCTGTTCTCGAGCACGTCGTCCGCCGCAGCGAGGCGCGCGTCGCGACCGGCCTGCGCCGCGAGGATCGCGCGCGCGCCGGCGACGGTCGCGCCGTCGCGCGCGATCAGCCGGGCGAGCTGCACCTCGGGCGGGCAGTCGACCACCAGGACCCGGTCGAACGCGGCCCGCTGGCCACTCTCGACGAGCAGCGGCACCGCCACCACGACGTAGGGCGCGGTGGCCGCCTCGATCGCGGCCGTCATCGCGGCCCGGATCTGCGGGTGCAGGATCGCCTCGAGCCGCTGCCGCCGCCCGGCGTCGGCGAACACCAGCGCCCGCAGCCGGCGGCGGTCGAGCCGGCCGTCGGGCCCGAGGACCTCTGCGCCGAACTCGCGTTCGACCGCCGCGAGCGCGGGCTGGCCGGGTTCGACCACCGCGCGCGCGATCCGGTCGGTGTCGACGATCGGCACGCCGAGCCCGGCAAAGGCGCTCGCCACGGCGCTCTTGCCGCTCGCGATGCCGCCGGTGAGGCCGATCCTGAGCGGGGCGGCCATCGGCGCTCAGCGGGCGAGGGCCCACCACGGGGCGACCAGCTCGTGCGCCCACATCATCACGAGCCAGCCGGCGACCGCGAGGTACGGGCCGAACGGAATCGGCGTGCCGCGCTCGTGCCGCCGCAGCACGATCAGCAGGATGCCGAGGATCGCGCCGCTCGCCGCCGCGAGCAGGATCACCGGCAGCAGCATCTGCCAGCCGAGCCAGGCGCCGAGCGCGGCGTACAGCTTGAAGTCGCCGTAGCCCATGCCCTCCTTGCCGGTCGCGAGACGGAACAGGTGGTAGATGCTCCACAGGCTCAGGTAGCCGAACGCGGCGCCGAGGACGGCGCTCTTGAGGTCGACCGGCACGGTCGTCGTGCCGCGGCCGAGAGTGGCGGCGGCGAGCAGCCCGAGCCAGAGCAGCGGCACCGTCAGCGCGTCCGGCAGCAGCTGCGTGTCGAGGTCGATGCCGGTGAGCGCGACCAGCGTCCAGGTGATGACGAGCGCCAGGGCGCCGTCCCAGCCGAAGCCGAAGTGCCAGGCGACCGTGGCCGACAGGAGCGCGGTCGCGAGCTCGATCAGCGGGTAGCGCGCCGAGATCGGCGCACGGCAGCGCGCGCAGCGGCCGCGCAGCACCAGCCAGCTCAGCACCGGCACGTTCTGCAGCGCCGTGATCGGCGCGCCGCAGGCCGGGCAGGCCGAGCGCGGCGTGAGGAGGTTGTAGACCGGCGCCGGCGTGGCCGGCGCGCCGGCGGCGGCGAGCTCGGCGCACTGCGCGCGCCACTCCGCCTCCATGATCTTCGGCAGGCGGTGGATCACGACGTTGAGGAAGCTGCCGACCAGCAGCCCGAGCACGCCCGCCGCCGCGGCGAGCAGCCCGGGCGAGCCCCGCAGCAGTTCGATGAGTTCCACGCGCGATTCGCGCTCGCGCTAGGCGCTGCGCGCGGGCGTCAGACCACCGATCCGAGCTTGAAGATCGGCAGGTACATCGCGATCACGAGGCCGCCGACGAGCACGCCCAGGATCGCCATGATCAGCGGCTCGAGCAGGCTCGACATCGAGTCGACCGCCGCGTCGACCTCGAGCTCGTAGAAGTCCGCGACCTTGCCGGCCATCTGGTCGAGCGAGCCCGATTCCTCGCCGACCGCGATCATCTGGTTGACCATGTTCGGGAAGAGCCCGGTGTTCTCCATCGCCCGCTGCAGCCGCTGGCCGGTGGAGACCTCGTCCTTCATGCGCAGCACCGCGTCCTGGTAGACGATGTTGCCGGTCGCGCCCGAGACCGAGGTCAGCGCCTCCACCAGCGGCACGCCCGCCGCGAACGTCGTCGCCAGCGTGCGCGCGAAGCGCGCGATCGCCGCCTTGCGCAGGATCGGCCCGACCACCGGCGCCTTGAGCATCGCCCGGTCGAGCCACTCGCGCATCTTGCGCGAGCGTTTCTTGAAGTAGAAGAACGCGTAGCCGCCGCCGCCGGCGAAGATCGCGAGCAGCCAGCCCTTGCTCTGCACGAACTTCGACATGTTGATGACCATCTGCGTGAACGCCGGCAGGTCCGCGCCGAAGCCCTTGAACAGGCTCTCGAACTGCGGAATGACGAAGATCAGCAGGATGACCGTCACGATCACGGCGACCGCGAGCACGGCGGCGGGATAGAACAGCGCCTTCTTGATCTTCTTCTTGATCGCCTCGGTCTTTTCCTTGTAGGTCGCGATCTTGTCGAGCAGCGTCTCGAGCGCGCCGGCCTGCTCGCCGGCCTCGACCAGGTTCACCGCGAGATCGTCGAAGTACAGCGGGTGCTTGGCGAAGGCCTCGTGCAGCGTCGAGCCGCTCTCGATCTGCGACTTGATGTCGAGGATCAGCTTCTGCATCGACGGCTTCTCGTGCCCGGCGCCGACGATCTCGAAGGACTGCACCAGCGGGATGCCGGCGGTCAGCATCGTCGCGAGCTGGCGGAAGAAGATCGCGATGTCCTCGGGGCTCGGCTTGGCGCCGCTGCGAAACGCCGTGCTCTGCTTCTTGATGCGGGTCGGGACGACGCCCTGGCGCCGCAGGTCGGAGCGCAACGCCTGCTCGTTGGCCGCGAGCGACTTGCCGCTGACGCGGTTGCCCTTCTTGTCCTTGCCCTCCCAGACGAAAGGGACGTCCTTGCTGATGGTTGCCGCCTGCGCCATACGGGTTCTGCTCCTTGCGGAAGGCCTCGCGCCTACTCGATCGTCACGCTGTTGACTTCCTCGAGGCTCGTCAGGCCACCCTTGACCTTGTTGAGCCCGGAAGTCCTGAGGTCCCAGACCTGCTCGCGCTTGGCCTGGTCGTTGATCGTGATCGCGTTGCCGCCTTCCATGATGATTCGGCCGATGGTCTCGGTGACGGGCATGACCTGATAGATGCCGACGCGGCCCTTGTAGCCGTCGGTGCAGTTGCCGCAGCCCTTCGGGCCGTAGATCCTGAGCCCGGCGGCGACGTCCTCCTCGCGAAAGCCCTCCTTGAGCAGGGCCTCGTCGGGGATCTCGAGCGGCTGCTTGCAGTGGTTGCAGAGGCGGCGCGCGAGGCGCTGGGCGATGATCAGGCTGACCGAGGTCGCGATCGCGTAGGGCTTGACGCCCATGTCGACGAGGCGCGTCAGCGTCTGCGGCGCATCGTTGGTGTGCAGCGTCGACAGCACCAGGTGGCCGGTCTGCGCGGCCTTGATGGCGATCTCGGCGGTCTCGAGGTCGCGGACCTCGCCGACCATGACGACGTCCGGGTCCTGGCGCAGGAACGCGCGCAGCGCCGCCGCGAAGGTCAGCCCCACCTTCGGGTTGACGTTCACCTGGTTGACGCCCGGCAGGATGATTTCCGCCGGGTCCTCGGCCGTCGAGATGTTGGTGTCCTCGACGTTGAGGATGTTGAGGCCGGTGTAGAGCGAGACGGTCTTGCCCGAGCCCGTCGGGCCGGTGACCAGGATCATGCCCTGCGGCTTCTTGAGGTACTTGAGGTACAGCTCCTTCTGGAACGGCTCGTAGCCGAGCGACTCGATCCCGAGCATCGCGCTCGACGGATCGAGGATACGCATGACGGTCTTCTCGCCGAACAGCGTCGGGCAGGTGCTGACGCGAAAGTCGATCGAGCGGTTCTTCGACAGCCGCATCTTGATACGGCCGTCCTGCGGGATGCGCCGCTCGGCGATGTCGAGCCGCGCCATGACCTTGATGCGGGCCGAGATCTTCGGCGCGAGCTGCACCGGCGGCACCGCCACTTCCTTGAGCACGCCGTCGATGCGCTGGCGGACGCGGTAGCTCTTCTCGTACGGCTCGAAGTGGATGTCCGAGGCGCCCTTCTTGATCGCGTCCAGCATGACCTTGTTGACGAAGCGGACGATCGGCGCGTCCTCGACGTCGTCGCGGCCGAGCGAGCCCGCGTCGGCCTCCTCCTCGCCGCCGGTGACCTCGAGGTTCTCGAGGTCGAAGTCGTCCTCGGCGAGGGCCGGCATCGAGGTGTCGACCTGCTCCATCGCCTTGGCGAGGATCTTCTGGAGCTTGTCCTCCTCGACCACCACGGCCTCGACGTTCATCGACGTCGAGAAGCGGATCTCGTCGATGCCGTGCAGGTTGGTGGGATCGGAGAGCGCGACGAACAGCCGCCGGCCGCGCTTCATCAGCGGCATCACGCGGTGCTTGTGCAGCAGCTTGTCGCTGACCAGCTTGACCGTGTCGAGGTCGACCTGGACGGCGTCGAGGTCGAGCAGCGGCACGCCGAACATCTGCGAGGCGGCGATCGCGATCTCGCGCGACTCGACGATGTTCTTGGCCACCAGGTAGGTGACCAGGTTCTGGCGGTTTTCCTTGGCGCCGCGCTGGGCGTCGGCCATGGCCGCCTCGTCGAGCAGCCCGTCCTGCACGAGCTTCTCGGGCAGCCCGATGTTCGGGGCCCGGGACGTGGCGGCGACAGACGCGGCGTTATCGTTCATGGGCTTGCGAGCGAGGGCGGCTCCGCTGAGCTGACATAGTACTTGAGCCGGATGGCCCGCAATAGCGGGATCGCCGGCAATCGTTAAATCGTCGAAATCGTTGCACAAGCGGCGCTCGCGGCGCGTGACCCGGGTCACAACGCGCCAACGCCCTCGTGCGGGGGCCGAAAAGACCGAGGCCCCGTACGGACGGGGCCTCGGTGCGGGTGCGGGCAGGGCGGCCCGGGGTCAGGTGCCGGTCCTGCAGACCTGCGGCAGGTACTTCTGCAGGGCCGTGCCCGCCGCCGGTGCGACCGACATCGTCGCGCCCGCGGGCGTCGCATGGTCGCCGCAGACCCAGACCACGTCGCCGTTGACGCTCGTGCCCGGCGTCAGCTTGATGGTCTTGGCCGTGATCCTCGCATTGGCCTGGTTGCCGTAGGTCACCGTGATCACGCCGCCGGCGCCGACCGCCACCGCGCGCACGTACTTGCCGGAGATGTCGGTCGTCGTCGTCGCGATGCCGGCCGCGGCGTTGGTGACCGGGAAGGTGCCGTTGCTGGCGTAGGATTCGGAGACGCCCGCCTTGGCCGGCGCCGCGAGATTCAGGCCCTCGGAGATCTGGGCCCGGATCGTGTAGTCCTGGTATGCCGGGATGGCGATCGCAGCCAGGATGCCGATGATGGCAACGACGATCATCAGTTCGATGAGCGTGAAGCCTCTGGAGCGGTGCATGTTCACGGCGAGATCCTCGTTAAGCTGCTGACGCGCGCCGTCGTTAGGCGCTGATCGCCTGTTGGGTCGTGTTCGGGGTTGAACGGGCCGCGGGCACTGCCCGGGCCGGTGTTCGCCGCCTCCGGCAGCCGCCCGGGTTGCCCCGGGCGGCCGTCGGGACGGACCATTGGCCTCAGGTGCCCGTGCGGCAGACCTGCGGCAGGTACTTCTGCGCAACCGTGCCCGCGGTCGGCGCGGCCGACATCGTGGCGCCAGCCGGCGTCGCGTGGTCGCCACACACCCAGACCACGTCGCCGTTGACGCTGTTGCCCGGGGTCAGCGTGATCGTCTTGGCCGTGATGTTGGTGTTGGCCTGGTTGCCGTAGGTCACCGTGATCACGCCGTTGACAACCGCGACCGAGGTCACGTACTTGCCGGAGATGTCCGTCGCCGTCGCCGCAATGCCGGCATTGACGTTCGCCGCCGGCCACGCGCCGGTGTTGGCGTACGACTCCGAAACGCCCGCCTTCGCCGGGGCGGCGAGGTTCAGGCCTTCCGAGACCTGCGCGCGGATCGTGTAGTCCTGGTAGGCCGGGATCGCGATCGCCGCGAGGATGCCGATGATCGCGACAACGATCATCAACTCGATGAGGGTGAAGCCCTTCTGAATCTGCTTACTCATGCTGCTAGCTCCTGGGGAATCCGGACAGTGGAAGCTCGTAGGGACAATGCGGAACGGCATCTCCGCTCCTGGCCGGGATAAAGCAAGCCCCGTGCCAGTGGCGCCGGTGATCCGTAAGCCGCTGAATTTTCTGAATAAACTTGCGGCGATGCGGGGCCGGCGCCGGATTATGTCAATCCCCGTCGCATCCTGCCGCGGCACAAAGTGACGCGGCTGGTCAGCCGCCGTCGCCAGCGAGGTACAAGCGCCGGCTACTCGATGCCGAGCTTCTTGATCCGGTACCTGAGCGCCCGGAAGGTGATGCCGAGCAGCTTCGCCGCGGCGGTCTTGTTGTAGCGCGTCTGCTCGAGCGCCTTGACGATGGCCTCGCGCTCGATGTGCGCGACCTGCGCATCGAGCGCCCCGTCGCTGATCTCCACCGGCGTCGCCGGGACCTGCGCGGAGCCCGGCCGGACCGCGATGTCGGCCGCGGTGATGCGCCCGTCGGTGCACAGCGTGAGCGCACGCTCGAGGATGTTCTCGAGCTCGCGGACGTTGCCGGGGTAGTGGTAGCTCACCAGCACCTTCATCGCGTCCGGCGCGATGTCCGGCACCGCGAGCTTGGAGCGCCGCGCGAGGCGGTTCAGGATCGAGCGGGCGAGATCGGGCACGTCCTCGAGCCGGGCGCGCAGCGGCGGCACCTTGATCTCGATGACGTTGATCCGGTAGTAGAGGTCCTCGCGAAAGCGCCCCTCGGTGACCAGCGCGCCGAGGTCCTTGTGCGTCGCGGACAGAATGCGCGCGTCGACCGGCACCTCGCGGGCCTCGCCGACCGGGCGCACGGTCCGCTCCTGGATCAGGCGCAGCAGCTTCACCTGCATGTGCAGCGGCAGGTCGGCGACCTCGTCGAGGAACAGCGTGCCGCCCTCGGCGACCTGCACCAGCCCCTTCTTGTCGGCGACCGCGCCGGTGAAGCTGCCGCGCTTGTGGCCGAACAGCTCGCTTTCCATGAGCTCGGTCGGGATCGCGCCGCAGTTGACCGGCACGAACGGCCCGTCGCGCCGCGGCCCCGACTCGTGGATCAGCTGCGCGACCAGCTCCTTGCCGGTGCCGCTCTCGCCCGAGATGTGCACCGGCGCCTGGCTGCGCGCGACCCGGCCGATCAGCTCGCGCAGCTCCTCCATCGCCGCCGACTGGCCGAGCAGCCGCGGCGCGACGATGATGCCGGTGTCGGTGCCGACGTCGTGGCCGGCGAGCTTGATGGCCTGGGCGACGAGCTTGCGCAGGTCGGCGAGGTCGAGCGGCTTGGAGACGAAGTCGAAGGCGCCGAGCTTGAGGGCGCGGACCGCGGTCTCGACGTTGCCGTGCGCGGTGATGACGGCGACCGGCAGGTCCGGCAGATGCGTCTGCAGCCAGTCGACGAGGTCGAGACCGTTGCCGTCCGGCAGCTGCATGTCGGTCAGGCACAGGTCGAAATGGCCGTCGCGGACGGCGCTCTTGGCGCCGGCCACGTCGTGCACCGAGCGCGACTCGAGCCCCATCCGCCCGAGCGTGATCGACAGCAGCTCGCACAGATCCGGCTCGTCGTCGACGATCAGCACCATCGGCTTAGGCATTGGTGCGTCCCTCCCAGCGCTGCGGATCGGCGAACACCACGCGGAAGATGCTGCCACCGCCGGCGCGCGGCTCGTAGAGGAGCAGGGCGCCGTTGCACTGCGCGAGCTCGCGGGCGATGAACAGGCCAAGCCCGGTGCCGCCGCGCCGGCCGGTGAAGAACGGCTCGAAGATCCGCTCGGTGGCCGAGTCGGGGATGCCCGGGCCGCGGTCGGCGACCTCGAGGAACGGCCGCCCGGTCGCCTGCAGCCGCGCGACCAGCAGGTCGACCGGCGGATTGCCGGGCATGTCGGCGCTGTGGCGGGTGGCGTTCTCGACCAGGTTCCAGACGATCTGCCGCAGGTGCGAGGGGTCGACCCGCACCTGGATCTCGGCACTCGGCAACACCGGGCGCAGCTGCGCCCCGGGCAGCTGCAGCGTCTCGCAGAACTCGCCGCAGAACTGCCGCAGCCACTCGCCGATCGCGACGCGCTCGGGCCGCGTCGACTCGCGCCGCGACAGCTGCAGCACGTTGTCGATGATCGAGCTGACCCGCTCGGCGTTGCCGGTGACGATCTCGGTGAGCCGCCGCTCCTGCGGTCCGAGCTCGGCGGTCTCGGCGAGCAGCTGCGCGGCGTGGCTCATCGCGCCGACGGGGTTTCGGATCTCGTGGGCGATGCTCGCCGACAGGCGGCCGAGCGCCGCGAGCTTGGACTGCTGGACGCGCTCGGCGAGCTCGCTCGAGTCGGTCAGGAACGCGATCACCGGGCCCGGCTGGTCGCGGCCGAGCGCCGCGAAGTGCGCCTGGAACTCGCGCCCGCCGTCGGCCGCGAGCAGGGTCG
>Ga0335084_10004269_pt1 | contig 14071 bp, 12 predicted proteins | sample Lox_Sample_44_FD_206721 | JGI IMG/M metagenome (GOLD analysis project Ga0335084, IMG submission 206721) | Soil microbial communities from Loxahatchee National Wildlife Refuge, Florida, United States - Lox_Sample_4.4 | ecosystem: Environmental > Terrestrial > Soil > Wetlands | place: USA...
TGGCGCGCTGTTGTGGGTCGGGGTGATCCTCTATGCCGGCTACCTGTTCGGCAATGTGCCGGTCGTCAGGAACAATCTGAGCGCCGTGATCCTCGGGATCATCCTGTTGTCGATGTCGCCGGGGATCGTCGAGCTGGTGCGGCACCGGCTCGCCTCAAGGCGTGGAGCGTGATCAACACGACGCGCCGCCTCATCGCCCGCGCGAGCGGTGCCGGAGCACGCTTGCGGCTAATGTAGCGCCGAAGCGAGCAGTTTGCGGTACTTGCCGACCAGCTCGCTGCCGCTTCCCAGCAGGTCGAATACCGCCAGCATCGTCTTGCGGCCGATATCGTCGCCGAAGCTGCGGTTGCGCCGGATCACCTCGAGCAACTGTTCCAGCGCCGGTTCGTAACGCTGCTGGTTCACGTACAGTCTGGCGAGCGCTACTCGTGCTTCCGCGTCGGCGGGATCGGCATGCACCCGGGCTTCGAGGACGGCCGTCTCGCCCGGCCTGTCACTGCTGGCGGCAAATTGGAGGCGTGCCAACAGGCGCGCGACGTGCGGCTGTTGCCGTGCGAGCGGCCCGAGGCGCTCCGCCGCCTCTCGAGCCTGGTCTGCGAGGCCTAAATCGAGCAGCAGCTGAGCGCGGTCGGCGTAGACCGCATCGTTGTGCGGTTCCAGCCCGGCGGCTGCTGTCAGCAGTTCCAGTGCCGCCTGCGAGTCTCCGGCAGCCGCCTTCACCCGGGCGTCCCTCCGCAGCAACTCGGCTCGCGTGGGCAAGAGCCTGTCGATGAACTCGCGAACCGCCGACTCCGGCAAGGCTCCCAGGAACTCGTCGGCCAACTCCCCATCGACGAACGCCTTGACGTTCGGAATACTGCGCACGCCATAGCGGGCAGCGAGCTCCGGGTTCTCGTCGGAATTCAGCTTGGCGAGCAGAAAGCGGCCCTGGTATTCCGCGGCGAGCTTTTCCAGGATCGGCTTGAGGACGCGGCAAGGGCCGCACCAGGGCGCCCAGAAGTCCACCAACACGGGAACCTGCTTGGAGGCCTCGACCACCGCTTGGTCGAATGTGGCGCTGGTGACATCACTCGCAACTGCTGACATGCTGGCTCCGCTTGACCCGATCAGGCGAGATAGTGGAGGCGCACCGGGCTTACATCAAGGGACGCGGGGCGACCAGCGCCGGGGCGATTAGGCGTCCGGGATGTGGATCGGACTCGAGCGCGCGCACCGCGCTCGACGGCGTCAAACCTCCCGTGCCAGCGCTGCTGCAAGGCCGGTATAGGTCCAGGGAGTCAGGTCCAGTAGACGCTGCTTTGCGTCCTCGGGAATGGAGAGGCCGGCGATGAACGCGTGCAGCGATTCGCGCGTGATGCTTTGCTTCCCGCGCGTGAACGCCTTGAGCTGCTCATAGGGGTCCTCCACGCCGTAGCGGCGCATCAACGTCTGGATCGGCTCCGCCAGCACTTCCCAGCTCGCCTCGAGATCCTCACGCAAGCGGGCCGGGTCGCACTCGAGCTTTTCCAACCCCTTCAGCGTGCTGTCCCAAGCAAGGAGCGTGTGCCCCAGCGCGACTCCCATGTTGCGCAACACGGTGGAGTCGGAGAGGTCGCGTTGCCACCGGGAGACGGGGAGCTTGGAGGCAAGGTGATGCAGCAGTGCGTTCGCGAGGCCCAGATTGCCTTCGGAGTTCTCGAAGTCGATGGGGTTGACTTTGTGCGGCATCGTCGACGAACCGACCTCCCCGGCCTGCACGCGCTGCCTGAAATACCCGAGCGAGATGTAGCCCCAGAAGTCTCGATCCAGATCGATCAGTACCGTGTTGGCGCCGGCGTAGCCGTCGAACAGCTCGGCCAGGCAGTCATGGGGCTCGATCTGTGTGGTGAACGGATTGAACGCGAGGCCGAACCCTTCGACGAAACGCCGCGCGAGCGCAGGCCAATCGACATCGGGAAACGCGACGACGTGGGCATTGTAGTTTCCGACCGCGCCGTTCATCTTCGCGCTGATGCGCACGTCGGCGATACGCGCGCGTTGGCGGCGCAGCCGCGCGACGAAGTTGGCCATCTCTTTGCCGAGCGTGGTCGGTGTCGCAGCCTGGCCATGTGTTCGCGAAAGCATCGGCAGATCGGCGAGGTCGTGCGCAAGGTCGGAGAGATGTGCGACGATCCGGTCGAGCGCAGGTAGCAGGATCCGGGTGCGCGAGTCCTGGAGCATCAACGCGTGGCACAGGTTGTTGATATCTTCCGAGGTGCAGGCGAAGTGGATGAAGCCGGCGACCTGCTGGATCTCGGGAATGTCGGTCAGGTGCTGGCGCAACCAATACTCGAGCGCCTTCACATCGTGGTTGGTGCGCGCCTCGATGAGCTTGATCGCCTGCGCGTCCGCCTCGGAGAAGCCCGCGAGCAGCGCGTCGAGCCGGTGCAAAGCGGCTGGCGGCAACGCAAGCACCTGGGCGATGCCCGCTTCGCGTGAAAGCGCCTTCAGCCACTCTAGCTCCACGCGCAGCCGAAGCCGGATCAGGCCGAACTCGCTGAAGACACCGGCGAGCCCGGCAACCTTCTCGACGTAGCGCCCATCGAGGGGCGAGAGGGCGTTGAGGGGCGTGAGAGGCATGTCGTGCCGCCGCGCGGGAGTGCAGCGCAAATTCTAGCATGCTGTATTCCTACGCCCGTAAGCCGCCTCGGCGGCGAACGACGACTGCGCCGCTTCACGCGAGGATCAGCAGATGATGCCGCCGCCTAAGCAGAGGTCGTGTTCATACAGCACCACCGACTGTCCGGGCGTGATCGCCCACTGCGGATCGTCGAAGTCGATCTCGCAGCGCCGCTCGTCGACGTTCACGAGTGTGCATGGCGCATCCGGTTGCCGATAGCGGGTCTTCGCCGTATAGACCCATTTGTCGCGCGGGCCTTCGCCGGCAATCCAACTGAGCTGCGTGGCGCTGAGGTGTTCGCGGTACAGCGCGGGGTGGTTGTGACCCTGGACCACGAGCAAGCGGTTGTGCTCTACATCCTTGTCGGCGACATACCAGGCGTCGCCCTGCCCGCCGATCCGCAGGCCTTGCCGTTGTCCGATGGTGTAGTACATCAACCCCTCATGGGTTCCCACGACCCTCCCGTCCGGCGTTTCGATGGGTCCGGGCGAGGTCGGCAAGTAGCGCATGAGGAACTGGCGGAATGGGCGCTCGCCGATGAAACAGATGCCAGTGCTGTCGCGCTTGGCGTGATTGGGCAGCCCGAGCGAGCGCGCTAGCGCGCGCACGTCGCGCTTGAGGCGGTCGCCGAGCGGAAATAGCGTTCGGGAAAGCTGCGCCTGGTTGAGGCGATACAGGAAGTAGCTCTGGTCCTTACTGGAGTCGGTCGCTTTGAGCAGCTCGAAGCGATCGCGGCCGCGCCGCACTTTGGCGTAGTGTCCGGTGGCGATCCAATCGGCGCCCAGCTCGAGGGCATGGTCAAGGAAGGCCTTGAACTTGATCTCCGCGTTGCAGAGCACATCTGGGTTGGGAGTGCGGCCGGCCCGGTGTTCGGCGAGGAAGTTGTCGAAGACGCGCTCGCGGTACTGCTCGGAGAAGTTGACCGCCTCGATGTCGATGCCGATCCGGTCTGCCACGGCGACCGCATCGATGAGGTCCTGCCGCGAAGTGCAGTGCTCGTCCGTATCGTCGTCCTCCCAGTTCTTCATGAACAGGCCCACCACCTCGAAGCCTTGCTCCTTGAGCAGCCAGGCGGCGACGGACGAATCGACGCCGCCAGACATGCCGACGATGACGCGCTCGCGAGGCATGGCTTCAGGAGTAGTGAACCAGCAGGTCGAGCGGGAAGCGGCGGCCCGCGAGATAGTCGCGGACGCAGCGGAGAACCAGCGGGCTACGGTGCATCGCTGCGCAGGACTGCAGCTCCTCGGGCGTGAGCCACAGCGTGCGCAGGATGCCGTCATCAAGCCGCCGGCCCGGCTCTTCCGGCCCGACTTGACCACAGAACGCAAAACGCAAATACGCGAGGCCTTTCGAGGGGTGGCGCCAGCGGTAGATGCCGACGAGCGCGGATGGCACAAACGGACGCGCGGTCTCTTCCAGCGTTTCACGTGCTGCCCCCGCCAGGATCGTCTCGTCCGCCTCCAGGTGCCCGGCCGGCTGGTTGATGCGTATGCCCTCGTCGGTCTGCTCCTCGACCACCAAGAACCGCCCCCGGTCCTCGACCACGGCGGCCACTGTCACGCTCAACGCCGTCACCACTGGGTTCCTCTCCGTATCTTTGACCTCATGTCCCCGGCTCGTAAACTCCGAGTCCGCGACAGTGAAAGACTCACCCGCGGGCCAGGACTATGGCCCCTGCGTCGAGCCCACCTCGGCCACGCGCGAGCAGCCAGGGGGTAACCCCGCGAGATCCCACGGGCCGATCGCCCAGCGGATCAAACGTAGCGTGGGATGCCCGACCGCTGCGGTCATGCGCCGGACCTGCCGATTCTTTCCCTCCTTCAGAGTGACCTCCAACCAGGACACCGGAATCGCGGCCCGCACCCGAATCGCCGGCTTGCGGGGCCAAATGCCAAGCGGTTCTTCGACGCGGCGCACCTGCGCCGGGCGCGTGACGAAATCGCCCAGGTCGACTCCCCGGCGCAAACGCTGCAGCGCGATCTCGGAGGGGATTCCTTCCACCTGGACCCAGTAGGTCTTGGCCCAGCCGGTGCCCGGCTGAGCGATGCGGTGCTGGAGCCTGCCGTCGCCGGTCAGGACGACGAGGCCCTCGCTGTCCCAGTCCAGCCGGCCGGCGGGATATACCCCGGGAACGGTGACGTACTCTTTGAGCGTAGGGCGAGTGCGATGGGGGCTGAATTGGCAGACCACACCGTAGGGTTTGTTCAGCAGGATCAGCTGCGGCCCGAGCCGAATCGCAGGCCGTGCTCCCGCGCGCATGCCGATGCCCGCTGGCTGCAGGCTCCGCTGGCGCGCCGCTGCCAATTGATCAGGCTGCAGGTCCTCGACCGCTTCCGTGGGCGACGGGCATGCGATCACCGGTGCTCGTGCGAGGTCAGGTACTCGTAGGCGGGCAGGGTGAGGAAGTCGACGAACTGGTCGTCCAGCGACAGCTGCTCGAACATCTTCGCTGCCTCCTCGTACTTGCCGGCTCCGTACTGCTCTTCACCCAGCAGCTGGCGCACCTTGGCGAGCTCCTGTGGCAGCAGCTCCCGGAACAAATCCTTCGTCACCTTGCGTCCGTCATCCAGAATGCCAAGGGGGCTGCGGATCCAGTGCCAGATCTGTGCGCGTGAGATTTCCGCGGTCGCGGCGTCCTCCATCAAATTGAAGATCGGCACGCACCCGGTCCCCGCCAACCATGCGCCGAGATATTGGATCCCGATGTTGATGTTGATGCGCAGCCCATTCTCGGTGATGGGCGTCTGCGGCTGAAAGCTGAGCAGGTCGGCTGCACTGACCTTCACGTCCTCGCGCCGCCGGGCGATCTGATTCGGCGTCTTCATCGCCTGGTCGAAGGCTTGGCGTGCCAAGGCGACAAGACCCGGATGCGCGACCCAGGTGCCGTCGTGGCCATCGTTCGCTTCCCGCTCCTTGTCCGCGCGCACCTTGGCCAGCGCCTCCTCGTTGGCCTTGGGATCGCTCTTGATCGGGATCTGCGCTGCCATGCCGCCCATCGCGAACGTGCCCCGGCGGTGGCAGGTCTCGATCAGCAGCAGCGAGTAGGCGCGCATGAATGGGGCGCCCATCGTGACCAGCGCGCGGTCCGCGAGGTTGAAGTCCGGCTTGTTCCGGAATTTCTTGATGCAGCTGAAGATGTAGTCCCAGCGGCCGCAGTTCAGCCCCGCGGAATGATCGCGCAGTTCGTAGAGGATCTCGTCCATCTCGAACGCGGCCAGGATGGTTTCGATCAGAACCGTGGCCTTGATGGTGCCTAGCGGGAGGCCCAGCTCTTTCTGCGCCAACACGAAAGCGTCGTTCCACAGCCGTGCTTCCAGATGCGATTCCAGCTTCGGCAAGTAGAAGTAGCTGCCGGAGCCCGCACTGAGGCGCTGCTTGCCGTTGTGGAAGAGGTACAGCCCGAAGTCGAACAAGGAGCCCGATACGGGCTGGCCGTCGACCAGCAGGTGCTTCTCGTCCAGGTGCCAACCGCGCGGACGCACCAGCAGCGTTGCGATACTGTCGTTGAGCTTGTAGTGCTTGCCCTCCGGGCTGGTGAAGGTGATCGTCCGGCGGACCGCGTCGCGCACGCTGATCTGACCTTGGATCAGGTTGTCCCAGGTCGGCGTGCTCGAGTCCTCGAAGTCGGCCATGAACATGTTCGCTCCGGAGTTGAGCGCATTGATGACCATCTTCCGGTCCGTGGGTCCGGTGATCTCCACTCGCCGGTCCTGCAGATCGGCCGGCACAGGGGCTACCTTCCACTGCGCCTCGCGTATCGCCCTGGTCTCGGGCAGGAAATCCGGCATCCGGCCGGTGTCTAGCTCCGCTTGGCGTGCTTTGCGCCGCTCGAGCAACTGGAGGCGGCGGGCATTGAGGCTGCGATGGAGCTTGGCGACGAAGTTCAGCGCGTCGAACGTCAGGACCTCGGCGTACTCCGGTGTCATCGGGCCGAGCACCGCCACGCCGTCTGGGTAACCCTGCTCGCGCTTCATGCCGTCTCCTGTTGTCGGTGGTGATGCAACGCGCGAATTCTCGCACAAAAAAGCCCGCTCACCGTGACCGGGGCGGGCTTGCGGTGCGCCGGGGAGCGTTCAGGCGAACTGCTCTTGCTCGGTGGAACCGAGCAAGGCCGTGACCGAGGACTGCCCGCTTTGGATCACCTGGGTGACCTCGTCGAAATAGCCGGTACCCACCTCGCGCTGATGTTTGGTGGCGGTGTAACCGTACTGCTCGGCGGCGAATTCGGCCTGCTGTAGGCGCACATAGGCGCTCATGTGCTCCTGTGCGTAACCGCGCGCGAGCTCGAACATGCTGTGGTTGAGGGCGTGGAAGCCGGCCAGAGTGATGAATTGGAACTTGTAGCCCATCGCCGCCAGCTCGCGCTGGAACTTCGAGATCGTGGCGTCGTCCAGGTGCTTCTTCCAGTTGAACGACGGGGAGCAGTTATAGGCGAGCATCTTGTCCGGATATGCCGCATGAATCGCCTCTGCGAACTGGCGAGCGAACTGCAGATCCGGTTTGCCGGTTTCGCACCAGACGAGGTCTGCATAGGGCGCGTAAGCGAGCCCACGCGAGACGGCCTGTGCCAGGCCGTTGCGCACCCTGAAATACCCCTCCCCAGTACGCTCGCGAGTGAGAAACGGCTTGTCGTTCTCGTCGATATCGGACGTGAGCAGGTTGGCTGCCTCTGCGTCCGTGCGCGCGAACAGCAGCGTAGGCACCCCGGACAAGTCAGCGGCGAAACGCGCAGCGATGAGCTTGTGCACCGCTTCTTGCGTCGGAACGAGCACCTTTCCACCCATGTGCCCGCACTTCTTGGCCGAGGCCAGCTGGTCCTCGAAATGCACGCCGGATGCACCGGCCTCGATCATGGCCTTCATCAGCTCGTGGGCGTTCAGCACGCCACCAAATCCCGCCTCCGCGTCCGCCACGATCGGCGCGAGCCAGTCGATCGTACCCGCGCGGCCAGGCCCGTCCTGGTTCTCGGCGTGTTGGATCTGGTCCGCCCGAATCAGCGCGTTGTTGATCTTGCGCACCACGCTCGGCACGCTCGACACGGGGTATAGCGACTGGTCCGGATACATCTGGTACGCATCGTTGGCGTCCGCCGCGACCTGCCAGCCCGACAGGTAGATCGCTTTCAGCCCGGCCTTGACCTGCTGTACCGCTTGGTTCCCGGTCAGGGCACCAAGCGCAGGGACGAATGGCTCCTCCCTGAGCAACGTCCACAGCCTGTCTGCTCCGCGCCGCGCGATGGTGTGCTCGATATGCACGCTTCCGCGCAGGCGGAAAACGTCCTCCGCTGTGTAGGGCCGGCGCACCCCTTTCCAGCGCGGGTTGTCGGCCCAGTCTGCCTTGATCTTCGCGATGTCCTGCTCTCTGCTCATGCCGTCTGCTCCATTCGTTGGGCGGGTTGAAGCGCGGGCGGATACACTGCCGCCTTCGTCACGCAGGACTCATCGCCGGGTTGAGGGATGATGCCGCTGGCGTCTGCCCCGTCGAGCCTGCAACCGTCGTATCGGCGGCGGCGCGATGTCGCCTCCCGCTGTTCGCGGGCGGCAGATCCCGCCGCGCAGGGTTGCGCGCGGGTAGGGGCGGTGCGAGTATAGCAGGGCGCTGCGGCGTTGCAACAAAAGCACCGCCTCACGTCCGCAGAGGCTCAATACCATGCGAGGTTGTATTCAAGGATGGAGTTCATCGCGCCGCAATAGGACCGGATGGGCGCGTCAGCGCGCCGAAGGTGGCGGCGTCGTGACCCCGCTCCAGGTGATGTAACATCTTTTCTTTCAATGCGATTACCCGGCGCATCGGCGCCGGGCCGCCGGCCAGCAACGACGAGGACCCATGTACCAGCATATCCGCGTGCCGTCCCAGGGCGAGAGAATCACGGTTGGTCAAGACGCTTCTCTTCATGTTCCCGACCAGCCCATCATCCCGTTCATCGAGGGCGATGGCACGGGAATCGACATCACCCCGGTCATGCGCAAGGTCGTGGACGCCGCCGTCTCCCTGGCCTATGGGGGCAAGCGCCGGATCGAATGGATGGAGATGTTTGCCGGCGAAAAATCTTGCCGTGTCTATGGCGAGAACGTCTGGTTGCCGGACGAAACGCTGCACGCGGCCAAGGAGTTCGTGGTCTCGATCAAAGGTCCGCTCACCACACCGGTCGGCGGCGGGATCCGGTCCATCAACGTGGCGTTGCGGCAGGAGCTGGACCTGTACGTGTGCCTGCGTCCCGTTCGCTACTTCAAAGGTGTCCCGAGCCCGCTCAAGGAGCCCGAGAAAACCGACATGGTGATCTTTCGGGAGAACTCCGAAGACATCTACGCGGGCATCGAGTGGCAGGCCGACAGCGACGGAGCGAGGAAGGTGATCCAGTTCCTGACGCGGGACATGGGCGTCAAGAAAATCCGCTTCCCGGAAAGCTGCGGCATCGGGGTCAAGCCCGTCTCGCGCGCTGGCACCGAGCGCTTGGTGCGCAAGTCCATCCAATATGCCCTCGCCAACGGGCGCCGTTCGGTGACGCTCGTGCACAAAGGCAACATCATGAAGTTCACCGAGGGCGCCTTCCGCGACTGGGGCTATGCCCTCGCGCAGAAGGAGTTCGGCGGACAGCCGCTGGACGGCGGCCCGTGGCTCAAGCTGCCCGGGGGGCCGGGTGGGGTCGTCATCAAGGACGTGATCGCCGACGCGTTCCTTCAACAGATCCTGTTGCGGCCGGACGAGTACGACGTGATCGCCACCTTGAACCTGAACGGAGACTACATCTCCGACGCGCTGGCGGCTCAGGTCGGCGGCATCGGCATTGCCCCCGGCGCGAACCTGAGCGATTCGGTGGCGATGTTCGAAGCCACCCACGGCACGGCGCCGAAGTATGCCGGCAAGGACTATGTCAACCCTGGGTCGCTCATCCTATCGGCAGAAATGATGCTCCGGCATATGCGATGGGTGGAGGCCGCCGACCTCATCGTCTCCTCGATGCAGGAGGCGATCCAGGACAAGATGGTCACCTACGACTTCGCGCGGCTGATGCAGGGCGCCACCCAGGTGTCCTGCTCGGGGTTCGGGGATGCCATGATCGAGCGGATGCGGCGCTGAGCTTCACCGCCGGCTAACGGGGACTCGCGGAACTCAGATGGAAACGCGGACACCTTGCGGGCGCCGATCTTCCGTCGGCCCGATTTCCATTCGGCCGCCGCGCAAAACAAAGCCCGCCTTTTGGGCGGGCGCGGATTATCGTTCTGATGCAGGGCCTGCCGGCCCTGCGGGTCACTGTGGGCGAAGCGGATTCACGCTTCGCCTCTAAATCCTAACTCAACTCTTCCTCCTGAACCCCTGGTGAGGACTCCCGGCGGCCGAGACCGGACGGGGTACCGTACCCTTCTTAGACGCTTTGGATGTTCGAAGCCTGCTTCCCCTTCGGACCTTGGGTCACCTCGAACGAGACTTTTTGGCCTTCCTTGAGGGTCTTGAAACCGCTCATGTTGATTGCGGAAAAATGGGCAAACAGGTCTTCGCCGCCGTCATCCGGCGTGATGAAGCCGTAGCCCTTGGAGTCGTTGAACCATTTCACCGTACCCGTTGCCATACTTCCCTTCCTCGAGAAAAAAATGCGGGCCTCCCGACCCGCCGACTGTTTGCATCTCTCGGCAGGTTCCCGGTACCACCATCGAGTGCGACACCGGACCCGGACGATAGCAAACGCCGATCCTCTTTTTAGGCTATTGTCTTCCGGAAGTCAAGAAACTAGCCGCGAAGTGCCACCGGTACGCTAAATGCTTGCCGGCGTACTTGTAAATTTCCCGGTTATGCGCGAAATTAGCGGTAGACAAAGCTTCGGTCTGGCTCGGCTGCTTGGAAGTGCCCATGTCTGGCGCAAACCGCGACGGCGTTCTGCTTGAAACCCAGAAGGGCAAAGTCAAGCCGCCGCCTATGTACAAGGTGGTGCTGCTGAACGATGATTACACTCCGATGGACTTCGTCGTCTCAGTGCTGCAAACCTTCTTCTCCATGAGCCGCGAGCAGGCCACCCAGATCATGCTCAAGGTGCATCGGGAAGGCATGGGCGTGTGTGGGGTGTATCCTAAGGATGTCGCCGCCACCAAGGTCGAACAGGTGATCTCATTTGCGCGCAAGCACGAGCATCCGCTTCAGTGCGTGATGGAAGAGACCTGAGGCGCCGAGCCCAGCCCGGCATGTGTGCAGTGGACTTGCTTTAGAGGAACCGTATGATCGCGCAGGAGCTAGAGGTCAGCCTGCACATGGCATTCATGGACGCGAGGCAGAAGCGCCACGAGTTCATCACCGTGGAGCATCTGCTGTTGGCGCTCCTGGATAACCCGTCGGCCTCGGAGGTCCTGCGTGCCTGTGCGGCGAACATCGAAGAGCTGCGCAAGCTGCTCACCGACTTCATCAACGAGCATACGCCGATCGTCACGGGCGACGAGGTCGACACGCAGCCCACGCTGGGTTTCCAACGCGTGATCCAGCGCGCCATCCTGCATGTCCAATCGTCCGGAAAGAAGGAGGTCACCGGTGCCAACGTACTGGTGGCCATCTTCGGCGAGAAGGATTCGCACGCCGTGTACTTCCTGCACCAGAAGGGAGTGACGCGGCTCGACGTGGTCAACTATATCTCGCACGGCATCAGCAAGGTTCCCCAGACGGGACCGTCGAAGCAGCAGGAAAGCGAGTCCGAGGGTGAGCAGGAGCAGAACCAGGGCGGTGCGCTCGAGACGTATACCATGAACCTCAACGCGCTCGCACTCTCCGGCAAGATCGACCCGCTGATTGGACGCGAGCGCGAGCTGGAGCGAGTCGTACAAACCCTGTGCCGGCGGCGGAAGAACAATCCCCTGCTGGTAGGTGAAGCGGGCGTCGGCAAGACCGCGATTGCCGAGGGGTTGGCGCGCAGGATCATCGAAGGCAGCGTCCCGGAGATCCTGGCCCGCTGCCAGGTCTACGCACTGGACATGGGCGCGCTGTTGGCGGGCACGAAGTACCGGGGCGACTTCGAGCAGCGGCTGAAGGCGGTGCTCAAGCAACTCGTCGACAACCCGAGCGCCATTCTGTTCATCGACGAGATCCACACGCTCATCGGGGCTGGTGCGGCCTCGGGGGGCACGCTGGACGCCTCCAACTTGCTCAAGCCAGCCCTGTCCACAGGACAGCTCAAATGCATCGGTGCCACGACGTACAACGAGTACCGCGGCATCTTCGAGAAGGACCATGCGCTGTCCCGGCGTTTCCAGAAGATCGACGTCGTGGAGCCGAGCGTGCAGGAGACCGTCGAGATCTTACGCGGGCTGAAGAGCCGCTTCGAAGCGCATCACGGTGTGCGCTACACGACCTCTGCGCTCACCTCTGCGGCGGAGCTCTCGGCCCGCTACATCAACGACCGCCATTTACCGGACAAGGCGATCGACGTGATCGACGAGGCCGGAGCGGCCCAACGGATCCTGCCGAAATCCAAGCAGAGGCGCGTTATTACCAAGCATGAGATCGAGGAGATCATCGCCAAGATCGCGCGCATCCCGCCGCACAACGTGACCTCGAACGACCGCAGCAAGCTGAGGAATCTGGACCGCGACCTGAAGTCTGTGGTGTTCGGGCAGGAGCGCGCGATTGACGCCCTCGCGGCATCGATCAAGATGGCGCGGAGCGGCCTGGGCAACCCGCAAAAGCCGATCGGGTGCTTCCTGTTCTCGGGCCCCACCGGCGTGGGCAAGACCGAGGTCGCACGTCAGCTCGCCTACATCATGGGTGTGGAGCTGATCCGCTTCGACATGTCGGAGTACATGGAGCGCCATGCGGTATCGCGCCTGATCGGCGCACCGCCCGGTTATGTCGGCTTCGATCAAGGCGGGTTGCTCACCGAGGCGATTTCCAAGCATCCCTACTCGGTGCTGCTCCTCGACGAGATCGAGAAGGCGCACCCGGACATCTTCAATATCCTGCTGCAGGTCATGGACCACGGCACGCTGACCGACAACAACGGACGCAAGGCCGACTTCCGCAACGTGGTCCTCATTATGACCACCAACGCCGGAGCCGAGTCGTTGATCAAGACCACCATCGGCTTCACCCCGGGCAAGTCGCAGGGCGACGAGCTGCAGGACATCAAGCGCATGTTCACGCCCGAGTTTCGCAATCGGCTGGACGCTATCATCTCGTTTGCGCCGCTCACCCACGAGATCATCCTGCGGGTGGTGGACAAGTTCCTGATGCAGCTGGAGGACCAACTGCACGAGAAGAAGGTCGAGGTGAGCTTCACCCAGGCGTTGAAGGATCATCTGTCCAAACACGGGTTCGACCCGCTCATGGGCGCGCGCCCGATGGCACGCCTGATCCAGGACACCATTCGGCGCGCTCTCGCCGATGAGCTGCTGTTTGGCAAACTTGCCAACGGTGGAAAGGTCACCGTTGACGTCGATCAGGACGGGAAGGTCCGGTTGGAATTTCCGCCACAGGAAGAGGCGGTCCCGGAAGCCAGCATGGAGTCCTGAACACAGCCGGTGTCGCTGCGCTACCAGCGGGCAGGCCAGATGGCCTGCCCGTCGCGTTTCTTAGCTTGCTTCGCCTTTCGCGCGTCGCGGTGGCAACGCCTTCCACGTGGCGAAACAGAGCCCCGCGAATGCGACGTAGACCGCGGTGAAGGTCCAGGCCGGGAAATCCCAGAACAGCACGCGGTGCAGCCAACGTGCCAGGAAGCCCGCCGGCTGATGGATGCCCGGTCTGAGCTGATCCTCCAACACCGTCAGCGGACACACCCAGCCGACCAGGGCCTCGACCGCAACGACAGCGACCGCCGCCAGGTGGATCACGCGAAACCAGAAGTTGCGCACCCATGACCAGCGTGCCCGACCGCCAATCCAGATCAGCGCCAATCCGCCCACCACGAACAAGACGTAGCCGAAGTGGACGACGAGGATCAGGTCTGCCAGCACGTTGCAGGCGGCTGAAGCGGCTGCACGCTATTCCCGCGCGATGGGCCGAGCCGCGTCCGCGATCCATTCGCTCCACGAGCCCGGATACAGGCGAGAGCCACGCAGTCCCGCGATCTCCATCGCAAGCAGGTTGCTGCATGCGCTCACACCCGAGCCGCATTGATGGACCACCTGCTCGGGACGCCCGCCGGCCAACACCGCGGCGAACGCGTTGCGCAGCTCGCCCGCGGCTTTGAAGCGGCCGTCCGCGCCTAGGTTTTCTTTGAACGGGCGGTTTCTCGCCCCGGGGATGTGGCCGGCCACGGCATCGATGGGCTCGGTCACGCCCCGGAACCGCTCGGCAGAGCGGGCGTCCACGATGATCACCGACGCGTCGCCCAGGTGGGCGCGGATGAACTCGACGTCGACCCAGCGGTCGCTGCGCGGCTGGCCGCGAAAAGTCGCCGGCGAGGGTTGCGGCACCTCGCGCGTCACCGGAAGACGGGCGTGGACCCAGGCCTCC
>Ga0335084_10004270_pt1 | contig 14070 bp, 9 predicted proteins | sample Lox_Sample_44_FD_206721 | JGI IMG/M metagenome (GOLD analysis project Ga0335084, IMG submission 206721) | Soil microbial communities from Loxahatchee National Wildlife Refuge, Florida, United States - Lox_Sample_4.4 | ecosystem: Environmental > Terrestrial > Soil > Wetlands | place: USA: Florida...
GAACTTCTACTATATCGAACCGCAGATCCAGCTGGCTTCTCTTCTTTGCAAACATTCCTTTGCGGATAAGGTCTTCTTCTGCAACAGCGGAGCGGAAGCCAATGAGGGAGCCTTCAAATTGGCCCGAAAATATGCAAAGGAGACGGTGGGAAAGGATCGGTATGAAATCATTACCATGGAGCGATCCTTCCACGGAAGGACGCTGGCGACCCTGACCGCGACGGGCCAAGAGAAATTCCACAAAGGTTACGAACCCTTGATGCCCGGGTTTAAGTATGTTCCCTTCGACGATATCGGTGCGGTCAAAAATGCCGTTGGCCCAAAAACCTGCGCTGTCATGGTAGAACCCATTCAGGGAGAAGGAGGGGTAAATTGTCCATCCGAAGGTTACCTCAGGGCGCTCCGGGAGATCTGTGATGAAAAGAAACTCCTCCTGATCTTTGACGAAGTTCAGGTGGGAATGGGAAGGACGGGAAAGCTTTTTGCCTACGAACATGATGGGGTCGAGCCCGATCTGCTTACCCTTGCGAAATCCCTGGCAGGAGGGGTCCCGATCGGGGCGTTATTGATCAAGAAGGGGGTTGCCGACAGTTTCAAGTCCGGGGATCATGCTTCCACCTTTGGGGGGAATCCTTTGGCCAGCGCTGCCGGCGTGGCGGCGTTAAGAGCGATTTTGGAAGAGGGGATGTTGGAAAACTGCCAGAAGATGGGCGACTATTTCTTCTCCAAGCTTGAAGCCGTAAAGAATAAGTTCTCTTTCGTCCAACAGATTCGGGGAAAGGGGTTGATCCTGGGGATGGAGTTGAAGAAAGACGGGAGTTCCGTTGTTCAGGAGATGTTAAAGAAAAAGATTCTCATTAACTGCACGATGGGGAATGTTCTCCGGTTCCTTCCCCCGCTGATTGTGACAAAGGAGGAGATCGACCGAGTGGTTGCAGCATTGGAGGAAGTCTTTTCCAATTGGGGAGTGTGAATTTCGATGTTCTCTCCTGAGTTCCGGAACTGAGGGGGGTATTTTAAAACGTGGGATGGTGAATTCGAATAACGAAGTTGGTCTTCAAGATTTATATTCCGAATTCCACGTTCCCTACCTGCGCGAAGGCAGGCGAAATCCGAAATTGAGAAGGGGGTTTTATGAAACAGGGAGTGAAGAAGGTCGTCCTGGCATACTCCGGAGGTTTGGACACCTCGATCATTTTGAAATGGTTGAAAAGCGAGTTTGGGTGCGAGGTCATTGCATTTACTGCCGACGTCGGGCAGGCGGAAGAAATTGATCATTTAGAGGAGAAGGCCGTCGCCACGGGGGCCAGTAAGGTTTACATCGAGGACCTCCGGGAGGAGTTCGTCCGGGATTTTGTTTTTACAGCCATCAAGGCGAACGCCGTTTACGAAGGAACCTATCTCCTGGGCACTTCCATTGCGCGGCCTTTAATTGCCAAGAGGCAGGTGGAGATCGCCCAGTTGGAGGGAGCAGATGCGGTATCTCATGGGTCGACGGGGAAGGGGAATGACCAGGTCCGATTTGAATTAACCTACTATGCTCTTAATCCTTACATTCGGGTAATCTCTCCCTGGAGAGAATGGCAATTCAAGTCAAGAGAGGATTTGATCGCCTATGCCCGAGAGAATGGGATTCCCGTCCATGTGACGAAAGAGAAACCCTATTCCTCCGACCGAAATCTGTTGCACATCAGTTTCGAAGGAGGGATTCTGGAGGACCCCTGGTCTGCGCCCCCCGAGGATATGTTCATTCTCTCTGTCCCCCCGGAAAAGGCCCCGGATCGTCCCACCTACGTTGAAATCGATTTTGAAGATGGGGTTCCAACACGGATTGACGGGAAGGCGTTTTCTCCCGCCGCCCTGCTGTCCCAGTTGAATGAAGTGGGAGGGCGAAATGGAATCGGCCGGGTGGACATGGTGGAAAATCGTTACGTCGGGATGAAGTCAAGGGGAGTCTACGAAACACCGGGGGGAACCATCCTTCAGGTTGGGCATCGGGCCGTCGAGTCGATCACCATGGACAGAGAGGTCATGCACTTTCGAGACAGCTTGATTCCAAAAATATCAGAGTTGATCTACTACGGATACTGGTTCTCGCCCGAGATGGAGATTTTAAAGAAGGCCATCGATGAATCGCAGAGGGCAGTGACGGGAACGGTGCGCCTCAAGCTCTATAAGGGGAACTGTACGGTGGTCGGGAGGAAGTCGGAAAAGTCCCTCTACCATGGGGCCTTTGCCACTTTTGAGAAGGATACCGTGTATAACCAGAAAGACGCGGAGGGATTCATCCGATTGAACGCCCTGAGGCTTAGAATCCGAAGAATGATGAGGGGATAAGAATCGTGTCTGTGTCTCGTGACCGTGACCGGTAAAAGATAAAAACCTATTGTTCGAGAGAAATGTTTCATTCCGGATAAACTGTGGACACGTGACACGGATGTCGGACACGGCTTTTTAGGAGGTTTTTGCAAGGCATGGATGAACGTTATCACCCGAAAGAAATTGAAGAAAAATGGCAGAAGATCTGGGAAAGCCAGAATCTTTTTGAAGTGACGGAAGATCCGAGAAAAGAGAAGTATTATCTCCTTGAGATGTTTCCCTATCCCTCGGGGAAAATTCACATGGGCCATGTGCGGAATTACTCCATCGGGGACGTGGTTGCCCGGTATAAGAAGATGAAGGGGTTTAACGTCCTTCATCCGATGGGATGGGATGCTTTCGGCATGCCTGCTGAAAACGCAGCCATAGACCGCGGCGTCCATCCGGCCAAATGGACCTACGAAAACATCGCAACCATGCGAAACCAGTTGAGACGGATGGGCTTCAGCTATGATTGGAGCCGTGAGTTCGCCACCTGCGATGTCTCCTATTACCGATGGGAACAACTCTTCTTCCTGAAGATGTTTGAGAAAGGGTTGGCCTACAAAAAGAGGTCCTTCGTCAATTGGTGCGAGATCTGCCAGACGGTTCTGGCAAACGAACAGGTGATGAGCGACGGAACTTGCTGGCGCGGCCATGCCGATGATCCGGGCGTGACACCAAAAGAGTTGGATCAGTGGTTCTTCAAAATCACGGCTTACGCGGAAGAACTTCTCGAGGGATGTGATCAGCTGACCGGGTGGCCCGAGAGGGTTCTGACCATGCAACGCAACTGGATCGGAAAGTCGATCGGCGCTGAAATTCATTTTCCGCTCGAGAATTCCGATGAGGAGATCCAGGTTTTCACCACGAGGCAGGATACCGTGTTTGGCGCGACCTTTATGAGTCTGGCACCTGAACACCCGCTTGCTTTGAGGCTGTCCAAAGGGACGCCTCAGGAGCGTGCTGTGGGAGAATTCATCGACAGGATGAGACGGCAGGACAAAATTAAGAGGACTGCTGAGACGACGGAGAAAGAGGGCGTATTTACAGGAGGCTATTGCCTGAACCCGATGACCAAGGCCCGTATGCCGATTTTCGTTGCCAACTTTGTGTTGATGGAATACGGGACCGGAGCGGTGATGGCCGTGCCTACCCATGACCAGAGGGACTTTGAATTTGCGAAGAAATTCGGGCTTCCCTTGATCGTCGTCGTCCAACCGGAAGATCGAAAATTAGACTCAAATACCATGACCGAAGCCTACGAAGGAGAGGGATTTCTGGTCAACTCCGGCCAATTTAACGGAGTGTATAGCGTCAAAGCGAGAGAGATGATCGCCCAGTATCTGGACGAGGGGGGGCTGGGCGGAAAAAGGATCAGTTATCGGTTGAGGGATTGGGGGATTTCCAGACAGCGTTACTGGGGAGCGCCGATCCCGATCGTTTACTGTGATCGATGCGGGACAGTCCCCGTTCCCGAGAAAGATCTTCCTGTCGTTCTTCCCTCCCACGTGGAGATTACGGGGATGGGAAAGTCGCCTCTTTCCGGGCTGAAGGAGTTTGTGGAGACCCAATGCCCTCATTGCGGCGGACCGGGCCGGAGAGAGACAGATACCATGGATACCTTCGTCGAATCTTCTTGGTACTTCGATCGGTTTGCATGCCCAGATTATGATCAGGGCCCTTTGGACAAGAAGCGAGTGGATTACTGGATGTCCGTGGATCAATATATCGGCGGGATTGAACACGCAATCCTGCATCTGCTCTATTCCCGATTTTTCACCCGGGTTTTAAGGGGATTGGGCGAGGTAGGGGTCGACGAACCGTTTACAAACCTTCTCACCCAGGGGATGGTCTGCAAAGAGGTCTACGAATGTCCGAAAGACGGTTATCTCTATCCGGAGGAAGTTGAGGAGAGGGATGGTTCGGTTCGTTGCCGAAAGTGCAGCGGTCCGGTTTCCGTCGGAAGACTGGAGAAGATGTCCAAATCGAAGAAGAATGTGGTGGATCCCGAGCACCTGATCGAGCAATACGGGGCGGATACCGCCAGGATGTTTTGCCTCTTTGCCTCGCCACCCGAGAAGGATCTGGACTGGAGCGATCAAGGGGTGGAAGGATCCGCCCGTTTCCTCAATCGGGTCTGGAGGCTCATCTACGAGCAACATCGTGACCTCCAAGATCTGAAACCGTTCCCCTTCGGGACAGTCCTTGGAGGAGACCAGAAGTCTCTGCGGCAGAAAGCCCACAAGGCGATCAAAAAGGTGACCGAAGACATAGAACGATTCCATTTCAACACCGCGATCAGTGCGGTCATGGAATTGGTGAACGAGATCTACGTTTCGGAAGTCAAAGATGGGAAAGACGAGACTTCCCACAGAGTGATGCGCGAATCGATCGAGACGGTCATCGTGTTGCTCTCGCCCTTCGTCCCCCACTTTGCAGAAGAACTCTGGGAAGCTTTGGGGAACCGGGAATCGATCGTCAAAACCCCATGGCCAGGCTATGACCCGGAAGCCGTCCAAGAAGACGAGGTTCTGATTGTTATCCAGGTGAACGGAAGATTACGGGATCGGATGAAGATCCCCGCCTCCTACGGAGAAGAGGAAATAAAAACCTGGGCGTTGAAGAGCGAGAGAATTCGGAAATTGGTGGAAGGCAAGAAGATCCAGCGTGTGATCCTCGTTCCGAAGAAACTGGTGAATATTGTCTGCTAATGGCGCTCCACAAAAATAACGCTATCTATCGAAGAGCACCTGGACAGGCGATTTGGGTAGAAGGGGTCATTTTTAAACATCGATCTATGGATGGATGCATCACTCAGATCTCACCGGGGTTTAGCGACCGGCCAAGGCCGGGGAGCCTGTATGGTACAGGTAGAGGGGTGGGGGATAAGAACCGATGACATTCTCTCTAAACAAAACAGCCATCTTTACCATAGCCCTTTTGTGCGTCCTCCTTCTTTCAGGATGTGGGTACCAGATGGTAGGGAAAGAGACGCACGTGCCCCCTGGGCTGCGCTCCGTCGCCATCCCTACCTTTAAGAATATAACCTTCGAACCCGGAATCGAGATCCAATTCACTCAGGCTTTCTTAAATGAGTTCAAGCTCGATCGAAGGGTCAATATCGTGGACCGGGCGCAGGCGGACTCGGTCATGGAGGGGGTCATTACAGGTTTTAGAATCTCCTCAGTCTCCTACGATCAATCGGGCTTCGTCTTGGAATATCAGACCACGGTCGTGCTCGATGTGACTCTTAGAGACCGGACGGAGAAGATACTCTGGGCGCAGAAAAGTTTTTACGAGACCCAATGGTTCCGGGTGTCGTCCACCAGCGTCCTTGTCAACGAGGCCCGTAAACAAGCTGCCATCCAGGCCATAGGAAGACTTGTGGCGGAACGGCTTCGAAATCGTTTCTTTTCCAATTTTTGATAAAATGAAATGTTTCCCACCGTCCTCTCCTGGCGCAGAAAAGATTGCTTTCCGGGAAGGAAAGCAAGGGAAGGAAGGAATATAATCTATGTACTCCGCTTCCGATTTGAGAAAAGGGTTGAAAGTCATCATCGATGGGGAGCCTTATATCGTGACGGCATTTGAATTTTCCAAGCCTGGAAAAGGCCAAGCCCTTTATCGGACAAAACTGAGGAATATGATCACGGGTTTGAGCATTGATCGAACGTATCGGGAAGGGGAAACGTTCGAACCCGCCTCGTTGGAAGAGCGCGCCATGCAGTTTCTTTATAAGGAGAGCGATCACTATCACTTCATGGATAACGAGACCTACGAGCAGATCATTATCAGCGGGGAATCTCTGGGGGATGGCAAAGACTTTCTCATTGACAATTTGAATGTGAAAGTTCTGTTGTTCGGAGAGAGGGCGATCGGCGTGGAGTTGCCCAACTTCGTCAACCTGAGGGTGATTACGACAGAGCCCTGGGTGAGGGGGGATACTTCGAAGGCGGATTTTAAGCCAGCGACGTTAGAGACCGGATATGTGCTTCGCGTCCCTCCGTTTATCGAAGAGGGTGAGCTGATCACCATCGATACTCGAACCGGTGAATTTTCAAAGAGGGTCAAAGAGTAAGCTCTTGGCGAAAAACTGGCCACTTGCGAGACGTAAAAAGGCCCTTCAGGAAAGGGCATGCATCCTGCGGGGGATCAGACAATTTTTTGTTGGAAAGGGTTATCTGGAAGTAGAGACTCCCCACCGTATTCCCACTCCTGCACCGGAATCCCACATTGAAGCCATTGCCTCCGGTTCCTGGTTTCTTCACACCTCTCCCGAACTCTGCATGAAGCGTTTGATGGCGGCGGGATACGACAGGATCTTTCAAATCAGCCGGTGCTGGAGAGAAAAAGAACGAGGGAAACTGCACCTTCCTGAATTTACTCTTCTGGAATGGTATCGAGCGGGCAGTGATTACCGTTCGTCGATGGAAGAATGTGAAGAATTGATCCGGTTTGTGGCCACGGGCATCGGCCTGGAATCTGAGGTTATCTTTCGCGGCTTTAAAATCGACCTCTCTGAACCTTGGGAAAGAGTCTCCGTCCATGAGGCCTTTCATCGTCATGCCCGGACCTCTGTGAAGGAAGCCCTCGATCGAAACCTTTTTGATGAGATCATGATTCGGGACATCGAGCCGAATCTAGGGGTAAGAAGGCCCACGTTTCTTTTCGATTATCCCGCTCAGCGAGGAGCCCTGGCGCGGTTGAAACAGAAAGACCGGACGGTTGCAGAACGTTTTGAACTTTATATCGGCGGCCTGGAGCTGGCCAACGGGTTCTCGGAATTGGTTGATTCAGAGGAGCAGAGGATTCGCTTCGGCCTGGAGAATGAGACTCGGCGCCTTCTTGGCAAGTCCATCTATTCGATGCCCGAGAAGTTTTTGACCGAGTTGGATGAGATGCCTCCTTCGGCCGGGACCGCGTTAGGCGCGGATCGGCTGGCGATGGTTTTTTCGAACGCGGATACCATTGATGATGTCGTGGCTTTTACGCCGGAGGAACTCTAGGCGCTCAAACACTTCGCCGTCCAGCTCCTTCCCGGGGGGGGGAGAAAGGTTTCTATGTCTTTTTGGAAAAATAAGGGCCGAATTGTGATTACTTGTGCGAAGGGAGTCCCGCCTTTCTTGAAACAGGAGATTCTCACTTTAGGGTTTCCGGTCCTATCCGAGGGAAGGGCAGAAGTTGAGACGGAGGGGACGATGGAGGATACCCAAAGGCTCAACCTGCTGATCCGGACTGGCCAACGCGTTCTTTTTCCCGTTCATTCCTTCCAGGCGAAGACGGCCGACGAGCTTTATTTAAGAATCTCCCAAATCCCTTGGGAGGATTATATTCCGGAGGATGGTTATTTTTCCGTTACGTCTTCTGTTCACAACCCGACCATTAAAGATTCGAGATATCCAAACGTGAAATGTAAGGATGCGGTGGTTGACCGGATTAAGGGAAAACGAGGACGGAGGCCGGATACGGGTCCGGAAAGGGACAAGATTGTCGTTCATCTGTACTGGAAAGGCAATTTGGGTCAAATTTACCTTGACACTTCCGGAGAGTCCCTTTCCAAGCGCGGGTATCGAATGATTCCCCTCAGAGCGCCGATGCAAGAACCCCTTGCGGCCGCCGTTGTCCTGGCGACGGGCTGGAAAGGAGATGGAAATTTTGTCAACCCGATGTGCGGGAGCGGAACACTTGCCATCGAGGGAGCGTTGATCGGCCTCGGCCGGGCTCCGGGATTGTTAAGAAACAATTATGGTTTTATGCACCTGAAAGGGTTTGATGAATCTTCCTGGAAAACGCTCCGTAGAAAAATAAGAGCGGAGGCGAAAGACCGCTTTGATGGACGCATCATCGCCACGGATATGAGCAGACAGGCGATTGACGCGGCGAAGAAGAATGCAACGACGGCGGGGGTAGAGCGTTTCATTGAGTTTGGCGTGTGTGACTATTCAGAAACACCCGTTCCAGACGGAGGAGGTGTCGTCGTCCTGAACCCTGAATACGGCGAGCGAATGGGTGAAATCGAAGGTTTGAAGGAAATCTACCGAGGCATTGGCGATTTCTTTAAGAAGAAAGGGAAGGGTTATCGGGGGTACGTATTTACCGGCAATCTGGACCTGGCCAAGAAAGTGGGGTTAAGAACGAAAAGAAGATTACTTTTTTATAACGGTCCCATTGAATCCAGACTGTTAGAGTACGACTTGTATGAAGGGAGTCGAAAAAAGTGATTTCGGAGTGTAGAGCGCAGATGGGGGATGAAAAAGATCTGAAATCTAAGATTTGGAAGTTGAATCAGATACGACGGAAGATCTTGCAAGGGGATTCGAAACGAGGGACGAGGGAAAGATGAAGGTTCGGTCGGATATTTACCCAGTCCAATTTCTTTACGGGCCTGAGGATTTCCTCATCGAAGAGGAGATCCAGAGACTGCTCAACCAAACCCTTCCGCCCAAAGAAAGGGGTTTAAACTTCCACCTCTTCACCGGAGAAGAACACAGCGGCCAGGAGATTGTCCAGGCCGCTCAAACGCTTCCTATGTTTTCTCAGTATCGATTTGTCCTCGTCCGCGAAGCGGACCGCATGGATGATCCAAAGGTGGAGGTGATAATGGAATATGCGTCAAGACCCTCCCCCAGCACTTGCCTTGTTTTCTGCGGGCAGACCATCGGTTCCTGGAAGAGACATCGGAAAGAGATCGAGAGGGTCGGAAGGGTGGAAGAATATCCCCGGATAAAGGGCAGAGCCTTAGTGTCCTGGATGAAGAATCGGATGAGGGGAAAGGGAAAAACCCTTTCGGAAGAGTCCGCAGACTTTTTGATTGAGGTCGTGGGGGATCATCTTCACGATCTCGACAACGCTCTGGAGAAAGTTTTCCTAAGTGTCGGCGGGAAAGGGACGATCGAGCTTTCCGACCTGGAAGAGATTACGCCGGGAGTCAAAGCGAGCACGGTCTTCGACTTGACAGACGCGATCGGCCGTCAAAGCTTAGAGAAAGCCCTCGAAATTCTCGGAAAGACGATGGAGTCGAAGGCGATCGTTTTCAGAAAGGAAGAACAGGGATCTAAGTTCGGAGATCCTGTCCCCCTTCTCTTGAGTATGATGGCAAAGCAATACTGGAGTATGTTGACCATCAAAGCGATGCGTTCCCATGGCCGGGATACGGAGGAATTGGCCAGAGCGCTGGGAACGTCACCGTGGAATATTAGGAAATTGATCGATCAAGCAAAGAACTTTTCTGATGCGTCGCTTCGAGAAGGGATTCTCAAGTGTCACCAAACGGATTTAGCCATTAAGAGAACCGGCGGGCCCAAGGACCTCTTAATGGAAAAGTTGGTGGTTGATCTCTGTCGTCCGCTTCCTTCATCATCTTCTTCCGGTGCCAAAAAAGAGTAGCTTACAAGTTTTTCCGCCCTTGCTTATCGAGGGGCCGACTGGCGTGACAGCGGACAGAAAGCGTCGGACGTTGGCGCCTGACGAGAAGAACGGGTGCGACCCGGACGAGGGGACAGGCGGGATTTGATTCGACCTGGTTCAAACACTCTTGGTATTCAGAGCGTTCACGGCTCGGGTCAACCGAGAGATTTTTCTTGCCGAGGCGTTCTTGTGAAAAACACTCTTGGAGCGAGCCTTCTGGATGAGGGGGATGACCGCTAATAAAGCTTTCTTGGCCCCTTCGGCATCCTTCCTCTCAAGAGCTACTCTCACCCTTTTTACCGAAGATTTCACCGTCGATTTGACTTGGAGGTTCCGAAGCCTCCTTTTTTCATTTTGCCTTGTCCGTTTAATAGCCGATAAATGGGTTGCCAAACTTGAGTCTCCTTTCTTTTCATGAACGATGGAATTCAGGGATTGATGATCCCGGATTTCAAAATGGATGAATCCCAGAACTCTTCAACGTCGATTGATATTATTGATTTTTTTAACATTTTAAGATAGCGTATGTCAAGGTTTTTGAGCGATTTTCAACATTCCCGGTCGTAGATATGGAAAGAACTGCAGATGTTGTCATCATTGGCGGAGGAATTGTCGGCCTGAGTATTGCCTACCATCTTGCCCTAAGAAAAGCAGGAAAGATTCTTCTCTTCGAAAAAGGCCAATTGGGAGAGGGTTCTACGAGCCGCTGCGTGGGAGGGATTCGAAGCCAATTTTCCACGGAGATCAATATCCGTTTTTCCCTCGAATCACTAAAAACTTTCAGACAGTTCAAAGAAGAATTCGGAGTGGACCCGGAATTTAGAAGAATCGGATACCTCTTTTTGGCGACCGAGGAACGAGAGAAGAGAATTTTTGGGGAGATTGTCGAACTCCAGAGGAAATTTGGCATTCCGGTCGAATTCTTGGATTCTGACGAAATCGGGAGGCGATGGCCCTACTTGAGAACAGATGATGTTCTGGGGGGCACATTTTGTGGCTGGGACGGATATGCAGGCCCTGGCGAGGTTCTCTCCGGGTTTGTCAAGGGGGCGAAGAGGGAAGGGGTGAGAATCTACGAAGGAACGGAAGTGACGGGAATCTCACTAGCAAGAGGGAAGATTCAGGGTGTCAAAACGAAAGAAGATGAGATTTCTACTTCCGTTATCGTCAATGCCGGAGGTCCTTATGCTGCATCCATCGGGGAGATGGCGGGTGTTCAGGTTCCTGTCAAACCGCTGAGGAGACAGATCTTTGTTACAGCCCCGTTCCACTTAACCGATCATCCCGTTCCGCTGACCATCGACTTTCACAGGGGGTGGTATTTTCGTCGGGAAGGAGACGGAGTCCTTCTCTCAGGGCCCTTGGACTTGGAACCGAGTTTCAATCTCAACACGGAATACGAAGCCATGGCTGAAGCTTCAGAGAATGCGGTATACCGCGTCCCGCTTCTTGAAAAAGCCCGCATTGCCAGGGGATGGGCTGGGCTCTATGAAATCTCACCGGATCATCATGCCATCCTCGGGAGGGTTCCCGACGTCGAGGGATTCATTCTGGCGAACGGCTTTAGCGGACATGGGTTTCAACATAGTCCCGCTGTGGGAGAGGTGATCTCGGAATTGATAACGGACGGTAAGGCGGTTACGATTGACATCGCTTCCCTTTCAATCGAGCGCTTCGATAAAGGAGAACTGATGTTAGAACCCATGACCGCCTTTAAAGAGTGAGCGTAGGAATTCATCCCCGGACAGGTTAGACGGTCTTGACGGAAAACGATTCTGTAAAATTTCCATAATGTTAAGTAATGACCACTGATGTAAAATCACATTAATCCATGTCAAATGATGCTTTAGAAAAGTGAAAGATTTTAGGTACTATTCCGTAGAATAATATTTTCATTGTTGAGTTTTTTCCGATTTCTCTCTATAATGATTACAGATTCGAGCATTCCGTTTTTAATTCTATCGGGAAAGGTTCGGTAAGTAAAATGGAATGGAATCCATTTGAAGTTGAAAATGGTAGCAAGTCCAGGAAGTCCGCTCCGGTCAAAGATGGAATAGAATCGATCAAGTCCAGACTACACTTTCCTACGGGTGAAGAACGAACTATTCCATTCTTAAGCCCCTTCTTTGGTGAATTGATTGAACGCATTAAGAATAGTCTTGGTTCCATCAAGAATTATACCCAAATTTCGCGGGGGAAATTTAGTGATCAAGAATTCGGTGAATACTATCACCGGGTGGTGACCGAGGACATTGAGAAGATGGAGATGGTATTGAATGGCCTTCTCGATTTCATAAAGCTTCATACGCCGATTAAGAAGATGAACACGGTTCACAATATGATTGAAGAGGTATTGAAGCGGCATCAGGTCAGGCTGGAGGAAAAGGGGATCAAATTATTGAAAAGATTTGAAAAGGATCTTCCAGAAATCATCGTCCCCGATGAACAGCTGAAGTACATTCTTAGCTCTGTTCTCCAATATGCGATTATTTTGACGCTTTCCAACTGGAACATTGCTATTTCAACGAGAACTCTTATGGTTGAGAAGGAGCCCGGTGAGGGCGGAGGTTTATTTAAGAAGGATGGAAAATATGTCGAGATCGCAGTTGCATTTGCGGGACACCAGAAGCCGAGCGAATCGGGATCGCCGACGTCTACAATCCAAAAAGAAGAAGGGCCGGATCTCCTTCTCCATTTTGTCAGAGAAATCGTGCTGCACAATCATGGAGTGATGAAGATCGGAGCCGACGAGAAGAAGACAAAAACCTTTATCTCCTTAAGATTTCCGTTTGAGCGGAGAAAAGTGGTCTTCTATCCAGCGATGAATTAGAAAGAACAAATCCGCAGCCGCCCGCCGCCTCCTGACATCCGGATCTTTCTTTTTTCCAAGCGGGTCACAAGTCCTCGATGTTCTTATCCTATGGTTCGTGCCGACAGGAGACCTTTTTGGGAAATCCCCGGTGGACTGGCATAAGATTCCTGAGGGATTAGAAGATTAGAGGTTCTGTCCGACAGACCAGACTTCTTGTCAACGATATCTTGAATGCTATTGGATCTCCAGGTATGATTGTAAAGGAAGAATTTTAGGATTCTTCCATGATGAAGAATTGAACAGACTCACAGAGAAAGTTTGTTTCGTATTTTCTTCATCCTCTTGGTCATCTAAAAATGTTAAAGAAGCACGCTCATTTCTTCGAAACTTTGTTTTTCATATCAGACCTGCTCATCATCTCCACCGCCTGGATCCTTTCTTACTTTCTGAGGTTTCATACCACCTTCATCCGCGCTCCTCTGTTGGGAACGCCTCCATTGTCCCTCTATGTCGAATTTCTGCTCCCTCTTTGGGTGATCTGGGTCCTTTTGGTAAAAAAGACCGGTCTGTACCGAGCCAGGAGGTTTGGCCACTTTTATAAAGAAATTCTGGAGGTCGGAAAAGTCCTTTCGGCGACTCTTCTCATTTTGATTGCAGTGATCTACTGCTTCAGGAGCTTCGAGTTTTCTCGATTGGCGTTGCTTTACTTCTGGTTAGTATCCTTCCTGGGGTTTCTTTCAATGCATTTTCTTGCTCGAAAAGTGCTGAGGACCCTGCGAAGGAGAGGATATAATCAGCGGTTCGTTTTGATTGCCGGAACAGGAGAACTGGGGCGAAAAATTCTGGAAGAAATTAAACTCTATCCTGAATTGGGAATCCGAGTGGTAGGGTTTTTATCCGGTAAGGAGGAGGAAGTAGGAAAAAAGATCGAGAATATCCCCGTCCTTGGGATTTATGAAGATCTGGATGAGGTTTTGAGAACCAGAGGGATTGACATTTTTTTTATCGCCATTTCGGTCAATGAGTATGGGTATTTTGAAAGTCTGATCAAGAAGGTGGAAGGGCATTTATCAGAGATCAAGGTGATTCCGGCATCGTATGAATTCTTGAGTCTGAGAGGGGGTATGGATGAATTGGGCGACCTCCCCATCGTAAATCTTCAGAGTTCACCCCTTTACGGTTGGGACAGGGTTTATAAAAGAATATTTGATCTTTTCTTGGGGGCTCTGATATTGACGGTCGTGTCTCCCGTGATGGTTGTCATCAGTCTTTTGGTCAAGTTGTCCTCGGATGGGACTATTCTTTATAAACAAGAAAGGGTCGGAATGGATGGGCATCCTTTTCAAATGCTTAAATTCAGGACGATGAGAGAAGATGCGGAAAGAGAGACAGGGCCTGTCTGGGCGAAGGAAAATGATCCCAGGAGAACAAAAATCGGAGATATTCTTAGAAAGAGCAGTCTAGATGAACTTCCTCAATTGTTCAATGTG
>Ga0335084_10004272_pt1 | contig 14067 bp, 8 predicted proteins | sample Lox_Sample_44_FD_206721 | JGI IMG/M metagenome (GOLD analysis project Ga0335084, IMG submission 206721) | Soil microbial communities from Loxahatchee National Wildlife Refuge, Florida, United States - Lox_Sample_4.4 | ecosystem: Environmental > Terrestrial > Soil > Wetlands | place: USA: Florida...
CCTTGCGGGTGTGGATGTCCTCGATCGCCTTCTCGACATGGCGCGCGAAGACGTATTCCGCCGGACGCTGCTTATCGAGCGGGATGTCCGGCGCCATCTCGCCGGCGACGGTGACGCCCTGGCGCGAGACGCGCAGAGCCTTCAACGGATGCTTGATCGCGTCGGCGACCGCGGTTCCTTCGAAGCCGCTGTGCACCATGCAGTCGGCGCACTTCTCGTAATTGCCGGTGCCGTAGGAGTCCCAGTTGGTGTCCTCCATCAGCTCCTTGAAGGTCTTGGCGTAGCCTTCGCCGAGCAGATAGCAGGGACGCTGCCAGCCGAACACGTTGCGGGTGGGGTTCGCCCATGGCGTGCAGTGGTAGGTCTGGTTGCCGGCCAGGAAGTCCAGGAACAGCGAGGACTGGCTGAAGCGCCACTTCTTGCCGCGATCGCCGAGGCGGAAGATGTCGCGGAACAGCTGCTTGGTCTTGCGGCGATTGAGGAAGTGCTGCTGGTCCGGCGCGCGCTCATAGGCGTAGCCCGGCGAGACGGTGATGCCATCGACGCCCATCGCCATCACGTCGTCGAAGAAGCGCGCGGCGCGCTCGGGATCGGTGCCGTCGAAGAAGGTGCAGTTGATGTTGACCCGGAAGCCGGCGTCCTTCGCCTTCTTGATCGCCTCGACGGCCTTCTCGTAGACGCCGTCCTGGCAGACCGACTTGTCGTGCTCTTCCTTGCTGCCGTCGAGATGCACCGACCAGGTGAAGAACGTGCTCGGCCGGTAGAGATGCATCTTCTTCTCGAGCAGGAGCGCGTTGGTGCAGAGATAGACGAAGCGCTTCTGCTTGATCAGGCCCTCGACGATCTGCGGCAGCTCCTTGTGGAGCAGGGGCTCGCCGCCGGCGATCGAGACCACCGGCGCGCCGCATTCCTCGGCCGCGTGCAGGGCGTCCGCCACCGAGATGCGCTGGTTCAGGATCTCGTCCGGATAGTCGATCTTGCCGCATCCGGCGCAAGCGAGGTTGCAGCGGAACAACGGCTCGAGCATCAGCACCAGCGGATAGCGCCTCCGGCCGGTCAGGTGCTGCTTCACGACATAGCCGCCGATGCGAACGGCTTGCTGCAAGGGTACTGCCAAGATGCTCTCCTACTTCAGTTCCGGCATCAATTCCGGCATCAAATCCGATTCACGCTACTGCTTCACACCTACTGGGCCGCGCCGGCGTGGCGCTCCTCGCCGTCGGTCAGCTCCGGCGGCAGGCGGAAACGCACATTCTCCGCCACGCCGTTCATCATCTCGAGCTCGACCCGGTGGAGCTGGCGCAGCTTCTCCACCACGTCCTGCACGAGGACATCCGGCGCCGAGGCGCCGGCGGTGACGCCGATCGCGGTGGCCCCGGTCAGCCATTCCGGTCGGAGCTGGTCGGCGTTCTCGATCAGGTAGCTTGCGACCCCAAGCTCCTCCGCGATCTCCTTCAGGCGATTCGAGTTCGAGGAGTTTGGTGCGCCGATGACCAAGATCAAGTCAACTTCCTGCGCGAGCTCCCGGACCGCCTTCTGGCGATTCTGGGTCGCATAGCAGATGTCCTTGGTGTCTGGCCCGACGATGCTCGGGAAGCGGGCGCGCAGGGCGTCGATCACGTCCTTCGTATCATCGACGCTCAAGGTCGTCTGGGTCACGAAGGCGAGCTGGTCGGGATTGCTCACCTCCAGCGCCGCGACATCCGCAGGCGTGGAAATCAGATGCACACCACCAGGGACCTGGCCCATCGTGCCTTCGACCTCCGGATGTCCGGCATGGCCGATCAGGATCACTTCGCGACCTTGCGAGGCATAGCGGCGGCCCTCGGTGTGCACCTTGGAGACCAGCGGGCAGGTGGCATCGACCACCATCAGGCCGCGCTCCCGGGCAGCGCCTTCGACCATCTTGGAGACGCCGTGGGCGCTGAAGATCGCGATCTTGCCTTCGGGAATCTCGTCCAACTCCTCGACGAAGATGGCGCCTTTGGCCCGCAGGCTTTCCACCACGTGCCGGTTGTGCACGATCTCATGGCGCACGTAGACCGGTGGGCCGAACTTCTCGATCGCCCGTTCGACGATCTCGATCGCTCGTTCCACTCCGGCGCAGAATCCCCGCGGTTGGGCCAGTACCACTCGCATCATTCAATCCCGTCCGTGTTCGATAGGCGGCGCCCTGAATTCCCCCAGCGCCCAAGTCAACGAAGCTTCAGTCAACCAAGCTTGCCGGCAGCTTACCGCCCCAAATTTACACTAACGTCGGGGGAACCCTTACCGCTCGGTACAGGTTCCTGCACAGGCTGCTACTTACACAAAAACGAAATGACTGCCTATCCAGAATCACCATACCGTTGCTGCATTGCAACAGTGCGGGATCTGCGGAACCGGAATAATTTACTAAATCTGTCAACTATTTGCGGCGGGGGCCCCACCCAGGGGACTATTGGGGCGACCATTCATCTGGTGTTTGGGTCGGCATTCCCCTATAAGCGCGCGATTCTTCCCGGGGGGAATTCCGGCCATAATGCCTGGATCCACCGGAGTCGGCCGAAAGGATTTCCAGAGTGACCGCACCCAGCAAGACGCCGCTTCTCGATCGTGTCGTCACACCGGCGCAGCTTCGGCAGCTCGACCCCTCGGATCTCCGCCAGTTGGCGGATGAGCTGCGCCGGGAGACCATCGACGCGGTCTCGGTCACGGGCGGGCATCTCGGCGCCGGCCTCGGCGTGGTCGAGCTCACGACCGCAATCCATTACGTCTTCGATACGCCCTATGACCGCCTGATCTGGGACGTCGGCCATCAGGCCTATCCACACAAGATCCTGACCGGCCGGCGCGACCGGATCCGCACGATCCGCCAGGGCGGAGGCCTCTCCGGCTTCACCAAGCGCTCGGAATCGGAATACGACCCTTTCGGGGCGGCGCACAGCTCGACCTCGATCTCCGCCGGCCTCGGCATGGCGGTGGGCAGCGACCTCATGGGCCGCAAGCGCAACGTGATCGCCGTGATCGGCGACGGCGCCATGACTGCCGGCATGGCCTATGAGGCGATGAACAACGCCGGCTCGATGAAGAACCGGCTGATCGTCATCCTGAACGACAACGACATGTCGATTGCGCCGCCGGTCGGTGCGCTGTCGTCCTATCTGTCGCGCTCGCTGACCTCGACGCCGTTCCGCTCGCTCCGCCACCTGGCGAAGGACATGAGCAAGATCCTGCCGCCGCGCCTGCAAGAGGCGGCGGCCCGGGCCGAGGAGTATGCGCGGGGCTTCCTCTCCGGCGGTGGCACGCTGTTCGAGGAGCTGGGCTTCTATTACGTCGGGCCGATCGACGGGCACAACCTAGACCACCTGCTGCCGGTGCTGCAGAATCTCCGGAATTCGGAAGAGCCCGGACCGGTCCTGGTTCATGTTGTCACGCAGAAGGGCAAGGGCTATCCGCCGGCGGAGCGCTCGGCCGACAAGTACCACGGCGTGGTGAAGTTCGACGTGGCGACCGGCGCGCAGGCGAAGTCGACCCCGAAAGCGCCGAGCTACACGTCGGTCTTCGCCAAGGCCCTCATCGCCGAGGCCAAGGCCGACGATCGCATCGTCGCGGTCAACGCGGCGATGCCGTCCGGCACCGGCTGCGATGCCTTTGCCAAGGAATTCCCGAAGCGCTGCTTCGATGTCGCGATCGCCGAGCAGCATGGCGTCACCTTCTGCGCCGGCATGGCGACCGAGGGGCTGAAGCCCTTCGCCGTGATCTATTCGACGTTCCTGCAGCGCGCCTATGACCAGATCGTGCACGACGTGGCGATCCAGAGCCTGCCGGTGCGCTTCGCCATGGACCGGGCCGGCCTGGTCGGCGCCGACGGCCAGACGCATGCCGGCAGTTTCGACATCGCCTATCTCGGCTGTCTGCCGAACTTCGTGCTGATGGCGCCCGCGGACGAGGCGGAGCTGATGCACATGGTGGCGACCGCCGCCACGATCGACGACCGCCCCTCGGCCTTCCGCTATCCGCGCGGCGAAGGCATCGGCCTCGATCTGCCGGCGCGGGGCGAGGTGCTGCCGCTCGGCAAGGGGCGCATCGTCCGAGAGGGTTCCAAGGTCGCGATCCTGAGCTATGGCTGCCGCCTGCCGGAGGCATTGAAGGCAGCGGACGAACTGGCCGCGAAGGGCCTCTCGACCACGGTTGCCGATGCGCGTTTCTGCAAGCCGCTCGATCACGACCTGGTGCGTCGCCTCGCGCGCGAGCACGAGGTGCTGATCACGATCGAGGAAGGTTCGATCGGCGGGTTTGCCACGCATGTGATGCATGATCTGGCCCATGCCGGGCTGCTCGAGAGCGGCGTGAAGTTGCGTCCGATGGTCATGCCCGATCTCTTCATCGATCACGATTCGCCGCAGAAGCAGTACGACGTCGCCGGGCTCAACGCGCGCCATATCGTGCAGCAGGCGCTTGCGGCCCTCGGCGTCTCCGAAGCCGTGGCGCGCGCATGAGGATTTCGCGCCGCGGATTAGGCCTGATCGCGTTCGGCGCGATCGTCTGGGCCGCGGCCGGCCATGCGCGGGCCGACGCCGGCGATCCGGCGGGCGTCATCCAGAATTTGTACGGCGTGATTCTCGACGTGATGAAGCACGGTCCGGAGCTCGGCTTCCAGGGGCGATATGAGAAGCTCGAGCCTGCCATCCACCAGGCCTTCGATGTCGCCACCATGTGCAAGATCGCGATCGGTCCTGCCTGGACATCGATGCCGACCGATAAGAAGAACTCGCTCCTGACCACGTTCGACAAGTTCCTGGTCAGCACCTATGCCTCGCGGTTCAAGGCGTTTTCGGGACAGGCGTTTCAGGTCGGCGCGTCGAAACCGGCGGCAGGCGACCGGGTGCTGGTGGAATCGAAGCTGGTGAAGTCCGACGGCGAGCCGATCGAGCTCAATTATCTGTTTCGAAAGAATGAGAGCGGGTGGCAGGTGATTGACATCTACCTTGCAGGCTCGATCTCGCAGATGACGCAGATGCGATCCGACTTTTCGGAACCCCTCCGCAAAGGCGGGGTTGACGGCCTTATCCAGCAATTGGACGCGAAGATTAAGCAAATGGAAGGCGCCGCCTAGAGGCGTTTTGAACCGACCTCGGTCAGGCTGCGTCGTATTGCCGCCGAATTGCGGATTCACGCAATATTGAGACTTCGGCGACAAGTTGCCATTTAAGTGTAATGGGGATAGCCCCTTTCTGACGGTTTTCAAGAACTCGGAGATTCGAATGCGCATCGATCGACGTGGCGTGTTGTTGGCTGGCTTGGCCTTGACGGCCGCCGCCATTCAACTGCCGATGCAGCAGGCCTTCGCCGCCAGCGCCTCGCAGACCGCCGCCGCCGTGGCGCCGGTGGAACGCCTGAATGCGGCGCTCCTCGATGTCATGAAGAACGGCGAGTCCCTCCGCTTCGAGGGGCGTTACGCCAAGTTGCAGCCGGTCCTGGCGGCGGTCTTCGACGTGACCGAGATGACCCGCGTGGCGGTCGGCCCGGCCTGGTCGAAGCTCAGCGACACGCAGCAGTCGGCGATGGTCGATGTGTTCAGCCGCTACATGACCACGATGTATGCCGCGCGCTTCAAGGGCTATGGCGGCGAGGCGTTTGCGATCGGCGACGCGAAGCAGCGTGACGGCGACAAGGTCCTGGTCCTCACCACCCTGACGCGGAAGGACAAGGAGCCGGTCGAGCTCAGCTACCTGATGCGCGGCAGTGCCGACACCTGGCATATCGTCGACGTGTACTACAACGGCGCGATCTCGCAGCTCGCGCAGTTGCGCTCCGAATTCAGCGCGCCGCTGCGTGACGGCGGCATCGACAACCTCCACTCGGTCCTCGAGCAGAAGATCAGGGACATGCAGGGCGGCACATAGCGGCCCCCGCGGTCGAAGCTCGGTAATGCATCGCCTCTCCCTTGCGGGAGAGGCGATTTTCTTTAGGCCTCGCTGTCTTCGGCGCCTTGGATCGAGGATCCGACGGGCGGGCCCATCAGTGCCGGCATCAAAGTGAAGATGGTGGCCAGCACGACGGCGAGCGAGAGCAGCAGAAGCTGGCCGATCCCCGCCGTGCCCGGATGGTTCGACAAGGCCAACCCGCCGAACGAAGATCCGGTCGCCAGCGCGCTGAACAGCACGGCGCGGGCGGTGCTGGTTGCCAGCGGATGCCGGATGCCGCGCCGCCAGTTGACCGCGAAATAGATGTCGAACGCGATGCCGATGCCAAGCAACAGCGGCAAGGCGATGATGTTCGCGTAGTTGAGCTGAATCCCCGAGACGACCATGACCAGGATCACCGTCCCGCCGGCGGCCAGCAGAGGTGCAAGGACGTAGAGGACATCGCGCAGGCGCCGCAGCACCAGGAACAGCAGCAGCGTCAGCGCGACCAGCGCCGTCAGCGTCGCGGTGCGGAAGGCATCGGATACGGCGCGACCGGATTCGTAGATCTGCACTGCGGGTCCGGTCACGTCCGGGGCCACAGTCCGAAGGGCCGCGACGAATTTCGCGAGATTGGCGCTGTTGTTGTCGTCGCCGCTCGGGAAGACCGCGATGCGGGCCTCGCCGTCGGGCGCGATCCAGTCGCTCTTGATCTCCGGCGGCAGGGTGTCGAGCGAGAACTTGCCGGCGGTCATCGATGCCTTAAGCGCCGCAAGGCGCGGCATCAGGCCGTCGATCAGCATGTGCTTCAGCTGGGGATAGACCGCGGGGTCCGCATCCGCCGCCTGGTCCAGCAGGCGCGCCAGCTGGCGGGCGATGTCGGAAGAGGCCATCGCCTTGCGCAGTCGCGCGGCGCATTGCCGGAAGGCCGCCTTGATCTCCGCGTCGCTCGGCGGATTCGCCACGGTGACCGGGTCGAGGCTCAGCGACATGAGATCGTTGAGATCGTTGAGGATCGCGACCTTGGCGTCCTGTTCCTGCGGCACCAGGGAGTTGGCGGTGATGACGGCGTAGACCTCGGGCAACTTCTTCAGCTTGTCGGCGAGCGCTGTCGCGGTCCGCAGATCGGGCGCCAGCAGCTCAGCCTCGTAGGGCGTGCGGAGCGGATCGCGCATCAGGTCCAGCATGGTCGCCATGGATTCGACGTGCGGATCCTTCAGGTGCAGCGGATTGAAATCGAAGCCGAGGCGAGGGCTGAGGGCCAGGCCGGCGATGGTGAGGAGCGCCCAGGCGCCGACCACCGGCCAGCGATGGCGCAGCAGGAAACGATCCGCCGCGACGGCACGGGGGAAGCCCATCTCGCGCGGCACCGCGCGCGGCTTCAGCAGCGCCAGCAAGGCCGGGAGCAAGGTGAAGTTGAGGACCAGCGTGATCGCCATGCCGGCAAGGGCGATCAATCCCAGCTCCGACACGCCGCGATAATCGGTCGGCATGAAGGAGGCGAAGCCGACGGCGATGGCGACCGCGGCGAGGGTCAAGGGTCGTGCCATGGCACGGCCGGTGCGGCCGAGGGCGCCGGCTTCGCCGCCTTCGAAACGCTCCTGACCGAAGCGGACGCCGAATTGGATGCCGAAGTCGATCGAGAGGCCGATGAACATCACCGCGAAGGCGACCGAGATCAGGTTCAAGGAACCGATCGCCAGAAAGGCGAAGGCGAAGGTGAGAATCAGGCCGACCAGTAGCGTGCCGAAGCTGGCGATGATGAGCTTCCCCGACCGGAGAGCCGCGAACAGGAACAGCAGCACCAGTGCGACGGAGATGGCGAGGGCAAGCCCCATGCCTTCGGCAACGGTGCCGAATTCCTCGTCGTTGAGCGCGACCGGGCCGGTGAGGCGCACCGTGACGCCGATGTCCGACGTCAGTCCGAGGGCCTTCACCTGGTCGCGGACGAAGCGGCTGGCGGCGGCGCCGGGCTTCAACGCGGTGAAGTCACGTTTCGGCTGCGCGAGGATCAGGTGCCGGAGGGAGTTGAGGTCGGCCGGCCGGTCGATCAAGAGCGACTGCCAGGAGAGCGGTTGCTTTCCGCCCGCCAGGGCGTCCGACATGGTGCGCGAGATCGCGGCCAGGGGCTTTTCCAGTCGGTCGATCGGCACGGCGTTGTTTTCGACGCCCTCCACGAAGGTCGAGAGCGTGTTGAAGAGGCCGCGCAGACTGGGATCGGCGGTCAGGCTGCCGATGAAAGGCTGGGCGGAGATCACGGAGTCGGCGATCTTCTGCACCTGATCGGTCGGCAGGTAGAGCAGGCCGTGCTGGTCGAAGAAGGCGCCGCCATCCGGCCGTCGCACGGTGGAGAAGAGATCCTTGCGCTCTTGCAGCTTCTGGAACAGGGCCGCGGTGGCGTCTTCGGCCACGTCCGGTGTCTTGCCGTCGACGACGATGACCAAGAGGCCGGTGTTCTGGGGGAACAGCTGGTTGAAGTGCGCCACCTCCTGCCGCCAGGGCAGGGTGGGCGAGATCATGTTGGCCGTGTCGGTGTCCATGCGGAAGGCATGGAAGACGAAGACGCAGGCGCCAGCCGCCAGCAGGACCGAGGCTATGACGATCGCCAGTGCACGCCGCTCACAAAATGTGACCGCCCGATGGACGAGTTTCTCCAGCATCACGCGGGTCCCGCCGCCGGCGTCGAACGTCCAGAATCATCCTTGAATTTCAGCAAATTGCGGTCTCATTCGGAGATGGAGGATCGGTGCGGGGGTGCTTAGCAGACACCCGGGGAAATGTCACGGTTGAGAGGCCCGGTCGGCGGGCGCCTCCGGAAGCGCCCGTCGCAACTGCGGAACCACGTCGGCGATCGTCGAACGATCGTCGGCGAGCATGGAGGTGGCGATCGTGCGCAAAGTGATCCGGGCGTCGATGCCGCCGAGGACCAGATCGAGCATCTGAAAGCCGCTGCCATCCGGCCGGGGCTCCAGGATCCAGTCCAGGGGCAGATGCGCGCCCGCGAGGCTCAACTCGCTGCGGACCAGCGTCGTTCCGTCGGCGCGGCCCAGGCTGCCCTCGACCGCCAGCGACAAGCCGGGATGGCGGCGGATACTGCGGGTCACCGCCTCGGCGAGGAAGGCCAGAAGCTGCTCCTGGAACTCGCCAGCGACTGGCGTATTGTCAATCGGCTGCCAGTAGCGGCCGAGCATGAAACGGGTGGTCTGTCCGAGGGGGACTTCGCGCCTGATCAGCGCTTTCATGGCATTTACCGCGTATTGCCCGGACCCTGCTTGCTCTGACCCGTCGGGGCCGACGGTTTCCACCGTTGCCCGGAACAGGTCCGCAATATAGTTTTCGGGGGAAGAGGAGGAGACCAGCGACTCGGGATGAGCCGGCAGAACAAGGGCACCAAGCGCGACGGCCGCGGCTGCGGCCGGCAGAAGGACGGCTGATAGAGTGGGGCGGGGCATGGCTGGCAGCAAGCATAGGGTAGCGCCGGAATGAGCGGAAGCAGTGCGCGAACTGCCCTGGTCACCGGCGGCTGCGGGTTCATCGGACGGCATCTCACCAGATTGCTGGCGGTGCGCGGCTACCAAGTGCGTGTGCTGGACCTCCAGGATTGGCCCGAGGCTCCCGCCGGGGTCGAGATCCGCATCGGATCCATTCTCGACCCGGCCGCCCTGGCCAGCGCCCTGGAGGGCATGCAGCTCGTCTTCCACCTTGCCGCCAATCCCAATCTCTGGGCGCCCGATCCGCGCACGTTTCATGCGGTGAACTACGAAGGCACCTGCCGGGTCCTGGAAGCCGCGGCGAAGGCGGGGGTCTCGCGCATCGTCTACACCTCGACGGAATCGATCCTGAAGAACATCCGGGCGCGCGACGGGTCCGACGCGGCTCTGATCGACGAGAACGTGGAGCTCGGCCTCGACGACGTCTGGGGCGCCTATTGCCGTTCGAAGTACCTGGCGGAGACTGCGGCGCGCGGCGCGGCGAAGTCAGGCCTGCCGGTGGTGATCGTCAACCCGACCATGCCGGTCGGGCCGGGGGACGGGCTCCTCACGCCGCCGACCCGGATGCTGCTCGGATTCCTCAACGGCGCGACGCCCGCCTATCTCGATTGCGAATTCAACCTGGTGGATGCACGCGACGTGGCCCTCGGCCATCTCCTGGCGGCGGAGCGCGGCCGGTTCGGCGAGCGCTACATTCTCGGCGGCGAGAACCTTGCGCTGGGCCATGTGCTCGAGCTCCTGCGGGAGATGACCGGCTTGCCGATCGCGCGCTGCCAGGTGCCCTATCGGCTGGCCTACATCGTCGGCGTGATCAGCGAAGGGTTGGCGCGTCTCACCAAGCGCCCGCCGCTGGCGCCCTTGACCGGTGTCGTGCTGGCGCGCTCGTCCATGGCATTCGACAGCCGCAAGGCGCGTCGAGAGCTCGGCTGGGTCAGCCGGCCGCTGCGCCAGTCCCTGCAGGATGCGGTGATCGATCTCCAGAGCCGCGGGCTATTGCGCCGCGACTTCACGCCCCAGTTGGCCTGACGCGTCGCCGTTCTGGCTGAGGACCGGAGCCGGCGGGATCTGGTAGATGAAGCCGTCTGCCGCATAGATGCTGCCGAAGACGCCGTAGTCCGGATTGAAGAAGCGCAGCGCCGTCCAGTCGTTCTCCAGGGAGACGTCCCGGACCTGCATCCCGGTGATGATGCGACCCGGGATCCAGTTCGAGTGGTCGACCAGAATGTCCCGGTCGTCCAGGATTTGCCGCACTACGGCGAGATGCCCGAGGTGCAGCCGGTCGCTCTGGGCGAGCACCAGAACGGCGCCCACCTCCGGAACCTGGCCGCGCAGGTAGCGGCCGGCGGCGCCGTCCCACCAGGTATAGGCATCGCCGCGGATATCGATCCCCGACGCGGCGCGGGCATAGAGCACGCAGGAGCCGCCGATCGCCGGGTCGGGCTGTGGTTCCAGTGTTGCGCCTGTTGCAGGTAAAGCGCTGCTTCCGACCGCCCGCGGCGGGACGGCGGCAGGCCCGCATCCACCGGCCAGGGCGGCCGCCAGAAGGGCCACGATAGCGCCGCTCCTGCCAAAGAATGATGCGGAATGCCCAGGCAATGCGACGCCTTTCGTCGACTCGGAAGCCTTGGACCCAGTGTAGCGCGTTCCGCCTAAGCCCCATAGTTTCAGCGCCTTGGCGCGCGGACGGCCCCGGCGTTGCGCGACCGGTTGAGGTCGCCCGCAGGCGATCGCCGGAGGCGTGGAACGGCGAAAAAAGGGGAGTGTTTTGCACCGCAGCGATCTACATTGCTGCGTTGCGAGAAGGTCCAGCTGGAGCCGCGCAGCGGCTCGGGGAGGCAGACCATGCCGAAGCCAGGGAAAGCGACCGCCAAGGCGCGCCGTCCATCCGTCCGCAGCGAGGCCTCGCGCGAGAAACCCATCGCCTTGCGCAGTGCGCCTGCGGCCCGAAAGGCCAACGGCGGCAGCACGGTCCGGCTCGACCAGGGGCTGAGTCCGCTGGCCCGGCTGTTTCCGGTCGCCAAGGGTTTCGATGCCGCGCGGACCGAGCAGGAGCTTCGGGCCGCCATGGGTGATCTCGCGACCCTGCGCGAACGCAATCCCTTCGGCAACACGGTGAAGCTCCTGGCGCTGGAGCTCGGCAAACGGCTCGACAGCGATGCCCTGGAGCTCGGCGCGGTCGAGGACCTGATCCAGCATCTCTCGGCCGAGGCCTTCGCCCATCGTGCGGATCGGCTGTCGCATTACCTCGGCGAGCACGACCGCCGGCGCAACGAGGATCGGCTCCGGAACGTGTTCCGCCAGGCGGCGGGCGCCTCGGGTAAGAACCGCAAGCCGCAGCGCTCCTTCGAGGAATTCAAGGCGTTGGTCGAACGCGAGCTGTTCGGGATCGTGATCACCGCCCACCCGACCTTCAGCCAGTCGAAGCCGATGATCCAGGCGCTGGCCGAGCTGGCGACGGACCGGGACGCCGAGGGCGCCAAGCTTTCGTCGCGGGAACGCGCGCGATTGCTGGCCCAGGCGAAGGCGGTGGAGCATCGTCCGCCGGAGAAGCTCGACCTGGTCTATGAGCACGATCTGTCGCTGCTGGCGATCGGCAATATCCATCGCGCCTTGCATCGCGTCTACGAGATCGCCTTCGAGGTGGCGGCTGAGCTTTATCCCGACCGGTGGGAAGAGCTGTCGCCGCGCCTGCTGACGATCGCGAGCTGGGTCGGCTATGACCTCGACGGCCGCGCCGACATCCGCTGGAGCGACACTTTGCTGAAGCGGCTGAAGGTCCAGGTGATCCAGCTCGAGCGCTACCTGGAGACGGTCGAGGAGCTGCGGGCGATCTATCGCGAGCAGCGCGGCAATGTCGACCTGATCCACCTGATGGACCTGGTCGAAAGCCGGCTCGCCTTGGCGATCAACGAGGCGCGGGACGAGATGGACGTGTTCCGCGGCGCCGGGAAGGAACCGGAATCCTGGGTCGAGGAAGTGCGCCGCATCGCCAAGCGCATGCACAGCGGCCGTGAGCTGCGGCTGATCGATTCCGCGCAGCTGGTCGAGCTGGTCGCGCGTGCGATCTCGATGACCGATCAACCGGCCGCGCGGCGGAAGCTGCTGATCCTGAAGGCCGAGCTCGCCAATCACGGCCTTGGTCTCGCGCATACCCATGTGCGGCTGAATGCCGTGCAGATCCATAACGCGATCCGCAACCTGATCGGCATGGAAGCGGCGCCGGATGATCCGGCCCATAAGCGTTCCTACATGGCGTCGGTGACGAAGCTCGCCGCCGAGGTGAAGCCGGTCCGGATCAACTTCGCCTCGATCCTGGCGGAGCGCACGTCGGCGAAGCGGCTCTTCATGCTGGTCGCGCAGATGCTGAAATACATCGACGCGACGACGCCGGTGCGGTTCCTGATCGCGGAATGCGAAACCTCGCTGACCCTGATGGCGGCGCTCTATTTCGCCAAGCTGTTCGGTGTCGATCACAAGGTCGATATCTCGCCCTTGTTCGAGACGACCAAGGCCTTCGAGCGCGGCGTGCGGGTGATCGACGAGTGCCTGCAGAACCACGCCTTCGCAGCCTATGTCCGGAAGCGCGGCCGCCTCTGCATCCAGACCGGCTTCTCCGATGCCGGACGGCATCTCGGCCAGACCGTGGCCGCGATCTCGGTCGAGTGGCTGCGCCTTAAGCTGGGCGAACTCCTGAAGGAACGCGGCTTCACCGATGTCGAGCTGGTGGTGTTCGATACGCACGGCGAATCGATCGGCCGCGGCGGGCATCCCGAGGACTTCCGGGCGCGCCTGGAATACATCGCCTCGCCGGTCAGCCGGCACCATTTCGCCCGCAACGGCGTGCACGCCAAGGAAGAGGCGAGCTTCCAGGGCGGCGACGGTTACGTCTACTTCGTGGCGCCGGACATCGCGTTCGCCTCCGTGACGCGCATCCTCGAATACATGCTGGAGCTGCCCGCCAGCACGACCGACGAGGATCCCGCCTATCGGGCCGAAGAGGATTACATCAAGGAGACCTTCATCACGGTCCGCCGCTTCAACGAGCGGGTGATGGACGATCCCGCCTATGCGACGTTGCTCGACACGTTCGGCGGCCACCTCCTCTTCACCAGCGGCTCGCGGCCGATCCGGCGACAGCAGGACGGGATCGACCAGCGCGTCAATCTCAGCCATCCGACCCAGATGCGGGCCATTCCGCATAACGGGATCCTCCAGCAGATGGGCTTCCTGGCGAATACCCTGGGCGGCGTCGGGGCGGCGATCGCCCGCGATCCCGAGCGCTTCCAGCGGGTCTACAAGGCCTCGCCGCGGCTGCGCCGCCTGCTGGGCATGGTCGAGTGGGCGCTGGAGTTCACCGACCTCGAAGCCTTGAAGTGCTACATCGACCTCTACGATCCCGGCCAATGGCTGTCCCGCGCCTATCAGGCGAAGGATCCGGACCAGGCCAACGATCTCCGCGCCGTCGCCGAGCACCTGGAGCATGAGGGCGTCTACAACCGGCTGGCCAAGATCTACCGAGTCTTCCAGCGCGACATGCTCGACCTCCGGGACGGTCTTGCCCTGGTCGGACTGCCGAAGCCGAAGGTCAGCGCCGAGATGCGCGCCAACCTCCGGGTGCTGCACGGCATCCGGATCGCGCTGATTATGCGGATATTCACCCTGGCGACCCACGTGCCGGACTTCTCGCA
>Ga0335084_10004273_pt1 | contig 14067 bp, 15 predicted proteins | sample Lox_Sample_44_FD_206721 | JGI IMG/M metagenome (GOLD analysis project Ga0335084, IMG submission 206721) | Soil microbial communities from Loxahatchee National Wildlife Refuge, Florida, United States - Lox_Sample_4.4 | ecosystem: Environmental > Terrestrial > Soil > Wetlands | place: USA...
GGGCGTCGCTTGCCGATCGACTCGAAATGGACCGCGCTCGCCGAGGTCGAGGCGCTCGAGACCGCCACCGACCCGGTCGAACGGGACGCGTGCGCGCGCGCCGTCGAGCGCGCGACGGCCATCCGGGTGAAGGAGGTGGCGCAGTACCTCGACCCCGCGATCACGGCGCCGATCGCCGTGGCCGCGGTGCCCGACGCCGTCTACGCGTCGCTGAAGCGCGTGCACGCCGAGGCGTTCGGCAAGGGTGTCGTGATCGTGCCCTACTCCAGCGCGCTGCCGATCGTGCTGTTCCTCTACGCCCTGGTCCGCCGTTACGGCGACGCCGCCGATGTGCAGGCCAGCCTGAGCGAGGTCACCGCGGTGCTCGACGTGCTCGAGTCGGTCGTCGAGAACCGGTTCCAGAAGGCCGCCGTCATGTTGACGAACGGCGCCGACGAGTTCCGCTCCCAGCTGGGGAAGGCGCGCGGGTCCATCTCTCGTGCCCAGGTGAGCGCGCCCGATGCCTCGACAGAGCCGCCGGAGCCCAACCTCTCGGTCGTGGGCTGAGCGCGCCGGGCGCATACTGAGTGGATGCGTCTGCGAGCGTCGCTCCGTGCCGGCCTCGCCGCGATCGCGGTGATCGCCGCGATGGCGGCGCCGGCCGCGCGCACCGCCGCCGCGACCACGCCCACGGCTCACGCGCGCACGGCCGCGGCCGCGCTCCCTCGCCGGATCCCGTGCCCGGGATGCTGGCATCCGCCGCTCCGCGTCTCCTGGCAGTGGCAACTGCAGGATCCGCCGACCGTCGCCCAGCTGCTCGACGTGAAGATGTACGACGTCGACGCGTTCGACACGCCGCGGTCGCTCGTACGGGCGATGCACCGCCGCGGCATGCGGGCCGTCTGCTACATCAGCGCCGGCACGTGGGAGAAGTGGCGCCCCGACGCGAAGCGGTTCCCCGCCTCGGTGAAGGGCCTCAAGGACGGCGGGTGGCCGGGCGAGCGGTGGCTCGACATCCGTCGCGTCCACGTGCTCGGCCCGATCATGCGGGCACGCATCCGCCTGTGCGCCAGGAAGGGCTTCGACGGTATCGAGTTCGACAACGTCGACGCGTACACGAACCCCACCGGGTTCGACCTGCGCCCCGCCGACCAGCTCCGCTACGACACGTTCCTGGCGAACCAGGCCCACCGGTGGGGGCTGTCGGCCTTCCTCAAGAACGACCTCGATCAGATCCCCACGCTGCTGCCGTACTTCGACGCGGCGCTCAACGAGCAGTGCTTCCAATACGACGAGTGCGGGAAGCTCCGGCGGTTCGTGGAGGCCGGCAAGCCGGTGTTCGGCGTCGAGTACTCCCTGCCGATCGCGTCGTTCTGCCCGGCGGCGAACGCCCGGAACTTCAACTTCCTGAAGAAGCACCTCGCGCTTGGTCCCTGGCGTCGCGCCTGCCGCTGAGGCGGGCCACCGCGGGATCTCCATGTGACGTTTCTACCCATCGTCTGCATAATCATGCGCTATGCGGACGATCCGAACGGCGGTGCTCGGCGCCTCGGGCTTCTCGGGCGGCGAGCTGGTGCGCCTGCTGGAGGGGCACCCGTCGTTCGCGGTGCGGTACCTGGGGGCCGCCAGCTCGGCGGGCTCGGCACTGGGTGCCGTGCATCCGCACCTGTCCCGGATGGCCGCCGCCGAGCTCCTGCCGCTCGACCCGGCCGCGATCGCCGCCGAGACGGATCTGGTCTTCAGCGCCCTGCCGAACGGCGCCGCCGCGGCGCTGGTCCCGGCGATGCTGGAGGCGGGGACCACCGTCATCGACCTCTCCGGCGATCACCGGCTCCCCGCCGATGACTACCCGGCGTGGTACGGCTTCGAGCACCCGTCGCCGGCGTGGCTGGACAAAGCCGTCTACGGCCTGCCGGAGCTGTTCGGCGACCGGCTGCGCGGCGCGAGGCTCGTCGCCAGCCCCGGTTGTTTCGCGACGCCGGTGATCCTCGGCTGCGCGCCCCTGCTGGCCGCGGGCCTGATCGGGTCGAGCACGATCCACGTCGACGGCAAAACGGGGGTCTCCGGCGCGGGTCGCGGCCCCTCCGAGGCGACGTCGTTCGCCTCGACGGAGGAGTCGATCCGGCCCTACCGCGTGCCGGGGCACCAGCACACCCCCGAGATGGAGCGGGGGCTTGAGCTCGCGACCGGTCGGACGCCGCGCGTGCTCTTCGCGCCCCACCTGGTGCCGGCGGTTCGCGGGGTGGTGACGACGTGCTACGCGCGGCTGGAGGAGGGCGTCACGACGGAGGCGCTCACCGAGGCCCTCGCCGCCGCGTACGCGGGCCGCGCGTTCGTCCGGGTCCTCGAGCCGGGCGGCATGGTCGACGCGAAGCGCACGCGTGGCACGAACATGATCGAGCTGCAGGCCCTCGCCGATCCTCGCTCGGGCACCGCCGTGATCGTCGGTGCGATCGACAACCTCATCAAGGGCGCCGCCGGGCAGGCGATCCAGAACGCGAACCTCGTCCACGGGCTGGATGAGGCGACCGCGCTCCCGACGACGGCGGTGTACCCGTGAGCACGGGGGTCACGTTCCCCAACGGGTTCCGCGCCGCCGGGATCTCGGCCGGCCTGAAGCCGAGCGGCCGGCCGGATCTGGCGCTGCTGATCGGCGACCCCGGCACGACGGCCGCCGGGCTGTTCACGACGAACGCGATGGCGGCCGCCCCGGTCGTGCTCGGGCGCCGGCGGCTCGCCGATGCCCGGGGACGCGCCGTCCTCGTGAACAGCGGCCAGGCGAACGCCGGCACCGGCCTGCGCGGTCTCGACGACGCGGCCGCCACGAGCGCGGCCGCCGCCGCGCTGTTGCGCGTCGATCCTCTCGACGTGCTGCCCTGCTCGACCGGCGTGATCGGCGAGCCGCTCCACGTGACGCCGATGATCGAGGCGCTCCCACGCCTGATCGACGCGCTGGCCCCGGACGGCGGCGAGGGGTTCGAACGCGCGATCATGACGACCGACACCGTGCCGAAGTCGGCGACGGCGAGCGCGGGCGGGATCCGGGTGGGCGGGGCGGCCAAGGGCGTCGGGATGATCAGTCCGAACCTCGCCACGATGCTGACCTTCCTCACGACCGACGCGCGGGTCGCGACGTCCGATCTGCGATCGCTCGCGGAGGCCGAGCTCAAGCCCCGGTTCAACGACCTGTCGGTCGACGGGTGCACCAGCACGAACGACACCGTCCTGCTCTTCGCGAGCGGAGCGGCCGGCGGGGAGCCGGTCACGCCGGACTCGGCCCCGTGGGCCGCGCTCGCGGCGGCCGTCGGGGAGGTCGCGGACGCCCTCGTCGGGCAGCTGATCCGCGACGCCGAGGGCGGCACGCGGGTCCTCATCGCCGAGATCGACGGGGCCGCCGACGACGGCGCGGCCCGGGCGCTCGCGCGGGCGGTGGTCGATTCGCCGCTCGTGAAGACGGCGGCCTTCGGCGGGGATCCGAACCCGGGCCGGATCCTGCAGGCGGTCGGGGCCGCCGACGTCGACCTCGATCCGGCGGGCGTGGACGTGTGGATCGGCGATGCGCACCTCGTGGAGCGCGGCACGATCCCGCCCACGTACTTCGCCGACGGCGCGCTGGAGGCGGACGCGCGCCGCGCCATGGCGTCGGAGGAGTTCACGATCCGCGTGCGCGTCGGCGACGGCCCCGGCCGGTCGCGGACGTTCGGCTGCGACCTGTCCTACGAGTACGTGCGGATCAACGGGGAGTACACGACGTGAGCGTGCCCGTCCTGCCGCCGCAGATCCGCGAGCGCACGGTCGCGAAAGCGCGCACGCTGCTCGAGGCCCTGCCATTCATGCGGGCGCACCAGGGCAAGGCGATCGTCGTGAAGTACGGAGGCGCCGCGATGGACTCGGCCGGGCTGGCGGCGTCGTTCGCGCAGGACGTCGGCCTGCTCCAGTCGGTCGGCATCCGGCCGGTGATCGTGCACGGCGGCGGGCCCGCGGTGACGAAGATGTCCGCGCGGCTGGGGATCGAGACCACCTTCGTCGACGGGATCCGCGTCACGGACGCCGAGACGCTCGACGTGGCCACGATGGTGCTGGCCGGCAAGCTCAATACCGAGGTGGTGGGCTCGCTCGTGGCCGGCGGCGTCGACGCGGTCGGCCTCTCGGGCGTGGACGGACGGCTGCTGCTCGCCCGGAAGTCCGAAGGCCCGGACCTCGGCTTCGTCGGCGAGGTCGTGCACGTCGACGCGCACGTCCTGTCGACGTTGCTGGCGGAGCGGTTCGTGCCGGTCGTGGCGTCGATCGCGCTGGACGAGGTCGGCCAGGCCTACAACGTGAACGCCGACGTCGTCGCGAGCGAGCTGGCGATGGCGATCGGCGCCGAGAAGCTCGTCTACCTGAACGACGTCCCGGGTGTGGTCGGCCCCAACGGCGAGCTGCTGTCGGAGCTCTCCGCGCGCCAGTGCCTCGAACTGCTGGCTGCGGACGGCGTCGTGGACGGCGGCATGATCCCGAAGCTCGAGAGCGCGGCGCGGGCGCTCGGGGCGGGCGTCGACCGCGTCCACCTCGTCGACGGACGCGTCGAGCACTCCCTGGTGCTCGAGCTGTTCACCCCGGAGGGCGTCGGCACGATGATCACGCCGGACGCGGGAGCGCCCTCGTGATCGACGAGCCCGCGGTGATGCGGACGTACGCGCGGTACCCGGTGACGCTCGTGCGCGGCGAGGGCCTCCGGGTCTGGGACGACGCCGGCCGCTCCTACCTCGATCTGATCGGGGGGCTGGGCACCCTGTCGCTCGGGCACTGCCACCCGGAGTGGGTCGAGGCCGTGGAGCGGGCCGCGCGGACGATCGGCATGACCTCGAACCTCGTGGCGACCGTCCCGCAGGCCGTACTCGCGGACCGGCTCGCGGCGCTCGTGCCGATCGAGGACGCGCGCGTCTTCTTCTGCAACTCCGGAGCGGAGGCGAACGAGGCGCTGCTGAAGCTGGTCCGCAAGCACGCGCTGCGCGAAGGACGTCCGGCGATCGTCGTCCTCGACGGCTCGTTCCACGGTCGGACGGTAGCCACCCTCGCGGCCACCGGCCAGCCCTCGAAGCGCGCGCCGTTCGAACCGCTCGTGGACTGGTTCCGGTTCGTGCCGCCCGGGGACCTGGCGGCGCTCGACGAGGCCCTCGCGCCCGGCGACGTCGGCGCCGTGTTCCTGGAGCCGGTCCTCGGCGAGGGCGGGGTGGTCCCGCTCAGCATCGGCTACCTGCGCGGCGTCCGCGAACGGTGCGACGCGGCCGGCGCGCTTCTGGCGGTGGACGAGGTCCAGGCCGGCGCCGGCCGCGTCGGCGAGTGGCTGAGCATCTCGCTGGCGGGCGTCCGGCCGGATGTCGCGTCGCTCGCGAAGGCGCTGGGCGGCGGCCTGCCGATCGGCGCCCTCGTCTCGCCGGCCGAGCTCTCGTTCGAGCCGGGCGAGCACGCCTCGACGTTCGGCGGCGGGCCGGTGCCGTGCGCGGCCGCGCTCAGCGTGCTCGACGTGATCGAGCGCGACGGCCTCCTCGGAAGCGTGCGGTCGATGGGCGCGCTCCTGCGGCGCGAGGTCGAGCGGCTGGTGCCGGCGGGGTCGCTCCGCGAGATCCGGGGGCGCGGCCTGTTGATGGGGTTCGAGGTCGCGGAGGATCTCGACGCGACGACCGTCGTCCACGGGCTGCGCGAGCGCGGGGTGCTGGCGTCCACGGCCGGGACCGGCGTCGTCCGGTTCACGCCGCCGTTCACGATCGACGCCGGCGAGGTCGACGTGGCGGCCAAGGCGCTGGCCGAGGCGCTGGCGGAGGCGGCGGCATGAGCGTCGGCAACGGGGCGGTGAAGTCGCGACGCCAGACGGCGATCCTCGACCTCGTCGACCGGGAGCGCCTCGGGAGCCAGGGCGAGATCCGGGAGCGACTCGCGGCGCGCGGGATCGAGGCGACGCAGTCCACGATCAGCCGCGACATCGAGGAGCTCGGCCTCGCGCGGGTGCACGGTCCGGAGGGGATGCGCTACGTCGTGCCCGGCGGGGCGAACGGCCGCGCGCCGGTCGGCCCGCTCAAGCGGCTGCTCGACGAGTTCGCGCTGTCGCTGCGGCGCACCGACGCGGGTCTGCTGGTCCGGACGCCGCCCGGCGCGGCCGCGGCGCTCGCCGAGGGCCTCGACCGCGCCGGGCTGGCCGAGGTCGCCGGCACGATCGCCGGCGACGACACGATCTTGATCCTGGGCAACGAAGGCGTACGGGCGGCCGACCTCGAGTCGGCCCTGGCGGATATCACGGAAGGCAGGACCCGATGACGGACAAGGCGGTGCTCGCCTACAGCGGCGGGCTGGACACATCGGTCACGATCCGGTGGCTGGCCGAGCGGGGCTACGAGGTCCACGCGGTCGTCGTCGACGTCGGGCAACGGGAGGACTTCGACGCGATCGCCGAGCGCGGTCGGGACGCGGGCGCGGCCGACGTGCGGGTGGTCGACGCGGTCGAGCGGTTCGCGGCCGATTTCCTGACCCCGGCGATCGTCGCGAACGGGCTCTACGAGGGGGCGTATCCGATGGTGTCGGCGCTCGCGCGGCCGTGCATCGCCGAGGAGATCGTCCGCGTCGCACGCGAGGTGGGCGCCGGGACGCTCGCGCACGGATGCACCGGCAAGGGCAACGACCAGGTGCGGTTCGAGGTGTCGTTCTCGGTGCTCGCCCCCGACCTGTCGATCGTGGCGCCGATCCGCGACGCCGGCATCGCGCGCGAGAAGGCCCTCGCGCTGGCCGAGGAGTGGGGGATCGCGGTCCCGACAGTCGCGACCACGTACTCTGTCGACCAGAACCTCTGGGGCCGCACGGTGGAATGCGGCCCGCTCGAGGATCCCTGGGTCGCGCCGCCGGAGGAGGCGTTCGAACGGACGGCGGCGCCGGCGGCACGGCCGCAGGAGCCCGCGGAGCTCGAGCTCGGGTTCGAGCGTGGGGTCCCGGTGTCGGTCGACGGCGAGGCGATGGACCTGCCGGCGATCGTGCGCGCGCTCGACGCGCGCGCCGGCGCCTACGGGTTCGGCCGCGTGGACATGATCGAGAACCGCCGTATCGGGATCAAGAGCCGCGAGCTGTACGAGGTGCCGGGCGCACTCGCGATCATCCTGGCGCACCGGGCGCTGGAGGACCTCACGCTCGAGCGGGACGTGGCGCACCACAAGCCCGGGATCGAGGCGCGGTGGGCCGAGCTCGTCTACGACGGCCAATGGTTCGGTCCGCTCCGACGGGCGATCGACGCCTATGTCGCCGCGACCCAGATCTCGGTGACGGGCGACGTCCGGCTGCGGCTCGAGCCGGGCACGTGCACGGTGGTCGGCCGGCGCTCGGCCGGGTCGCTCTACGACCTATCGCTCGCGACGTACGGCGCCGGCGACGCGTTCGATCAGTCGGACGCGCGCGGGTACCTCCGCCTGTCGGGGCTGCCGCTGGCCGTGTGGGCGGCGAAGCAGGCGGCGCCGGCGGACGGGTGAGCGGGTGAGCGACGACGGCGCGCCGCTGTGGGCCGGCCGGTTCTCGTCGGCGCCGGCGCCGGCGGCGCACGCGCTCGGGAGCTCGATCGCGTTCGATGTGCGGCTCGCGCCGCACGACGTCGCCGCGTCGATCGCGCACGTCCGCGCCCTCGAAGACGCCGGCGTGCTCGACGGCGCTGCCGCCGACCGGCTGGCGGCGGCACTCGAGGAGGTCGGCGCCGCGATCGCCGAGGGGCGGTTCGCGTTCGACGACGCCGACGAGGACGTGCACTCGGCGATCGAACGCGGCGTGACCGACCGGCTCGGCGACCTCGGGGCCCGACTGCACGCCGGCCGCTCGCGCAACGACCTCGTCATGACGGACCTGCGGCTGTGGCTCCGCGACGTCGCCGGCGCGATCGACGGGGACAGCCGGCGGCTCGCGCTCGCGATCGTCGAACGAGCGGGCGAGCACGCCGCCACCGTGATGCCGGGCACGACGCACCTCCGAGCGGCGCAGCCGGTGACCCTCGGGCATCACCTGTGCGCGCACGCCTGGGCCTTCGCGCGGGACCGGGAACGGCTGGCGCAGTGGTCGGCGCGGGCCTCGGTCTGTCCGCTCGGTGCGGGCGCGCTCGCGACGTCGACGCTCGGCCTGGACGCCGCGGCGACGGCCCGACGGCTGGGGTTCGACCGGCCGTTCGAGAACTCGCTCGACGCGGTGAGCGACCGCGACGTCGTGCAGGAGTTCCTCGCCGTCGCGGCGATCCTCGCCATGCACGCGTCCCGGCTGGCCGCCGACCTGGCTCGATGGACGGATCCGATGCTCGGCTGGGCGGAGCTGGACGAGGCGTACGCGACGGGGTCGAGCATGATGCCGCAGAAGCGGAACCCGGACAGCGCCGAGTTGGTCCGGGCGAAGGCCGCGCGGATCGCGGGGGACTTCGCCACGGTCTGCGCCGTGCTCCAGGGACTGCCGCTCGGCTACCACCGCGACCTGCAGGAGGACAAGGAGCCGGCGTTCGACGCCGCGGACACGCTGGCCCTCGTGCTGCCGGCCCTCGAGGGCGCCGTCCGGACGATCCGGTTCGACGAGGCGGCGATGCGCGCGGCATGCCGGCAGGAGGACCTGTACGCGACGGATCTTGCGGAGGGGCTCGTCCGCAGCGGCGTGCCGTTCCGCGTCGCCCATCGCCGGACGGGGGAGCTGTTGCAGCGCCTGGGGGACGAGGGCCGGAGCCTCGACGACCTCAGCGTCTCGGAGTGGGAGGCGTACGGACTCCCCGACGGCGCCGGGTTCCTGGACCCGGATCGTGCCGTCCGGGTCCGCGACGGACGCGGCGGGCCTGCACCGGCAGCAGTCGCCGAGCAGATCGCCGAGCTGCGGCGCCTGCTCGAGGCCGACCGTTCCTAGACACGGAGCCGACGCAGCACGGCGGTGCCGAGCACGATCATCGCCAGCGCGAACACGGCGAGCGCCGCCAGCTCGGGAGCGATATCGATGAGACCCGCGCCCGCGAGCATCACCTCCCGGAGCGCTCGCACCGCGTAGGTCATCGGCAGGAGTTTCGAGATCCACTGCAACGGGGGCCACAGCGTCCGGATCGGCCAGAACAACCCGCAGAGGAACACCTGCGGCAGCAACACGAGCGGGATGAACTGGATCACCTGGAGCTCGGTCCGCGCCTCGAACGACAGTGCGATCCCGAGGTTCACGACGCCCAAGACGAGGAGGATGAGGACGGCGAACACGAGCCAGACCGGTCCCGCGATCTGCGCGTGGAGGATGAGGGTCGCGTATGCGAGCACGATCAGCGCTTGGATCGACGCGAAGGGAACGAACCCCACCATGTAGCCCGCGAGGATCTCGCGAGCGCGGATGGGCGAGGCGAGGAGCCGCTCCAGCGTGCCGGAGGAACGCTCGCGGAGGAACGAGACGCTCGTGATCATGAAGGTGAAGAGGAATCCGAAGACGGTGATCATCGCCGGCGCCGCATAGCTGATCGTCGACGGGCGTCGGTTCGCGGGGAGCGAGACGCGGTCGACGGTGATGCCCGGGAGGTCGCCGGGGGTCACGTGCAGGCCGCGGACCTCGGCGGCCGCCGTCGCGGCCGCGAGCGCGATCGGGGTCTCGACCTGCACGTCGAGACCCGGCGTCACGAGGGTGATCCGTCCCAGGGACGCGGTCGGTCCAACACCGATCGGTTCGGCCAGCACGAGCCCGTCGAGCGAGCCCTCCGCCACGCGGGCCCGTCCCATCGCTTCGGAGGTCACGTCGGTCACCCGGATCCCGGGTCGGCGCCGGAGCTGATCCTGGAACGCGAGGACGGGAGCGGCCTCGCCGCCGGGCGTGAGGGCGGGCGGAACGACGCCGACCCGGAGCGGCTCCTTGCCCGAGTCGCCCACCATGTAGCCGATCAGCGCCATCACGACCAACGGGACGATCACGATCAGTCCGAGGGTCCGCCGGTCGTGACGGAACGTACGGATGATCCGGAGGGCGAGCGCCCAGGTCCGTTCGCGGTTCACGACCCCGCCCCGCCCCGCAACGTGAGGAACGCCTCCTCGACGGTGTCCGCGCCCGTCCGCCGGCGCAGTTCGTCGGCCGTCCCGACGTCCAGGACGCGCCCGTCGGCGACGAACGCGACGCGGTCGCAACGGTCGGCCTCGTCCATCACATGGGTGGTCACCAGGATCGTGGTGCCCGTCCCTTGGAGGGCGGCGAACTCGTCCCAGAGTCGATGGCGTAGCTCCGGGTCGATGCCGACCGTGGGTTCGTCGAGCAGGAGGAGTCGGGGGTCGTGCACCATCGCGCACGCCAGGTTCGCGAGCTGCCGCTGACCGCCGGAGAGCTCGTGGACCGGTCGGTCCACCTCGTCGTCGATGCGGAGCAGATCCGACAATCGCTGCGTGCGCTCGCGGACGGTGGATCGGCCGAGCCCGTAGATGCGACCGAAGAACGAGAGGTTCTCCCGCACCGACAGGTCGTCGTAGAGCGCGGCGGACTGCGTCATGTACCCGATCCGGTTCGCCACACCCCGTCCCGGAGGTTGGCCGAGCACGGTGACCGTTCCCCGGTCGAGGGCGAGCAGACCCGCGACCGTGCGGATGAACGTGGACTTGCCGGCTCCGTTCGGGCCGATCAGCCCGAGCACCTCGCCGGTCCGCACGCTGAGGGTGAACCCGTCGAGCGCGCGAACGGTGCCGAAGGACTTGCCCAACCCGTGCGCGTCGATCGCGATGTCCGCCACCGCTCCATCATCGACGAGAGGAGCGGTCCGGATGTGACGGAAGGCCCGCCATCTGCGGGCCCTCCGATGCTGCCGTGGTGCTCGCGATCTATACGATGCGGACGTTCGCGGCCTGCGGCCCCTTCTGGCCCTCGACGACGTCGAACTCCACCGCCTGCCCCTCTTCGAGGTTGCGGTATCCCTCACCTTGGATCGCGGAGAAGTGCACGAACACGTCGGGACCACCCTCCTGCAGGATGAACCCGAAGCCCTTCTCCGGGCTGAACCACTTCACGGTTCCGTTCGCCACCGGCGTTCCCCCCTTCCTCGGCCCGGACGGACGTGGTGCGGGTGCATGTCCGCCGGCCTCCGGCGCTCCCGGCGCCGAGAGGGAACCGCTCGTCGTGCCGAACCGAGATGCTGAACCCTCGCCGGGGAACGATACCCGACCGTATCCGGTCGATGCCAGCCTCGTGGGCTAGGCTCAACGATCGTGGAGCGGAGCTTCGGAAGCGCCCTCGTCCTGTTCGCGCATCCCGACGACGCCGAGTTCATGTGCGGCGGCACCGTCGCCGGTTGGGCCCGCGGTGGGTGCGACGTGCACTACGTGGTGATCACCGACGGCTCCGCCGGATCGAACGAACCGGGCGTCACCCGCGCGCATCTACGCCCGGTCCGCGAGCGCGAGCAGCGCGCCGCCGCCGACGTGTTGGGCGTGCGCAGCGTGACGATGCTCGGCGAGGTGGACGGCACGCTCGAGGTCACGCTGGACACGCGGCGGAAGGTCTGTCGGGAAGTGCGCCGGCTGCGACCCGAAGTGATCGTGGCGCCCGACCCGTCGCGGCTGTGGAGCGACAACTACGTGAACCACTGGGACCACAAGCAGGCCGGCCTCCTCGCGCTGACGGCCGTGATGCCGGATGCTCCGACGCGGCCGATGTTCCCGGAGCTCGAGGACGAGGGCCTCGAGCCGTTCGAGGTGCCGAACCTGTGGCTCTCCTCGAACGAGCCCGACACCTACGTGGACATCACCGAGACGATGGAGACGAAGCTGGCCGCGCTCGCAGAACACGTCTCCCAGGGCACCGGCGAGGCCGAGCCGTGGGTCCGGAAACGGGCCGAAGAGCTTGCGGCGCAGAGCGGGTTGGGCTGCACGTACGCCGAGGGGTTCAAGGCGCTCCGGTTCGTGGACGACGAAGAGGAACAGGGATGAACGAGGGAGCACCGATCGAGGAGGGTCCCGGCGAGCTCTCGGAGCGCGAGCGCCGCGATATCGCCGCGGACCTCCAGGACCTCGCGAAGATGTTCGGCGTGTTCGCACCCCAGGGGGTCAAGGGGGTCGTGATCGCGTGCCAGGACTGCGGCGAGAACCATTTCTACGAGTGGGATCTCCTACGCGAGAACCTCGAGCACATGCTGGACACCGGCGAGCCGCGGATGCACGAGCCGGCGTGGAACATCCACGAGGACGAGTACATCCAGTGGGACTACGGCAAGGGGTACATCGACGCGCTCGCGGACGCCGGCCTGGAGGCCGAGCGCATCATCGAGATCACGACCTGCCCGTGGTGTGCGACCCCGTTCGACGACGCGTCCCGGTTCTGCCCTCGATGCGGCCGACAGCTGGGCGCGATCCGGCTGTACCGCGAGCTGCTCGACCGCGGTGTCGAGGAGCGTGAGGCGAGGGCGATGCTCGTCCGCGCCGGCTACGACCCGTTCTGAACGCCGGCGGGCGTATCCTGTCGCGCCATGTACTACCAGTGGATCCTGCTCCTGCACATCCTGTCGGTGCTCGCGTTGCTGGGCACCCATGGGACGTCGATGGTCGTCCTGTACCGGATCCGCGCCGAACGCGACCGGCGGAGGATCGTCGACCTGATCAGCCTGTCCGGTGAGACCTCGATCCCGATGTACGTCTCCATCGGCGCGATCGTGCTGACCGGGATCCTGCTGGGCTTGAAGCTGACGGTCTTCTCGAACTGGTGGATCTGGGTCGCGATCGGGATCTTGGCGGTGATGATCGCGCTGATGACCGCGATCGCGAAGCCGTACTTCCGCCGGGTGAAGGAAGCGTGCGAGGTCCGGCCCTCCGGCGTACCGCGCGTCTCCGACGAGGAGCTCGGCCAGATTCTGCGGTCCTCGCGCGCGCACGTGATCACGGCGATCGGCGTGATCGGGCTGGTGGCGATCCTCTACTTGATGGTGTTCCAGCCCGGCGCGGCCTGACCGCGCCGGGACTCACGCCGGCGGCAGGGGACGAGCGGCAGGCCCGTTCACGACCTCGCCGAGCCGGGAGAACCGCGAGCCGTGGCACGGGCAGTCGAACGTCCGCTCGCCGGGGTTCCACGCGACCGTGCACCCGAGGTGCGTGCACCGCGCCGACAGGAGGTGCTGCTCGCCGCCCTCGTCCACGAACACCGCGAGCTTCTCCCCGCGTCGCTCGATCACACCGCCCTCGCCGGGCGCGAGCTCAGAAGCGATCTGCACGACCGTGCGGCACAGCAGGACGTCGCGGTCGGCCCCCTCCACGACCGTCTCGGGGACCGACCCGAGCAGGTAACCCTTCGCACCCTGGAGGCCCTTGTTGCCCACGACGACCAGCTCCGCGTCCACGGCCTCGGCGGTCCGGAGGATCTCCTCGCGGGGATCGCCCTGGAGCAGCCGGACGTCGGTCTCGATGCCGCGGCCGTACACGTCGATCGTGTCCTGCATCACGAGCTCGCCGGTCGCCGGATGCCCGACGAACACGAGCGTCACGGCGGCCAGGACCTCGCGTGCGAGATCGAACCCCTTCCGCGCGGCCCGGTCGGCGGTGGCGGAGCCGTCGCTCGCGATCAGGATCCGTCCGTACGGCGCGTGCGGATCGCGGTTCCCGCCGGCGACGATCAACAGGTCGCACGGGGTGTGGCGGACCATCCACCGCGTGAGGCCGGACAGCTGCTGGCCGGCGCCGCGCGCCACGACCACGAGGCCGGCGTCCCGCTCCTCGGCGAGGCTCACGAGCACGTCGCCGGCTCGTCCCGGGATGGCGACCGCCTCCATCTTCGCCCGGCGCATGCCCGCCGCCTCCGCTGCCGCGAGCGCGGCCTCGAGGTGGTCGGGCGCATCGGGCTCCGCCGCCGTGCCGCTCGTCGCGATCAGGCGCGCCGACGTGGCCCGAGCGATCTCGGCGGCGACCTCGCCGGCCCGCGTCGCCGCCGGCGATCCATCGGTTCCGAAGACGATCCGTCCCCACATGGGCGGTGAGCCTACCCGAGGGCTCCTGATCAGCGGGCCGCGCGGGACCGCTCGAGCATGCAGTCGGCCGCGAGCTTGTCGGGGCGCAGCCGCTTGAACACGGGCGCACGCATCTTGCCGGTCGACCTCGTGATCTCCAGGAACTCGAC
>Ga0335084_10004274_pt1 | contig 14067 bp, 14 predicted proteins | sample Lox_Sample_44_FD_206721 | JGI IMG/M metagenome (GOLD analysis project Ga0335084, IMG submission 206721) | Soil microbial communities from Loxahatchee National Wildlife Refuge, Florida, United States - Lox_Sample_4.4 | ecosystem: Environmental > Terrestrial > Soil > Wetlands | place: USA...
TTCTTTGACCTGCTCATCCTGAAACGTTTCCTTGATCTCGACGTTCTTGAAGAACCCGGTCTTTTGCAAATTCGCGATCAGATTGGCCACCGCATCGGTCGACAGCGCGGTGCCTTCGAGACTAACGCTCGCTCCCTGATCGTCCATCTTGCTTAGCCACACTGCTTCGGTGTTGTTCACCGTCTCGCCCATCATCGCCATGAGGTTGACTGGACCCGTCTGGTTCTGGCGCAGCCCATCAATCACATCAACACGGCGCTTATAGACGTTCGCCTGGTTCTGGCGCTCCAGGAACCGTGCTTTCACATCGGCGAGTTCGCGGTTCTTCTGATCTGCCACCTTCATCTTGGCCGCAATCTCTTTCGACATGTGATCCAGGCGGTACCAGTAGCCGAGATTCACCAGTCCGACGATGACCATGATCACCAGGACCTTGAGCTTGGGCGATCCCATATCGCCCATTTCCATCGTGGGCATCGACGGGCCGCTGCCCGCGCGTTTGCCTTTTCCTTTGGAGGATTCGAGAAGGTTGATTTTGATCATAGGGATTCAAAGCTCCTCAGGGCCAAGCCAACCGCAACCGCCATCTGCCCAGGATTCTGTTCCACCAGCTCTGCTGCCAGGCCCTCCGTTGGCGGGGTGACCCGCTGGAACGGATTCAGTAACTCCACTGGCATCGAGAATTCCTGCCGCAACGCCTCCACCAGGCCCGGCACTTTCGACGAACCGCCAGCCAGGTAGATCTTCTCGATGTGTTCTCCCGCAGCGCTGGCGCGGAAGAAGTCGAACGTTTTCTGGATTTCCAGAACGATGATTTCGGTCACTTGCTGCAGGATCGGCTGCTTCGCGTCTTCGCTCACCGTGCCGACCTTATTGCCCAGCTTGAGGGATTCTGCGTCCTCGAAGCTCAGATCCAATTCCTTCTGCAGCGAGTCGGTGTACTGATGCCCGCCCACGCTGACGTCGCGCGGAAACAGCGGCGTCGTACCCTTCACGATGTTGATGTTCATGACGCTGGCGCCGAGGTTCAGTAGCGCCACCACCTGGCCGGGCGCCGGCTGGTAGTTGTACTCGTAGCAGTTCTGCAGAGCCAAGGCGTCGATGTCCACTATCTTCGGTGTCCGGCCTGCCATCGAGAGTACGTTGGTGTAGTTCAGAATCTTGTCCTTCTTGACCGCGACGAGAAGCACATCCATCTGTGGACTGCCCACTTCGTCCGACAGGATCTGGTAGTCCAGGCTGACGTCGGCCAGATCGAAGGGAATGTGTTGCGCGGCTTCCTTCTCGATCGTCTCGGCCAGCTCTTGATCACTCATCGACGGCAGCGAGATCTTCTTCACGATCACCGAGTGTCCGCTCACCGCTGTGGCCACGTCTTTGGTCTTGATTTGGTTATCGAGGAAGAGCTTCGAGATCGCGCTCGATACCGTGCCCGAGTCCACAATCATGGAATCGACCACGATGTCCGAGGTCAGCGGCTCCAGTCCGATATGCGCCACCTCGATCTGCCCGCCCTTCTTCTTCAGCTCGACGGCCTTGATGCTCGACGAGCCTACGTCCAGACCAACAATCGATTTCGATCCGAATCCAAACATGTGCCCACCTTTTGTCTGCCGCAGGCACCCTCGCCTGCGTCGGTTTTACTAAATCTGTCCGGCTGCCTTGGTTGCCGCCTTCGGCTTCCGCTTCGCCGCCGGTTCCATCTCGCTCGACTTCTCTTCCATCCACTGGTCCAGCCGCGATTTCTTGAACCGCCACCGGTTCCCAAGCTTGAACGCGGGAATCTTCTGCTCGCCAACGTACTTGTACAAAGTGTCCGGACTCACGCCCAGGTACTGCGACGCTTGGCGAATGTTCATCACTTCTCGCGAGTCGGCCATAGTTCCTTTGCTCTCTCCCATCAGCTTTCACCCGCCGTTTTCTTTCGCCCACGGGGTTGCTTTTGGGAGACTGCCTCGCCCTATCTATCGGCTCAGAGGCCCTTCGGTGTTCCGAGCATATATCAGCCCTGAAAAACCCCGACTGGAAGCGAATCTCCGTGTTTTCTTGGGTTTTTTAGGGGTTTTCTGGAAAGGCAAGAATCAGCACTTTTATGGCAACTCTATATGTTGTGGTACGTAAAAACATAACCACAATGTATTGGACTGACTGCAGACCAGCCGCCTGGTCACACGAAGAACGGTAACTGAAGTACTAGGCACGGTACGGAGGTACTACGACACTAAGCCAACTCACTGAATTTGAAGGCCTAACCTGTTCATGACTCTCGTCACACGTTCCTCACTTCACACCTGGACGCAGATGCACACGCGGTCCACGGTGCGCTACTCTATTCCCCGGAGGCCTCTTGCGCTACCTCGATCGTCTGCAACCTGTGGCTCTTCTCGTCATGCGCCTGTCTCTTGGTTCGATCATGATTGCGCATGGATACCACAAGGTCTTTGGCGGTAACCTTCAGCATTTCGCCCACGCAGTGGGTGGCATGGGACTGCCCTCATGGCTGGGTTACATTTCTGCCTTCATCGAACTTCTTGGAGGGTTGCTGATCCTGGCCGGCTTCTTCACCCGGTGCGCGGCCATCGCTATCTGCATCGACCTGTCGGTTGCGATCTGGAAAGTCCATCTTCATAACGGGCTCATGGGTTCACCCGATCACCCGGGTTATGAGTTCCCTCTGGCGGCTGCGAGCCTCGCCTTTGCATTGATCTTCCTGGGCAGCGGCGAGATCTCGCTCGATCACATCCTGCGCGGTGGGGGCTCGAGTTCCAGATAGCTGTGCGCGCATTTCTTCTCGCGTTTTGACGCAGAGTGGGCAACTCACAACTTTCATATTCTGCCGGGGTTCCATTCTGGTTAACGGGCGCTTTTGTCCGAAGCAGGTCTATATTTGAATCCCGTTCTCGCTTGGAATTAAGATGAGAGCTAGACACTTGCATCCCAATACTTTGGCGGCCGCATCTTAACCGCCAGCAGCGCAGTCAGGAGGATATCTTGAGAAAGTTCGCCTTCCTCGGTATTGTCTTTGCTCTCTTCACCTTCGCAAGTCTCGTCGCCGCCGCTCAGCAGGGCGACGCCTACATCGGTGGTGGAACATTGTTGTCGCCCGGTTCTTCTCCGTGTGGATTCGATGCTGACTTCAATTTCACCTGTCCGGAGAAGGGCGGGTTCTACATGAATCTTGGCGCTGACGTCATCTTCCACAAGCGTATCGGACTTGGCTTCGATACCACCTGGAGAGGAGGTCAAGGAAACTTCGGTGGATTGGGTATCCCTTACCGTCCAATTCTTTTTGACTTCAACGGCATCTACCAGCCCAAACTGTCCAAGAAGGTCGGGTTGGATCTGTTCGGGGGAATCGGATGGCAAAGCACCCGCTTTTACGGCTATCAGCCCACGAGCAGTTGCGTTAACTTCGGCGCCTGCTATAGCAGTTCCAATCACTTCTTGATGGATGTCGGTGGCGGCCTTCGTTACTACATCTGGGGACACGTATTCGTACGCCCAGAAGCGCGGTACTACTACATCATCAACAACTCCGACAACTTCAATTCGAATTCGGTGATCCACGTAGGTGGTTCGATCGGATACACTATCGGCCCAGACTAAGCGTGTGATTTCCTGGTTCTGTTCTCGCGCGGCGAGGCATCGTCGTCTCGATCGCATGGAAGATTCTGTCTGGCCTAGGCTGGAGCAGTGTGGATCATCGCAATAGGGGGGAAGGTTGAGAAGGTTCGCTCGGCTTAGATTGATATGCGGTTTCGTTCTCTTCGTCAGCTTCGCACAAGCCCAACAGCTTGATGTCGCTGCCGGCGGGAGTACCACTTGGACCACCGAGGCCAACACTGCGTCCCAGACGTTCCTTCCTCCTCCGCTAAAGGGCGGGTTGTACCCTTCTTTCAGCCTTCAGTATCTCCTTCCGAATCACTTCGGGATCAATGCCGAGGGATCATTCCGGTTTAACGAAGGCCTCTATAACGACTATCAATTCTTTCGTCCCGTTTTCTACGATGTCAACGGAGTGTACACGCGCAAGCTCACCGCGAAAGCGCGGGGCGACCTGATGGCTGGCATTGGCGGCGAAACTTTGATCTTCTATGAGAATGTGGGGTGCGGAAATCCCACAGGCTGTCGCTTATACACCAACAGCACGCATTTCGTGTTGCATTTCTCCGCTGATGTGCGCTACTACGCCTGGCGGAAATTGTTCATCCGGCCCGAGTTCCATTACTCTTACATCCCCGATAACTTCCAGTTTCACTCCAACCACGTTTTCCGGTACGGAGCCTCCGTGGGATACTCGTTCGGACCTCGAACCAAAGCGGCAGCGAAATCTCCTCCCAAAAATTAAAGGCAGCGCCCGAACCGGCGCTGCCCTGGATTCTTCATCGACCTCTGCCTACTTTATCGTCAGGCAGACTTCCGCTTCGTGGATGGCTGCGTTGAGATGGTCGAGCGACTTTGACCGATGGCCCTGGAAGTCATGCGCCGCTGCTTCCAGATGTCCTTTTGCGTTCCGCATCGCTTCCAGAGCTTCGCGGATATGTGGATGCTCATCAGCCGGAGCCGCTGCGAATGCCGGAGCGGCGGGAACCGGAGGCGCCGGCGGCTTGGGTCCGGCAGCTGCTGCTGGGAACGCGACGGCAAACAAGAGTGTCGCCACGACGAGCAAACTCAGAATTCCAATGTTCTTCATGTGTTCCTCCTCGTCCGAATTCCGGTTCGGACGCAACCGGTCTTCCTGCATGCCACGGGATTTGCTCGCCCCAATTGCAGAGAATCCCCGACCGCGACTCCGCACAGTATAGCCGCTAGCGGAAACAAATGGCGGCTGTCAGGAATTACTTTCCGGATGCACGCGCGTTGGCCCGCCGATTCCGCCACCAGAGAACGCCTGCAGCCAAAACCACAAGGATTACAACCAGTACGTCGAATCGCTTCATTCCCTGCTCCAGCCGCTCGAAATGGCGGCCGAAGAAATATCCGACGGTAGAAATGACGCTTACCCAAACCGCGGCGCCCAAGAAATTGAAAACAGCGAACCGCCGCCACGGCATCCTGAGCACTCCCGCCATCGGCCCCGCAATAATCCTCATTCCGAATACGAAGCGGGCGAAGAACACCGTAGCCGCACCAAAACGTTCGAACAGCCGTTCTCCGCGCTCGAGGGTCGAGTTCTGAATTCGAAAGATTGTCTGATATCGCGAGAGAAGGGGTCGGCCGCCGTAGTATCCAACAGCGAATCCCAGATTGTCGCCGATTGTCGCGGCAATCGTTGCCACTACCATAATCCAAGAGAGCTTCAGGTCCTGTTCGGAGTAGGCCATGAAACTCGCCAGCAGCAGAATCGTCTCTCCAGGCACAGGTATGCCGGCATTTTCCAGCAGCAGCGCCACTCCGACGGCCCAATAGCCATACTGCACCACTGCATTCCGCAACAGATCAAGAATGGATTGAGTCATTAGAAAGAGGGATCAGGGTTCAGGGACTAGGGATCAGTGTACTGAAAACAATTGATTCAAACAGATGATACGGCTAGGGCCCGAATCAACGCCCGGTTGAAGTCGTCCGGACATTCTTCATAAGGCAAATGCCCGACTCCCGGGAATACGACCTTCTGCACATTTGCAAAATGCCGGGACAGCGGTTCCATGGATGAGACATAGACCGCCGGATCGCGACTTCCCCAGATCAACAGGGTTGGGACATCCTTCAGCGTGGGCAGCAATCGCTCCAACTCTTTCAAGTCAGCGGTCCAGGTCTGCACAATGCTCAGCCCATGCTCAAACAGCCCCGGAATGGCCAGCGGCGCCTTGTAACCTTCCAGGCTGCCGTGCGGAATCTTCGCCCTATCTGCGTACAACCGACCATGAAAATACGGAAACAGCGAGGGCATGCGCCCGAGTGTCCAACGAAATGCTGCGGCCCCAAACCGGGTTCCAAAAAATGGTGCCAGCCATCTTCCGTGCTCAGAATACGGATTCACTGGGCACACCAGGATCAATCGGCGCAATCGCAACCCGCTTGCCCGTCCCTTAACCAATTCCGCCGCGGCACACATGGCCACTGCCCCGCCCCGCGACGTTCCCAGCAAATCGAATGACCTGAGTCCCAGCCTTTCGGCAAACGTCAGAACACGTTCCGCTGTCCCCCGCACCGAATGGTCTAGCCCACGCGGACGGTCTGAAAACCCGGCACCTAGCAGGTCAGGGGCATAGAGGGTTGCGTACGGGGCGAGCGCGGGCATTACGTATCGCCATGAAAATGAATATCCGAACAACCCATGCAGCAGGATCAGTGGTGGCCCCGACCCGGCTCGCAGATATCGCATGCGCGCGCCGTTGAGATCCATCCAGCATTCCTCAACACCTTTGCCCAAGGCCGGCAAGGTCCGCTCGGACTGCGTCGCAAAATCTTCCTGCACCGAGGACAACTCTTTCCTCCGCTCCGCCCTCTATTTAAGTGAAACAACGCCTCTGTCGCTTCACTTTGGGGAGCTTCGGCTCCCCAGTTTTTTGTCAATGTGTAACTTCGTGGCTTAGGCTTTTTTCTTCCCCAGCAACTTCTTCAGTACCCGAATACCCTTGTCCACATGCTTCTCCTCCATCAGGAACGGAGGCAGAAAGCGCACAACTGTGTCCTGCGTACTGTTGAACAATACCCCCTCGGCTAATCCCCCATCCACAATCGGACGGGCCGGAATCTCCAACTGAACCCCCTGAATGAAACCGCGCCCACGGACTCCGATCGCCGCGTTACGCTTCGATACTAGTTCTTCTAACTTTTCCTGCAGGTATGCGCCGACTTTCTTCACGTTCTCGAGCAGATTCTCTTCTTCCACGATCGACAGGAACTCCAGCGCAATCCGGCACGCCAGCGGACCTCCACCGAATGTCGTGCCATGCTGTCCTGGCGAAATGGCCGACGCGAATTCCTCTTTCGCGATGAACGCACCGAGCGGTAGCCCGGCGGCGATCGGCTTGGCAATCGCCACGATATCCGGCGTCACGCCAAAACTCTGGAAAGCGAAGATGGTTCCCGTCCGGCCCAGCCCACACTGAATTTCATCGAAGATCAACGCAGCCCGATGCTGATCCGCCAACGCCCGGCACTCCCGTAGAAATTCCACCGAGCACTCGTAGATTCCACCTTCGCCAAAAATCGGCTCCAGCACGATCGCGCACGTGTTATCGTTCACCGCCGCTTTCAATCCTTCGAGATCGTTCTGCTTCACAAACGTGACATCCTCGAGCAACGGCTCGAATCCCTTGCGATGCTTGTCCTGCCCAGTCAGCGACAACGCTCCAAACGTTCGCCCGTGATACGAGCCTTCTAGCGCGACCATCCGGCATTTCGCATCTCCACCCGTGCGATGCCCAGCCAGCCGTGCCAGCTTGATCGATCCCTCAATCGCCTCGGTTCCACTGTTTGAAAAGAATGCGCGGTTCAGGCCTGATAACTTGCACAATTTTTCGGCCAGAGGCCCCTGATATTCGTGGTAGTAGAGATTCGAGACGTGGATCAGTTTGGACGCCTGATCGCGGATCGCCTTCACAATTCGCGGGTGCGCATGTCCCAGCGCGTTTACTCCAATGCCCGAAACAAAGTCCAAATACTTCTTGCCCTCGATGTCGAAAAGAAACACGCCTTTGCCGCGGCTCAGTACCACGGGATAACGATTGTAGGTTTGCAGTAGATATTGCTTCTCGAGTGTTGCGACTTCTTCAAGAGTATTCATAGGAGGAACTTAATTTTACCGGATAGAGTGCCATGTGGCAGAAGAGGATACTGCCGTGAAGGTTTGAAACGAGAATGTTGAGGCGATGTAGCCTGCCTCGAATTAGCAGGGACATCCTGTCACGCTGACGAAGAATTCCTGGATAGACTAACGGTGCGTAATGCCTATTTATGCGTTCCCGACTTCGCGTCCGCCACCGAAGTCTGTTCGGGTGGCCGACGCAAAAACTGAATCAGATATCGCGGGGTCAACGGCTCACCGGTACCGTTCCGCATCAGAGTGTCGACATCCTGCTCGGCTCCTCGGGTGTAGAAATCTGCCTTCAAATAGTCGCCAGCCGATTTGCCCCAGTTTCTGCCCAGGTCCTTGTCGACTTTGTGCTCGATTTGATGCGCCACCATCTCACCCGTCACGAAGCTCTGCAGGTAGATGGGATCCGACCCGTACATCGGATTGAACGCCCAAACCGCGGCGCCGTGCATATCGACGCCCAAATAGCGAGTATGAATTGCGTTGTAGCTCGCGGAAAGATCCTGATCGGGATTGGCATACGCCTCAAATTCGGAGAGAGAATCTGCAATCGCATTCCGAATTGCATAAAGCATCTTGAGCCGGTACGTCGAAGCCACCACGCCCGCCTGTTCGGGGGTGAGCGCAAACAGCTTTGTGTTCACCTCAGGCCGATACAGCATCAGTGCGAGCACCTGCGCCATTCCCTCATCCATGGTTTCCGGATAGTCACTGCGCAGGAGGAACGACGGTTCCGCCATCATCTGATAATGCAAGGCGTGTCCCGTAGCGTGCAGCAGCCGGTCATAAAACTGAAGGCCGGTGTAGCGATTCGCCAGGATCTTAACTTCTTTGCCATACAGCACTGGATACGCGGCTCCGGCAAAGCTTAAGTCGGCAACGTGCATTTCCACCGGATCGAGGTTGTAGCCCAAGTCGCGGGCAAACTCTTTCGCCTTATTCCAGCCATCGTCTGAGCGAAACTTCTGTGATTCAAACTCATTGGTGAAGTTGGAGAAGTAAAACTCCAAATCCCAGGGCTCAACCTTTTCCACGTCAAGATCACGGCGCATGCGCTGCAGCAACTGCTGATAGTCCGGCTCCGTTTCCTCCCGGATCTGCTCGAACCATCCGAACAGTTTTTGCACGTCGAGGCCTTTGCGGTGCAGCATGAACATCGAGAAGAGTTCCGATGAATACTTGCCCGCCAGATCATTGCGCAACTTGATCGCGGTGCAAATGCGCTCCCCGTTCACTGCGGTAATCTGATTTGTGGCCCGCCACACCTGTTCTCGTAGTTTGCGGTCTGGATGATGTGCAAGCAGATGGGCCACCTCGGCGCGTGTCAGCTGCTGGTCCCCGACTTTGTAGCGAATCGTGTTCTCCTGCTGCGTAATCTGTTCGACTGTTGCAGTCAGAGCAGGGTCATTGATGATCTTGGTGTAAATGGCCTCATTTAGAAACAACTTGCGCCGAGTCTGCAGCAACGGATCCGCAAACTTAACTTTGTTGAGATCGCGCAGGAAGGCTTCGTCAGAAACTACCGCTCGAATCTGCTCCTGCACGGGGCGGGACGAGAGTTTGCCCTCTCCCATGGCGATCCGATATTCCGTGCGCCAATAATCCGCGTACAGATTCTCAAGCTGCTTTTCCTTTGCATCGAGTTGGTTGGCAACAACTGAGGAATCCTGCCCTGGAGCCGCAGATAACAACAGGAGACACACGAATATCCGGGCGATCATATCCTTCGATTGGAGCACACGAATTCATAAGGACGGGAGGAGGAATCGGCGAAAAGCCGTTACAGAAGTCACTACACCTGCTTCGCGTTTAGCGAATTCTTAGCGACCTTTGCGGTTTAGGATTTTCTCGGCCAACTCTTCTACTCCAGAGACACCACCGTCACCGACTTCGGCTCCAGCTTCAACGTCAGCTTCCCTGCTGACACCTTCGCTGAAATCGCCTTCGGTACCACTGCATTCGGCGCATCGAAGGTGTTGACGCTATCGACCTTCGCGGCGGTGAGAGTTTCGCCCGAAGCTCCCTTCACGTTCATCCCTGCAACATTCACCTGCACCTCGACCGGCTGGTTGGGATCTACATTCGTCACTTCGACCCAAAGCTTTCCCGAAGCGTCCCTCGCCGCAATCGCATCTACACGTGGCAGGCTAACATCGCCATTCGTGTACTTTCCCGCATCAAACGTCACTGGCACAAACGTCGAGTCCTGGAATGGCACGTACATCTTGAACACGTAGTATGTCGGCGTCAGGACCATCTTTTCCTTGTCCGTCAGGATCATCGCCTGCAGCACGTTAATCATTTGCGCGATGTTCGCCATGCGCACGCGGTCCGCATGCCGGGCAAAGATGTTCAGGTTCAATGCCGCCAGCACCGCATCCCGCATGCTATTTTGCTGCGCGAGAAAGCCGGGATTGCTCCCCGGCAACGGCGCATACCAACTCCCCCACTCGTCCACGACCAGCGCAACCTTCTTCTGCGGATCGTACTTGTCCATGATCGCCGCATGCTTGTTAATCAGCTCATCGATCTTCAGAGTTTCCTGAAGAAATTTCGCGTACTCCGTCTCCCCGAAACCCTCCGACTTGAACTTGTCCTGCCAATTGATAACTGTGTAATTGTGCATCGAAAGCCCATTCATGTCCCAGCTCCAAGTGTGTTGCTGGTAGGTCTTCATGATGGCTTCGGTCCACTCGGTCCACCGAGGCCCGTCGCCACCTGGCCCTACCGCAATCCTCAGCATCTGGTTCTTATCCTGCTGCGCGGGGTTGTAGTTGCGCACGAAGCGGCTATAGATCTTCAGTTGGTCCAGATAATATTCAGGCGTCATGTTGCCGCCACAGTCCCAGCTCTCATTGCCGATACCGAGATACCCAACTTTGTAAGGTGCAGGATGTCCATTCGCAGCGCGTTCGTTCTCGAGCGTTGTGGGCTGCGCCGTCGTCAGGTACTCCAACCAGTCGGCCGCTTCCTGCGGAGTGCCGGATCCGACGTTCACCGACACGTATGCCTCCGAACCAATCTGGGCGAGAAAGTCCATGAATTCGTGCGTCCCAAAAGTATTCGGCTCGATGACTCCGCCCCAGTTCGGATTGAGCGTCACAGCTCTCGGCGCTCCGATACCTTTCCGCCAGTGATACTCATCCGCAAAGCATCCGCCAGGCCAACGCACGTTCGGCACTTTGATCGCCTTAAGCGCATTCACAACATCATTACGGATACCCCGAGTGTTCGGAATCTTCGAGTCGGGCCCAACCCATATGCCCTCATAAACGCCATGGCCCAAATGTTCGGCAAATTGCCCAAACAGATTTCTGTCGATCTTGGCGCCCGTCTTCGACAGGTCGATGGACAACTGAACTTGCTGGGCACTCGCCAGCAATGACATTAGCATCAGGCCGAAGAGGACAATTCGGCTAAGAGACAACCGGGCCATACGAGTCAGCCGAGGTACGGATCGATCAGTGGGGGAAAGAGTCATCGGGGTTCTCCATAAACGGTTTTCAAATCAGTTTTGCAGCGTGACTAACGGGAACGCTCCGGATCGCATCGCACGCCTGACGCCCGACGCCAATAGCTAATAAAGCGGCGGCTGTCCCTCGGGCCGTGTCTTCCATCGCCGATGCACCCACAACCACTGCTCCGGATACTTCCTAACGTAATCCTCAATCACCTTCGTGAACTTCTGCGTGTTGGTGACGATGTCGGTCTCGAGCTCGCCCGTACGAATCAGCTCGACTGCCGGATCAAACCTCAATCGATACTTCCCCAACGACTCATCCCAAATCGTAAACCCCGGCACAACGGCAGCATCCGTACGCAGCGCGATCCGAGCCAGTCCGCTCGCTGTACACGCCGGAATTCCGAAAAAGTCTACGAACACTCCTTGTGGCGGAGTCATATTCGTGTCCATCAATATCCCCACAGTCTCCCCCGCCTTCATCGCCCCGAGGAGTCCGCGCACAAAGTCATCCTTCGGCACAACTTTGTTCCCATGCATGGAGCGATAGCTCTGCAGTAGCCGATCCAGATACAAATTGTCCATCGGCCGCATCACAACGTGCAGCCAGTGCCCATGGAGCGAATGTGCGAATGCCGAAAGCTCCCATCCTCCAAAGTGTGCCGTTAGAAACAACACGCCTTTGCCGCGGGCGTAGGCCTGCTCATAATTCTCGAGCCCGTCATAGACCACGACGTCGTCAACATTTTCGGGAGTGTATCGAGGAAACTGGCATAACTCGGCGAGTTGCCGCCCCAGCGAAGTAAAGACACCACGCACAATTCGCCGATGCTCCACCTCACCCTTTTCGGGTAAAGCCATTTCCAGGTTTCGCATCCCAACCTGTCGCAAACGGAAGTGAAGCAGGTACACCAGCCGGGAAATTCCAATAGCAAACGCCCGCGAAAGCGGTCGCGGCAAAATTCCCATGATTTTTAGAAACGGCCAAGCTGCCGCGTATTCCAGTTTCCGCCGCATCAGGGAAGGCTCACTCTACCACGGGAGCCCTGCTCATTCAGCATTGGACTCTCAATCCGAGGAAACTTTCGCATTGACGGCCCGCTGGTACCTGTGCGGAACCGTCCGGAATCATGAGGTCAGTTGAGACACGGGGGATCGAACGCTATTCGCTGAATGCTATTTCACAAGTTCCGAATCGTGTCGAGCAAACACTTCCTGAAGCGCCGCCGGAGACCGATCCGTCATCGCATGGATGTCTTGAATCAACGAATAGACATTCGGCGTCATGATCAGCAGGTACCGCACCAACCCGGGGCTGGGATTCCAATACGTATGCACGGTTCCACGCGGTACAAACACTGCAGACCCTGCTTTGGCATCCACAACTTCGTCACCAACACGCACGCACAAGGTCCCCTCGAGCACGTACCATGCCTCGTCATCGTTGCAATGCAGATGAAGCGGAGCAATCCAGCGTGGGGGCCCGGGTGGGCTACCAGAATCTTTCCACTCAGCAATGACGAAATCAGTCTGAATCGAACCCAGAACTGATCCGGAGAGAGGAGGAGCAATCGCCATGATTCGAACACAGAGAAAGCGAGCTTCGCGATGCGAACGGCGGAAGCGGGGCGTCTAGCCCGATTTCTATTTCGCAGCTTCCTGTGCCCACTGCGCCAGCGAACTCAGGAATGGATGGGCTGAAGCCGGAGCTTCGACCTCTCCGGTGAGTGCTGCCTTGGTTGTCACCATGTGAGTGTAAAATTCGCGCGTCGTATCCTTGTCCTGTTTCATAACCGCGCCATTCAGGCTCACTCCGGCAAACACGCCGCGTGCCCGCGAGTAGGTCAGCACCTGCGCGCGCATCTTCCAGTCGGTGTTTCCTTCGGCATGACGCCCCACGGGGCCCGCTGCGACCGATGCGTCCGCGCCCAGCGCAAACTCACTCGATAACAGATGCTGCATGCCGTCGTTATTCATAACCAGCATGACCAGATCGACAGCCTGCCCTCCGATCTGAAATCCGAAGCTGCCCCCGCTGACCATGAAGAATGCAGGCGCGCTCCACCCTTTCGGAGTGCGGCAGCTTGCCACGCCGCGTCCGTACTTGGCGCCAACGATGAATCCACCCTTGAGCATCGAAGGCACCACCGCTACGCATTCCGCATGGCCAAGAATGTCCTGTGGAATTCCCGAATCCGGTGCGGATTGAATCTGGTTGAGCACATCGGCCGAAGCCTGCACACGCTCCGTCGCCTTTGACTCATCGGCCGCAAGGGTTAGAGAGGAGAACGAGGCTGCGAGAATCACTGCAAGAAATTTCTTCATAGTCGTCACCACCGAGATTGGGTTCCCGTTACTTGGATTCTAATTGAAGTCACACGCGTTGCATCTCCTGCTCCTGTTGCACATCTGAGCACCATGCGAAAATACCAGTGACATCCTGGCTTCCCTATGCAGCCGCTCCGTAAGACAAAGATTTTTGATCCGGCCGATGGCTTCGCTCCCTTGGGCGACCCGGGCAACGTCACGGATAGCACCGTCTTCCGCCGCGACGGCCGCTGGTGGATGGCTCTCGCCGGCACGGTTATCGGCAAGCCGAGTATCCATCTCTTCAGCGCCTCACTTCCTGACGGCGCGCCACTCGCGGCCACGGGCTGGACCCTCACATCTGACGAGCATGATCCAACCAAGATCGCTCTGTTCTCCGAATCTGGGGCGAGCGATTCATGGGATGGCACGGGCGGCAGGCACTGCCCTTCTCATGTTCGCGGTTGGGATCCCCATCGTCAGGCTTGGGTCGAGCGTGTCTACTACGCCGGCGGTGCAAAGCAGGTGTGGGGTC
>Ga0335084_10004275_pt1 | contig 14066 bp, 9 predicted proteins | sample Lox_Sample_44_FD_206721 | JGI IMG/M metagenome (GOLD analysis project Ga0335084, IMG submission 206721) | Soil microbial communities from Loxahatchee National Wildlife Refuge, Florida, United States - Lox_Sample_4.4 | ecosystem: Environmental > Terrestrial > Soil > Wetlands | place: USA: Florida...
GTCTCGCCGATGACGCTGGAAGCTCTGCGGGCATTCCTGTTCGGGGTCACGATCGCCGCGCCGGTCGGTCCCATCGCGCTGCTGCTGATCCACATCGGTCTCAATCACCGGCTGTCCGCCGCGCTGATCGCGGCCCTGGGCGTGGCGTTGGCCGACCTGACGTATGCCGTGCTGGCGCTGGCGGCAGGGTCGGGTGCGTTCGCGGTTCTGCACGCCCACGACACAACCCTCCGTCTCGTCTCATCGGCACTGCTGATTCTGCTCGGACTCTGGCTCGCCGTACGGGCGCTGCGCATGCCGGCAGCACCGACAGATGGCGCGCAGGGGCCGAAGAATCGGGCTCCGGGCCTGGTCCAGCTCTACCTGCTCACCCTGGCCAACCCGCTGACCATTCTGCTCTTCGTGGCATTCTCAGGGCAGATGAGAGGGAGCACGGGTGTAGGAGCGGTGTTGTACGGTTCGCTCTGGCTGTTCCTCGGCAGCCTGAGCGTGCAAGCCGGCTATGCCAGCTTCGGCGCTGCTCTGCGCTGGGTCATGACTGCAGGTGCAGTACGCAGTATCAACGCGCTGAGCGGCTTGGCGATCGCAGCCTTCGGTCTATGGGGAATTGGCTCCGCACTCGCCTGGTGACGGTACCCGAGGCACCGCTCGTGGACATCTTGTCCCGAGCGCGGTCGCGCACTGGCGACAGCCGCAGCGCCCCTCGGGTTAGCGCTTCAGCCGCTCGAGAAACGTCTTGCGGAACTTCGCCACCTTGGGTGCAACCACGAACTGGCAATAGGGCTGCTGTGGATTGCGCTGAAAATACTCCTGGTGGTAACCCTCGGCGACGTAGAAGGCAGCGGCCGGTGAGACCTCCGTGACAATGGGATCGTCGTACACCCGCTTCGCGGAGAGGTCCGAGATGACCTCCTCAGCGATACGCTTCTGCTCTTGGGAGTGGTAGAAGATCGCTGAGCGGTATTGCGTGCCTTGGTCGTTCCCCTGCCGATTGAGCGTGGTGGGGTCGTGGATGACAAAGAACACGTTCAGCAAATCGCGGTAGCTCACCAGCTTCGGATCGAAGGTGATGCGCACCACTTCCGCGTGACCGGTGGCTCCCGAGCATACTGCCGTGTAGGTCGGGTTGGCGGTATGTCCCCCCATGTAGCCCGACTCGACGCTTTCCACCCCCTTCATCTGATCGTAGACGGCCTCCAGACACCAGAAGCAGCCGCCCGCAAGGGTAGCGATCTCCTTGCCTGGCGGCGGGGATTTGTCGCTGTCTGACATGATCGGTTACCTCGAATCTGGTTCAGTGTAGCAGGCACACCGGCGACCGACATAGCGCCGGCCGCAGTGGCCCAAGTTGTCCGAAACTCTCCTGTAGCCTGCAAGCCAGTTAAAATGCGCTGCATCCGCCGGCGCGCTGTGCCGCTCGAGCCTATTCTGTGAATGCGCCTGACCCAGATGACCCGCCCAGCTGCGCCCGTTCCGGACCTTTACCCGCGTGGACAAGGTACCGCGGTTATCGTTGGCGCGCATTCGTGACGCGCAGGCGCACCCGGGTGGAACCGCATGATCGGGCTGCTCCAGCGCGTGAGCCAAGCGCGAGTTGAAGTCGAGGGACAGGTCGTCGGCGCCATCGGCCCGGGGCTCATGGTGCTGGTCTGCGCGGAGCGCGGAGACGGCCCCACCGAGGCCGACCGCCTCTTGGAGCGGCTGCTCAATTACCGCGTCTTCTCCGACGCGCAAGGCAAGATGAATCTCCCCCTGCGCGAGGTGGACGGCGGGTTGTTGCTGGTGCCACAGTTCACGCTGGCGGCCGACACCAGCAAAGGCAATCGCCCCAGCTTCACGCCGGCCGCTCCGCCCGAGCAGGGGCGCACCTTATTCGAGTATATGCTGGCACGCGCGCGGGAGCTCTATTCACCGGTTGAGGGGGGGCGGTTCGGCGCGCACATGCGGGTCACGCTCACCAACGATGGGCCGGTGACGATCTGGCTGCGAGTGAGCCCGCAGCTCTCCAGTGACTGAAGTCTGGACAGTGGGGCATTCCACGCGGCCGCTAGAGGAACTGATCGGGCTGCTAACGCGCAATGGCATCCAAGCGCTAGCAGACGTGCGTCGCTATCCGGCCTCGAGGCGGCATCCGCAATTCAACCGCGAAGCGCTGGAGCGTTCGCTGCCCGCAAGCGGTATCGATTATTTCTGGGTCCCGGAACTGGGAGGGCGGCGCGCCCCGCACAAGGACTCCCGCAACACGGCCTGGCGCAATGCGGGATTCCGCGGATACGCCGACTACATGGAAACCGACGTCTTCCGCGCCGCCATCGAGTCCGTGCTGCAACGCGCGCGCCTCCGGCACACCGCGATCATGTGTGCGGAGCTGGCCTGGCAGCAGTGTCATCGCGGACTGATTTCCGACTATCTCAAAGCGCACGGCATCGAAGTTAGGCACATTGTAGGGCCCGGGCGCATCGATCCGCACCCGTGGACCGTCGCCGCGCACATCGTGGATGGGCAGCTGTCGTATGCGCCGGCGACGGCGCAGGCGGAACAGAACCGGCTGGAATTCTGAGCGCACAACGATTACGCATTCCCCGCCGAGCAGCCCGCGCTCACTCCGGCGTCTGCGCAACAGTGTCACCAACAGCCTCCGATATGGATTACCGCTATGCCAAATTGCTATGACAAAGGACCCCGTGTGACTTCGTTCGCGCGCATGCTTTTGCTCGCGTGCGCGAGCGCACCTCTATTGCTGAACCCAGCGTTTAGCCAGGCGCAAACCGCTGCGCCGGACCTGGAGCCGCTCGGTATTGGGCTCGAGGGCTTCGTCTATCCCTATCCCGTGCAATATCTGCTGCTGCGCATGGGAGGCGATGACGTGAAGCTCGCGTTCATGGACGTGGAGCCGTCCGGACGCGCCAATGGGAAGACGGCAGTCCTGCTGCACGGCCGGAACTTCTTCGGTGCCTACTGGAAGGAGACCATAGGTTTGCTCAGCGCACGCGGCTACCGCGTGGTGGTGCCCGACCAGATCGGTTTCGGCAAATCGTCGAAGCCGGACGTGCCGCACAGCTTCCACGGGCACGCGTACAACACCAAGCAGTTGCTGGACTACCTGGATGTGAGGAAGGTAAGCCTGGTCGGGCATTCGATCGGCGGCATGATGGCGATGCGCTTCACGCTGATGTATCCCGAGTACGTGGAGCGCCTGGTGCTAGAGGACCCGATTGGGTTGGAGGACTACCGGATCAAAGTGCCGTTCGCCACGCGCGAGCAGCTTGCGGCCGAGGCGCGCAAGCAGACGCGAACCAGCATCGATACCCTGTTCAAAGATTTCTTCGCCACTTGGAAGCCTGCGTTCCAGACGTTCGCGGACGTTCAGTACCGCTGGACGCTGGGCCCGGAGTCGGATCTCATCGCGCGCACGGCCGCACAGACCTATACCATGGCCTATGAGCAGCCGGTGCTCTATGAGATGCCGCTGATCAAGACGCCGACGCTGCTGGTCGCGGGCGAAAAGGACCGCACCGCCATCGGCCGCACCCGCGTAGTCTCCGAAGTGCGCGCCACGCTCGGCCTGTATCCGGAGCTGGCCAAGAAGGCAGCGCAGGCAATGTCCGACTGCAAGCTGGTGCTGCTGCCTGATGTGGCGCACGTCCCGCACCTGGAAGCCCCGGAGCGCTTCCACGAAGAGTTGCTGCGCTTTCTGGAGGAAAGTTAGGAGATCCCCGGAACCTGATGTCAGCGCGGCCGCAACGGGCCCGGTCGGCCGCAGTGCGCTCCGCTTCCAGTCGCGCAGCATTGTCGGCAGACACAGGAAATCGAACCCCTTGGGATCTCTATTAACGAACGCGTTCGTCAAACGGGGATGGCCGGCTTCCTGAAGACATGCACGTAGTACCCCCCCAGCCCGGCGTCAAACACCTTGAGCTGAGAGCGGCAGGCCTCGACAAAGCGTCGCGCATGCCGTGGTGACCGGAAACCTAGCGGTGCGACTAGAGCCCCGAGCAACGGCACGCGGGACATGGCGCACAGGGGGAGCAGCGCCGACGTTGCGATCGCCGAGATGCGACGCGCCGATCGACGCACGTGACGCGTAGCGTCCTGCACGCGAAGCACCTCGAACCCAGCCGATCTGGCAGCTTCCTGAAATTCCGCCGGCGTCGGCGGCAGCGGGGTAGTCCATCCGTCGAGCACGTCCTGCACCCACCGGCGCTCCTGCTCGCCGACAGGATCGCGCAGACGGAAGCCGTCAAACGACACGAAGGTGCGCTGCGGCTTGAGGATGCGGAACAGCTCACGGCACAGCATCGGCTTCTCGGCAATGGGTGTGTACACGAGGGTCTCGATGGCGAAGATGCCGTCGAAGAGCGCATCGGGGAAAGCAGTGCCGAGATAGTTGCCCTGCACGAACTGCGTGTTCGTGAGCTCCCGTGCGCGCGCGATGGCGCGTCCGATCTCGAGCTGTTTGTCCACCAACGAAAGTCCAGTGACCTTGGCCTGCGGCAGCATGGCTGCGACCTGGGCCACGCCACCGCCGATTCCGCAGCCCGGCTCGAACAGGTGCGGGCGATCGAGACCGTCGAGATCGAGCAAAGCGACTGCGCGCCGCGTCGTCTCGAGGATCGCGTCGTCGAGACTGGGCGCGGTTTCGAGGTCCCACGCATAGTGCAGGTGCGACGGATGCCCGGCCCTGGCCCAACCGAGCAGTACCGCACGCAATACCGAACGCGGGCTGCCCCAGAACTTGTACAGGTTCGCCCCGAGGTCGAAATGCTCCGTCAGCACATCGAACGCGGTAGTGGAATAGGCTGAGTCGTACGGATTGGACATTGCCTCGGACTGTAACAATGGCGCGATCCTCAACGAGCGGGCAGGGGTCGCGGACGGACGCGGATGATCTTATCATCGTGGCCGGAGGCTGTTGTTCCGGCGGGGTGTTTTTGTCCATAATCCGAAGGCATCTGGGAGGGTGTCGTGGGCTCCGCGACGACGATTCGATTCACAACGGGGATGAGGTTTCTGAGCGGCCTGTTTTCGCGCACCTCGGGCGAACGCTCGCTGGGCGCGTGGTTCCGGCGGCGCAGGCAAGCCAGCGCGGGGCTCCGCAGGAAGCTGCTCAAGGTCGCGCTCTGGACGGTCGGGGTGGTTGCGCTGTTCGCGCTGGTCGGGTTCTTCGCCGTGCCGCCGATCGCCAAGCACTACCTCGTCAAGAACCTGTCCGAGGTGCTGGGCCGGCAGGTGACGATCGAACAAATCAAGGTCAACCCCTTCGCCTTGAGCGCGGCGGTGCGCGGTGTCTCGGTCAAGGAGCCCGCCAGCCCCGACGTGTTCGTGTCCTTCCAGGAGCTGTTCGTCGATCTTCAGGCCGAATCCATCGTCCGCCGCGGACCGATCCTGAGGGAGATCCGGCTGGATCGCCCCTACGTCCACATTGTCCGGCGCGACGACGGCAGCTACAACTTCTCCGATCTGGTGGCGAAGTTCACCAGCGGGCCCGAGAAACCGGGTGCAGCGACAGGGGCGGCCAAGAAAGACCAGCAACAGCCGCGCTTCTCGCTCAACAACATCCAGGTGCTCGCGGGCAAGGTGGTGTTCGACGACCGGCCCAAGAAGGCCCAGCATGCGGTGACAGAGATCAATATCGCCATCCCCTTTCTCACCAACCTGCCCTACCTGGTGGAAAGCTACGTCCAGCCGTCGTTCTCGGCCAAGGTCGACGCTACGCCGATCGCGCTAACCGGCCGCAGCAAGCCGTTCGCCACCCCTCGGGAGGCGCAGCTCGATTTGAACATCTACTCGCTCGATATCCCGCGCTACCTCGAGTATCTCCCGGTCAAGCTCCCGGTCAAGATCGCATCGGCGCTGCTCGAGACGCGGCTCACTGCCAGCTTCACGCTCTATCCGGACAAGCCTCCGCTGTTGGAGCTCTCCGGCAAGGCGGCGCTAGACAAGTTCGCGATGACGCAGCTCGACGGGCGCGCGTTGCTCAGCTTCGCCCGGCTCGATGTCGAAGTGCAGTCGGCCATCGTGTTCGCGCGCGACGTCAAGCTTGGAAACGTCGTTCTGAGCAGCCCCGAGGTGTTCGTCCGCCGCGAGCACGACGGGACCCTCAACTGGATGAGTGTCGTCCCGAAGGGGGAGCAGGTGGGGACCGGCTCGCAGCCGCCGCAAGAACAAGAAACAGCGCGCAGCGAAACCGATCAGCCGATGAAGCTTCAGGTCGAGGAGGTCCGGGTCGAGCAAGGCCAGATTCATTTCGCCGACGACGCGGCGCCCAAGCCGTTCAAGACCGACATCGCGGACTTGCTGGTCGTTTTCCGGAAGTTCGCGCTGCCGCAGGTCGACCCGGCCACGCTCGAGGTCTCATTCGGAACCAAGTTCGGAGAGAGCTTCAAGCACGCAGCCACGCTCCTCGTTTCGCCGCTCAACATCGACGGCAGCTTCGAGCTGAATGGCGTGAAGCCGAAGAACTACTCGCCTTACTACGCGCCTGCGGTCCGCTTCGACGTCGAGGAAGGCACGCTGGACCTGTCCAGCCGGTTTCGCGCGGCGCAGACCGGCAAAACGGTCGACGCGACGATATCCGGATTGCAAGCCTCGCTGAGCAAGCTGCGCCTGCGCAAGCGCGGGGCAAAGGAGGACTTTCTTTCTGTGCCCGCCTTCGACGTGAAGGGCGTGGACGTGGACTCGGCGAAGCACACAGTCGAAGTCGGTGAGCTGTCGGGCAGGCAGGCAAGGTTGCATGTGGTGCGCGAGAAGGATGGGACGATCGATCTGACTCGGCTCACCGCGCAGGATCAGGCAAGCCCTGCGCCGGCGCCGGCGGAGAAGCAATCACCCGAAGCCTGGCAATGGCTGGTGAAAAAGATCACGCTCGACCGCTATGCGGTGAGCTTCGAGGACCAGGCGCCGGCGCGGCCGGCCACTCAAGTGGTGGAGCCGATCAAGCTCAGCGTGGACAACCTGTCCAACCGCCCCGGCTCGAAGGCGAACATCGCCCTGGCCATGGGCGTTAACAAGACGGGCAAGGTGCTCGCGTCCGGACCCGTCGGAATCAACCCGCAGGGAGCGGATCTAAACGTCGACGTGCGGAGCATAGACCTGGTTCCACTGCAACCGTACCTCGAGGAGAAGCTCAACATACTGATCACGAGTGGCGATGTGATGGTGCACGGAAAGTGGCAGCTTAGGGCGCCAGAACCGGGCCCCAGGACCGTCGTCTTCAAGGGAGACGCGGGGATCAACAACTTCGCCTCCGTAGACAAAGCCACATCCCAGGATTTCCTCAAGTGGAAGTCGCTCTTCGTCGGTGGAATCGACACCACCTACCGCGCCTTCGCAGTTGGGAAGGCGATCTTCACCCGCGAATCCGATACGGCGGCGCCGGCGGCGCCGTTTGCGCTCCAGATTCAGGAGGTGGCGCTGTCCGACTTCTACTCCCGCCTGATCATCTATCCGACCGGAAGGCTCAACGTGCAGGACATCATGGCCGGAAGCGGCGCCGCGCAGGCCCAGCCTGAGGCCGGTGCCACGAACCAAGCTGCGCCCCCAGCGAAGACCGCTAAGCCAGAACAGCCTTCTGCCAAAGCCGACAAACCAGTCAAGCCTTCGGCCGCAGAGGCCGAGGGCGCACCGGCTGGGCCACCACCACCGCCCGTCGCTGTTGCCAAGATCACGCTCCAGGGCGGCAACGTGAACTTCACCGACCTGTTCATCAAGCCGAACTACTCGGCCAACCTGACCGAGATCGGCGGATCGGTGACGGGGCTGTCGTCGCAGTTGAACACTACCGCCGATGTCGACCTGCGCGGCCGTTTCGCTAAGACTGCGCCGGTCGAGATCAAGGGCAAGATCAACCCGCTGCTGCAGAACCCATATCTCGATATCAAGGCCAACGTGCGCGACATCGAGCTCGGGCCCTTGACCCCCTATTCCGGGAAATATGTGGGCTACGCCATCGAGAAGGGCAAGATGTCGTTCGACGTCGCCTACAAGATCGAAAACCGCAAGCTCGCGGCCAGCAATCGCCTCACGCTCGACCAACTCACCTTCGGCGAGAAGATTGAAAGCCCCACAGCGACCAAGTTGCCGGTGCTGTTCGCGGTGGCGCTGCTCAAGGACCGAAACGGTGTCATCGACGTAAACCTGCCGATCAGCGGCTCGCTGGACGACCCCAAGTTCAGCGTCGGGGGCATCGTGCTCCATATCATCTTCAATCTGATCGAAAAGGCGATTACCGCGCCCTTCGCCTTGCTCGGCTCGCTGTTCGGCGGCGGTAGCGGCGAGGAACTCTCCTACGTGGCGTTCGAGCCCGGCACGGCCATCTTCGCTCCGGCACAGGAGGAGAAGCTGACCAAGCTCCAGAAGGCGCTTTACGATCGACCGGGGCTAAAGCTCGATGCGACGGGCCGCAGCGACCCGGAGAAGGATCGCGACGGCCTGCGGCAATACCGCTTCGATCAGCAGGTGAAGGCGCAGAAGCTCAAGGATCTGGTGAAGAAGGGCTCGTCGGTAACCTCGGTTGACGAGGTCAAGATCGAGCCACAGGAGTACGAAATATACCTAAAGCGCGCCTACAAGGAGGCGAAGTTCCCGAAGCCGCGCAACCTCATCGGCATCCAGAAGGATCTGCCGAAGGAAGAAATGGAAAAACTCATGCTCGCCAACACCGTGATCAGCGACGACGATCTCATCCGGCTTGCCAATCAGCGTGCGCAGGCAACCAAGGACTTCATCACCCGTGGGGATCAGGTGCCGGTGGAGCGGGTGTTTCTGCTGGCACCCAAGCTCGAGACGGCCAAGGGCGAGGCGAAGCTCCCAGGCCCCCGAGTAGACTTCTCACTGAAATGAGCGGAGCCGAGATGAAACAACAGATCATCGCAATTCTCATCGCCAGCCTGGTGCTCGCTGCCCAGGCGGCGGACGAGAAGAAGCCGGCGACGGCCGACAAGGATAACTTCTTCGAGCGCGCTGCCAAGGCCATCGGCAAAGACGCCAAGGGCGCATGGCATGAGGCCGGTCAGTCGTACGGTAAGGCCGGCAAAGACATCGGGCACGCCGCCAGCAAGACCGTGAAGGACGTCGGACATGCCATGAAGGACAGCGCCCAGAAGACCGGCAAAGACGTGAAGGAAACCGTCAAGTAATACCTCTGTTTCTCGGGCGCTATCGTCAGGATAGCGTTCGAGCAGCTTCTCTATTTGCCCAAGGGCTCACCGCGGCACCCTGCGTCAACCTCTACCGGTTGCGTCCGCTCGCGACCCACGCGCAGCGCCCCGCATCTATAACTTTCGGCAAGTACAGGTCCAACCTCCCCGCGCATAGTCTAAAGGCACAGTGCGGAACAGCACGTATGGGAGGATCAAGGATGAAATCCCCTAGCTTCGGCCGGACCGCTGCACTGATCTTGGCCTGCTGTCATCACGAGTCGTGAATAGACTCCTCCCGTGGCAGATGATCCCGACGCCTTCAACGGCAGGTTCATCTGCCCATTTTCTTATTGTCCCCGCGACCGCATGGGCGCGGTGAGCCGACGCCAACACATAAAACGTTCTCCCTCCAGCTCAGGAGCACAAGATGGTCCCCTCAGGTTTCCGATTCGACGGCAGCATCGACGCAGGGCTTTCAGGCCCGGCGCCGTGCGGTATGGACGTGCAGACCGAGCTGCCCGTCGCCCGCGCAAAGCAAGCCCGGGGCGGCATGACAGGCGTCGAGAATGGGCGCAACATATCTGCGACACAGTGGCGACTGACGCCGATGAGAGTTCTTTTAGCCGCCCATGCAGGTCTGTTCGCCGACGCGTTCAGCGGGTCGCTGGCCAAGCTGGCGCGCCGCGTGCAGGTGGAACGCTGCGATCCGGAGCGCCTCGATGAGCTCGATCGGGGGGATGCCTTTTCTCTGGTGGTAATCGACGCCGACGCCGCGCCAGGCCACGCTGCGAGCCTGGTGCGCAGCTGCCGCGACCATCTTCCCGGCGTTCCGGTGGTTGCTCTCGCCAGCGCGCTCGACGATGGTTTCATCGCCGGCATCATGAACGCTGGCGCACAGGCCTATCTCCCCAAGAGCTATCGCGAAGCCCAGGCGTTGGGCGTCCTGGAGGTGGTGCTCGACGGCGCGAGCCATCGCCCACACCCGAATGGCGAGCATGGCCAGGCCGACGCTGCCACGCCCACGCCCGCATTCGCACCAGACGCCAGGGCCGTTCGGCGGACTGGGCCCAATCCCTACACCTTGACCGGCCGCGAGCTGCAAGTGCTCGCCCAGGTCTGCGAGGGGCGGTCGAACCTCAACATCGCCAAGCGCCTGGGCATCACCGAAGGCACGGTCAAGATCCATCTCAGCAATTCCTACAAGAAGCTGGGGGTCGAAAACCGCACACAAGCGATCCGCATCGTCGAGCGTGTGGAGCAGATACGGAACATATCGATGAACGAAGCCGAGCAAGGCCTGTCCGTGCGCGACTGGCTTCTGCCCCATATGTCGGACGAATGCCATCACAAGGGAGAGGTCCTGTTCCGGAAGGGGGATCCGGCGCGCGCGCTGTACTACATCCAGCAGGGGAAGGTGGCGCTGCCGGAGATCGGTAAGCAGATGGCCGAAGGCACGCTGTTCGGGGAGATTGGAATCTTCGCGCCGGAGCATTCCCGCACCTGCAGCGCACGCTGCGAGACCGACGCCCGCCTCTTCTGCCTGACCGCGGAGCGGGCGCGACGCCTGTATTTCGAGAATCCTCAGTTCGCCTATCACGTGATGCAGCTGATCGCGCAGCATCTGCTCGACGATCAGTCCCGCCGGCACTGACGCGCCACGACTGCGCGCGCGGCACTCAGCCGCACGACACTCGCCATGAATCCACGCGCTTTTCTGGGGGCGTCCTGGCTGGCCTGGCGGCACGGTCTGATCGCCGGACTGGTCCTGGCGCTGCTCGGCTCGGTGTTGACGGTGCTTCCGGCACTTTGGCCTCTGCAGGAGAGCTTCGACCTCTGGCTCCTGTTCAAGCTGCGCGGCCCCAAGCCCCCACCGGACGACCTCGTGCTCGTCGCCATCGATCAGCAGTCGTCCGATCGAATCGCCCTGTCAAGCGACCCGGGGACTCGGGACCGCTGCCTCGACCTCAGGGTCGACGACGCGCCCGGCTCCTACGAGAAGCTGCCTCCGCCGCACCTGGTCATGCGCTGGCCTCGCTGCGTGCATGCACGAGCAGTCCAGGCGCTGGCCGCGGCCGGCGCACGCGTCATCGCACTCGACATCTCCTTCCGCCCGCTGCTGCCGAGCGGGTCGGACAAGGGCCTGCGGCTGAATGAAGAGCAGGACCGCAGCCTGGCCGACGCCATGGAATCGGCTGGAAACGTGCTGATCGCGCAGTGGCTCGATCAAGTCCGTGTCAAGCACACGCGCGCAGCGGGAGACCTGCAAACCGATCCCCTCGAGCGTCCCGCCCAGATCAGCGCGCTGATCGAGTCGGCAGCGCTAGGTTCGGCGCCGTTGCGCCTCGCCTATGGGATGGCGGGCCGGGTCAACGGGTTCGCCACTTTCAGCCAGGAAGACGGGCCGATGTCGAGCATGCCCGCCTTGCTGCTCCACCGCTCTGCTTTGGAAGTGCACTCGGACCTCGTTCGCGTCATCGCCAGGGCCAGGCCTGAAGATGCCGAGTTGCTGCCGCGTACGGCCGATGCATTGCAGCAGCGGCGGCCGCTGCAGGCCACTTCGCTGCTGATCCGGCATCTGGTTCGATCGCAGCCCAGCCTGGCGGACGCCTTGAACGAAGCTGTGAACGGCGGGGACAGCGCCGGCTTGTCGGCTCAACACCGTACCACCCTTAGGGCCCTGGTCGATCTGTATGCCGGCGAGCCGGTTCGGTATCTCAATTTCTACGGCCATCCCGGAACCTTCCGCAGCGTAAGCTTCGCGGACGTGCTGAAACCCGGGGTGCGAAGCACCGAGCAGCTGTCCCGTGAAGTGCGAGGTCGGACCGTGATTGTCGGCTACGTGGACTTTACGCCGTCCCAACGCGACGACCACTACCCGACCGTCTACACCACCACCGATGGGGTCAAGCTCAGCGGCAGCGAGATCTTGGCGACGGCGGTGGCTAACCTCGCGTCAGGTACCAGCGTAACGCTGACACCTCTGCCGCTGCGGATGTTGCTGACGGCTTGCTTCGGCTTGGCACTGGCCTTATTGCTCCTGGTCCCTACCCCTTTGCGCGGTCTTATCGCCGGGTTCGCGCTGTGCGCGGTCTACCTCGGGCTTGCGTTGCTCCTGTTTCGCGTCGCAGCCATCTGGCTACCGTTGCTAATTCCGCTCGCCGCCCAGGCTCCAGCGGGCATTCTGTACGCAGTCACGTATCACTACCGGGACATGCGGCGCAAGCGAGACGAGTTGCGCCGGCTGTTCGGCAAGTTCGTTCCGGACCTGGTGATCGAAGGGCTGCTCGAGAACCGGGCCCGGCTGGCCACGGTGAACGAGCCGGTCTACGGGGTGTGCCTGGCCACCGACGCGGAGCGCTTTACCGCGCTGGCCGAGGGCATGCATCCGTCCCAGCTAGCGCGCTTCCTCAACCTGTATTTCGAGGCTGTCTTTCCTCCGATCACGGAAAAGGAAGGGTCGGTGGTCGATCTGATCGGCGATGCTGTGCTGGCGCTGTGGACCGGAGGCGACGCCAACCGCAGCCTGAATCTGAAAGCGTGCGGCGCGGCGCTCGAGCTGATGTCGGCCGTCGACCGGTTCAACGCGGCGTCACCTACGCTCCGGCTCCCGACCCGCATCGGGATCTCGGGCGGCGAGGTAGCCACCAGCCCGATGGGAGCGGTCAACCACTTCGAGTTCCGTCCGGTGGGGGACACCGTGGTGACTTCGGTCCGCCTCCAGGAGCTGAACAAGCTGTTGGGCACGCGCATCCTAGCAGCGGAGCCCGTGATCCGCGGACTCGATGCACTCCTGGTGCGGGAGCTAGGGGTGTTCCAGCTGCGCGGCAAGAACCTGCCTACGCATGTTTTCGAGATCGTGGATCAGCGCGAGACCGCCAGCGCCTACCTGTTGCAGCTCTGCCTCGAGTTCGCCCTGGCGCTGGACGCCCTGCGCGGAGGCCGGCGCGAAGCCGCCCTGGAGCGCTTCCGTGCCATTCACGGCACCTATCCGCAAGACGGGCCCACGAGTTTCTATCTTCGCTGGCTGTCTGCCAATCCTCTATGGGGGGGCGGCGCGATCCGGCAGGCGGCCTGAGCGTGCCGCCGCGCAGGCGAGTGATGACCATTGTTGCCTGACGCATGACGGACTCCGCGGATGGCATAGTTATGACCAATGTGGACTTGCATACAAGCCAAAAAGGGTTTTACATAGGCTTGCATTCGGTCGTCATGCTTAACCTGACACGGACCTTGAAGACCCGTGGGGGAGGGGGTTAAGAGTGTTGCGGTCGGGCGTTGCAAGCTATTCGCACCTGCTGTTGGGATGCGTTGTCCCGGCGCTCTTGCTGTACGCAATGCCCATGCGCGTGACGGCTGCCGACGTCCCTCCCGCGTGCACGCCCACTGTGGCGCGAATCGTGTCTATGCAAGGCGTCGTCGAACTGCGCAGGGCGGGACAGCGGCACTGGGCCGCGGTCACGCGCCTGGATACACCCGTGTGCCAGGGTGACGTGGTGCACGCCGGGCCGCGCAGCCGTGCTGCACTCGTAATCCTTCCCGAGAAATTCGTCCGGCTCGACCAGAACTCCACGGTCGGTATCAGCGTTGAGGGCGATGAGACCCTCGTTGAGTTTTTCCAGGACGAGACCACGCCCAGGGATGCCTGCGGCGCGGGATACTTCATCACCCGCTTCCCGCGCAAGTTCAAGGTGCGCACCCCGTTCGTCAACGCCGCAGTGGAAGGCACCGAGTTCCTGGTCAGCATGAGCTGCAGCGCGACTTCGGTGGCGGTGTTCGAGGGTAAGGTGACCGCCGAGACGCTGCTCGCGAACGCTCAGCGGTTCGTTCTCAATAGCGGCGAAACCATCTCCGCTGGCCTGGGCGAGCCGCCTGCGATCAAGGTGTTGATCAAACCGGCGGACGCCGTGCAGTGGGCGCTGTACTACC
>Ga0335084_10004276_pt1 | contig 14066 bp, 10 predicted proteins | sample Lox_Sample_44_FD_206721 | JGI IMG/M metagenome (GOLD analysis project Ga0335084, IMG submission 206721) | Soil microbial communities from Loxahatchee National Wildlife Refuge, Florida, United States - Lox_Sample_4.4 | ecosystem: Environmental > Terrestrial > Soil > Wetlands | place: USA...
TGGCTGGCCATCATGCGCGACTGTCCAGCCCTGCCAAGGATTGAAGTCGGCGATCTCGGCCGCGGCCAGCCAGGGCATCAGCGCGCCCCAACCATAGAACGAATCCGTGTCGGGCTGATCGAGCGCCGCACCCGTCACCGAATTGAAGTTCTCCGGGCAACGACGATGGCGGCGCCATTCGCCCTGGAACAGTCGCCAGCCATTGTCGGCGAGCATCCTGGCCTCGCGCTCGAAGCCGTAGCGGCGCAAGCCGTGCCAGACCAGGAAATTCAAGGGCGGCCAGATGCGCCCGCGCCAATAGACATTGTCGTCGAACGCCGGATCGTCGCGTGTAACGGAGGGCAGGAGCCAGGTGCCGCCGAATTTGCGCACATCCTGCAGCAGATGAACCATGGCCGCCGCCTGTTCCGGCCGTGCGGCGCCGGCGATCATGGGATAGAAGCTGGTCGGCGCCAGGCTCTTGACGAACCGGCCCGACCATAGCCGGTTGGCGAAGACCTGGCGGCTCTCGTCCCAGAGCCGCTCGGCAATGCGCTCGCGCAGCTCGGCCGCACGCCGGTCGAGCCCTTCGGCATCGGCAACTTCGCCCAACTCGCGGGCGATGAGGGCCAGCATCTCGCCGTCGAGCGCCAAGAGGCTGTTCAGCCCGACATCGGCGCAGTCGAGCGTGCCCTGGTCGGGCACCAGCCGCGCCTCGTCATGGACCGGCGAGTTGTCCATGCTTGACTCGTCCTTCGCCGCCAGCTTGGTGCCTCGATAGAGGCCGCCGCCCACCGGCGAGGTGCCGTATTCCACCAGCCCGTCGCGGTTGCCGTCGCGTACGCGCCACCACCATTCGTGATTGGCGAGAAGTCGCCGATAGGCGAGCGTCAACAGTCCACGGTCGCGCCGGCGCTGATAGAGCATCCAGACGATGAAGGCGCCGATCGGCGGCTGCGATCGGTCCACCCAGGCGTCGTTGCCGGTCAGCAGACAAGGCAGATTGCCGGCGGGCTGCGCCCCCGCCAATACCGCCTCCAGATTCTCCCGCGCCACATCGCCGTCGAAAGCGCCAGCCATCAGCGCATGATAGAAGATATCGTCCAGCCACACGCCGAAGCCGCCGAACTTCTGTGCCACCCAGTTGCGGCTGAGGCTGGTATAGGGTCGGCGATTGATGGAATCCCATACGGTGTTCCAGCCAATGACGTCGCGCACCGCCTCCAGCGCGCCCGCGAACGGCCCCTCCGGCGCCGGGTCCGGCGGCGCTGGCGAAGGCGGAGTGGCGATCGCATCGTGCAATACACGCACCAGGTCCGAAGGGTCGCCGCCGACGCCAACGGCAAACCCGCACTGCGCCATCTCCTCGAGATTGAACCGCATGACCGCGAACCGGCCGCCGCCGCCTTGCGAGGCGAGACAGAAATAACCGTGCGTCTCCAGCTCGCTGGCCAGCGCCGCAAATCCCTCCCCCGGCTCCTCTTCCGGCGCATCATGGAACGTCGTCAGCAACGGCAATCTCTCGGCCAGCGCCATGGCGTGGGTGGCGCCGCGTTCGGCCACGAGATGGCCCGTCTGTGGCAGATAGCGCCAGGAAACCGCACCCAGCTCGCCCGGCGGCTCCCAGCGCAGGCAGAGCAGGAGCCAGAACCGCAACCCCCATTCGCCGAGCTTGGTCGCGCGCCAGCGGCCGCGCAGGACGTGATGGGCCGGCTTGTCGATCGAGAGCTCGATCTCGGTCCCCGCATGGCGAAGCGTCAACGCCATGCGGCTGCCGTCGATCCGCCGCGGGCCCAGCACGACGCCGGTTCCGGGCGCAAACCGCGTGAAGCTGTTGCAGCTGCCGGCATAGGCGGCGACGCCGACCTTCACGCCGCTCGAGAGATGCCAGAATTCGGCCGGATAGACGCCATGCCAGCTGTTCCAATCGCGCGCCGGCGCGACCGCCCGCTCCGCATCGAGCTTGCTGGCGATCACTTGCTCTCCTCTTGCGGCCAGGCGGCGATGATCTCCGAGACCGTCGCCAGCTCGATCTGCCCGAGAAACCGCGGATAGACATGGGAGAGTGCCGCATCATGGGCCGTGTCCACGGTGCTGGCGACGGCATCGGTCGCGATCACGACACGATAGCCGCGATCGACGGCATCGAGGGCCGAGAGCAGAACGCAGACATCGGTCTCGACGCCGCTGAAGACCAGGCTGTCGGCCCGGCGCCGCAACAGCCGCTCGCTGAAATCGCCATCGTTGAAGGCCGAGTAGGTGGTCTTATCCGAGATCTCGGCCGGCGGCACGAAGCCGGCGAACTCGGGAACCAGACCAAGAAGCGCCGGGTCCATGTTTTCGCGGAGCACGGTCGGCCAATGGCCGTAAAATTGCCGCCAGGCCCCGGCTGCGTCTTCCACGCGATGCGGCGTGATGAATCGGGTGAAGATCGCGGCCGAAGGCCGATTGCGCAGCAGCCGCAGGATCGGCGCGACGAGAGACTGCGTATTGCGCGAGCCCCAGGCGGTCCCTTCCAGGAACAGTCGCTGCATGTCGATCACGACGTGCACGGCCGAGGAACCCAAGGGCCGCGTCAATCGGGTCATGTCGCTACCAGCACGCTATGGACCGGCAGCCAGCCGACATTGACGGCAGTTCCCGCCGGCAAGGGATGGGCGGCGCGATTCTGCTCGAACACGGTCACCAGATGCGTGCCGACCTCGATCTTGTAGGTGAGGTTGGTGCCGGCATAGACCGCGCGTCGTACCGTGCCTCTGAAGCGGTTGATGTCGGCCCCCGGCGTCGCCAACCCCTCGACCCAGACCTGGATCTTCTCCGGCCTGACCGCGAGGGTCACATGCGTCCCGGCCGCCGGCAGCGCATCGGCGGTGCGCAGGATCCCGAGGCCGCCGACCTCGACGCCGCGGCCGTCCAGCACCGCGCCTTGAAACAGATTCGCATCGCCGAGAAACCCGGCCGCGAAGGCCGAGCGCGGCCGCTCATAGACTTCGCCCGGCGCGCCGATCTGTACGATCTTGCCTTCATTGAAGATCGCGATCCGGTCGGAGAGCGTCAGGGCCTCCTCCTGGTCATGCGTGACAAAGATGGTAGTGATTCCGACCTCGCGCTGGATCAGACGCAGCTCGATCTGCATCTCCTGCCGAAGCCGTTTGTCCAGGGCGCCGAGCGGCTCGTCCAGCAGGAGCACGCGGGGCCGCGTCACGAGGGCGCGCGCCAGCGCCACGCGCTGCTGCTGCCCGCCGGAAAGCTGGCGGGGCTTGCGGGCGTCGAAGCCCGAGAGCCGGACCAGCTCGAGCATGGCGCCGACCTCCTTGCGCGTTGCCTCCCTGGGCCGGCCGCGCACCGAAAGGCCGAAGGCGACATTCTCGAACACGGTCAGATGCGGGAACAGGGCATAGTTCTGGAACACCATGCCAATGTCGCGCTTGTGCGCCGGCCGGTCGCCGACCGGTTGGTTGTCGATCCTGATCTCGCCCGAATCGAGATCGGCAAATCCGGCGATCGCGCGCAGCAGGGTCGTCTTGCCGCTGCCCGAAGGTCCGATCAGCCCGAAGAACTCGCCTTCGCCGAAGCGGATCGAAACTTCGTCGAGAGCGGCCACGCGGCCATAGCGCTTGACGGCGCCGATGACGTCAACGGTGCTCAAGCGACGCCCCTCACCGCTCACCGCCGAAACGGTAGAGCCGGGCGATGAGCAACATCAGGCCCATGGAGAACAGGATGATGATGGTCGAGATGGCATTGATCTCCGGTGTAAAGCCCTTGCGGATCGCGGCATAGATCTCGACCGGCAGGGTCGAGACGCCGGGCGGAGCGAGGAAGTAGGAAATCACGAACTGGTCGAAGCTGACGGCGAAGGCGAATAGCGCCGCCGCCGCCACCCCCGGCGCCATCACCGGCAGGGAGACTCGCCAGAAGGCCTGCCAGGGCGAGGCGCCGAGCGTCGCCGCCGCTTCCTCCAGGGCCGGCCCATAGCCTTTCAGCCGCGCGCCGACGACCATGATCACATAGGGCAATGACAGGGCCACGTGACCCAGCAGCATCGCATGCAAGCCGCGCCCGATGCCGACCCAGAAGAAGAAAATCAGCATCGAGATGCCGATGATGAGCCAGGGTATGGTGATCGGCGGAAACAGCAGCAGCTCCAGGACCGCCTTGCCGCGGAACTGGTAGCGGGCGAATGCAATCGCCACCATGGTTCCGAGAGCGGTGGCGATCACCATGTTGACCAGGGCAAGGCCGACACTATTCAGGCCGGCGCCGACCAGACGGTCGTTGTGGATCAGCGACTGGAACCAGACCGTGTCCCAGACGATCGGGAGCTGATAAAGCGGCGACCGGTTGAAGGCCAGCAGCACCATCACCACGATCGGCAGATAGAGGAACAGCAGCATCAGCCCGAGATAGAGCCGAACCGCCCAGATGCCGAGGTCGCGCATCGCCAGCCTCACAGGCCTTTGAGGCGGCTGCGCAGCAGCGGCGCGCTGGCGGCGAAGATCAGCAGCACGATTCCCAGCATGATGAAGGAGAGCGCCGCGCCCCGGGGCCAGTTGAATACGGTCGTGAACTGATCCTCGATCACCGTTCCCAGCATGATGCCGGCACGCCCACCGAGAATCCGGGGCTCCATGAAGGAGCCGATCACCGGGATGAAGGTCAAGATCACCCCAACGAGGAGACCGGGGAGAGACAGCGGCAGGATCACGCGCCAGAAGACCTGGAGTGTCGAAGCGCCCAGGCTGCGCGCCGCCTCCATCAGACTGTCGTCGATCGCCTCGAGCGAGATGTAGCAGGTCAGGACGACATAGGGGAGATAGCTGTGCACCAACCCGATGACGATGGCGGGGTAGGTAAAGAGCAGGCCGAAGGGCGGCGCATCGGGCGCCATCCAGTGGAGCACCCAGTCGAGGAAGCCGCCCTCGCGCATGACCATGGTCCAGGAATAGACGCGGACCAGCGCATTGCTCCAGAAAGGCAGGATGATCAGCAGAAAGATCGCTTCGCGCCAGCGCCCCTTGACATGTTTGGCCAGGGCCAGCGCGGCGGGATAGCCAACCAGCACGCAGGCCAGCGTGACGTCGAACCCGAGGCGCAGCGAACGCCAAGTGAGCGTGCGGTAGAAATCCTTGTCGATGAAGGTGAGATAGTGCTCGGTCGTGAGTTGCGCCTCGCGGCCATTGATTGGCGCAACGGTAAGGAAGCTGAAGAACAGCATCGCCGACAGGGGTAGCAGCACCGTCACGGTCAGCCAGACATAGGCCGGGGCCGTCAGGAAGCCGATGGCGACGCGTCGGCGCGCTTCCTGCATCATGCGATGGACATCCCCCGGAAAAACGAAAGGCGCGGGCGCGCCGCCGGCGCACCCACGCCCTTCGCGTGCATCAGCCTATTGCGCCAACTCGGTCTTCACTTCCGACCAGAGATCGCCATAGGCCTGCCGCTCCTGGTCGCTCAAAGGCGCCATATAGGTCAGCCGCTTGACCGCTTCGACGTCGCCGTGAATCGCCTTGCCGACATCGCCGTCGGGCAAGGTCGCGTTCGCCTTCAGGTTGGCCGAAGCCGGCGCGCCGATCTTGGTCGCCCACTCGTAATAGAACTCCGGGCTCACCATGTAGTCGATGAACGCCGTGGCTCCGTCCGCGTTGGGCGCGCCCTTGGCGACCGAGAGGCCGTCGAACCAACCGATGCCGCCTTCTTTGGGAATCATGAAACCCACCGGCAGCTTGGAGTTCGTCTTGCTGCGCGCGGCCGAGCCGCTCCAATAGGTCGAGACATCGAACTGCTTGGCCGCGAAGAACTTGTTCCATTCGTCTTCCGACGCCCAGAAAGTCTTGACCTGCGGCTTCAAGGCCAAGAGCTTCGCCTTGATCTTGTCGAGGTCCTTCGGGTGGTTCATGTCCTGGCCCGTCGCAATCGCTGCGAAGCTCACCACTTCGATCGCGTCGTCGCGCAAGCAAACCCGGCCGGCGAGCTTCGGATCCCACAGCACCTCGACCGAGGTCGGCGCCGGTTTCACAGTCTCCTCGTTGTAAGCGATGCCGGTCATGCCCCAGACCCAGGAGATCCCGAAAGTCTTGCCCCCGGTATTGAGGTAGGCCGAGTCGCGCATCGCCGGCAGCAAGTTGGCGAAGTTCGTGACCTTCGACGTGTCGATCGGCTGGATCAGCCCCTCTGAACTGGCCTGCTGCGTATAGGTGCTGTTGATCAGCACGACGTCGTAGGCGCCCGGGCTGGTGCGCAGCTTGGTGAGCATCTCCTGCTCGGAATTGAAGTAGTCGTGAACCACATTGAGGCCGGTCTTCTTCTTGAAGGCTTCGAGCGCCCAAGCCTCGTCGGTCCCGTAGCCCTGCCAATTGAGCACATGGAGATCGCCGGCAGCCCGAGCCCTGGGGCTGACAGCCAGCGTGGCCGCGGCGGCAAGGGTGGCAGCAGCGGTGCCCATCAGGGCACGACGGGAAATCATGGGGTTCCTCCGATTATTGTTGGTTCACAAGAATCTATGGCCCGATGCTCAGTGCCGGTCAATGGGCGCCGGGAACGGCCGCGCGGACGGCGGCGGGCAGGCGCCGTCAGCCAGGCGCCGAGTCGCGGCGACCGCAGCGACCGCCCATCCGCGACAGATTTTATAGGCCGATCATTGCCATAGACGCAGGCGGTTCATCCAGGCAACGAACGAGCGGCGAACGTTGCCCCGGCCTTCACGGCAGATGAAGACCGCCGGGCATCGCCTTGATGCCATTTTAGGTCACGCCCGACCAGGAGCTGTCAGCGCGAGCGGTCAGCGGAAGGGCTCGCCGCTGATCCATGCGACCAAGCTGTAACGCACGCCCGATTCGAGCGGGGTCACGCGATGCAGCGTCCAAGAGGGAAAGATCAACACGGTGCCCTGGCTGCGCTCGACGGCGGCTGGCTCGCCCTCGCGATAGATCTGCAGATCGCAGCCACGATAAGTGGTCGGATCGGAAAGCTGCACGATCACCGACAGCTTCCGGCAGGAGGTTGCGCCGATTCCCAGGTCCTGATGCCAAGTATAGGTATCGCCGATTCTTTCGTAGCGCGTGAACTGCAGCGCCTCGCCGAAGCCCGTCAGATCGAAATGATAGACGTCCTTGTTCACGTCCTGCACCAGCCGGCCCAGCTTCGCCTGAAGGGCCTTGGTGATGCCCTCCTCTTTCTTGAACCAGGTGATGCTGTTCGATCGTTTGCTTCGGTCGAGCGTCGGGCCCTGCTCGGCAGGGGTCATGATGGTCGCGTCCTGCGCCAGCTGCGACGTGCCGAGCACAATGATTCGCTCGCATTCGCGGGGGGTGAAATACCCGCGAACGGTGGCCGTCACATGAAGGTTGGGGTTGGGCGTGGGTGCGGTAACCATGGAAACGCATCTTGTTCCGGCCGACCCTAACATCGCTCTCAGGAAGAGGTCCATCAGCGGACCGTCGGATCGGGCCCATATGACCGAATTCCGTGCGGGCGCCCGGCGCCGTTGATTCAGGTCAATGTGGCGCTGCCGGGAGCCCCTCATGATCGTGCCGCTATGCGGAGCTTCCGCCTGCCGAACGAGAAAAAGGCCATTGCCCTGTCTTGAATGGCGCTCTGACAGTTGTATCGCCCAGGCCCCCCTGCTCGGGCGATGGCAACAGCGGAACAAGATCCCGATCGCGACGCGTTAGACCTCTAACGTTCGTGCTCGGGTAGGTCCCCCGGCTCTCCGCCCGAGGCCGGGGGACCGCCCCTCTTTCACATCCTTCGAGCTCTGTCCGGGAACATCGAGCGGCGGCGAAGTGCGCGAGCGCCGTTTCGCGGCTATCATGCCCGTTCACCGAGCTGGATAGCGGTATTTCGATGCTCAAGCTTCGCCGTTTCGCGATCGACACCTACCGGGAGAATGTGGCCTTTCTGGCGCGCAATTGCTCGACCTATCGGCCTGCGGAATTTCAGGCATTGAACAAGATCGAGGTGCAGCAGAACGGACGGCGCATTCTCGCGGTGCTTAACATCGTGGACGAGCCGGGGCTGATCGGGCCGGACGAGCTGGGCCTTGCGGAACAGGCCTTTCACCAATTGGGCCTGCCCGAGGGAGCGCGCGTGCAAATCGCACCGGCATCGCCGCCCAAGAGCCTCGAGGCGGTGCGTCGGAAGATCTTCGGGGCGCAATTGGCGCAGGCCGAGATCGAGGCGATCATCCATGACGTCGCCGCCAACCGCTACTCCAAGACCGAGATCGCCGCCTTTCTGATCGCCTCCGCCAGATTTCTTTCCACCAACGAGGTCCTCGACCTCACCCGCGCCATGGCGAATGTCGGAAACCGGCTTTCCTGGGCGGATCCGCTGGTTGTCGACAAGCACTGCATCGGCGGAATCCCGGGTAACCGCACATCGATGATCGTCGTGCCGATCGTGGCCGCCCATGGCCTGACGATGCCGAAAACCTCGTCCCGGGCCATCACCTCCGCGGCCGGAACGGCCGACAGCATGGAGGTGCTTGCGCGGGTCGACCTCGGTATCGCCGAGATGCGTAACGTGGTCGAGAAGGCCCGCGGCTGCCTGGTCTGGGGCGGCCATGTCAACCTGTCGCCCGCCGACGACGTGCTGATCTCGGTAGAGCGCCCGCTGGCCATCGATACGCAGGAGCAGTTGGTGGCGTCCATCCTGTCGAAGAAGCTGGCCGCAGGCTCGAGCCATCTCCTGATCGATATTCCGGTCGGTCCGACGGCCAAGGTCCGCGGCCTCGCGGAGGCCATCCGGCTGCGGAAGCTGTTCGAGTTCATCGGCGACCGGGTCGGATTGCAGGTCGAAATCGAGTTCACCGACGGCCGCCAGCCGATCGGCCGCGGCATCGGGCCTGTCCTCGAGGCGCGCGACGTGATGGCCGTGCTGGCAAACGCGCCGGACGCGCCGCAGGATCTGAAAGAGAAATCGCTGCTCCTTGCCGGACGCGTCATCGATTTCGACCCCGCGCTGCGTGGCGGGGGCGGTCATGCTCGTGCGCGCGAGATCCTTGAAAGCGGTCAGGCGCTGGCGGCCATGGAACGCATCATCGATGGGCAAGGCCGCAATCCGGTTCGCCATGACCCGGGCCAGTTGCAGGCCGAGATCCCCGCAGCCCAAAGCGGCATCGTCACGGCGATCGACTGCTATCGCATCGGCCGGATCGCGCGCCTGGCGGGGGCGCCGATGGACAAGGGCGCCGGGATCGATCTGCTCGCCAAGCTGGGTGACAAGGTCGAGCGCGGCCAGCCGCTCTATCGCATCCATGCCTGCTTCCAGTCGGATTTCCGCTTCGCCGGCGACCTGGCAGCCGAGGGCAACGGCTATCAGATCGATGAAAGGGGACCGGCCCACTGACCGTTTGCCGGCCGACCCGCCCACCGGAGCGAATATGTCCATGGCGACGACCATCACCTTTGCCGGAGCGGCCGGCGGCGTTACCGGATCCTGCTACCGGGTCACTCATGCCGGCGGCGCCTTTCTGGTGGATTGCGGTCTGTTCCAAGGCCCGAAGACGCTCAAGGCCCTCAACTATGTCGCGTTCCCCTTCGCGCCTGCGAATATCGACTTCGTGCTGTTGACGCACGCCCATACCGATCATTGCGGCCTGCTGCCCAAGCTCACCAAGGCGGGCTTTGCCCATCCCATCTACGCGACCGAAGGCACGCGGGATCTCCTGGAATTCACCCTGCCTGACAGTGGCTATGTCCAGGAGATGGAGGTCGAAACCCTCAATCGGCGGAATGCCCGCCGCGGTCGGGCCGCGATCGAGCCGATCTATACCCGTGCCGATGCGGAAGCATCGCTCAAATATCTCCGCCCCTGCCCCTATGACGCTTGGTTCGATTGCGGTCGCGGCGTTCGTGCCCGCTACTGGAATGCTGGACACATCCTCGGCTCCGCATCGATCGAGGTCGAGGTTCCCGACTCGGGCGTGCAGGGCGCGGCCATGCGAATATTGTTCTCCGGCGATATCGGGCCACGCCATAAATCCTTCCACCCCGATCCGACCGGCCCGGCGGCCTGCGACTATCTTGTCGTCGAGAGTACCTACGGCAATCGCGACCGCACCGAGTGCGGCGTCGCGGAACGCCGCGCGCAGCTTCGCGACGAGGTCAGGACCGCGCTTGGGCGCGGCGGCAATCTGCTGATCCCGGCCTTCGCGGTGGAGCGGACACAGGAGCTCCTGCTCGACCTCGGCGTCCTCGCCGCACAGGGCGAACTGCCCAAGGCGCCGGTCTTTCTCGATTCCCCCTTGGCCATCAAGGCAACGCAGGTTTTCCTCGCCCACGCCCGCGAGCTCGAGGATCTCGGCGATATCGGCAACCCTTTCTCGGCGCCCAACCTGCATCTGATGGAGACGGCCGAGCAGAGCAAGTCGATCAATCGGATCAATGGCGGCGCCATCATCATCGCCGGCAGCGGCATGTGCGATGCCGGACGGATTCGCCATCACCTGAAACAGAATCTGTGGCGTCACGACGCCACGGTGCTGTTCGTCGGCTATCAGGCGCCGGGGACGCTGGGCCATCTCCTTCAATCGGGCGTCGGCTCCGTGCGCATCCAGGGCGAGGAGGTCAGCGTTCGCGCCGCGCTGCACAGCATCGAGGCCTACTCCGGCCATGCCGACCGAAACGGCCTGATCGAGTGGGTGCGCGCCCGCCTTCCGGTCGCCCGTGCGATCTTCCTGACCCATGGAGAGCCGGATGCGCTGGCGGGCTTGCGGGACGGGCTGATCGCCCTCGGCCAGAACTCCGACCTCATCCTCCTGCCAAACCTCGATGACGGCTTCCTGCTCTCCGCGGCCAGACCGAAGCGGCTGGAGAGCAAGGTCAGGCGGCTGCCGCTGGGACCGGCTCCGGCGAGCGACTGGCACAATGCCTTTGCAGCCCTCTCCCTCGACCTTCGCCAGCGGCTCGAGGAACTGCCGGATGATGCCGCCCGAGAAGACCTCATCGCGCGAATCAACCGTCTGTTGCTGCGGCGCCCCTAATCAGTGCGGCGCTATCGCCAGGTACAGGGTCGAGATCCAGCCGCGCGCAAACGCTCTCGAGGTGGTGGCCGTCATGGTCGAGAAGCCGCAGCAGGCCGTCTGCGTCTCGGCGGACGATGAAGCGGCCCGCCGATAGATGCGTCTCGACGGCGTGATAATCGCGCTCCCTGGCGAGTGCGGTCAATTGCCGCAGCAGAAATCGCGACACGCGATGGCCGCCCATGAGATCGAGGGCAAACAGATTGTCGACGACCATGAAGGGGCCGCAGCGGAGATCGTCGGCAACATAGAAGCTCCCGAAGCCGAGCACATAGGCGCGAGCATCCTGGGCCGCCAGGATGCCGGAGTCCGAGCCGTCGCCGGCAGCGCGCCGCGACACAAAGGCGCGCCATCTCGGCAAGCTTACTCCGGTCGCCACCTGGGCGATCGGATAGACCCGGTCCGCCTCGGAAACGTTGATCAAAATTGCGCGCAGGCTCGAATTCATGGCGTTCCCGGATGCGGCTCCCCGGCAATTGGCGTGAATCCTCGCGGAACTCTCGCGCCTCCACGATGATCTGGATCAAACTGTCGCGCCGAAAGGCGCCGGGTTCAGGTTGTCTGCAAGTTGGATTGCCTCCAGAATGATCGGACCCAATTCCGAACGGGTGGCGGAGCATGGGCTATTCGAACGCGCTGCAGACGAGGGCGTGGCATGCACAGGCGTTTGGCAAGCCTTGTGCAAATTGCGGAATCCGATCGATCGGCATTTGTGCGGCGCTCGAGCCGGGCGAGTTGGAGCGCTTGCATCGCATCGTCAAGGAGACGCGGTTTGCCGAAGGTCAATCGATCTTCAGCGAAGGCGATCCGGCCGAGAGCCTGTTCAACGTCCTTTCCGGCGCGGTGCGGCTGGTTAAGCTGCTCCCCGACGGGCGCCGTCAGGTCACCGGATTCCTTATGCCGGGTGCGTTCCTCGGAATCGCACTCAACAGCACCTATGCCTATTCGGCGGAGGCCATCCTCGACACCAAGCTGTGCCGCTTCGGACGGCGCGAAATCGAAGGCCTCCTGAAGGACCTCCCGCATCTGGAGCATCGCCTGTTGGGCGAGGCCGCGAATGAGCTCGTCGCGGCCCAGGATCAGATGCTGCTGCTGGGCCGGAAAACCGCGAAGGAACGCCTCGCCTCGTTCCTCGTTTGCTTGTCCCGGAACGCCAAGCGGCATGGTTTCCCGGACAACCCGGTCGCTTTGCCGATGAGCCGCACCGACATCGCTGATTTTCTCGGGCTCACCACCGAAACCGTCAGCCGCACCTTCACCAGGCTGCGCCAAGCTAAGGTTGTCGCGCTGGAAGGCAATGCCATGGTCCGCCTCCTGGATCGGCGAGCGCTCGACGATCTGATCGCGGGCGGCGACGAGGAGGCATAGAGCGGCCCGTCGCCGGCACGCTATCCGCCGCGCCTTCGCACCCTTCTCCTTCGTACCGCCTTCTCCAGCTCGACGAGAAGGAAGGCCGAGGCCGCCGCCAGGAGGACGAAGCCCCAATCCTCCAACGACAGTGAGGCCGTCCGGAAAAAGGACTGCATCGGCGGCGCGTAGGTGAAGGCAGCTTGCAGAACCACGATCGCGATGGCCGCCCAGAGGGCCGCGCGATTGCCGGTCAGTCGCCGCCAGCCAAACATCGATCCCGTCAGGGACCGGCTGTTGAAGAGATAGACGACCTCGATTCCGACCAGGGCATTCACCGCCACCGTCCGGGCCAGGTCGACATCCCGCCCCCGCGACAACTCCCAGAGGAACGCGCCGAAGCAGGCGGCCGTCATGATCGCCGTCACGAACAGGATGCGCCAGACGAGCGATCGGTCGAGCAGCGGCTCCCGGCGCGGGCGCGGCGCGCGGCGCATGAGGGCGCTCTCGGGCCTCTCGAAGGCGAGCGCCAAAGTCAGCGTGATCTCGGTCGCGAGATTGACCCATAGGATCTGCAGCGGCGAGATCGGCAGGGTCACGCCGAGCAGAATGGCGATCATGATCGCCGCCGCCTCGCCGCCGTTCGTGGGCAGCAGGTAGGTCAAGGTCTTTCGCAGATTCTCGTAGATGGTGCGGCCTTCCTCGACCGCGGCCGCGATGGTGGCGAAATTGTCGTCCGACAACACCAGCTGCGCCGCCTCCTTGGCGGCTTCGGTTCCTTCCTTGCCCATTGCGATGCCGACATCCGCCTGCTTCAAGGCCGGGGAGTCGTTGATGCCGTCGCCGGTCATGGCGACGGTCGCGCCGATCGATTGCAGCGCCTCGACGAGCCGGAGCTTATGCTCGGGCCCGGTGCGGGCGAAGATATCCGTGTCGCCGACGATGCTCAGCAGCTCCCCTTCGCTCGCGCGATCGATCGCATTGCCGGCGATCGCCCGCTCGGTATTCACGAAGCCCAGTCTGCGGCCGATCGCGCGCGCGGTTTCCAAGTGATCGCCAGTGATCATCTTGACCCTTATGCCGGCCGCCTGGCAGCGCGCGATGGCCGCGATCGCCTCCGGCCGCGGCGGATCGCTCAGGCCCACGAGGCCCAGCAGCGCCAGGGGCCGCGAGGGTACCGCCGGATCGGTCAGCTCGATCAGGTCCCTGCCTCGGGCCCATGCCACCGCCAGAACACGCTGGCCGCGCTGTGCCAACCGATCCGCCTCCGCTTCCCAGCGGCCCCGCGCGACGCTGCCCGGGGCGAGGGCACAAAGGTCGAAGATCCGCTCGGGCGCTCCCTTGGCGTAGACGACGCGATCGCCGGCCTTCGATTCGTGGAGCGTCGCCATGAAGCGACGTTCGGAGAGGAAGGGGAGATAATCGATGCGCCGACGCTCCCTACGCTCGACCGCGATCTCGAGCCCCGCTTTCCGTCCCAGGATCAGCAGCGCGATCTCGGTCGGATCGCCGGCAGGCTGGCGCGCCTCATCGCCCGGCCCGCCGACCTCGGCGTCATTGCAGAGCACGGCACCGCGAACCAGTTCCAGGAGATCGCCGGTGGCGGCACCCATCGGGATCTGCGCGCCAGACAAAGTCAGCTGCCCTTGCGGCTCATAGCCGACACCCGTGACCTCGACCATGCCGGCGCCGGTGACGATCGTCTCGGCCGTCATTT
>Ga0335084_10004277_pt1 | contig 14064 bp, 12 predicted proteins | sample Lox_Sample_44_FD_206721 | JGI IMG/M metagenome (GOLD analysis project Ga0335084, IMG submission 206721) | Soil microbial communities from Loxahatchee National Wildlife Refuge, Florida, United States - Lox_Sample_4.4 | ecosystem: Environmental > Terrestrial > Soil > Wetlands | place: USA...
GGAATGCTCCCAAACCGCGCTTCAGTCCTCGCAATGCACGACTCGCTTGCGCAAATTTGCGCAATCCTGCGGCCTCGGCGAATCGCTCCGCTAATTGCGGAAAGCGCTCCCCAACCATCCATACCCGATCGTTTGACGGATTGACGTTCGTAAATACGCGCAGAATGCGTCCGCCATGCGTTGGCCGGCTCGGGAATGCGTCGACGTGCAGCAGGTCATTTCGCTTGTGCAGCGGCAGGTCGCGGCCTTCCTCCTCCAGCGGACGGAAGCTCGCATAATCGGTCTGGAACCTTCCCGCGTACGGCTCCAGAAAACGGGACACAAAACGGGCAACTTCCGCGGCATAGCGACGCATGACGCCGTGTACGCGGTGCTCATGCCCGCCATCGTCAAATCCACGCAGCAGGTCTTCCTGGGGACGGTAGGAGACGTTCTTGTGCAGCCGGGAATCGGCGGGCTTCAGCGACACGAGAAACTGCACGTCATCGGGCGGCAATTCGAATGGCGGCGCAGGAAAAAACAGGATGTGACCGTCTTCTAATTCCGCACAACACTGCTGCGCTCTGGCTCGAGCGTTTCCGGCATCGGCCCAGCCACCAGTTCCGTAATCATTGATCTGTATCCAAGGCATCGTCGCGGAACCTTGCAGCTTTCCGGTCAGCGCTCAGCCCATCAACTGCCAGGTCTCAGCTGTCAGAAGGTACTCCTCACTGCACTTCAACCGAAACCACTTCTCCCCCGTTTTTCCCCACGGGCCGGTAGTTCACCGCCACCATGCGGTTTTTCCAGTCGCACGAGAAACCATCCTCACCGACCACCAGCAGCGATTTGAAATCCGGCGTGTGCAGCTTGTATGTCTTCATGCCGGCGACTATCGTGAGCACGGCGTCCGGTGGCCTCGAACAATCGCTACCTATGAGTCTGCCCTTTACGAACTGAATTGGTCCAGTCGTGCCGGGCTTGGGCGGAGGCGGTTTGGGAGGCTCATCGGAGTCCTGTTCGTCGTCGGCAAGGGTTGCGGCAACGGCCGGTAGCTTCTTCTCCGTCACGGCGGGTGCACTCGCCGCCCCGGCGGGCGCCTCGCCGATTCCTGAATTCTGCGGACGAATCCCGTATTTTTGCAGTGTGGCCAAGTCGTCTAATTGTTGCTTGGCGGCAGCCGCTGCTCGTGGGTCGGGACCGTTCTTCAGGCGTGTAAATAACTCCCGAGCCTGGTCCCATTTCTTGCCGGCGACGTAAATTTGCCCGAGATTGAACTGATATTCCAGATTGCGCGGCGCGAGCGCGATCGCCTGACGCTGCGCTTCCAGTGCCGAATTGATTCCCCCTCCCTCGACTCGCGCCATGCCCAGCATGTTGTAGACATCGGCAAAATCCGGATACCAATCCGTCACCGCGCGCAAATCCAACATAAGATTCGCCAGGCTCTCGACCTGCTTGCGCGTGGCCTGCGCCTTTTTGTATTTCATCGCGGAACGGTAATACCAGATCCACGGATCTTTGGAGTTCAGGTCCGTGGCTTTCTCCAGTTCGTCGGCCGCAGCGTCCCACTGCTTCTGCTGAATGTGATCCCAGGCCAGGGCACGATGTGCGAGCTCATTGTCCTTTGGATCTGTCGTCAATTGCTGCAAATCACGCAATGCCTGGTCGCGGCGTTCAGGGACCCGCGCCATCATGTCTCCGATCACGGCCAGGGCATCCCCCTCTGCTACCTCGGTCACATTGATTCCGATCTCGTCGGGGCCAAATGGCGCTGGAAACTGATAGGGCTGCGAAACTTGTGGTTGTTCCGCCGCGATTTTTGAGCGGTCCAGCGCGACACCCAGGGAGCTCAGCGACTTGAAATAGCTGCGAACTGCTTCTTCCATCTGTGCCGGTGAAAGATCGAACGCCTGGACCATCGCCTTATCGACCGGCACGTTCTGGTTCAGCACCAGATCGAAATACGTGCCCGTGTCGGGCATCTTGTTCTTGTTCACGAGATAGTGAATCACCATCCAGGATTGCGCGTAGTACAGGGTGTGGTGAGTGCCTTCGCGTGCGCCCGAGCCGTCGTGCTTCATGGTGAACAGTTCCGGCATGGAGATCCACAGCGGCGTGCCGAGCAACTGCGTCAGCGGCTGCGGGACATTTGGATTCCGACGGACCTGATCAAAAATGTCTTCGTGCCATTCCGGAGCGAGCTCAGGATCGGCCCCAATCTCGACCTGCTTGTTGTCCACGCGGATGGAGCCGAAATACTCCGCCAGCCCCTCGTCGAACCAGCCTTGTGCCGGAGGATAGTTGTAGTTGAGCAGGTAGTGAGCCAGAGGATGAGCAATCGCGCGCCAGGGTTCAGCCTCAAACAGGTTCAGGACGATATAGACACGGTCCGTCCCCGGGATGAAGAATCCTCCTGCGGAAGCCTGTCCTTTCGGAACTACCGAACCATACTGAGAATCGCTCTTGAAGGCGATCACCGATACGGGTACGGACATCTTGAGTTTGGTCTTCAGCAGGATCTGGCCGAAAACCGTGCGCATCTGTTCCATTCGCAGGGCTACTTCGCGCCCGCGTTTTTCGCCCGCATCGGTGAGGACCGAGAAATGTGTGGAGTGAACCTCAATCCACTTCGGTTCGTCCCCGGCAAAAGCAGGACGCTGCCAGAGAAGGATGCCGAGCAGCGCGAACCAGCCCAGAGCGCCGATTTTGGCAGGAGGCACCATGACGCTTGTTACATCGCTGCAAAAATGCTAGCACGTCGCGGCCGCAAGAACCTTTTTCTAAGATTCCGTGCCGCGCTCTGCGGCCAAGCACCTTGCGACTATCCGGCTACCCAAGCCCCGCCGCCGACAACTGCAACACAGCATTTGCCACCAGACGCAACGCGATTCCCCAGTTCTGGCGCGCCTGAGCCTCGTCAGCGCCGTATCCGCTTACGTAGATCGTGCAATAAAAACCTTCTGTAGCGTCATCGTCCTTGCGGAAATAGCAGCGCCGGACGCACACCTCCGTACCCGACTGCGTTTCCGGGGTCCGCCTCAGCAGTCCGATCAACTGCTTCACGAAGTATTCATGAAACGCAAATGACAGCCGCCGATTCACATCCGAGGCTACTACGTCGACATAGCTTGCGAACTTATGCGATCCATGGAACACTTCCTCCTCCGCACTGAGTTCGTTCGTCATCCAGGCATCGCACTTGGCGCTTTCCACAAGACTGGCCGGAGCATTCACGGTCCGCAAGAACCCGGCAAGTTCTGGAAACGTCGCCGTCTCGGGCAGGCGAGCGAGTAACGCAGGCTCTTGCTTCAGGTCGTAGTAAGTGACTTTGCCCGCGGGATCGCTCCAGGGAAAATCGAGCACCGGGTCGTCGTGTCCCAGTTCGATTGAGAAGTCGGCATCCATCAGAATCTGCGCAGAAACTTCACGATCTGATTTTCGACCCAACGGCCGTCGTCCACGCCGTTCCGCGCTCCCAGGAACGCGCAGTGCCCGCCGTCGGCAGCTTCAAGGAATGTAAGGTTCGGGTTAGCGCCGATTTTTCGTCGTGTTTCCGTCGTAATGCGGACGAACGGATCATTCGCCGCATGCACAATAAATCCCGGCACTGCGATCCGCTCTACCACACTGGCCGCCGTGGCGCGAGCGTAGTAGTCGTCCGCGCCGGCGAAGCCGCAGTAGTAAGCCGTAACCTTATCGTCGAAATCGCGCAAGCTGCGGAGTCCCTGCGCGCGGTTCACGTCGAAATGCCCAGGAAACAATTGTACCTTGCGTCGCAGCCGCTGGCGGAGATTGAAGAGAAAGTACAACTCATAGAGGCGGTTCGCCGGCTCGTGCAGCGCATCGGCCGAGGCCGAGAGGTCCAGCGCAGGACAGCACGCCGCCACTGCCCGGAATTGCCGCGGGCCGTCCGCTCCCCATTCTCCCGCTAGCTTTAAGACCAGATTGCCGCCCATCGAGAAGCCCACCAGGGCCAGTCGCTCGACGCGATCGCGGGTGATGACCTCGCGCGCCACGGCGGCGATGTCCCCGGAAAGGCCGGAGTGATATAACGTCGGCGCCAGCCGGTCCGTGCCGCCGCAGTTACGCTGGTTGTAGCGGACCACGTTCATGCCTGCCGCCAGCGCCTTCTCGGTAATTCCGAGGACGTAGCCGGAGTCACTCGATCCCTCAAGTCCGTGCACAACAATGACAGTCAGAGCATTTGTTCGATCCGGCTGCCAGTGGCAATGGCAGAGCACGGGGACGCCGGGAGCGACCTCGACAAACCGTTCCTCCGGTTGAGGCAAGTGAACTCGTCGCTTAAGCAGGAAACTGGCGAGCGTCTGGACATGACCTCCACGGAGCCAACGTCGTGGCACGAAAAGCTCTGCTAGTTCGGGCTGCGGGATACCCACGTTCTAATTTTAATGGGAGAATAGAATGTACCGCTTTGATCCGGTACCCACGTTAGCAGGAGCCGTCTATGCCGATTTTTGAGTACATCTGCCAGGAATGCCATCACGAGTTCGAAGCGCTGGTCTTTGGCAAGGACAAGGCGTCGTGCCCCAAGTGCCAGAGCAAGAAGCTGGAACCGCAGCTCTCGGTGTTTGCGGCGGTGTCGGCGAAGAGCGGGGCCGCGCCGTCGAGGTCAGCGGGGCCTTGCGGTTCGTGCGGGCACCCGGACGGACCGGGCTCGTGCTCGATGAACGACCTCGACTAAGTCCTTTGTTTGCATTGAAAACTGTTCCGCGTGGAACATTTTCGCATATTCTCTTTGTCTACTTATAGCTTATAGATACCGCCTTTCCCCTCCGCATCTGCAAGGTCACTTCCGAGACTCCTGCGTGGTAACTGCTGTGATCTTCCCACCGATCAGGGTCCGGCCTATGATCCGCGATGGATTGAGAAAGCATGGACCGGCGGAAAGAGCCCAGATTGAACGCGGAATTCTCGGTACGGATCTGGGGCGTCGACCGGAACGCGCGGCCTTTTACCGAGATCGTCCGCGCCAAGAACGTCAGCGCAGGAGGAGCGGAACTGACGGGCGTGCGTTCGAAGATCCACGCCGACGAACTGCTGGATGTGCAGAACGGAACGCAACGCGCCCAGTTCCGGGTGATCTGGATTGGGCACGGAGAAATCGGAATCAGAGCATTGCCCTTCGAGCCCCCGATCTGGGGTCTCGGAGCAGCGAAGACGTTTGAGATGGTGGGAGCTGGATCGACCTAAGCCGTAGATCAGCTCTATCGGCCTCCTAACGCGGACTCACGCGGATCTGGCTCCCACTGCTCCTTCCTCGGTAAGAAATCTCGCAAAAACTTCATTCGAGAGCAGACGCCCGCGCGGTGTCAGGCGGATGATCGTGTCCGCGCGTTCGATTAGTCCCTCTCCAACACATTCTTCGATCGCAGCCGCGTGGGCGGTCAGATTCTCCTGCCCAAATTCGGATCGAAGCCGTTCGAAGTCGACTCCACGGTTCAAACGTAGTCCGAGGAAGAAGCTCTCTTCGAGCGCAGCCGCCACCGGAACCGCCTTCACGGCAAGCGCGGCGTGATTCAGGTAGGCGTCGAGCGAATCGGGAGTGGAGAATCGCATCGCGGCTCTGGGATCGCCAGTGCGAACCGGCAGCATCGAGTGCGCATCCACGCCAAAACCCAGGTACGGCTGTCGCGTCCAGTACTTCAAATTGTGGCTTGACTCCTGTCCGGCGCGCGCGAAGTTGGAAATTTCATACTGTGCGACGCCGGCGGCACTCAGCATCTCGCAGGCTTGCAGGTAGAAGTCGGCGGTCGCATCTTCATCGGGGACGAAGTGCGCGTGGTAGCGCGTGCCCCCGGCTATCAACTCGCGTCCTAAACGCGAGTCCTCGTCCACCTCGAGCATGTAAACGCTGACGTGGGGCGCGCCTGTGACGATGGCTTCGCTCAGGCAGTAGATCCAACTCTCGGGAGTCTGGTGGGGCAATCCGGCGATCAGGTCGATATTAATGTTGTGGATCCCAGCTTTGCGCAAGCCTTCGATTTCGTTTAGCACTGTCGTCCGGTTGTGCAGACGACCGACGGCACGCGCTTCTTGATCCACAAACGACTGCACGCCAAGACTCACCCGGTTGACGCCGCAGCACAGCAAAGTCTCAATCAGACCAGCGCTCAGGGTACCCGGAGCACATTCGACAGTGATCTCAGCACCCGAAGCGATCTTGAAGTGTTCCCTCAAGGCGCAGAAAAGCCGCGTCAGTTGCGAGGTTTCGAGAATCGACGGCGTGCCTCCACCCAGGTAAATGGAGTCGACTTCCGTCTCGAACCTGCATCCCAGTTCATTGGCCATACGAGGCGAATTGCCCACGTCTTCGATGACGCGAACGACGTAGTTCTCGAAACCAGCCTTAGAGAACACGTCGGACGCGAAGTTGCAGTAGCTGCATTTCGTGCGGCAGAACGGTACCGAGATGTAGACGCCCAGCGGCATTAGTTGATTTTAAAATTTTACGGGACGCCAGAGCCAGTAGCGTCATCTGATGGTAGGCTGTTTGAACGCTTGTCCGGCAGCCTTGGGCGAGTGCTTGGGAAGTGAAGATCCCAACCTTTCACGTCCTTCACTTTCTTCAGAATGCGAAGCATGGAGACAACAATGATCAATACAGGCATGACCGAGAACCGAGTCGCATGAATCCTCGCGTGGTGATTACGGGTATGGGAGTGGTCAGTCCGAACGGGATTGCGCGGGACGCCTTCTGCCGCGCCATTCTTTCCGGCTGCTCGGGCGTGAAAAGGATCACGCGCTTTGACCCGTCGTTCCTGCCGGTGCGCATCGCAGGCGAGATTCCGGAATTCAATGAACTCGCCTGGGTGGAGGCTCGCGAACGGAAACACGTCTCGCGCGCGGTTCCGCTGGCCGTGGCAGCCTCGACGGAGGCGCTCGCGGACGCGGGCCTCGATCCGCAGACCATGCCGCCCGACGAGAAACGTCAGATCGGTGTCATTCTTGGCACCGGCGGCGGAGCCCAGGAATTTACCGAAGAGCAATACCGGCTCTGGCACAGCGGACACGAAAAGCAGGCCAGCATTTTTGCGATCCCCTCCGGCACCATGGGAACCATGTCGAGCGAAATCTCCATGCGTTTCGGTTTTCGCGGACCCAGCCACGTAGTCACTACCAACTGCACATCATCCACCGATGCGCTCGGTTACGCCCTCGACCAGATTCGCTTTGGCACCGTTCCCATGTTTCTGACTGGCGGAGTTGACGTACCGATCAGTCCGGCCGCGGTCAAGAGCTATACGCTGCTTCGCGCGCTGACGCCTTCCTGGAACGACGAGCCGGAACGTGGTTCGCGCCCTTTTTCTGCCGACCGCGACGGTTTTGTGCTGGCGGAAGGCTCATGGATGTTCGTCCTCGAGGATTACGGCCACGCCAAAGCGCGGGGCGCGAAGATCTACGCTGAAGTAGCCGGCTATGGATCGAACTGCGAGGCCTTCCATCGCGTGCGCCTGGGCGAAGATGGCGTAGAAGCGGCACGCGCAATCACTCTTGCGCTCGAAGATGCATGCATCGGCGCTGAGCAAGTGGACTATGTGAACCTGCACGGCACTTCCACGGAGTTGAACGACCGCGTAGAGACGCGAGCGATTAAGTTAGCTCTGGGAGAGCGCGCCCGGCAGATTCCCACATCGGCTTTGAAATCACAAATCGGGCACCCGCAGGGAGCCTCGGGAGCGGCTGGAGTTGCTGCCACCCTGGTCGCGATGCAACACGAACTCATCCCGCCGACCATTAACCTCGAAGCACCCGACCCGGAATGCGACCTCGACTATGTTCCCGACGTGGGACGTCGCGCCCTGATCGAACACGCGGTCTGCAATTGCGTAGGGTTCGGATCGAAGAACTCGGTGCTGGTGCTGCGTCGGCTCTAGCAAACCGTCGTGCAAGTCGGGGAACTCAAGATCAGTGCCGCGAGGCGCGTTGGCTTTGCCCGCCTTTGCGGGACGCATGAATACGTACTCGGGTATCGCCACGAGTCGCAAGAGCCCAACCTTTTCCATCCTCCTTGCTCTGCCTGCCATCTATTTAGGGTAGTCTTTAGCTTTAGCGCACTCCCCAGCGGCAGATGGCTCAGGAAGAAGAAGTAATAGGCAAAGCGTATGACAGCCGGTTGATGCGGCGGCTGCTGACCTACCTGCGTCCCTACAAGTGGCGTGTCGTCGTAGCACTGGCCGCGATCATCCTGAAGTCGGTGGCGGACGTTCTTGGCCCTTTTCTCACCAAGATTGCGATCGACAAGTACCTCGCCAAATCGCCCGCGGCGCATTCCTGGCTGGGCGACCGGCTCAGCGAGAATGCGCTGACGGGTATTGCTCAGCTTGGCATTCTCTTTGTTGCGTTGCTGCTGCTGACGTTTTCGCTGGAGTTCGTACAAACCTACCTGATGCAGTGGACCGGGCAAAAGGTGATGTTCGATCTGCGTAGCCAGATCTTCCGTCACTTGCAGCACATGCACGTCGCCTTCTTCGATAAGAATCCTGTCGGCCGACTCGTCACGCGCGTTACGACGGACGTTGACGCTCTGAACGAAATGTTTACCGCCGGTGTGGTCTCGATTTTCGAAGATGTCTTTGTTCTTGTCTTCATTCTGGCGATCATGCTGAACATGAACTGGAAGGTGGCGCTGATTGCGTTTGCCGTGCTTCCGCTGATCGTCTTCGCGACCAAGATCTTTCGCGATAAGGTGCGTGACTCGTACCGGCGCATTCGAACAGCCATCGCGCGCATTAACTCGTTTCTGCAGGAAGCGGTTTCGGGGATGCTCGTGCTGCAGCTCTTCAACCGCGAAAAGCGCGCTTTCCGCCAGTTTTCCGCCATCAACGCTTCGCACATGGAGGCGTTCAAAGATGCCATCATGGCCTACGCTGTTTACTATCCCGTGGTCGAAATTCTCTCGGCGATCGCGATTTCCTGCATCATCTGGTTCGGTGGCAGCGGCATTTTGCGCCACGCGAATGTAACCAGCCTGACGGTGGCTTTTTCATGGAAGAATCTGATCACGATTCACACTACCGAAAGCCTGATGACGCTCGGTGTGCTGGTGGCCTTTATGCAGTACGCGCAGCGCTTCTTCCGGCCTATTCAAGATTTGAGCGAGAAATACAACATCCTGCAGTCAGCGATGGCGGCCGGAGAGCGCGTGTTCAAGCTGCTCGACACTGAGGTTGAGATTGCTTCCCCGTCGCTGACGATGAAGCCGCATGGTCCGGGACGAATTGAGTTTGACCACGTGTGGTTTGCCTACACCACGCGAGGAGAAGCGAGCGACGGTGCTGGAGCGGCGGGCGCCTCGCACGCTCAAGGCGGGCCTGAAGACTCGGCGGTCGGCGACACAGCGGCAGCGGACAAGTGTGTCCGCGCCACACCTGATTGGGTGCTGCGCGACGTGAGCTTCACGCTCGAACCGGGCGAGACGGTTGCGGTTGTCGGCCACACCGGAGCAGGCAAGACCACGCTCATCTCCTTGCTGCAGCGTTTCTACGATGTGCAACGGGGCGCGATTCGCATCGATGGCGTCGATATCAAAAACATGGACCTGAAGAATCTGCGAGGCCGCTTCGGCGTCGTGTTGCAGGATCCGTTCCTGTTTACCGGGACGGTCGAGGGCAACATCCGGTTGGGCACGCGGCGGATCCAGGATGAAGATGTCGAACAGGCCGCTGAAGATGTGAATCTTGCCGACTTCATCCGTACGCTGCCCGGCGGATTCAAAGAGGAAGTGCGCGAACGCGGCTCGACACTCTCCACCGGGCAGAAGCAACTCATCTCATTTGCTCGCGCGTTGGCGCACGATCCGAAGATTTTGATTCTCGACGAAGCGACGTCAAGCGTCGATACCGAGACTGAATTTCGCGTGCGCGAGGCCCTGAGCCGCATGGTTGAGGGACGAACGTCGCTGATCATTGCGCACCGGCTATCGACGATTCAGCGGGCCGACAAGATCATCGTGATGCATAAAGGCCAGGTACGCGAGATGGGCTCGCACCAGCAACTGCTTGCCAATCGCGGAATTTATTGGAAGCTCTACCAGTTGCAGTACAAGGATCAGGAGATCCCGGTGGGGAATCCGCAGGCATCGCAATCGACGGTCAGTGCGGACGACTAACCTGCAAAAGAACTCGCCCAGCAATTCTGATTGACGCGCAACCCTCACAACGATACTCTTGACCGCACATTCTGCAGAATCCCCCTCTGCGCTCGTGAGTCATAGATTCATTTCCTGTCTTTGTGGAGTGGGGTTTCAACGTACAAGCTGTTGCCGTTGATTTCAAGTTGACATGAGGACCGCCATGCGATATCAGGAATGGATATTCGTCACTCTGCTCGCACTTGCGGCTGTATTTCCAGCCTCCGGCCAACAAGCTGCCCAACCTCCCAACCTCGTACCTAACGGCAGCTTTGAGAACACAAAGCTCACATGGGTGAACACCAACTGCAACTACATGGCATTGCTGGCTGGCGCGACAGCGATTCCGAAATGGACGGTCACGCCGGACACGGTCCACGAGATCGTGTGGGCGATGACGCCGACCTGCGATGGCTTCACCGCGGCGGCGGGCAAGTTCTTTGTGGATTTGTCGGGGTTTGGGGGAGATTCCCCCAACGGCGCCGCAACGCAGACGATCAAGAAGAAGTTCGTTGCCGGTCAGCAATACACTTTTTCCTTGGCGGTCGTCGGGGCAGTTCCGCTGGTCACGATCGATGGCGCGCCGATTTCGCTGACGGCGGGTACACCGTTCAAGAAGGGGACGACGATCTGGACTCCCGAGACAGGAACGTTTACGGCTCAATCGGTCAACGCGGTCCTAACGATCCGGAATCCGCAACCCGGATTGCAAGTCGTGTTCATCGACAAAGTGGCGATACGGGCGCGGTGAAATTTCGGGGCAATCGCGTTTTTGACTCCAGACGTATAATGGCCCGTTCTTCGGGCTGACAGACTCTCTGAGCCGCGCTAGCTTTCACGCCACTTCCGAAGACAGGAGATACACATGTCCACCGTGCCGCCGAGTCCGCCAACACCTGGAGCAGTCCAACCTCCCGCGCCCGCGCCGCAGGGTTCCGGAAGCAAAGTCCTGTTCTGGATTCTCGGCATTGTGCTGGGGCTCATCGTGCTTTCATTCGCAACCTGCGCCGTAGTTGGCTTCTATGCCATGCACAAGGCTAAGCAGGCAGGGTTCAATTCGGACTTGATGAAGAAGAATCCGGGCTACGCTGGCGCAAAGATTGCCATGTCGATGAATCCAGACGTCGAGATCGTGTCGAGCGACGACAGCGCCGGGACCATGGTCGTCAAGGACAAGAAGACCGGCAAAGTCGTCACCATGAAGTTCGACCCGGAGAAGAAGTCCATGGTGATTGTTGATGAGAAGGGTCAGACGACCACGATGACCGCTTCAGGAGAGGGATCGAGCGGCACGTTCGAGGTGAAGAGTTCGGAAGGCAGCATGAAAATGGGCGCCGGCGCCGATAAGGCTCCCGACTGGGTACCGGTGTATCCAGGGTCGTCGCCACAAAATACGTTTTCGGCAAGCTCGAGCGGTGAGCAGTCAGGAACCTACACCTTTACTACTGCCGACGCGACGGACAAGCTTTCTGCGTTCTACTCAGATGCTTTGAAGTCGGGCGGCTTCGCGGTCACTACCATGGCGAATCCAGAAAGCAAAGGCGGCATGGTCTCCGGGGAAAACAAGGCTGACAAGCGCACCGTGATGGTCATGCTCAGCACCGAGTCTGACGGCACGCATGTGAACGTGACCTATTCGGTCAAGCCATAACCAGTCATCTATAAGGGGACGGGCGTCTCGCCCGTCTCCGCCTCCTCTACAATACGTCGGTGAGAATTTTGATTTCTGCCGGAGAAGCCTCCGGCGAAATGTACGGCGCGCAGTTGATTGAAGCGCTGCGTCGAGCGACGGAGCAAAGACCTTCTCTGCTTCAACCTGTGGCCGGGGCCCCTTCGATACGCTCTGGGCAGGTCCGCGCCACACCTGAATTCTTCGGCGCGGGCGGCGAGCGGATGCGAGCCGCCGGCTGCGACATCGTCGTCGACGCCAAAGATCTTGCAGTTGTCGGCATCACTGAAATTGTCAGCCATCTGCCAAAAATTCTAGGGCTCTACAAGAAACTCATCCGCACGGCCGATGAACGCAAGCCTGACCTCGCAGTGGTGATCGATTCCCCCGGATTCAATTGGCGGGTTGCGCGACAGATGCGCAAGCGGGGAATCCCCGTCGTCTATTACGTCTGTCCGCAGTTCTGGGCGTGGCGGCAGGGACGCATGAAGTTGCTTCGCAAGTACGTCAACAAGGCGTTGGTGATTTTTCCGTTTGAAGAAAAGTTTTATCGCGATCGTGGTGTGGATGCGGCGTTTGTCGGACACCCGTTAGCTGATCTGCCAGTGCCTGCCATCAAGCGTGCTGACTATGCAGTACAACATTCGCTCGACCCCGGCAAGCCATGGATCACGCTCATGCCGGGAAGCCGCCGCAAGGAAGTTCGGATGAACCTGCCCACGATTCTCGAGGCCGCTGCGAGGCTCGGGGAGGGCAATGAGTTTTTGCTTCCTGTGGCGCGCACACTGGAGCCCGAGTTTCTTAAGGAATTGACCGAGACGCAGCCAGGCGCAGCTTCGCCTAGACTGAAGCCACATCTTGTTCCCGAGGCCCTTCCCGCGCTGTATCACTCGCGGGCCGGGATCATTGCCAGCGGCACGGCCACGGTCGAAGCCGCGCTGATGGGCACGCCGTTCGTCATGGTCTATCGCGTTTCTCCGCTCACCTACATCTTGGGGAAGCCGCGGGTGAAAGTGCCGCACTTTGCGATGGTCAATCTGATTGCGGGTGAGGAAGTTGTTCCGGAGCTGGTGCAGCACAATTTCACGCCGGATAATGTGGTCGCAGAGATATCGAAGATCATTCCCGATGGATCCGCGCGCGCACAGATGATTGCAAGGCTCTCAAGCGTACGGGGAGCCCTGCGATTTTCCGGCACCGACTCGCGCACTCCGGCAGAGCGCGCCGCAAAGTTGATCCTGGAGACGGTTGCGCGGCCCAGGACAGGACCGCAACTATGATTCATTTCTGCGTGGTTGACAGTTCCTGCGCCGGCTGTTGCGCTGCAGAGATGATGCTGGACGTCGCGGCTTTCGCCTGGTCGGCGACCTTTGGATCACGAGCCGCAATGTCATCGAGTCTCCGCAGGACGTGTCTGGCCACCGTGATCTGCCCGTTTTTGACCGCCGCGACGCCAATTTCCTGCAAGGCGTTCACGCTCGTGTCGGGTGCCTTCGCCGATGCTGCATCAATCTGATCGACGGCACGCATAGTTTCGGCCACCACCTTAGCCTTCAGATCCGGGTCAGCCAGGCCAGGCAGTTTCTGGAGCAGATCAGCGGTTCGCCTGCTTGTCTCCACCACCTTCGGCTGCACACTGCCATCGTTCGATGCTGCCAACTGCCCCAGTTCCTGGCTCGCGGTCTGCAAGCTCGCAGCCTGGCTGGCAGCGGACGTCTGGCTGACGAAGTTTCGCGCAGAATCGATCACCGGCTGCCAGAAGACTCCGCAGGCGACGGCAAACACCAAGGTGCGAGTGACTTGGTCCGTGTCGGAGTTAGCCAATAAGTAAACGCCAAAGATCGCTGCAAGCCCACCCACGACGATCAACGATGGGATCACGCCGTACAAGGGCTTGTCGTAAGGCGTGGCTCCGATGAGCCACTGCACGCACCAGGAGGCTAGCCCTCCGAGCGCGCCGGCGGCGAAAACGCAAGCGGGGACTTTCCATCGCATAAAAGAGCTCCTTCAGACTCAGACTCGACTCTTCATCCGGTGAACCAAGTCGACATCGTCTGCAACTACGGGTAGAAAATTTGCGGGGAAGTCGAGGGGATTGTGAATCCAGCCGAGGGAAGAGTCAAGAGCCCGCTTGCGCTTGCACCCGTGAATCTCCCATCGTCGAAACCACTCAGTCGGCCAAGCGCGATACCGGCATTGGATCGCGCGCGGTTCGACGCGCTTGTCGCACCAGCATCTTTTGCGGGAAAATCAACATCATACA
>Ga0335084_10004278_pt1 | contig 14059 bp, 11 predicted proteins | sample Lox_Sample_44_FD_206721 | JGI IMG/M metagenome (GOLD analysis project Ga0335084, IMG submission 206721) | Soil microbial communities from Loxahatchee National Wildlife Refuge, Florida, United States - Lox_Sample_4.4 | ecosystem: Environmental > Terrestrial > Soil > Wetlands | place: USA...
CTCGTCAGCAGCCGGATACGTTCAGGGGCGGTGGTGCCGGCGGGGGGCCTCCCTCCCTGGGCCACGCCGCCCCGGTCTTCGACCACCATCGCTGTCCGCCCGCGGAGCCGACCGGCCCTGCGTGATAGCATGGATTTGTGAAAGTGATCGTCATTGATGCCATCGCGCCGGAGGGTATCGCGTACCTGACGGAGCGCGGCTTCGAGGTGGAGCAGATCTCGTCCAAGATACCGCGCGAGGAGCTCCTCCGGAAGATCGCCGACGGCGAGGCCATCATCACGCGCTCGTCCACTACCGTGAACGCCGAGTTCCTCGCCCATGCGCGGCGGCTCCGCTTCCTGGGGAGGGCCGGCGTGGGCGTGGACAATATCGACATCGACGCATGCTCGCGACAGGGCGTCATCGTCGCCAATGCGCCATACGGCAATGTCGTCTCCGCCGCCGAGCACACGGTGGGCATGCTGCTGGCGCTCGTCCGCAAGATTCCCGCGGCCCACGAGGCGCTGAAGCAGCTCAACTGGGACCGCGGCATCTATGGCTCGGAGCTCTTCCGCAAGACGGCCGGGGTCATCGGTCTCGGCAAGGTGGGGTCCCGCGTCGCCACGCGCCTGCGATCCTTCGACATGGACGTCCTGGTCTACGACCCGTACATCCCCGAGAGCCGTGCCCGCGAGCTCGGGCTGCGCCTGACCGATCTCCAGACTCTGCTGACCCAGTCGGACATCGTGACCGTGCACGTGCCGCTGTCGGACGAGACGGAGAGCATGCTGGCTGCGCGCGAGATCGCTCTCATGAAGCCGGGTGTGCGTCTGGTCAATTGCGCGCGCGGCGGCATCGTCAACGAAGGGGCGCTGCTCGACGCGCTCGACTCCGGACATGTCGCGGGAGCCGCCGTCGATGTGTGGACGGAAGAGCCGCCCGTCTCTCCGCAGGTCAAGCGGCTGGTTCGGCACCCGCACGTGGTGGTGACGCCGCACCTCGGCGCCAATTCCCAGGAGGCGCAGGTGAACGTGGCCATGGACGTCGCGCGACAGCTGGTCGCGTTTCGCGACGGCGAGCTGGTCGAGCACGCGGTCAATGTGCCCGTGGGCGACCGCGAGAGCATGGCGGAGCAGAAGCCCTTCGTGGCGCTGGCCGAGATCCTCGGTCGCTTCTGCCGCCAGATCGAGAAGGACAATGTCGAGCGCGTCGAGGTGGAAATTGCCGGCCAGGTCGCGAAGCGCGATCCGGAGCTGATCGGCCGTGCCGTGCTCAAGGGCCTGCTCGGCGGCGTCACCGCCCAGTCCATCAACCTCGTGAACGCAAGGTTCGTGGCGAGCGAGCGCGGCATGGAAGTCGCCATCAACACGGACGAGGAGGCGCCGTCGGGCTATACGAACCTGGTCACGGTGACGACCCACGCGGGCTCCGGCCGCAAGATCATCGCGGGCACCGTCTTCGACGGGGTGCCGCGCATCGTGCGGCTGCGGGACCTGCATATCGAGTTCGTTCCGGAGGGACACATTCTGGTCCTGTCCTATGAAGACCGGCCGGGCATGGTCGGCAAGATCGGAACGATCCTCGGCCGCCGGAATGTTAATATCGCCTCCATGCACGTCGGCCGCCGCACCAAGCGCGGGGGCGCCATCGTCGTCCTCCTCCTCGACGAGGACGTGCCTCCGGAGGTAATGGAGGAAGTGTCAAAGGCCGTCGAGGCCGATTTCGCCCGCGTCATCCGGATGGGGGACTAATGGCCTTCGCGCGACGCCGCGCCGCTCCTCGACGCTCGGCTGCATCTCCCAGGACCCGCCGCCCGAAGAACTTCGAGTCGCGCCCCTGGGGCGGCTTCGAGAACATCGTCGAGGGCGTCGGCTACAAGGTGAAGCGTCTCACGGTCGAGCCCGGCCATCGGATCAGCCTGCAGCGCCACCGCTTCCGTGCCGAGCATTGGGTCGTGGTGTCGGGAATGCCGCGCGTCATCATCGAGGGGCGAGCACGGCGCGTCAAGGCCCGAGGCGCCGTCGATGTCCCGCGCGGCGCGTGGCACCGGATCGAAAACCCCGGCCGGCGCCCCGTTGTCATCATCGAAGTCCAGCACGGTCCTTATCTCGGCGAGGATGACATCATTCGCCGCTCCGACGACTACGGCCGGTCAGGCGGGCGATAAGGGCCCGGCTGCTTCGTTGCCGCCCTCGGCTGCAGGCTCAACGTACAGAGAGTACGCCTCGCCTGCAGCCGTCGGGCGGCGCCTCGCATCTGGACCCTTCTCGCCCGCCTGACCTGCGCGCGGTCGAGGGCCCAGCTGCCCGCTGCCTTCTATCTCAGGTAGTGGGAGATGTGGAGGTAGAGGGCGGCGAGGCCGAGGTATTCGTGGAGCACGGCTTCGGCCTGGCGGCGTTTGTGCCACCAGTCGCCGTCGAGGAACTTGTCCTCCGCCACCACGCGCACCAGCCCTTCGATTCCCGCGGGAGCCTCCCGTGACCAGACGAGCTTCACGCGGCGCGAGTGCTGCGGTGAGGTCACGAGGATCACGCGGCGCCAGCTGCGGGCGCGCGCCGCTTCGCCCACGATCCTGAGCTCGGCTTCGGTGGTCTTGACCGGGGTCGGGAGCGCGACGATGACCTGGGAGGGCACGCCGTGCTGCTCGAGGGCGACACGGGCCTCTCCCTGGTAGTCGAGATGTCGTGCCCCGAGGGCGATTAGGTTGCGGACCCGATCCGGTGTGAACTGATTGGAGAGGACGACTTCGGGAGCGAGCCCTTCGCGATAGAGTCTGGCGGCGACTTCCTCGCGGTCAGGGGTGCCGCCGGCCACCACCACGATGGCGTCGGCCCGTGTGAGCGCGTCCTCCACCACGAGGGCCCGGCCCATCAGCCGCAGCGCGGGGGCGTGGGCGGCGATCGCGAGCGCGGCCAGGACCAGCGCGGCGACGAGCAGTCGGCGCACGCGAGAGGTCAACGGTCGAGCTCGACCAGGTACTCCTTGATGCGGCGAGAGTCCGGCGCGTCGGGCTTGAGGGCGAGGTACTTGCGGAACGCTTCCTTGGCCTTGTCGTTCTGCCTGCTCTGATAGTAGAGAAACCCCATCTGGCGGAAGGGATCCGGGAACGTCGCGTCGAGCGCCGCCGCCTGCTCGTATGCCTCGAGCGCCTGCGCTACCAGCATGGGCTTGTCGAAGGGATTTCTGGCGCGCTGGGCCTGCAGCCGGTAGAGATCGCCGTAGTAGAGATGCGTGGTCGGGTCCTTCGGCGCCAGCGGTAGCACGCGGTCGAGCTGGGCCTTGGCCAGCCCGAAGCGGCCGGCCCGAATGTCGAGGGCGGCATTCTCGCGCACCACTGTCCGCGTGCGCATCGCGAACTCGTCGGTGTTCTGCACGAGATCGGCGGTGTCGACCTTCGCGTACTTGGTCTTCAGCAGCTCCTGGGTATTGGCGATGCGCTCGTCCAGCCGCGGGTGATTGCCGAAGAAAAAGTTCTCGAGCTTGCTGCCGTCGCCATGATCGTCCTTCAGAAGCGCGAACACGCGCGGCGCCTCGCGTGGATCGTAGCCGGCCTTGACCATGCGCTCCATGCCTTCCCGATCCGCCTCGCGCTCCAGGTCGCGTCCGAAACCATTGACGGAGGCCATGAAGGCGAGCTGGAGGCCGAGCCCGACGAAGATGTTCGAGGTCGTCCGCAGCACCTCGGCGGTGGTGTAGTTGCCCTTCCCCTGCTGCTGGCCCGCGACCACCGCGACCCCCAGCGAGGCGGCGATGGCGAGGGCGGTGAGCCAGATCTGCTTGTTCTGCGCGTCGCGGTTGAACATGAGCGCGTGGCGATTCGTCACGTGGGTCAGCTCGTGGCCGAGGATCATGGACAGCTGTGCCTCGTTCTCGACGCGGCTCAGCAGTCCCGTGTGAATGTAGATCTTGCCGTTGGGCATGGCGAAGGCATTGAGCGTGGGGTCGCGGAAGATGGCGATGCGGGGAGCGGGCGCGCCAGCCTGCTGGGCGTCCTCGGGGATGAGCTTCTCGGCCACCGAGGCGAGGTAGTCCTCGAGCAGGGGATCGTCATACGTCTTGCCGAGCTTGTTGAGCTTCTCCTCTTCCTTCTCGGCATCGGCCCAGAGCTTCCGCTCGTCGGGCTCCGGGCGGAAGGGTCTGCCCTGATAGCCCATGGGTGGAACATGGGTCGACGCGCACCCGGACAGGAGCGCTGCGATCACGGTCCACGCCAAAAATTTTGTGGCCCAACCCCACCGGTAGTACGATGACCGCCAGGAGGTACTAGCCATGCGTCGTATCCTTGTCCTGTCGCTTTGCCTGGTGGCCGCGACGGCCTGCGCGTCCAACCCGCCAAAGGTCCAGCGCAGCGAGTTCGAAGATATCCCGGTGCCCAAGGGTCTCACCGTGGACCTCAACAAGTCCACCATCATCGAATCTCAGGCGGTCAAGGCAGCCCGTTTATTCTACAAGGGCCGCGTCGAGATCGAGAGCGTGGCGGTGGCCTTCCGGACGACCCTGGAGGCCAATGGCTGGAAGAATATTTCCGCAACGACGCTCTCCGACCAGGGCATTACCCAGATCTACGAGAAGCCCAACAGCTCGCTCCAGGTGCACATCTACGAGAGCTGGTACAACACCTGGGTCGAGATGTCCGCGACCCGGCTCGTTGCGGCGGACGCCCAGCCCAAGTAGGGGCGCCTGAGGAGGTGACCCGGAGCCGGGCCGCCCCGCTCCCGGGATCACCTCTTCTTGACGGTCCTCTGTACCACCTGGACGAGCTGCTCGAGCGAGTGGGTCTGCTTGCCCGTCAGGTGTACACGCACGACGCGGCGCCCCGCGTCCCTCAGGGCCTGAAGGTCGCCCAGAGCCTGGGCCGCCTTGAGAGTCGAGAAGCCGTAGCCCGCGCCCGGAATGGCCATGTCCTCCTTGTCCTCACCCGTGAGCTGGATGAAGAGGCCGTTGGGCCGTCCTCCCTTGTGCAGCTGCCCGGTCGAGTGGAGGTAACGCGGACCGAAGGCCACCGTCGTGGCCACCTTCAGGCGGTCCCGGAGCAGCGTACGCAGCTCCTGCAGCCGACTCCAGGTGTCGGCCGTCGGCGTGAGATAGCCCTGGATGGCGATATAGTCGCCGGCGGCCGCCTGATCGAGGAAGGCCTGGAGGCCCTGCACGAAGCCGGCTGGCCTCTTGCCGGTATGCGTCATGAGGACGAGGCCGTTTTCCTCGGCGTCGGCGGGCCACTCCGGCAGCCTCTTGCTCTTCTTCCACGAGGCCAGCATCGCGGCAGTATGGTCCCTGCCGCGGGCGACGTCGGGCTCATCGAAGGGATTGACGCCGAGCACGACCCCCGCCGCCGCCGTCGCAAGCTCCCACCGGAAGAATTCCGCGCCCACTTCGAGCGGCTCTTTGAGCACGATCCGGATCACGGGGTGACCCGCATTCTCGAGCGCGTGGAGCGCAGGCTCCGCCGACCCGTCTCCCTCGAGCGTGATGGCGACGAAGACCCGGTCCTCGCCGTAGACCGCGGGTGAGCCGAGGGGCTCGTCCTCCACGGGGACAATGCCCTTGCCGTCCTTGCCGAGCGATTCCGCCAGCAACTGCTCGATCCAGGGACCGAGCCCGCGAATCTTGCGCGAGAGCACCAGCGTCACCTTGTCGCGACCGGCCTTGGCCAGTCCCCCGAGGGCGCCGCCGAGACGGACCGCCGCATTGTCGCGGGCGCTGACGGCATTGCCGCAGGCCTCGACCATCGCGTGGGCTCGATCGAGCAAGAGCTTGATGTCGATGCCCATCAGCGCCGCCGGCACGAGCCCGAAGAAGGACAGGGCCGAGTAGCGGCCGCCGATGGAGGCGGGATTGAGAAAGGTCCGCCGGAATCCCGACTCGGACGCGATCTTGTCGAGCGGGCGGCCGGGATCAGTGATCGCGACGAAGTGAATACCGCCGCGCGGCAGCGACGCGGACTCGACCTGTCCGCGGAAGTACTCGTAGAAGGACAGCGTCTCGATCGTGTCGCCGGACTTGCTCGCCACGATGAAGAGGGTGCGCGTCAGGTTGAGCCGGTCGAACGTGTGTTTCACCGCCGCCGGATCCGTCGAGTCGAGGAGCACGAGGTCCGGGAACCCCATCTTGGACCCGAAGGTGAGGTTGAACACGTCGGCGCCGAGCGACGCCCCGCCCGTGCCGAGCAGCACCACATGCGTGAACTGCAACCGGCGGATCTCGTCCGCGAACGTCTTGATGTCGTCGGTGTGGCCACGCATGATGGTGGGCGAGGTGAGCCAGCCGAGGCGATTGCGGATCGCCGGCGCCTCGCCCTTCCAGAGGGTCGCGTCCTTGACCCAGAGTCGATCGAGAAAATCCTGGGCCTCCAGAATGTCCAGGGCCTCCTCGACCATCGGGAGCTTGAAGACGTCGTCCGCCGGCCTCGGCACCGCGGCGGTGGTCACGCCGGCATCGTCGTCCTCCCGTATCGACCCGCCCCGTATCGACCCACCGCTGTCCGGCTCGACGGTCTCGACGGGCGGCTCCGGAGTCGTCCGCGCGGTCGCCTCGATCGGCGCCTCGCGGGCGGACGGCTTGCCCACGGGCAGTGGCGCCGCCGGCAAGATGGCGGATTTGTCCGGAGTGGGCAGGCCACCTTCGAGCAGCGCGATCTTGGAGATCTTGCGCGCGAAGCGTTCTTCGCCCGAGAAGGCCGCGCCCAGCCACGCGGTGGCGATGGCGACGGCGCGGGCCGGATCCACCTCACGGGCGCCGAGACAGAGGACGTTGGCGTCGTCTTCCTCGCGCGCCAGGCGGGCGGCCTCCGGGTCATGGCAGAGCGAGGCGCGGATGCCGCGCACCTTGTTGGCGGCGATGGAGGCGCCGGCGCCGCTGCCGCAGATGAGCACGCCCGCGTCCACGAAGCCGCGAAGCACCGCCTGCCCCACGGAGCGGGCAATGTCGGGATGGTCCACCGGATCGGTCGAGAAGGTGCCGAGGTCGAGGAGATCGTGACCGCTGGCTTCGAGCGCCGCCGACACCTGTTCCTTGAGCGGAAACCCGGTGTCGTCACACCCGATGGCAATGCGCATGACTTACCGACCTATTCTCTCAGGATACGCGCGGCCCTACAACGCTTCCGTACAGCCGGCCCTGCCGGGCCCGCGCTTCGGCGTAGATATCGTGCCGGCGCGGATCGGGTCGAAGGACGCTCCCGGGCTGCTCCGGCGCGGGCGGTGGACAGTCGAGCGCAGCCAAGGCCAGGAGCGCCGCTCCACGGCTCGATGCCTCGGTGCTCTCCCGCACCTCGATCGGCACGCCGAGGGCGTCGGCCATGATCTGACTCCACACGCGAGAGCCGTGGAGCGCTCCGCCCGATGCGATGATGGCGTGGCCGGGCGCCGCCAGCGGCCCGAGCCGCTCGTAGACGGCGGCCAGGCGATAGGCGACGGCCTCGAGCACGGCGCGAAGGATCTCGGGAGCCGTCGTGGCAAGGCCGATGCCGGTGACGGCCGCGCGAGCGTCGTCCCGCCAGCCGGGGCTCCGCTCGCCCGCCAGGAACGGCAGGGCGGTGAGACCATGGCCGTCCGCCGGCACCGCGGCGAGCGCACGCTCGACCGCGTCCGCCTCGGCTGGCAGCGCCAGCACGCGGCGCGCCCACGCGAGAACATTGCCGCCCTCGGAAGTGGCGCCCCCCACGAGGTGCCGCCGCCCGTCGACGCGGTAGTGCCACAGGCCCCAGGGCACCGGGTCGGGTGCTTCGGTCACGAGGCGGAGCGCGGCGGATGTGCCCACGTTGAGGGCGATGCGCGCCGGCGTCGCGCAGTCCAGTCCCAGATTGGAGCAGGCGCCGTCGCCCGCACCGGGCAGCCACGGCACGTGCGCGAGCATGGGCCATCGCGTGGCGAAGTCAGGCTCGAGCCCGACGACCGGCGCGTCGTCTATGGGCGGCAATTGCCCGGGGCCGATCTCGCAGGCCGCGAGCATATCGGCGTCCCATCGGCCCTTGAGCTGGCCGAGAAGTCCGGTGCCCGAGGCCATGCTGAGGCTCGCCCGCAACTGTCCGGTGAGACGCAGCAGAAGGTACTCGGCGAATCCGCACCACGTCGTCGCTCGGGCGAAGATGTCGCGTCGGGCCTCACGGAGCCAGCTCAGCTTCGCGGGAAAGAAAGTGGAGTGAAGGGGCGCTCCCGTGCGCGCATGGACCATTGCCTCGTCGAGCCGCGCGCGGAGGCGGGCCGCTGCGGCGGCGCTCCGCGTGTCCGCCCACGTGATCACGCCGGTGAGCGGCCGCCCGTTCCTGTCGAGCGCGAGCAGGCTGTGCCAGAAGACGGACGCGCCCACGGCCGCCGGCGGACCGGGCGCGGCCTCGAGGCACCGGTCGATGGCCGCGGCGGCGGCGGCCACCAGCGCCTCCGGATCGAGCTCAGCCCCGCCATCGGAGCTCGTGGCGGGCTCCCACGCGGTGCGCGCGTCCGCGCCGGGAAGCGGGCGGCCGGCGGCATCGTAGCCGATGGCCCGAACCGAGCTTGTCCCCACATCGAGCGCCAGGATCCACATCGGTGCGGTATATTCTCATCGACGCCCTGGTGTCCGGCAGGCATGTTTTGGGTCGTCCGGATCGCCGAGCGCCGCGCGACACACCTCTGACACGACGAGGAGCGCCGATGGCGACGATCACCGTATTGACTCCCGAGGGCGAGCGGCCCCAGGCGACCATGGCCGTGCCCCCCCTGCCGGCCGACCTCCGCGGCCTTACCGTCGGATTCGTGGACAACACAAAGCACAACTTCGACCTGCTGGTGCAGGAGATGGGCGAGCTGCTCAAGGAGCGCTTCGGGGTCAAGGCGGTGGTGCATCGCAGGAAGGCCAATGCGGCGACGGCCGCCGCCGACGAGATCATCGAGGGGCTCGCGAAGGACTGCGATCTGGTCTTCGCGGGCTCCGGAGACTGAGGCTCCTGCACGTCGTGGAGTCTCCACGACGCCCTGGAAGTAGCCAAGCGCGGAACGCCGTCCGGGATGATCGGAACGACCGTGTTCCAGAATCTCGCGGTGAGCGAGATGGCGGCGCTCGGTGCCATGGCCTTGCCGCTCCTGGTGATCCAGCACCCGCTCGGTGGTGAGAAACCCGAGTCCGTGAGCCGTCGCGCGTTGCAGGCAGTGGAGCAGCTGGCGAGCCTGCTTGGGTCTGGGTGAGGCGCCCGGCCGCATCCTCTCCTCCTGCTCTTCTCTCCCCGGCGCTGTCGCTCTTGCACCCGGCGAACGTGGCTCCGTGACACGGGGACGGCGGTGAGGGCCGGGCCCTAGATGTCGATCGCGCTTCGTCTCGCGTTGTCGGCAGCCGTCCTGTCCGGCGCCGCCGCCCTGGTGTATGAAGTCGTGTGGCTGCGCATGCTGGGCCTGGTCGTGGGGCACGCCGTCGATGCGCTGACCGCGGTGCTCGCCGCATTCATGGCCGGTCTCGCCCTGGGCGCCGTCCTCTTCGGCCACCTCGCGGGCCGCGTGCGCAGGCCCCTGGTGATATGCGCGTGGGTGGAGATCGGCGTCGCCGGTTCCGCGGCCATCTTGCCCATCGTCTTCACCGCGCTCCTGCCCGCCTCGATCGGGATCCGCGAAGCCCTGAATCTGTCGCATGGGAGCTTTGGGCTCGTCCAGGTCGCGCTCGCCTGCGCGCTGCTATTGCTGCCCACCATTCTCATGGGCGGCACGCTGCCTCTCCTGAGCCAGGGTTTGTCCGGTGGCGATGCTGTGCCGGCGCGCGTCGCCGGTGGTCTCTACACGGCCAATACCGCGGGCGCCGTGGTGGGTGCTCTCGCCGCGGGGTACTGGCTCCTCCCGGCGCTCGGCAATCGGGCGACCGGCTGGATGGCGGGCGGCGCAAACCTCGCCGCCGCGGCGCTTCTCGTCACCGCTGCGCGCCGGACTGAGCGAGCGGTAACCCCGCGCCCCGTTGGGTCCGGCGCCGGAAGCACGAGCGGCGAGGCCGCAGCATGGTTGATCCCCACGGCGATCGCGGTGTCGGGAGCGGTCACCATGGTCTTCGAGGTCGCGTGGACGCGCGCGCTGGCTCTTGTCATCGGCAGCTCCACCTATGCCTTCACGGCCGTGCTCGTCGCGGTATTGATCGGTCTCGCCGCCGGCAGCGGCGCCTTCGTGTGGCTTGCGGGACGACGCGCGGCGAAGCCGGCGACGCTCGCGGGCGTGCAGGCAGCCGTCGGAGTGTCCGCGGCCATCGTCCTTCTCGCCCTCGACCGACTGCCGGATTTCCTGCTCGTCGGGCTCCGCTGGTCTAGCTCCCCCGGCTGGGTCGCGCTGCTCCAGCTCCTGCTCAGCGTAGGGGCGCTCCTGCTCGTCACCGTTTGCATCGGCGCGACGTTTCCGTGCGCGCTCGCGGCGAAAGCCACGGGCGCGGCCTCGATCGGCCGCCACCTGGGCAAGCTCTACGCGGCGAACACCATCGGTGCCGTGGCCGGGGTCGTTCTCGGCGGCCTCGCACTCGTTCCCGCCTGGGGTGTGCACGGATCGCTCAAGGCCGCGATCATCGCGAGCCTCGGGATGGCGGCCGTGCTCTGGATCGCCGCCCGGGAGGGACATCGAGGCTGGCTGCCCGCGGGGGCGGCGCTGGTGGTGGCGGGCGTGGTCGCGCTCTTGCCGCCGTGGGACACGCGCGTGATGTCTGCCGCACCGGCCGTCTACGCCAAGGCCATCCTGGGGGACGCGCAGCGACGGAGCCTTCGCGAGCAATTGGACGGAGAAGCCGTCCTGTTCTATCGGGACGGCAAGAGCGGCAGCGTCGCCGTCACCCAGTCCGGCCCGTACAGGCTCCTGCGCATCAACGGTAAGATCGAAGGCGGGACGGGCGCCGACATGCCGACCCAGCTCATGGCCGCCCACCTGCCGCTGCTCGCACACCCGGCGCCTCGCGACGTTTTCGTGCTCGGGCTCGGCACTGGCGTCACCGCGGCGGCGGTCCTGGCCCATCCGGTCGAGTCGGTTGACGTGCTCGAGTTGGAGCCTGCGGTCATCGAGGCCTCCCGTTTTTTCGCGGCGGTGCAGGGCCGTCCCCTCGCGGATCCGCGGCTGCGTCTCGTCGTCGGCGACGGTCGGAGCTTTCTCCGGGGCGCGCCGTCGCGCTATGACGTCGTCATCTCCGAGCCTTCGAACCCGTGGATACAGGGTATGGCGGGCCTTTTCTCGGTGGAGTTCTTCACGCTGGCTAGAGGGCAGCTCCGTCCCGGCGGCGTCATGCTCCAGTGGCTGCAGGCCTATAACCTGGCGCCGGAGGATCTCCGGATGGTCGTGGCAACGTTCCGGTCCGTCTTTCCGGCCATGAGCGTGTGGCATCCGTCATTGGGCGATCTTCTCTTGCTGGGACAGGTCGAGCCCTCGCCGCTGGACCTCACGACCATCCGCGCGCGGTGGGATTTGCTGCCGGGCCTTCGCGAGGATTTCGCGCGCATACCCCTCGGGAGCTGGGCGGGGATACTTGGCTTCTTCGCCCTCGGACAAGAGGACGCCGCCCGCCTCGCCGCCGGCTCGGATCTCAATACCGACGATCGCCTGCCGCTCGAATGGAGCGCGCCGCGGTCGCTCTATGTGGATACGGGGCCGGCCAACCTCTCACTGCTCGCCACGTTCCGGCGCGCGGCGATGCCCCTCCTGGTGCCCGGGAGCGAGCGTGAGCTCGAGCGGGCGGACGCGCAGTACTGGGCGGGGATAGCCTGCCTGCGCAGGGTGGCCTCGGCCGAGGCGCTCGCTCACTTCGAGCGTGCCCTGGTCCTGGAGCCCACGCATGTCCAGGCGGCGGTCGCAGCGAGCACGGCCGCGCTGCTGCTGGGCCGTCATGCCGACGCGCTCGTGCTCGCCCAGCGTGCGCTTGCGCGTGAGCCCGGAGAGCCCAAGGCGCTCTTCTTCGCCGGGGTGGCGTCGTGGTGGCTCGGGCGGAAGGGTGACGCCGAGCGCTATTTCGAACGCGCCATCGCCGTCGAGCCGCAGAACGTCGAGTTCCGGGGAGCGCTCGCCCGCCTCAGGAGCGGTACACTGTCGAGATGAGCCCGCGTCGCGCGCCCGTCGATCCGGTCTGGACCCATTCCGTCTGAGGAGGACGCCGTGTCCGATCCCGTCGTTCGCGAGCTGCAATTGCCCGAGGAGGACGTGTACGCGGAGTTCGTCAAGCGGGACTGGTGCGACGGGCTTCCCATCGTGCCGCCGACACCTGAGCGCGTGCGGGCGATGATCGAGGCCGCGGGCGAAGACCCCACGCGCGTGCTCGGTGTCATGCCGCCGCTCTGGCGCGAAGCCCGCATCGAGAAGCTCGCGGTCAATGCCGTGATGGCGGGCTGCGAGCCCGCCTACTTCCCGGTGATCGTCGCCGCCGTCGAGGCCGTCCTCGAGCCCGCCTTCAACCTCTACGGGGTGCAGGCGACCACGCATCCCGTCGCGCCGCTGATCGTCGTGAGCGGGCCGGTGGCGGGCGCCATCGGCATGCACTCGGGCTCCGGGCTCTTCGGGCCGGGCTTTCGCGCCAACGCCACCATCGGCCGCGCCATGCGGCTCATCCTCATGAACGTGGGCGGTGCCTGGCCGGGACGCCACGACATGGCGACACAGGGGAGCCCGGCCAAGTTCTCCTACGCCATCGCCGAGCGGGAGAACGGCGCGCCGTGGCCGCCGCTCCGCGTGCGCCTGGGTTTTCAAGGCGAGCAGAGCATCGTCACCGTCTTCGGCGGCGAGGCGCCGCACAATGTCAACGATCATGTCTCGACCACGGCTGCCGGCGTTCTCAACAACGTGTCGGATGTCGCCGCGACGCTCGGCTCGAATGTCGGCTGGTACATGTCACAGAGCCAGCTCCTGGTCGTCTTGGGGCCCGAGCACGCGGAGACCATCGCCGCCGACGGGTTCTCGGTCCCGGACGTCCAGCGCTTCGTCTTCGAGCACGCCCGGCTGCCCCTGGGACGGCTCAAGCTGGGCGGCATGTGGGGTATGCACGACTGGCCGCTCTGGATGCAGAAGGTCACCGACGAGCAGGCGCTCCTGCCCATGGTCCCGTCCCCCGAGGACATCTACGTCATGGTCGCCGGCGGATCGGGCAAGCATTCCTGCGTGGTGCCGAACTGTACCTTTAGCCGCGCGGTGAGCAAGGTGGTCGAGACCCTGGGATAGGGCGAGACATCTAAGCGGATAGAGGAGACCTTTCCCCTGCGCGAAAAGCACGTGTGGTGGGCATTGCTGGCTCTGGCCCTGGGTCTCGGGACCTGGACGACGGTCGACGCCTGGCGGCTCGTCGGTCAGCCCTACCCGGGCTTTTCCGCAATGCGAAACCTCCTCGTGGGCCTGGGCGTCGAGCGCGGTGGGCTCGAGCCCTTCGACTTCGTACGCGCCATGGACGGTCGCCTCCTCCACTCGGGTCGCCAGATCCAGGAGGAGGTCCGGCGCCAGCCGCCGGGCACCACCTTCCACTATCTGGTCAACCGCCGCGGACGGCTGGTCGAAGCGGACATCAAGAGCACGGTGGAGCCCCTGGGGGACTTCGTGCGATTCCTCCTCGAGTCCCTGCTGCCGGGGCTTCTCTTCCTGGGCCTGGGGGCTGCGGTGCTGGTGCTCAAGCCGGGCGCCCCCGGCGCTCGCGTCTTCATGCTCTTCTGTCTCATCTGGTTCGTGACCGCCGCGCTCTACCACGACGCGATCAGCACCTACCGCTTCGACGGCATTTTCCTCACCGCCTGGGCGTTCTCGCCTGCGCTGTATCTGCATCTCGCGCAGAGCTTCCCCGAGCGGCGCCGTTGGGCGGCGCGTCACCCCCGGGTGATCTGGCTCGCCTACGCCGGCTCCGCGCTCTTTGCCGTGCTGCTCCAGACGCCCATCCGGGGCCTCGCCCCGAGCGAGGCCGTGATGATCCCCATCGCGAGCGCGGTGTACTGGGTCTCCGCGCTCGTGGTGCTCATCGTCGCCCTCACGATCACGGCCCTGCGCGGGGCGACCCCGCTCGCCCGGCAGCGCGCCCGGGTGCTGCTCGCGGGCTTCGCGGTGGGGCAGCTCGCGCCTGTTCTCGGCACGACCCTCGAAGCCGTCACGGGCATGACCGTCCCGTACCTCAACGTCTTCTGGAAGCT
>Ga0335084_10004279_pt1 | contig 14057 bp, 9 predicted proteins | sample Lox_Sample_44_FD_206721 | JGI IMG/M metagenome (GOLD analysis project Ga0335084, IMG submission 206721) | Soil microbial communities from Loxahatchee National Wildlife Refuge, Florida, United States - Lox_Sample_4.4 | ecosystem: Environmental > Terrestrial > Soil > Wetlands | place: USA: Florida...
GAGCGATACGAACGCCAGTGCGTTGTCGACCCAGCCATTCGGCATGCCGTCGGCGCCGTACTTCTTCGGCTCGTCGGCTGCCTCGCCCTGTCCCGGGAACCCGGCGATCAGGACCAGGCCGCCCGCTGCGGCTGCACTCTGCAGAAAGCGACGCCGGCTCTTGCTGTCGAGCGTTGCGGCGTTGATGAAGTCGGGACGCGCGTTCATGCCGCACCTCCCTTCGCTGCCACTTCCTTGATCGAAGCGCGAATCCGCGTGTAGCAGCCGCAGCGACAGATGTTGCCGCCCATCGCTTGATCGATGTCGGCATCGCTCGGGTTCTTCTTCGAGTGCAGCAGCGCCGCGGCCGACATGCACTGGCCCGCCTGGCAGTAACCGCACTGGGGCACGCTGTTCTCTACCCATGCGTCCTGCACCATGCGACCGATCTTGTCGGCACCCAGGCCTTCGATCGTCACAACCTTCTTGCCTGCCACGGCCGAAACAGGCGTGGTGCAGGAGCGCACCGCCTGTCCATTGATGTGCACGGTGCACGCACCGCAGACCGCGATGCCGCATCCGTACTTGGTGCCGGTCAGACCGAACTCATCTCGCAGCACCCACATCAGCGGAGTGTCCGGCTCCAGCGCAGACGAGACAGCGTTTCCATTTAGGGTGAATCGTGTCGCCATTCGTGCGTCTCCCTCGGTATCACCTCGAAAACGCGGCGTTGTCGAAGCGCCGCAGCTCTTGCTTTCCTCGGTACTCGGCGTTGCCCGCGCGATGGATCTGAGTTGGGGATCGTCGACGGTCAGCGAGCATCGTCCCTTGTGCTCGGTACAACTCCGTAGGAACGACGGCTGCGGGCAGGTTAGTTCGCTCTGTCCGGAACGGTGCTACCTCGAATACGCGATGGGCGCGAGATCGAATACTGAATTCGATTTTTCGAGAACCGCAAACCGGTCGCGACGGCCGGTCCTAAGATCGGCGCCGCATCAACGGAGAGATCGCATGTCACGCAGATCGAGCGTTGGCAACGCCGGACTCTGGCTGGCCGTCATCGGCGGGGTCGTCCTGGCCCTTGCTCCGATTGGATACAGGATGAGCTGGTGGCCGCTGCGCGTTTCCCTCCTTTATCTGCTCATCGGGGCGATCGTGATAGGCGTCCTCGCAGTGATCGTTTCCCTCGTCGGCGCGTTTCTCGCGAGACGCGTCTCGGGCACGCCGGGCGTCGGCGGTGCGCTCGTGGGCGTGCTGCTTGGACTCGTCGTCGCCGGCTATCCCGGGGCGCACGTGGTAAAGGCGCGGGGCGAACCGCCCATCCACGACATCACCACCGACGCCACCAATCCGCCCGTCTTTGTCGCGCTCGCGCAAGAGCGCCACGCCGCACCGAACGGGCTCGACTATGCCGGCGGAGAGGTGACCATGATGCAGAAGCAGGCTTATCCGGATGTCACGACCTTCAAATCGACCCTGGCGCCTGCCGAGCTGTTCGCGCGCGCGGCCAAACTCGTCGCCGACGATGGCTGGCAGGTGGTCGACGCCGTGCCGCAGGATGGAAGGATCGAGGCGACCGCCACCACCCGGATGTTCGGGTTCAAGGACGACATCGTGCTGCGCGTGCGCCAGGCGGACGGGGGCAGCGAACTCGACATGCGTTCGATGTCGCGCATCGGAAAAAGCGACATCGGCACCAACGCGGCGCGCATCCGCAGGTTCATGGAGCAGCTGCGCGCGGCGGGCGCGTAGCTGACGCGCCCCTACCTGCGCATCACCGCGCTTCCGCTGACGAACACACTCCCGCGCTCGTAGAACCGCAGCAACCGCTGCGCTTCCTTCGTAATCCCGATCCGCACCGAGCGCCCGATCCGGCCGACGGGCCTCTGTGACGTGCCGAGCCAGAGCGGTCCGTCGCGACACAGGTCGACGCCGTCGAGCCGGCGATCGATACCCATTGCAGCGGCGAGGCGTCCGGGTCCGCGCGCGAGGTCGACGAGCCGGTCTGTCCCGCGGCGTGCGCGCATCAGCTCGATGCCTTCGAGCGGCTCCAGCGCCCGCACCAGCACCCCTGCGCCGACGTGCGCCGTTTCGGCGGAAACGTTGAAGCACCAGTGCACGCCATAGCTGAAGTAGACATAGGCGTGGCCACGTTCGAGAAAGAGCGAACGATTGCGGGCGGTTTCCCCGACGAAGGCATGGCCAGCGGCGTCGCCGACCACATACGCCTCGGTCTCGACGATGCGGCCGCTGGTTCGACCCTGCGCAGTCTCGTGCACGAGCGTTTTCCCAACCAGGTAGCTGGCGAGCTCGCGCGCGTCGCGCGGCAGTTCCGATCGGCGTAGCCGGCGCGGCCCCGTCGGCGCCGCATCGGAGGAGGTCGCAGGCATAGGACGAGATTCTGGGCAGATGTTGCGCGGCGCGGTACAGCGTCTTGTTTCCACCTTATTTGCGCGTCGCTGCGCCGCCAAATCGAATTTGCTGGGCGCCACCGCGGAGGTCAAACTAGCGCCCATGGAAGCTTTGCTCACAATCTATACCGGTGACTGACGTGAGAGCCGATGCCGTCGGTCGTCGCAGCCGGCGCTGGGTCGCTCTGCTGCTCGTCGTGGTGGCGCTTCTGGGCGCCGCGCTCGCATGGTGGAACGTCGCGCGGACGCGCGAAACGCAGAGCGTTCGCAAGAGCAGCAGCCCGATCTCGGTGGTTACTGCCCGCGTCGAGAAGCGCGATATACCGGTCAGGTTGCGTTCGAACGGAACTGTGACCGCGGTGCAAACCGTGGACATCCACGCCCAGGTGACGAGCACGGTGCGCACCGTTCATATTCGCGAGGGCCAGACAGTCCGCGCAGGTGATCTGCTGATCTCGCTCGATTCGCGCGCCGAGGAAGCGGCCCTGAAGAAGGCGCAAGCGCAGGTCACCAAGGATCTCGCGGATCTCGAAGTCGGCGTGCGCAACCGCGACCGGCAGCGCGAGTTGTTCGCGCAGAAGTTCGTGTCCCAGTCGGCGCTCGATACTGCCGAGAACGTGGTCGATGCACTGAACGGGCAACTCGCCGTGGACCGCGCGGCGGTCGAGGCGGCGAAGGTCGCGCGGGCGTACACCGAAATCCGCGCCAGTTTTCCGGGGCGCACCGGCGTGATCGGCGTCCGTCCCGGCAGCCTCGTGCAGCCGAGCGGCAGCGTGCTCGTGACCGTGACGCAGATCGATCCGATCACGGTTGCATTCACGCTTCCAGAGAAGGAACTCGCCGGTCTGCAAGCGGCGATGACAGCCGGCAGCGTGCCGGTGCGTGCGCGCGTCGAGGGGGCGCCGGAGCCGTTCACCGGCAAGCTGATCTTCGTCGACAACGCCGTCGACACCGCGACCGCGACCATTCGCGTCAAGGCCGAGTTCGCCAATGCAGATGGCCGGCTGTGGCCAGGAATGTTCGTCAATGTATCGATCGCGCCGCGCACCATGGTCGGTGCCGCAGTCGTTCCGGCACAGGCTGTGCAGACCGGCCCGGAGACGCAGTTCGTCTACGTAGTCGACGATGACCACAAGGTCTCCATGCAGCCGGTCACCCTCGCGTACATCGACGCGGGTTTCGCCGTCGTGAGCGGCGTCGACATCGGCAAGCGCGTCGTGATCGAAGGCGGACAGAACCTGAGACCCGGCGTCACCGTGGCGGAAACCGAGCGCAAGGGCCAGACCAACAAGGCATCGGAACCCGGCAAGGGTGACGTGACCGGCGAGAAGACGGGCAGGGCGGAGAGCGGCAGCAGCACATGAATTTCTCGGAACCGTTCATCCGCCGTCCGGTGATGACGATTCTGTTGTCGGCGTCGTGCGTCGTCGCGGGACTGATTGCATACAAGGACATCCCGATCGCGGCGCTGCCGCAGTTCGACACGCCCACGATCCAGGTCACCGCGGTGCTGCCTGGCGCAAGCCCGGAGATCATGGCCTCGACAGTGGCCACCCCGCTGGAGAAGCAGTTCGCGAGCATCGCGAGCCTGAACGTCATCAGCTCGACGTCGACGCTCGGCCAGACCCAGGTGACGCTGGAGTTCGACCAGGATCGCGACATCGACAAGGCCGCGGTCGACGTGCAGGCGGCGCTGTTCCGCGCGCAGCGCACGCTGCCGGTCGAGATGACCACGCCGCCCTCGTACCGCAAGGTCAACCCGGCGGATGCGCCGATCCTGTTCATTGCGCTCACGTCGCCTTCGCTCGCGCTGTACGACCTCAACAACTACTCCGACAACCTGATCGCACCGACGATATCGACGTTGCCGGGTGTCGCGCAGATCAATGTGTATGGGCAGAAGCGCTTCGCGGTGCGCGTGCGCGTGCGGCCCGATGCGCTCGCTGCGCGCAATCTGACGGTCGACGACATCGCCGCCGCGCTCGGCGCGGCAAATGCCAATTCCCCAGTCGGGATTCTCGAGGGGGCGCGCCAGACGCTGACGATCCAGGCCAACAAGCAAATGACCAAGGCGGCCGAATTCGCGCGCCTCATCGTCGCCACGCTGCCCAATGGATCTTCCGTCCGGCTGGACGAGGTGGCCGATGTCGAGGACAGCGTGGAGTCGGTGCGCACCGCGAGCTGGCTCGACAACGAACGCAGCATCAACATGTCGATCCTGCGCCAGCCCGGCGCCAACACGGTGGCCACCGTCGATGCCATCAAGGCGACACTGCCGACGCTCGTCGACCAGATGCCGAGTTCGGTGCAGGCCAGCGTCCGCATCGACCGCTCGATCTCGATCCGCGCGGCGATCCACGACGTCAAGGTGACGCTCGGCATCACGGCGCTGCTGGTGCTCGCGGTGATCTACCTCTTCCTGCGCCGTCCCTCGGCCACGATCATCCCGGCGCTGTCGCTGCCGATCTCGCTGATCGGCACGCTGGCCCTGATGAAGGCGCTCGATCTGAGCCTCGACAACGTGTCGCTGCTCGGCATCACGCTGGCGGTGGGGCTGGTGGTCGACGACGCGATCGTGATGCTCGAGAACATCGTGCGCCACGTCGAGGACGGCATGGAGCCTTTCAAGGCGGCGCTGGTCGGCGCGCAGGAGATGGGCTTCACCATCGTGTCGATCTCGGTCTCGCTGGTCGCGGTGTTCATCCCGATCTTCTTCATGCCGGGCGTGATCGGCGGCCTGTTCCACGAATTCGCGCAGGTCGTCTCGCTGGCGATCCTCGTCTCGGCGTTCGTCTCGCTGACGCTCGTGCCGATGCTCGCTTCGCGTTACCTCAAGCGCGAGCGTGAGGACGATCCGATCCTGCGCCTGACCGCCTGGTTCGAGCATCTGTTCCGCTGGACCCTCGCGCGTTACGAGGACTCGCTCGACTGGTGTCTCGCGCACCGCCGCTTCGTGCTCGGCGTCTTCGTCGCCACGCTCGCCGCGACCATCGTCCTGTTCGTCCTGATTCCCAAGGGCTTCTTCCCGCAGGAAGACCTCGGCCAGGTGCAGGTGACCGCGGAGGCGGTGGAGGACATCTCGTATCCCGCGATGGTCGATGTTGCGCAGCGGGTGGCCCGGGTGCTCAAGGCGCATTCGGCAGTGGACGCGGTTCTTTACAGCGCCAACGAGACCAATCAGGCGCGCATGTTCATCAACCTGCGGCCGCGCAGCGAACGCGAATCGCTGGACAAGGTGCTCGAGGATCTGCGCGGCGAAATGCGCAAGCTGCCCGGGATCGCGGTCTACTTCAATCCGTTCCAGAACCTGCGCATCGGCGGGCGCATCAGCAAGAGCCGCTTTCAGTACCTGATGAAGAGCGTCGGCGACAAGGAGCTCTATTCGAGCTCGGAGAAGCTGATGGCGCTCATGCGCCAGGATCCGGTATTCCGCGACGTCACCAGCGATGCCCAGTTGCGCGGCCTGACGGCGCAGCTGAACATCGACCGCGACAAGGCGAACCAGCTCGGCGTGCAGATTCAGGACATCCGCAGCGCGCTGTATTCGACGTTCGGCGAGCGCCAGGTCTCGACGATCTACACGGCGGTCGACTCGTACCAGGTGATCCTGCAAGGCGTCGATGCCGATCGCCGCGACGAGTCGGCCTTCAACAAGATCTACCTGCGCGGCAAGGGCGGGGCGCTGGTGCCGCTGACGAGCGTGGCGACCGCCGAGCGCAAGGTGGGACCGATCGCCGTCAATCACGCGGGGCAGCTGCAGGCGATCACGATTTCGTTCAACCTCGCGCCGGGCGCATCGCTCGGCGACGCCGCGAAGAAGATCGGGCAATACCGTTCGAGTATCTCGATGCCCTCGTCGATCCTCACCGCGTGGGCGGGCGACGCAGCGGCGTTCCAGACCTCGCAGGCGAGCCAGATCTGGCTGCTGATCACGGCGCTGCTGGTGATCTACGTGCTGCTCGGCGTGCTCTACGAGAGCTACATCCATCCGCTCACGATTCTTGCCGGCCTGCCATCGGCCGCGGTGGGAGCACTGCTCACCCTGTGGCTGTTCGGCCTCGATCTTTCGATCATCGCGGTGATCGGCATCCTGATGCTGATCGGGATCGTGAAGAAGAACGCGATCATGATGATCGACTTCGCGTTGCACGCGCAGCGCGAGCAGGCGATGCAGCCTCCGGAAGCGATCCGCACGGCATGCCTGTTGCGGTTCCGCCCGATCATGATGACGACGCTCGCCGCTCTGATGGGCGCGGTTCCGATCGCCACCGGCCTCGGTGCGAGCGCAGAGCTTCGCCAGCCGCTCGGCCTGGCAGTGGTGGGCGGCCTGCTGTTCTCGCAGGTGATCACGCTCTACATCACGCCGGTGATCTACCTGTACCTCGACAAGTACTCGGGCAAAGGGCCGGTGACGAAGGGTGTCGTGGAGACGGTGCCGGCGGGCGGGGAGTGAGGTGGCTTTGCGGTCCCCCAGCCGCAGCCCTACCCTGCAGGCGGGGGAGGGAGTTGAGTTCCCTCCCTTGCGAAGCGGGAGAGGGTTCTAGGGTGGGGGTCGAACTACGTCGCTCCCTCCACAGCCTACCCGCGTGATAGTCCGCGAACGCCTGTTGCACTTCGCGCATCGTGTTCATCACGAACGGGCCGGACGCTGCCACGGGTTCGTCGATCGGCGGCGACGCGTAGAGGAGCGCACGCAGCGGCGTGGTCGCTTCGATCGTGAGCGTGTCCGCGCCTTCTCCCTCACCGGGATCGAACCACGCGACGTCGCCGGCGGTCGCCGCGTCGCGATTCGCGCCGAGATGTGCAGAACCCTCGAGCAGATAGAGGAAGTCCACAACCGTTACGATCGGCCTCTCGAAAGGCGGAGTCTTCGATGCACTGGTCCCGCTTGTCGCGCTTCCCGCGCGCGGCGTTCGTCGCGCTTACTCTCGCCGGTGCGGCGGGTGCCGCCGATTTCGACTATCCGCAGACACCCAAGCGCCCCGTCAGCGAAGAGTTCCACGGCGTCACCGTCGTCGACGACTATCGCTGGCTCGAGGACGACAACTCTGCCGAGGTGAAGAACTGGGTCGCGACGCAGAACGCGCTGGCCCGCAAGTACTTCGACGGCATCGCGCAGCGTCCCGACATCGGACGGCGCGTGCAGCAGCTGCTCGGCAAGCGCACCGAAACCCGCTTCGCAATACGCTACCGCGGCGGCCGGGTGTTCGCGCTCAAGAGCGCACCACCCAAGAACCAGCCCGTGCTCGTCGTCCTGCCGGCGTCGCTCGATGTCGCGCAGGAGAAGGTGATCCTCGACCCCGCGCGGATCGATCCGTCGGGACGCACGACCATCGACTTCTTCACGCCGTCGTTCGACGGCCGAATGGTCGCAGTCTCGCTCTCCAAAGATGGCACCGAGGACGGCACGGCGCATGTCTACGAGGTCGCGAGCGGCAGGCGCCTTTCCGACGAGATCGCGCGGGTGACGTATCCGACCGGCGGCGGCAGCATCGAGTGGGCGCCCGACAGCAAGGGCTTTTTCTACACGCGCTATCCGCGTCCCGCCGAAGAGCCGCCGGAGGAAAGCTTCTTCCACATGCAGGTGTGGTTTCACCGCCTCGGCACGCCGATCGCGAAGGATCGCTACGTGATCGGACGCGAATTCCCGCGCATCGCCGAGGTGGCGCTCGAGGCTAGCCGCGACGGGCTCTACCTGCTCGCCGAAGTGCGCAACGGCGACGGAGGCGAGATCGCCTATTACCTGCGGAACACTGGCGGCAAGTGGGCGAAGGTGGCGGACTTCGGCGACGAGGTGAAGCGGGTGACCTTCGGCGAAGATGGCCGTTTGTATCTGCTGTCGGTGCACGAGGCGCCGCTCGGCCGCGTGCTCGCGGTGCCGGTTTCCGATCCGCGCCTGGCGCGCGCGCAGGTGATCGTTCCGCAGGCATCGATCGCTGCGGAAGGAATCGCCGCGTCGCGTACCCGCCTTTATGTCGTCTATCGCGACGGCGGTCCGTCGTTGGCCAGGGTGTTCGCACTCGACGGCAAGGCGCTCGGCGAGATCCCGACGGAGAAAGTCAGCACGGTCGATTTCACCGAGGTACTCGATCGCGACCGCGTCCTGCTGCGCACGATGAGCTATGTCTCGCCGCCGTTGCACCAGGTCTTCGATGCACGCAAGCAGCAGCTCACCATGACCGCGCTCTCGGCGCGGCCGTCGTTCAACTTCGACGATGCGACGGTGGATACCGGTTTCGCCGACTCGCCCGACGGCACGCGCGTCCCGGTGACGATCCTGCATCGCAAGGACATGAAGCTCGATGGCGGCAACCCGGTGCTGCTGTATGCCTACGGCGGCTATGGCATCAGCACGGCGCCGTATTTTTCAGCACTGAGCCGCCTGTGGCTCGACTACGGCGGCGCGTACGCCGCCGTGGGAACACGCGGCGGCGGAGAATATGGCGAGCCCTGGCATCGCGCCGGGATGCTCACGCACAAGCAGAACGTGTTCGACGATTTCGCCGCCGCGATGCGCTACCTGGTCGAGAACAGCTACACGCGCCCGGAAAAGCTGGCGATCATCGGCGGCAGCAACGGCGGGTTGACGATGGGTGCGGCGCTCACGCAGCAGCCGCAGGCCATGAAGGCGGTGGTGAGCCAGGTGGGCATCTACGATTCGATCCGCTGGGAGACGCAGCCGAACGGCGCGTACAACGTCACCGAGTTCGGCAGCGTGAAGGATCCGGTGCAGTTCAAGGCGCTGTACGAGTATTCGCCGCTTCTGCGTGTGCGCGATGGCGTTCCCTATCCGGCCGTGCTTCTCACCACGGGCGAGAACGACGGGCGGGTGGCGCCCTACGAATCGCGCAAGATGGCCGCGCGCTTGCAGGCTGCAACCTCCTCGCGCTATCCGATTCTTTTGCGCACGCAGGCGGGTGCGGGTCATGGAATCGGAACGTCGCTGTCGGCAGCGCTCGAGACGCAGACGGACATTTACTCTTTCCTGGTCGATCAGCTCGACATGGAAAGCCCGCCGCAGTGACCGATTCCTCGCTTCCACCGCGCTACTCGGCGGCTTGCCAGAGATCGAGATCGCGCAGGCGCTCGGCGTCACCGACCGCACGGTCCGGCGCGGCTGGGAGCAGGCGAGTTTGTTTCTGGTCGAGGCGTTGAAGTAGCCGTCCGTTCCTGAATCTGGTCAGCAATGACCCGATCGACCATAAGTATTACGGCGGACGGCAGCTCTCATCCGATCGTCAGGGTTGCCTGCGCCACGCGGTTGCGGCTACGATGCAGGCATGAACCGAGTTGAACTCGTTCACGCGAACGCCTGGTGCCGATCTCTCCCGGCAGCCTGATTGCGTTCGCCCCTGCGCGTTTTTTCATAGCAATACCGAGGCTGCCCAAACCGGCAGCCTCTTTTTTTTTTCTGAATGCGCCGGTGCGGGCGACCTGCATCGAGGTACCAGGACATGCACACCATCCTCACCGGCGATCGTCCGACTGGACCGCTGCATCTGGGCCACTACGTAGGCTCGTTGCGCAATCGCGTCCGGTTGCAATCGCAGCACCGGCAGTTCGTGATGATCGCGGACCTGCAGGCTCTCACCGACACCGATCCGGAAAAGGTGCGCAGCAACGTCCTGGAAGTGGCCTACGACTACGTTGCCGTCGGGCTCGACCCCGGCCAGTCGACGCTGTTCATCCAGTCGCAGGTGCCGGAACTGGCCGAGCTCACCGTGCACTTCCTGAATCTCGTCACACTCGCTCGGCTGGAGCGCAATCCGACCGTCAAGGAGGAGATCCGCCAGCGCGGATTCGAACGCGACGTGCCCGCCGGCTTCCTCACGTATCCCGTCAGCCAGGCCGCCGACATCGCGGCGTTCAAGGCGACGCTGGTGCCGGTCGGCGCGGACCAGCAGCCGATGATCGAGCAGACCAACGAGATCGTGCGGCGCTTCAACGCGCTGACGGGGACGGCGACGCTGGTCGAATGCGCGGCGCTGATTCCCGAGCAGGGGAGACTGCCCGGGATCGACGGCAGCGCGAAAATGGGGAAATCGCTCGGCAATGCGCTCGCGCTGTCGGCGTCTGCGGACGAGATCCGCGCGGCCGTCAAGCGGATGTACACCGATCGCAAGCACCTCCGCGTGCAGGATCCCGGCCAGGTCGAAGGCAACGTGGTGTTCGCGTACCTCGATGCCTTCGATCCGGACGCGCGCGGGGTCGCGGACCTCAAGGCCTACTACGAGCGCGGCGGGCTTGCCGACACGGTCGTCAAGAACCGGCTCGAGGCGGTGCTGCAGGCACAGCTTGCACCCATCCGTGAGCGGCGCGAGCAGATCGCGCGCGACCCCGAGCACGTGCGCAGGTTGCTCGAGGACGGCTGCGTGCGAGCGCGCGCCGTCGCTGCGGATACGTTGCGCGAAGTACGGCATGCGCTGGGTATCGAGTACTTCGTGGATGCGCACCCGCAGCACGGCCGCCGCCGTGCGGGCCGATAGCGCTGTTTGAACGCAGTCTGCGCCGGAGCTACGATCGCGCGCAAGGAATGCAGGACGGTGCCGGCATGAAGAGCGAGCGCGCCAGGCGTTTTGGATTTGCGTCGCCCCAGGACGTGCCCATTCCGTATCTGTCGCGCATTCGCGAGTACTACCAGGCACTCGGTTACGGTGCTCCATACGAGTGGGCGCACTACATCGAGGTGCCGTTTCAGCCGCTGCGCAAACCGCTCGCCGAGAGCTGCGTGACGATCGTCACGACCGCCGCGCCGTATCGGGCCGAGATGGGACTGCTCGACAAGGGCCAGGCCTATCACGCGGCCGCGAAGTTCTATGCGGTGTATGCAGGCGACACGACGCGCGACCACGACCTGCGCATCACGCACGTGGCCATCGATTTCAAGCACACCAGCGCCGAGGACTCGGGCACGTGGTTCCCGCTGCCGCAGCTGCGGCGGGCCGCGGCTGCCGGACGCATCGGCCGTGTCGCGCCGCATTTCTTCGGTGCTCCCACCAACCGCAGCCACCGGGTCACATTGCAGGTGGACTGCCCCGAGATCGTCGAGCGCTGCAAGGCCGACGCGGTCGACGCCGCCATCCTCGTGCCGAACTGTCCCGTATGCCATCAGACCGTGAGCCTGGCGGCGCGCATGCTGGAGGAAAACGGCATCAGCACGGTCGTGATGGGATGCGCGAAGGACATCGTCGAACTCATCGGCGTGCCGCGTCTGCTCTTCTCGGATTTCCCGCTCGGCAATTCGGCAGGGCGACCGAACGATCCCGATTCGCAGGCGCTCACGCTGGAACTCGCGCTGCGCCTGCTCGAATCGGCGCCCGGGCCGCGCACGACACTGCAATCGCCACTGCAGTGGAGCACGAACCCCGACTGGAAGCGCGACTACTGCAATATTGACCGGCTTTCGCCCGAGGAAATCGAACGGCGCCGCGCGGCCTTCGACAAGGCGAAAGAGCATGCGCGGCAGGCGAAAGAGCGCAACGGATTGTCGCTTCCAGAAGCCGACCGCGCGACCGACGCAACGGGTAAACACCGACGCAGTTGATCGTGTGCGGTGCGCTCGTGCACACGACGAGGGCGCTGCGCGATGCAACATGATGAAGCGCGGTGCGCGCGCAACGTTGCAACAGCCGGAGGAGGGAAAACCCCGCGTCTACGCTACGAACGCTGATACGATCGTCGAGCCACGGGAGGCGGCGGCTGCCCTTGCGAATCGGGTGGCAACGGATCGCGACGACCGGTCAACGGCCGCGGATCTGCATCGTTCGTCCTTCATCCAGCTCTAGGAGGAGCCCATGGAAGAACGTGATCTGCGCCATCTGATCGAAGAGGTTCGCAGCGGCAAAGTCTCGCGCCGCGCGTTCATCGCACGCATGGTTTCACTCGGACTCACCGCGCCGCTCGCGAGCCAGATGCTCATGCATGCCGGCATCGCGCAGGCCAAGCCGCCGTTGATCTACAAGCCGACCAAGCGCGGCGGAGGCGGTGCGCTGAAAACCCTGTGGTGGCAGGGTGCCACGCTGCTCAACCCGCACTTCGCCACCGGCACCAAGGACCAGGAAGGCTCGCGCATCTTCTACGAGCCGCTCGCCGGATGGGACAACGACGGCAATCTCGTTGCCATCCTCGCGGCGGAGGTTCCGTCGATCGGCAACGGAGGCCTCGCCAAGGACGGCAGGTCGGTGACCTGGAAGATCAAGAAGGACGTGCAGTGGCACGACGGCAAACCCTTGACCGCCGACGATGTCGTCTTCACGTGGCAGTACGCGAGCAATCCCGAGACCGCGACGGTCACGATCGGCAGCTATAAGGACGTGAAGGCCGTCAAGGTCGATTCGCACACGGTGCGTGTCGAGTTCCAGAAGCCGACGCCGTTCTGGGCCAATGCATTCGTCGGCGCCTTCGGCGCGATCATTCCAAAGCATCTGTTCGGCGAATTCACGGGCAGCAAGTCGCGCGATGCGCCGACCAATCTGAAGCCGGTCGGTACCGGCCCGTACAAGTTCGTCGACTTCAAGCCGGGCGACATGGTGCGTGGCGCGTTGAATCCGAACTATCACATGCCGAACCGCCCATTTTTCGACACGATCGAGATGAAGGGCGGCGGCGATGCGGTTTCGGCCGCGCGCGCGGTGCTGCAGACGGGAGAGTTCGACTATGCCTGGAACATCCAGGTCGAAGACGAGATCCTCAAGCGGCTCGAGGCGGGCGGCAAAGGCCGCACCGATATTTCCGGCGGCGGCAACATCGAGTTCATCCTGCTCAACGCCACCGATCCCTGGACCGAGGTCGACGGTGAACGTTCCAGCGCGAAGACCAAGCATCCGCTCCTGAGCGACCGAGCGGTGCGGCAGGCGCTGGCGCTCCTGATCGATCGCCAGTCGATCCAGGATCACATTTACGGCCGCACCGGTGTCGCGACCGGCAACTTCCTGAACCAGCCGAAGCGTTACGCGTCGACGAATTCGAAGTGGGAGTTCAACGTCGACAAGGCGAATGCTCTGCTGGATCAGGCAGGCTGGAAACGCGGCTCCGACGGCATCCGCGCCAAGGACGGCAAGAAGCTGAAGTTCGTCTACCAGACCTCGATCAACGCGCCGCGCCAGAAGACGCAGCAGGTCGTCAAGCAGGCGTGCCAGAAGGCCGGCATCGACGTCGAACTGAAGTCGGTCACGCCCTCGGTGTTCTTCTCGTCGGACGTTGCCAACCCCGACACCTACACGAAGTTCTACACCGACATCGAGATGTATACGACCACCATGACGCAGCCGGATCCGGAGGTGTTCATGAACCAGTACTGCTCGTGGGAGGTCGCGAACAAGGAGAACAAGTGGCAGGGCCGCAATATCACCCGCTGGCGCAACGACGAATACGACAAGGCTTTCCGTTCCGCCGAAGGTGAACTCGATCCGGTCAAGCGTGCCGCGCTTTTCATCAAGATGAACGACCTGGTGGTCGACGACCCGACCGTAATCCCCGTCGTATATCGGCCGCGCGTGCAGGTGGTGAACAGCAACCTCAATTGCCAGCTCAGCGGCTGGGACCTCGACTTCTGGGCGCTGCAAGACTGGTACAGGACATAGGCCAAGCGTGTCGTTCCGAGCGTCAGCGAGGAATCTCGATCTCGCGAAGGTCGAGATCCCTCGCCCCGGATCAAGCCCGGGGCAG
>Ga0335084_10004280_pt1 | contig 14056 bp, 8 predicted proteins | sample Lox_Sample_44_FD_206721 | JGI IMG/M metagenome (GOLD analysis project Ga0335084, IMG submission 206721) | Soil microbial communities from Loxahatchee National Wildlife Refuge, Florida, United States - Lox_Sample_4.4 | ecosystem: Environmental > Terrestrial > Soil > Wetlands | place: USA: Florida...
GGCGGCGCTCTGGAGGCGCAGGCCGGTGACCGCGTCGACCGCGTAATCGGAGGGCACCGGCATCTCCGTGACGTCGAACGAGCCGCTGATCGGCTCGGAAGCGACGGGGCTCGGATCGCAGCCCTGGCAGAACACGGCGAGGCGGCTCTCTCCGGTCAGCACATAGTGGACGGCTCGTGCGTGCGCGGCGGTCGGCGCGGCGCCCACCGCCGCGATCAGCACGAGCCAAGCTGCGCGCCGCCACGACATGGTCAAAACGATACGTGCCTTGCCGGGTTGAGGCAAGGCGATAGTACCCGAGGCGTTTCCGCCGCGCCGCGCTAGCTCAAGCTGGCGCTGCGCTTCGGCTTGGTGACGACGACCACCTCCTGGCCGTTGACCCGCACCGTGCGGCGGTCGTTCGCGATCACTTGCCGGGTCGACTGCTTACGCGCCCGCTCCTCACGCCACTTGCGCAGCTGCGATTCCAAATCGCCGCTCTTCTCCATTGTCTCCTCCTTCTCCCCTCCACCTACGGTCTTCGGACAGGCCGCCCACACCTCAATTGCCGACGAAGGATTCAATCGATCGGGCGCGGCTCGGATGGCGCAGCTTGCGCAGCGCTTTCGCTTCGATTTGCCGAATGCGCTCGCGCGTGACCGCGAAACGCTGCCCCACTTCTTCCAGCGTATAGTCGGACTTCTCGCCGATCCCGAAGCGCATGCGCAGGATCTGTTCCTCGCGCGGCGTCAGGGTTGCGAGCACCTTGCGCGTCTGTTCCTCGAGGCTCGTGTACACCGCGGCGTCTGCCGGCGACACCGTCTGCCGGTCCTCGACGAAGTCGCCCAGCGAGCTCTCTTCCTCGTCGCCGATCGGCGTCTCGAGCGACACCGGCTCCTTCACGATGCGCAGCACGTTGCGCACCTTGTCGAGCGGCATCTCCATCTTGGCGGCGATCTCTTCCGGGGTGGGCTCGCGGCCGAGCTGCTGGACCAGGTAGCGCGACGAGCGCACCACCTTGTTGATCGTCTCGATCATGTGCACGGGGATGCGGATCGTGCGCGCTTGATCGGCGATGGCGCGGCTCACCGACTGGCGGATCCACCAGGTCGCGTAGGTCGAGAACTTGTAGCCGCGCTGGTATTCGAACTTCTCCACCGCGCGCATCAGGCCGATGTTGCCCTCCTGCACGAGGTCGAGGAACCCGAGACCGCGGTTGGTGTAGCGCTTGGCGATGCTCACGACCAGACGCAGGTTGGCCTCGATCAGCCGCTTCTGCCCGTCCTGCGCCTTGTACTCCCCGGAACGGATGATGCGCAGCGTGTCGCCGAGCTGCTCGCGAGTCATCCCGACCTCGGCTTCGACGTCGCCGATGTGCTTGCGTGCGCCCTTGATCTCGGTGACCATCCGCCGGGCGTCATCGAGGTTCAGGCGCAGGGAGCGCGCGGCGTTCGAGGCCTGGCGGGTGTCATCGCCGTGCAGCTTCGACCCCAGCCGCAGCAGGTGGCTGTGCGGTTGCTTGGTCCGCCGCTCGAAGTAGACGATGACGTCCTGCTGGTGATCGAGGAATCGCTCGGCCTTCTTGAGCTTGTCGACGACCGTCGTGATGTGCCGCTTGCCGAGCTGCAGCTCGTCGAGCACGCGGCGGATGCGCTGCTCGGCACCCGCGCGCTTGCGGGTCATCTGCGGCGTCGGCTTGCGCAGTTTGCGGGCGGCCTCCGCAAGCTCGTCGCGCTCGTGGGCGAGCTTGCGCAGCTTCTCGAGGGTCTTGAGGATCGCGCCGTCGGTGACCGGGGCCGCGTCGGCGCCTTCCTCTTGCGAGTCGTCGTCCGCCTCCTCGTCCTGCAGCTCACGCTCGCTCAGCTCGCCCGCCTTGATGCGATCGGCGAGCTCGAGCAGGTAGCGGATGAGGAACGGATGGCTGAGGACGTGCTCGCGTACCTGCTTCTCGCCCTCTTCGATCTGCTTGGCGATCTCGACTTCCTGCTCGCGGCTCAGCAGCGAGACGGCGCCGATCTCTTGCAGGTACATGCGGACCGGATCGGAGGTGTCCTCGGCGAAGTTGTTGCGTTCTTCCCGTTCCTCCTCGACCCACTCGCTGTCTTTCTCGGGGACCTCCTTGCCGAGGCCCGCTTCGGTGAGCGACTCGACGCTTTCGACGTCGATCTCGCCGAGCATCGAGATGACCCCGTCGATCTCTTCGTTCCCCGCCTCGTTCTGGCCGAGCCGCTCGCCGATCTCGTCGAACGGCCGCGCGCGCGTCTTTGCGTCGTCCGGCTTGCGCGCCTTGGCGTGGGAACGGTTTCTCTCCATAGTCTTCACCTGTTCGCGCCCAGCGCCGTTTTCACGGCCGGTCGGTGTGCGACCGACCCTGGTCAGCGGACGTGCCATGCCTTGATCTCAAACGCGCGCGGTCGCGTCAAAGTGAAAGGCACCGAATATACGGCATACGGAACAAGCCAGAGGCCATCCGGGTGGATAGGCTCATGCGAGAATGACCCTACCGGGTTTTCCATGTGTAGACGTGGGGCGTACACCAGTCAAGCCCGATGTCCCGATTGCAAGCGAAAATTTCCACGCCGGCGCGGCCCTGGGCGCGCACGCGGTCATCCCCGGGGGCAGGCGCGCGGCTGGCGGGGGCCCTGACGGTCAATCGTAGTACTCGAGGCCGAGGTGGGTGATGAGCTCTTCACCCCGCAGGTGGCGCAGCGTGTTCTTGAGCTTCATGAGCTGGATGAAGAGATCGTGCTCCGGGTAGAGGCCGGGTGCCGTCTGGGGGCTCTTGAAGTAGAACGACAGCCACTCCTGGACGCCGTGCATGCCGGCGCGCTGGGCGAGGTCGAGGAACAGGGCGAGATCGAGGACGAGCGGCGCCGCGAGAATGGAGTCCCGGCAGAGGAAGTTGATCTTGATCTGCATGGGATACCCGAGCCACCCGAAGACGTCGATGTTGTCCCACCCCTCCTTATTGTCCCCACGTGGCGGGTAGTAGTGGATGCTGACCCGGTGCACGTAGTCGCGATAGAGCTCCGGATGGAGGTCTTCGCGCAGGATGACGTCGAGCACCGAGAGCTTGCTCTCCTCCTTGGTGCGAAACGCGGAGGGCTCGTCGAGGACTTCGCCGTCGCGGTTGCCGAGGATGTTGGTGGAGAACCAGCCCTTGAGGCCGAGCATGCGCGCCTTGAGGCCGGGCGCGAGGATGGTCTTCATCAGGGTCTGCCCGGTTTTGAAATCTTTGCCACACACCGGCACGCCGCGCGCGTTGGCGAGCTCGACCAGGGCCGGGATGTCGACCGTCAGGTTGGGCGCACCGTTGGCGAACGGAATGCCGAGCTGCAGCGCGGCGTACGCGTACAGCATGCTCGGTGCGATGGCGGGATGGCTGGCGCGCAGGCCGGCCTCGAAGGCGGCGAGGCTCTGGTGGACGTCTTGGGGGCGGAGGAAGCTCTCGGTGCTGCCGCACCAGACCATGACGGCACGCCGCACGCCGGTGCGGGCGCGGAATCCCTCGATGTCGGCCATGATCTGTTCGGCCAGGGCGAGCTTGCTCGGCCCCGTCTTCAGATGGCTGCCGCTCAGCCGTTTGACGTAGGCGGGGTCGAATGCCGCCGGCCACGGCGCGATGGCTTCGAGCGGGTCACGGACCTGCTCGAGTTGGGTCGGGTCGAGCACGCCGGCCTTGCGCGCGCTCTGATAGCAGGTATCCGGGAAGACGTCCCAAGCACCGAAGACGAGATCGTCGATCCCCGCCAGGGGCACGAACTCGCGCACCAGCGGCACGCGGTTCTCGGTCCGCTTGCCGAGCCGGATGGTGCCCATCTGGGTGAGCGATCCGATCGGCTTCGCCAGCCCTTTGCGCGTCAGCTCGACGCCGGCGATGAAGGTCGTGCTCACCGCACCGAGGCCGGGCAGGAGCACGCCGAGCCGCCCGTCGGCGGGGGCGATTGGCACGCCAGTCATGAACGTCGCCGTCGCTTAGAATACTGCCCCGGACAAGGCAAGGTAGCGTTGGCGCGCGCGGCTTGACTTGACCAGGCGCATCGGGAACGGTCGCCGCATGCGTCCGGTTGGGTGGTAGTCGGTGAAGCGGATCGTCCTGGTCGGGTTGGTGGCGCTGGTCGCGCTGATTGTCGCGACCGTCTGGTGGATCAAGCTCGAACCGGGTCCGCCCAGCATCGTGTTCGAGAACGCGAAGGACGTGGTCGGGCGCAGCGGCAGCTGGGACATCGACGTCCGCGCCAAGGGACATCCGGCGCTGCGGACCATCGACGTGCGCCTGCGTTCGGGGGAGCAGGTCTTCCCCCTACAGGCCGTCGATCTCTCGGCCGAGGGGTCGCGGGAAACCGAGCGCCGCGTGCACGTCGAGGCCGACCTCGTCGGGGCCGGTGTGCCGCAGGGGCCGGCGCAGCTCGAGGTCACCGCAACGACCGACGCCTGGCACCTGTTTGGCGGCACCCGCGAGGCCCGCGAGACCCGCAACCTGACCATCGACACCGTCCCGCCGCGCATCGACCTGCTCACGACCCAGCACAACATGCGGCTCGGCGGCACCGCGCTGGCGCTCTTTCGCCTCAGTCCCGACGCGGTCGATGCCGAGGTCGTGGTGGGCGACTACACGTTCCCCGTCGTGCGCGGGTACTTCGCCGACCCCGCGGTCGCGTTGGCGCTGTTCGCCGTGCCGCAGAACATGAGCGTCGACGCACGGCCGGTCGTGCGCGCCGTCGACGCCGCCGGGAACACCCAGGAAGTCGGGCTGCCGGTGCTGATCAAGGACCACAAGTTTCCCGAGCGCCAGCTCACGATCGATGACGCGTTCATGCAGCGCAAGGTGCCCGAGATCCTCACCGCGATGCACAAGCCGGTACCCGCCGACCTCAAAGCGGGCTATCTGAGCGTCAACCGCGACGTCCGTCGCGAATCGGAGGAGCGCCTGCGCGCGATCACCGCGCGATCGGCCGACCATCCCCTGTGGACCGGGGTCTTCCGCCGCCAGTCCAACGCGGCGCCGATGAGCGCTTTCGCCGATCGTCGCTCGTATCTGTACAACGGCGAGGTCATCGATCGGCAAACCCACCTCGGCTACGACCTCGCGTCGCTGCGCAACGCGCCGGTGGAAGCGACGCAGGACGGCGTCGTGGTGTTCGCCGACTACCTCGGCATTTACGGAAACACCGTAGTGGTCGACCACGGCCTCGGCATCTTTTCGCTGTACGGACACCTGAGCTCGATCGGGGTGCAGCCCGGCCAGGCCGTGCGCGCCGGCGACTCGCTCGGCCAGACCGGCGAGACGGGCCTTGCCGGTGGCGACCACCTCCACTTCTCGATCATGCTGCACGGCGTGCATGTGGACCCGGTGGAATGGTGGGACCCGCTGTGGATGCGCGATCACGTCGCCGCCGGCCTGAACAGCCAGCCGCGCGCCCAGTCGGCCGCGGCCGAGCCGGCGGCCGAAGCCGCGGCGGACGCACATGGCGAAGCCCAGCCCTGACGCGCTGCAGGAGGCCGGCGAGCGGCAACTGACGGAATGGGGCCTCGGGCGTGACGCGCCGGTCGGGGAGCTTGCCGCCGCCCTGCACCGCGCCGCGGCCGCCGACGTCGCCATCGCGCACCGGCTCGGCGCGGTCGCATCCGCCGAGAGCGCGCAGCTGCTGCTACGGCTGGAGCGCGAGGCGGCAGACAAGCACGTCCGCAAAGCCGCCAAACGGGCCCTCTACCGACTCGAGCAGCGCGGCATCCGCCTGCCCGAGCCACCGTCGCCGAGTCCGCCCGCGCCGGCCGCCGCGCCGCCGATCGAGGGCTACGTATCGCCGGTCGACGGCCGCGGCGACCAGCTGGTCTGGTTGCTGCGGCCCCAGCCCGGCGGCGTCGCGCACCTGTTCGCGGTCATCAACGACCCCGAGGGGTTGCGCGAGGTGGCGCTCAACACCATGACCCGCAAGGCGCTCAAGTCCGTCCGCGCCGAGCTCGAGCAGCGGCACGAGCTGCGGCTCGTCGAGGTGGACGGACACTACGCCGACTTCCTCATGCACCGCGCTTTCGAGTGGGCGCGCGGCCGCGGCACGCGCATGGTCGGAGACTATCCCGCACTGCGGGCCCAGTTCACCCGTCAGCCGTCACCGGCCGCGCTGCCGCCGAGCGTCCTGCAGCGGATCGACGCCGCGGCGCTGGACACCGACGGAACGCCCCTCACGCGCTCCCCCGAGTTGCTCGAAGAACCCGAGTTCCGCACCTGGTTCCTCACCCACGACGAGCTCAAGCCGTATCTCGACGAGCTCGGGAGCGTGAAGGACAGCCCCTTGGTGCTCAACCGCGCGCAACAGCAGGAGCGCTTCGAGGCCGTCATCGGGCGTGCGATCGACGCCGTGTTCGGCGGCGCGGCCCGCCCGTCGTGGGCGCGGCGGCTCTACGAAATGGGCTACTACTTCGCGGTGACGCGCCGGCCGCAGCGCGCGGCGCAAGCGGCGGCGGTGGCGCGAGCGCTCGAGCACAGCGGCGGCGCGCAGGCCATTCCCTTCTGTGCGCAGCTCGTGCGGGCGAGCCTGGCGTTCTTCTTCCACGCCGCCCTCGAGCAAGAACAGGACCGGGAGAAGACCTCGCTGGTGCTCACGCCGCAACAAGCGCTCGCCCGTCGCGAGCGTTGAACCCGGGGACGGTCAGAGATCGATCACCAGACCGTCGTGGCCGAGCTCCTCGCGGATCTCGTCGCGATGGCTGAGCACTTCGCGGCCGACGTGCGTGAGCACCAGGCGTCGGCACCCGAAGCGGGCACGATTCTCGGCGATGCGCGGGTAGTCGAGGTGAAAGTCCACCCGCGTTTCGTAGAAGCAACACTCGCAGATGAACAGGTCGGTGCCGCGCGACTGCGTCACCAGCGCCTCGGTCCAGCCGCTGTCCCCGGAGTAGAGGATGGTCTTGCCGTCGACCGTGAAGCGATAGCCGAGCGAGATCTCGGTGCGTTGATGCGGCACGGCGAATGGGACCAGATCGATGGCGCCGAGCGAGGTGTGCAGTCCGGCCGTCACCTCGGTGAAGCGAAGGTCGAACGGCATCGGTTGTGAGCTCAGATCGCGGTACATCGCGCGGTAGAGGTCCTGAACGCGCGCTTCGGTTCCCGGCGGCCCGACGATGGTGAGCGGTCGCTGTCGCGGCGAGTCGAAGATGTAGCGGAGAAAGAAGAACGGCAGGCCGGCGAAATGATCGCCGTGCAGGTGGCTGAGGAGGACCATGTCGACCGCGTCGGGCGGCAGGCCGTCGCGATTCATGGCCAGCAGCGTCGACGGTCCGCAGTCGAGCAGCATGGTCGTGGACGGGGCGCTGATCAGATAGCTGGCGTGGCATCTCCCGCGCGCGTTGAACGCGTCGCCCGTACCCAGAAAGGTCACCCGCACAGCCACGTCGAAACCCTCATCCTCGGCGCGGCGGCCATTCCCCGTCGCGCTGGGCGCGGATTATTGCCCGGCCGGGGTGAAATTACCATGCCCATCTGCGGTCCGGTGGCTGCGCCAGGCGACCCACTTCGCGGATGAGCACCAGCAATGCCGGCAGCGTGGGCTGGGTGGCTGCCTTCAGGTCGCTGATCAGCCCATTGACCATGTCGAGATCGTCGCGGCGGCTGGCGACGAACGCCTGGAGGCAGTCGTCGATCGGGACCGTGCCGCGGCGGTGGGCGAGCACGCCGAGTGTGAGCCGGCGGCGCATGTCGAGCAGCACCTCGAGGATCCCGGCGAGCGCGCGCGGCTCCCAGCGGTCCTCGCCGGCCAGCGTGCTTGGCAGCACGCGGCGAATCCAGTCGAGGTCGAGCAGCTCCCCGGCCCGGATGTACGCCTGGGCCGCGAGCGGCGGCGGCACGTCCGCGGCGTGGGCGATGTGAACCACTTCCAGTACCTCAGCGGCGTGCCCGAGGCGCGCGAGGCGCTCAGCGAGCGGGGCCTCGAGCGGGGGACCTGACGGCGCTGGCAGCGCGCCGGTCGCCGCCGGCGCGCCGGCCGGCGCTGGCGCGGCCTGCACCGGCCAGGTGGCGAGGAGCGCCGCAACGGGTTCCCGGAAGCGCTTGACGGCGTCGGCCAGCGGCCGGTCCGGGGTCTGCGACTGCACCAACCAGAGAGCGGCCCGTTCGAGCCCATCGGCGAGAGCGAGCCGGGCCTGCTGCTCGGCCTCGGCGGTCAAACGCTCGGCGGCGGCCGCGAGCTCGCGGCGCACGGCGGCGGCGTCGGTGATGGCCAGCGCCGCCGACCAGGCGCGTACGACGTCGAGCACATCGCGCCCGGTGTCGCGCACGACGCGCACCAGGAACGTGACGCCCATGCTGTCGATGAGGTCGTTGGCGAGCGCAACGGCGATGATCTCACGGCGCAGCGGGTGGTGTGGCAGGACGCCGGCGGCGCGCTGCAGCAACGGGCCGGGGACATAGGCGCGCAGGTAGGCGTCCAGCTCCGGATCGTCGCACAAAGGCGACTGCACGATGCGGCGTTGCAGGTCGAGCTTGGTGTGCGCCATCAGCACCGCCAGCTCCGGCCGCGTCAGCCCGAGATAGACGCCGCGCCGCGCTCGCAGCGTCTCGCGCGAAGGCAGCTGGGCGCGCCGGCGGTCGAGCCCAGCTTCGGCCTCCAAGATGCTGATGAGGTCGCGAAAGGCCGCGAGCTGGGTGCGCGAGCGCAGCTGGTCGAGCCCGAGCGCCACCGCCTGGCTGCGGCTGTGTGCGAGCACCGCGTCGCACACCGGGTCGGCGAGCTCGGCGAGCAGCGCGTGTCGCGCCTCGGTCGACAGCGTCTTGTTGGCGAGCAGCGGCTGGAGCGCGATCTTGAGGTTGACCTCGTGGTCGGAGAGGTCGACGCCGGCGGAGTTGTCGACCGCGTCGGTGTTGATCCGCCCGCCGGCGAGCGCGTACTCGACGCGGGCGCGCTGAGTGAGGCCGAGGTTGCCGCCCTCGACGACGACGACGGCGCGCAGCTCACGGGCGTCGATGCGCACGGCGTCGTTGCCGGGGTCGGCGACGTCGACGTGGTGCTCGTCGCTCGCCTTCACGTACGTGCCGATACCGCCGTTCCACAGCAGATCGGCCGGCAGGCGAAGCATCGCGCGGACGACCTCCTCGCCGGTCGGGGCGGCGGCCTCGATGCCGAGCAGCGTACGGGCTTCCGGAGAAAGGGAAATGGACTTGGCGCTGCGCGGAAAGACTCCGCCGCCGCGGCTCAGACACGTCGGGGCATAGTCCGTCCAACCCGAGTGCGACAGACGGAAGAGTCGCTCGCGCTCGCGGAACGACAGCTCCGGGTCGGGGTCGGGATCGACGAACAGGTCGCGGTGATTGAACGCCGCCAGCAGACGCAGGCGGCGTGAGCGCAGCAACCCGTTGCCGAACACGTCGCCGCTCATGTCGCCGATGCCGACCACCGTCACCGTCTCGCGATCGAGGTCGCGGCCCATGGCGCGGAAGTGTTGGCGCGCGCACTCCCAGGCGCCGCGGGCGGTGATGGCGAGCTGCTTGTGATCGTAGCCATGCGTGCCGCCGGAGGCGAAGGCGTCGCCGAGCCAGAATCCGCGCGCCTCGGCGAGCTCGTTGGCGAGATCGGAGAACGTGGCGGTTCCCTTGTCGGCGGCGACGACCAGGTACGGATCGTCGGCGTCATACACCAGCTGGCCGCGGGGGTGGGCGACGTGGCCGCTCTCGAGGTTGTCGGTGATCGTGAGCAGCGCCTCGATGAAGCGCCGGTAGGCATCGGCGGTGGCGGCCGGATCGGGAACTGCACCGGGGCCGGGGTGCTTGACGACAAACCCGCCCTTCGCGCCGACCGGGACGATGACCGCGTTCTTCACCACCTGTGTCCGCATCAGGCCGAGGATCTCGTTGCGGAAATCGTCCAGCCGGTCGCTGGCGCGAATCCCGCCGCGCGCGACGCGCCCGGCGCGGAGGTGGACGCCAGCCATCTGCGGGGCGTGGACCCACGTCTCGACCGCGGAGCGCGGCAGGCCGAGCTGGGGCAGGCGAGCCGCATCGAGCTTCAACGCCGTCGCCGCACCCGGGCTGGCACCGTAGTAGTTGGTGCGAACCGTGGCCGCGACCGCATCGGCGAGGCTGCGGAGGACCCGGTCGTGCACCAGACTGTGGACGCGGTCGAGCCCGGCGAGGAACTGCGCGCGCGCTTCGGCCATCGGTCCCGCGGCGCGCTCGGCCGGGGAGCGCGCCGACGCGGCGGGGTCGAATGCCACCGCGAAGCAGTGGAACAGACGGGCGGCGCTCTCGGGATTGACGGTGAGCGCCTCGATCAACAGCTGCTGCGACGCGAGCCCCACCTGACGAGCGTGCCCGACGTAGGCGCGCAGCAGGTCGACGGCACGCCAGTCGAGCCCTGCCGTCGCGACCAGCGTGTTCAGCCGATCGTTCTCCACCTCGCCGGCCCGCAGCGCGTGCAGCGCCGCGATGACCTGCGGGACGTGGCGTTGCAAATCGCCAGACGCCAGCGCCGGCTCGACGGTGAAGGTGTGGATGCAGGCGGTGTCGAGCTCGGGAAGCTTGAGGTCGACGACGTGCTGCCCGAGCACGCGCAGGCCGAGGTTCTCGAGCACCGGCACGAACTCGCTCAACACCAGGGATTGGTTGGCCAGGTAGAGCTTCAGGGTACCGGGTGCCCGCGTGTCCGGGCCGGCGGCCAGCTCGATCTGCGCCCGCCCGGTCGCGCACAGGGCCTCCAGGCAGCGGACATCCCCCACCGCCTCTGCGATCGCGGTCCCCGCCTTGTACGCGGGGGGCAGGGCGGCGGCGTAGCGACCGGCGAGCCGCTCTGCGTCGCTGCGCGCGCCGCGCTGTGCCAGGGCGGCGAGCAACTCGTCATCCCAGGTGCGCAGGAGGTCGTTGAGCTCGGTCTGGAGCACCTCGGTGGGAGGGTGCTCGAGGACCCCGGGCGCGACCGCGTAATAGCCGTGCAGGCGGGCGAGCGGACGCTCGTCGAGCGCCAAGTGCTCGTGCACGGAGGGCGCGCCCAAGTGCCGGCGCAGCGCGTCGGCAATGCGCCCGTGCAGCGCGGTGGAGAACCGCGCGCGCGGGACCAGCACGGCCGTGAAGAGGCCGCGGCGCAGCGCGTCGGCCCGGCAGATGACACGAATGCCGGCGTGGGGATCGGCGGCGCGCAGGGTGCTCATGAGGTCGTGGATCTCGTCCACGCTGCTTGCGAGCAGCTCGTCGTGCGGCAGGGTGTTGAACAGCGCCACCAGGTCCCGGTAGTCGTGCGAGTCCTCGACCACGCCCTCGCGCTCCAGGATGGCGGCGAGGCGCTGGCGCAGGATGGGTATCTCGCTCGCGGCGTCCGCGTAGGCCTTGGCGGCGAACAACCCGAGCACCCGCCGCACGCCGATCACGGCACCGTCCGCGTCGACCTCCTTCACGGTGATCTCATCCATGGGCGCTGCCCGGTGGATGGGGCTGGCCGCGTTGGTCTTCGAGATCAGCCACAGCGGTGGCGCATCGACGCGCCGGGCCATTTCGGCGGGGAGGACTCGGGCGGCGCGATAGCTCGAGCGCTTGTCGTCACGCAGCAGGCCAAGGCCGCTGTCCTCGCGCACCACGGCGCGGCGCGCGCCGCCGGTCTGCCGCAGATCGTACTCGCGGTAGCCGAGATACACGAAGCTCTTGTGTCCGAGCCAATCGAGGAGCGCCGCGAGCTCGTCCAGATCGGCATCCCACGGCGCACCGGGAGGGTGCGTGCGGAGCTCTTCGGCGATGGCGGCGACGCGCTCGCGCATGGCGCGGTAGTCGTCGGTCGCGGTCAAGACCTGGCGCAGGCGGTCGGCGAGCTGCTGGCGCAACTTGGCGCTGGGCGCGAGATTGGCGACCTCGGCGTGGAAGAACGACTCGCGCGTCGGCGCGCTGTCCGGTGGGCCGAGCCGCACGATCCGGCCGTCGGCGTCGCGCTCGACCCCGAGCACCGGGTGGAGGAGGACGCGGACCTCGCCCCCGCGCGCGGCCAAGGCGTCGCAGATGGTGTCGACGATGAAGGGGCGGTCGGCCATGACGCTCTCGACCACTGTGCACGCAGAGCTCCACCCGTCGCGCTCGGCCTGGGGGACGATCGCGCGGACGGCCACGGGCGCGGTGCCTCGATCGCGCAGGAAGACAAAGGCGCTCGCGGCGAGACCGGCCAGGGAGGCGACATCGCCGGTGTCGAGGAGCGCCGCGTGGGTCTTGCCGAAGAGCTCGCGGGCGAACGCCTCGGCATGGACGCGATCGTCGGGCGCGACACGCTCGCGCAGCTGATCGAGCAGGGACGCGAGCGCCGCCGGATCGGCGTGTTGGAGAGGCCGCTCCTGGCGCCCCTCCATCAACTGCGCGATTGCCTTGTGCAGGCCGGCCACGGTGGTGCTCCGCAATGCTCCGCGCGCTTACTGTGCCGGGTTGGCGAGGTCAAACGCGAATTCCGCGCCGCTCGCCTGCCAGCCGGCGTGAGCGAGAAAGGCGCGCGCGCTGTCCGAATCGGCGGCCGCGGCGCAACGCAGCGCAGCGCAGCCCCGTCGCCGCGCCCGTTCCACCGCCAAAGCGATCAGGCTGCGGCCGAGTCCGTGGCCCCGGGCGTCCGGGTCGACGGCCAACACCTCGAGGCGAGCGTGCGGCATCCCGCCGAGCTGGCGCGCGTAGGTGACGTGAACGACGCCGACCACCTGTGCGTCGCGCGCGGCGACATAGAGATCGGAACCCAGATCGGCCACCACGCGGCGAAAGCGACGCAGCGCCGGCCGGCCGGCGCTCCACTCGGTCGAGACCCGACCGGCGAGGAGCACCCCGATGGCGTCGAAGTCAGTCCGCCGCGCCCGGCGCAGGCGAATCGGTCGAGGGGGCATGGGCGAGGCCAATTATCACACGGAACTGTCGGGACGGAGCCCTCTTTTCTTGCCGGACGCGGTCGCCCCGTGGCGCATTCCAAATCCGTGCCTCCCCCGGGTAGTCTGCCTGGGATGGCTGCCGCGGACGATTTGCCGCGCCTGCGCGTCACGACGCACGACATGGCGTACGGTCCGCATGCCGTGGCTCGTCACGAGGGGAAAGTGCTGTTCGTGCGCGGCGCGGCGCCTGACGAGGACGTCGAGGTGGCGGTGCGCGAGGCGCGCCGCACGTTTGCGTTCGCCGACACGCTGGCGGTCGTGCGCCCGTCGGCAGCGCGCCGCGCGCCGCCGTGTCGCTATCTGCCGGGCTGCGGCGGCTGTCCGTGGCAGCACCTGACCTACGCGGCGCAACTTGCCGCCAAGCAGCGCGTGGTCGCGGAGCAGCTCCGCCGCATCGCCGGTGTCGAGGTCGAGGTGGCCCCCGTCCGGCCGTCGCCGGTTGAATTCGGCAGCCGGCGTCGCATCAAGCTGCGGGTCGATGGCGGGGCGGTCGGCTTCTACGCCGCGGCGTCGCACGCGCTGATCCCGATCGATCAGTGCCTGCTCGCCGAGCCCGCCGTCGACGCCGCCATCGCGTGGTCGGCGGAGCTCGTGCGGGCGCTGGACCTCCCGATCCGCCGGGTCGAGCTGCTCGGCGGCGCGGCCGGCGGCGACGGCGTCGTGGTGGTCGGCGAAGTCGAAGGGGCCTGGGACCCGGCGGCCGACGCGGCGTGTCGCCACTGGCTCGCGGCGCGGCCGGCCATCCGCGGTCTGGTGCTGCGCGGCCGGCGGTGGCAGCGGCGCTGGGGGGATGTGCAGGTGGCGTTCGAGCCGGAAGCGGACCTCCGGCTCACCGCCCACGCGCCGGTCTTCACCCAGGTGAACCCGGCGGTGAACCGCGAGCTGGTCGCAACCGTCGTGCGGTGGGTGGATCCGCACCCCGGCCAGCAGGTCCTCGACGCGTACGCCGGGGCGGGAAACCTGAGCTTGCCGCTGCGCCGCCGCGGCGCCGAGGTCGTCGCGGTCGAGCAGGACCGTCAAGCCGCCGCCGATGCCGAGGCCAACGCGGCGCGATGTCCCGGTCCCCCCCTGCGTGTCGTGTGCGACCGTGCGGAACGGGCCGTGGAGCGGCTGGCGTCGGAAGGCCAGCGCTTCGATGCGGCGGTGCTCGATCCGCCGCGCAGCGGCGCGGCGGGCTGTATTCCAGCGCTGCTCCGGCTCGCGC